>Ga0335069_10007421_pt1 | contig 15841 bp, 14 predicted proteins | sample Lox_Sample_11_FD_206714 | JGI IMG/M metagenome (GOLD analysis project Ga0335069, IMG submission 206714) | Soil microbial communities from Loxahatchee National Wildlife Refuge, Florida, United States - Lox_Sample_1.1 | ecosystem: Environmental > Terrestrial > Soil > Wetlands | place: USA... | reverse complement strand
ACATTTCGTCGGCGGCGGGGGCAAAGAGCACATCCACCCCTTCTTTCTCGAGCAACTGGCAATCGCGCTCGAATGGACGCGGATACTTTGCCAGGTCTTCTTTCGGGCCGAATTGCGTGGGATTCACGAAGATTGAAACCGCCACGGCGTCGCATTGCGTCTTGGCGGCGCCGATGAGCGAGAGATGACCTTCGTGGAGCGCGCCCATGGTGGGGACGAAGCCGAGGCGTTTCTCTTTGAAGCTTTGCAGCGTGGATTTCACCTGCGCGATGGTTGTGCAGATTTTCATGGGATTTAACTTGATGGTACCCAGTTGATGATGACGTGCAGATTCTCCAACGCTCCGGCCAACACGGCGCGGTTCTTGCGCAGCGAGGCCTTGTCGGCGTCGGAACGAACTGGATTTTCTGCCACAGCGACCACGCGGCCATAGGGCCAAGCAGACGCAGGCAAGCCTCCGAGCGCTCCGATCACTTGATCTGGGGTCAAAATCTTCTGCTCGTTGTCGGCGGGATCGAGCAGGGCGATCCCATCGGTACGCACGATTAAATACGGGTTCTTCCAATTCCTCATGTCGCCGACGCGCGCGATTTGTTTCGCGTCCGCGGGTGGCAGCGCCTCAATTTGCGCGATTGGATTCGGCTGAGGCACAGTATCCGGCGGCTTAGCGGAACTTGAACAGGAAGTCAGGACTAGGCCCACCAAGCCCAAGAACAACAAGCGGTAAATTTTCATCGCGACAATTCTATCGCCGCATTCCTCGTTTGCGCTCCAGCACGGTTTCGAGCGCCTGCTGCGTCTCGCGAGAAAGATGGTAAGACTCGTTGTCGGACGGGTATTGATGAGAAACCACGTCCGCCCGGAAGGCTTGGACCGCATCGCTGATCAAGGCTGCGGCGTCGCCGTAGCGGCGGACGAACTTTGCAGGGGCACCGAAGGTGAGATTCAGAATGTCGTGGAAGACGAGTACCTGGCCGTCGCAATCGGGGCCGGCGCCGATGCCAATCGTAGGCGCACCGACTTCAGCCGTGATCAACGCTGCTACCTCGCGCGGGATGCCTTCGAGATAAATGCAGGCGACACCGGCGCGGTCGAGAGCCACAGCATCGCGCATAAGCTGTTCGACTCCGCCGAGCGATTTGCCCTGCACCTTGTAACCGCCCATGACATTCAATGATTGCGGCGTGAGACCGATGTGTCCGGCGACGGGTATCTCGGCATCGATGACGCGGCGAACCAGGTCGGCACGCTTCTCGCCGCCTTCCATTTTTACCGCTTCGGCGCCGCCTTCCTTCATGAAGCGAGCCGCATTTCTGACGGCCTCATCGGCGCCAAGGTGGTAGGAACCGTAGGGCATATCTGCAATCAGGAACGCGTTTTTGACTCCTCGCCGCACCGCCTTCACGTGGTGTAGCATCTCGTCCACGGTGACGGAAAGCGTGTTGTCGTAGCCGAGCATGGTCTGGGCGAGGGAATCGCCAACCAGGATGATGTCAATTCCCGTTTCATCGACCAGACGCGCGCTGGCGTAGTCGTAGGCGGTGAGACAGGTGATCGGTTGATGTTGCAGTTTTCGATCGCGCAGTGACGCGACCGTAATTTTCTGGCGAGGATCGCCAATCGGGGTAATGCTCACGATGTCCTCCAGTGCCCCTCCGGCCATCGCCGGATAGAGCCCGTCCACATCTTTGGATGCTGCTGGAAGTATTGTAGCCGCAGGGAAGGATGCTGGCTAGTACATGTCTTAAGCATTGAAAAACAGCAGCTTAGCGCGACCAACGACGAATGACCAAGGACGGTTGTTCAGACGCTGGCCGCTTCCTCACGCCCAAGCGGCAGGAAATACTGCGTGCCCTTGATTGGCGCCGAGACCTTGCGAAGAAGTTCCTGAAGATCTTCGTTGCGTTCCACGAAGTCGATCTCCGAAGTATTCACGATCAGCAGGTCGGATGAGGTGTAGTGGAAAAAGAAGTGTTCGTAGGCTTTGATCACCTCTTCCAAATATTCTTCGTTGATTGCCTTTTCGCTCGCCGCATTTTTCTTGCGCAAGCGCTTCTTAAGCACATCGGGGCTCGCCTGGAGATAGATGACTAGATCCGGCGTTGGCAGCTGTTCACGAAAAAAGTTGTAGTAGCGGTTGTAAATGTCGAGTTCCTGGTCGGTGAGGTTCAGGCAAGCGAACAGCTTGTCTTTTTCGATGATGAAGTCGGCGACGACGGTGCGTTGTGACTTCGAGGCCAGGTCGAGAGACTGCAGCTGCTCAAAGCGCCGGATAAGAAATGCGAACTGGGCCTGGAAACCAGCGCCGCGTTCGCCTTCGTAGAATGCTCGCAAGAAAGGATTATCTTCCGGTTCGATGACGCGCTGGGCATTCAGACGCTCTGCGAGAATCTGCGCCAGAGTGCTTTTGCCGACGCGTATCGGACCTTCCACTGCGATGTAGCGAGGCAGTTCAAAAAGATTGGCCATGGGGCTCGGTCAATTGCGGCTTCGCAAGGCAGAATAGCGCGGTACGGCGGCATCTGCAATTGAGGAAAAAGTAACCCCTCCGCATGGCGCTAATTTTGGCGAGTGTTGCGGTTAGTTCGCGAACATCGACCAGCAAGTACAATCTCCGTATGTTCGGCACGCTGGTTGGAGTTGGGAGTTTAGCGGCGGCGTTTTCTGCCGGCTATCAAGCAATGGCGCCGACCGGCCAGTGGTACGGCAGGACGTTCACGGGCGCGAAGTTGGGTTCTAAGAAGTTAGCCTTGACCTATGACGACGGCCCGAGCGAGCGCTGCACTCCTCCATTGCTCGAAGTTCTGGCAAAGCACGGTGTGAGGGCGACGTTTTTTCTGATCGGGAAATATGTAAAGCAGCGACCGGACATTGCACTCGCCGTGTCCCAGGCGGGGCACGTCATTGGGAATCACACCTTCGCGCATCCCAACTTGATTTTTGCTTCCGCGACGAGAACCAGAGAAGAGATCCAGCAATGTGAATTGGCACTTCGCGACGCAGTTGGAGCGCACTCGCAACTGTTTCGACCTCCGTTCGGCGGACGAAGGCCTGACACACTCAAGGTCGTGCGTCAGTTGGGCCTGGAAACTGTGATGTGGAACATCACCGGATGGGACTGGAGTGGAAAGCCTGCCGATTATATCGAAGGCAGAGTAAGCCGGTATGTTCGTGGGGGAAACGTAATTCTGTTACACGATGGAGGCCACGCGGACCCCGCTGCCGATCGCTCGCAAACAGTAACGGCTACGGATCGCTTAATAAACCGATACAAGGCGGAAGGGTATGAGTTCGTGACGATTCCCGAGATGATGAGCGAAACCTCTTAGGCGTGCACCAATGCGAACGCCTGCTTCGCTGCGGCAATCGTCTGCTGAATGTCTTGTTCGGTATGAGTCGCCCCGAGGAATGCCGCTTCGAACTGTGACGGCGGCAGGTAGACGCCGCTATCGAGCATGGAGCGGAAGAAGCGGCCAAATGCCTCGGTGTCAGACTTGGCGGCGGAATCCCAATTCGTAACCGGCCCCTGGGTGAAGAACCAGGTAAACATCGAGCCTACGCGGTTGTAACAAATGGGAACACCTGCATCCCTGGCGGCATTTGCCACGCCTGAAGTTAATTCACCTGCCAGGTTATCCAGGCGAGGATAGATCTCGTCCTTGTTCGCCTTGAGATTGCGCAAGGTTGCGAGACCGGCCGCCATGGCCAGCGGATTTCCTGACAACGTTCCTGCCTGATACATCGGGCCGAGCGGTGCGACCATGTCCATGATTTCGGACGGGCCGCCGTAAGCGCCCACGGGCAAGCCGCCACCGATGATCTTGCCCATCGTGGTAAGGTCCGGAGTGACAGCGTATACCTCTTGCGCTCCACCGAAAGCGAGACGAAATCCGGTCATTACTTCGTCAAAAATAAGCAGAGTTTTGTCAGCCTGCGTGATAGCGCGAAGCGCCTCGAGATAGCCACGGACCGGCGGAACACAGCCCATATTTCCGACCACGGGCTCGACGATCACGCACGCAATCTGCCGCTTGAATTTCTTAAAAGCTTCTTCCAGGGCCTCAGTGTCGTTGAAGGGAAGAGCCAGGGTGAACTGCGTAAATTCCTCGGGAACGCCAGCCGAGCCAGGGATACCCAGGGTCGCGATTCCAGAGCCAGCCTTGACGAGCAGAGGATCGGCATGACCGTGATAGCAACCTTCGAATTTCACGATGTACTTGCGCTTGGTGTAAGCGCGGGCCAGGCGGATCGCAGACATGGTAGCCTCGGTCCCGGAACTCACGAAGCGGACTTTTTGCATGTGAGGAAATGCCGAGAGAACGACTTCCGCCAGGTCGGCTTCTGTAGGGGTTGATGCGCCAAAACTCGTGCCATTGCGCGCGGCTGCGATGATCGCTTCTACAACTTCAGGCGCTGCGTGACCCAGGATGAGGGGGCCCCAGGAGCCGATGTAATCAATGTATTCATTGCCATCTGCATCGAAGATATGGGATCCCTTTCCGCGAACGATGAAGGGGGCATCGCCGCCGACCGACTTGAATGCGCGCACCGGGGAATTCACGCCACCGGGTATCACCTGTTCGGCGCGCTTTTGCAGTCTGCGCGAAATCTCCGTTTTATGGGGCATAGGACCTCCTGGAAAGGCCGAATTTCTATGGTATCAGCGCGGTCGAGCAGCGCTGCGGGGAACATCACACGCCATTGTGATTTGCAAACATCGGGAAAAGGGAGGGCGCCAGGTAGTGATCAAGGGGTTACTGAATTCACGGGAAATTTACAATTTTGCAATAGTCCTGAAACACCGCGTCCGTAGCCTGTGTTCAGTACACGCCCTTCTAACCGGGAGGGTTCTTAGGACGGCCTCGGGGGGCTCCGGGCCGTCCAAATTTATTTTGCGGCTTCTTATTTCAGATACGCGCGAATAATGTCCACGAGTTCGTCCGCTGCCAGAGCCTGCTCCGATGTCGGCTTCTGTTTGGGGTCGAGAACGTGGAAGCGCACATGATCTTCGACCAACTCCGCCATTAAGCCATTCAGAGCGCCACGGGCCGCCGTGATCAGCTGCAGAACATCAGAACATTCCGACTCTTCGTTAAGAGCGCGCTCCAGGGCTTCGATCTGACCGCGGATGCGCCGTACTCGCAAGACAAGTTTTTCTTTGTCGCGGACGGTGTGTGCCATGACTTTCATTATACTATAGGGGAGTATACTATTAATTAAAAATTGGGCGAAAGAGTAGGGAATGAGCTTCTACTGCGGCAATCGGGGGAATGTTCGATTTTGTCTGGGCATATTCTGCTGCATTCTTTTTGGCGTGTTTTGTGTTTACGGACAAGGCTCCTCCGCCACGCAACCATCGTCCAAGGGATTGAGTAACGATCCAGTTCTGACTCTACTTCCACACTCACAAACGACTCGATATTGGATTTCTGGGCAGGACAACATCATCTTCCAATACCATCCGTCGTTCGATGCCAGGTACAGTGGACCGAACAGCTTTACAGCGCCCACCAATAATGCGACCTCAAACGTTTCAACGCTTTTCCTCGGATACCAGCTTTTCCGGCATACAGAGGTTTTCCTCGACATTGAAGAAGCAAGCGGCGGGGGGCTAAGTGACGGACTCGGCCTGGCAGGTTTCGTGAATCTTGATGTGGTGCGGAATCCACTGCTGTCGAAAGCACCCTATGTAGCCCGCGCCATGGTGAGGCAAATCGTTCCTCTTTCGCACCAGTCGGTGGAAGGTGAGCGCGGAACTTTCGCGCTTGCGACCAGCCTGCCCGCGCGGCGTTTGGAATTTCGCGCCGGAAAGTTCGGCGCGGCCGACTTGTTCGACCAGAACGGCGCCGGCAGTGACAGCCACTTTCAATTCATGAATTGGACGGTGGACAACAATGGCGCTTATGACTATGCCGCCGATACACGTGGTTATACCTACGGGGTGATCGCGGCTTACTACGACCGCAAGTGGTCATTTCAGTTCGGAGAGATGCTGATGCCGAAGGTGGCGAATGGCATCGACCTGGTATGGAACCTTCGCCAGGCCCGGGCCGAAACCTATGAACTGGACTGGCATCCCAATCTGGTTGAGGATCATGACACAGTCGTCCGGTTCCTCGGATTCGAGAACCACGCCAATATGGGAGTCTACAAGGAAGCAATCGCAAACTTTCTGGCAGGTAAGACGGCGACTCCAGACATCACTGCCCACCCCTTACGCACAACTGTTAAATACGGGTTCGGGGTGAACCTGGAACAGGAACTGACTCACAGTATCCGCGGCTTTGCCCGCTGGGGGTGGAACGAGGGCCAGCACGAGTCATTTGCCTACACGGAAGTAGACGAAACAGTGCAGGCTGGTGGCGATATCGCGGGAGAGTCGTGGCATCGCAAGCACGACAAGGCGGGGGCCGTATTTGTTTCTAACGGAATCTGTGCCTATCACCAGCAGTATCTCGCGCTCGGGGGGAGAGGCTTCCTGCTTGGCGATGGCAGACTCAATTACGGGCGGGAGGCGATTTTTGAGAGTTACTACACAGTTCATGTGTGGCGGGGATTTTTTGCGGGTCCGGACCTGCAACATATCAACAATCCGGGTTACAACCGCGATCGCGGGCCGGTCTTAGTTCTAGGATTGCGGCTTCACACGGAGTTTTAAGATCCTTATCTGGCCGCGAAGCCGGGTCTCGTGCAAGAATCGATAACAGTCTTCATGCCTGCTGAATCAAATGGACATTCGATGGTGGCGCCGCTGCGGCGGGTTCTAGTCTGCTCGCCGAGGGCTGCCGGATGGGATACGCCCGGACAATTGAGTCAATGGCGTGATCTGGGGTTTCTTCATCGCCCAGATTTTGCTGTAGCGCAAGCGCAACATGACGAGGTTTGCGGTCATTTGCGTGAGGCCGGGGCGGAAGTACTGCAACTTTCCGGATCGGCTGATCTGACCTTGGACGCCGTCTATGCTCACGATGCATCGCTTACGACAGATTTCGGTGTGATCACGCTGAATCCGGGTAAAGAAAATCGGCGGCCGGAGGCTCGAGCGCATCGCGACTTTTGTCAGCGACTTGGAATATCTGTCTTAGCAGAAATGAAATCTCCAGCCATGGCCGAGGCCGGCGACATCGTGTGGCTCGGCTCTCGAACGCTTCTAGTCGGCAATGGTTACAGAACGAATCCAGCAGGCATCGAGCAACTCCGCACGTTTCTGGCGCCAAAAGGAGTCGAGGTGATTTCGGCTCCTTTGCCCTATGGTCCGGGGCCGTCCGCGTGTCTACATTTAATGTCCCTGATCAGCTTGCTGGATGATCACAGTGCACTGGTTGATCTTTCATGGCTCGCGGTTGAAACGGTTGAGCTGCTAAAGGCGCGTGGGTACAAGTTCATCGAGATTGAACCTGCCGAGCGTGAAACGCTTGCGTGCAATGTTCTATCTTTGGGAAACAAGCGGCTGCTTGCCATCGAGGAGAATTCGAAGACTAATTCCCGCCTGAAAACTGCCGGTTTTGACTTGCGAACGTTTCCTGGCTCCGAACTCTGCATCAATGGCAGCGGTGGACCCACATGCCTGACACGGCCGCTGCTCAGAAGTTAGCTTTCTTCTCCTGATCCAGCAATTCAAAAATTTGCGCCATGAAGTGAAGCAGCCGCATTTCATCCGCAAGAGACGGCGGTCTCTGCATGTCGAGATGGCTCAGCACCGGGCTGATCAAGGCTTCCCTTAAATCTTCTCGTGGGATGTCTTGCTCTAGCCAAAGCAGTTCGGTTGGCGGGATGACGTTGTCGGCGGCTCCATGCAGGAGGAGGACGGGAGCATTCAGCGAAGTCAGATGGGCATGGGGTGAGACCGCCGACATTTCGCCTTGATGCTGCGCAATCATCGTTTCGATCTGTGAGAGAAACGCCTCCAGGTGATGGTCGAACAGCAGTTGCATTTTTGAGCGGGATTCTGCGCTTAGTTGGGTGGCCAGTTGCTTTGCTTTGTCGACCTGTTCCCAGAGCAAGGTACGCAACGTATCGCGCGCCACCGGAACGTCAACAGGGGGAAAGAAATCTTCCGGGTGAGAGTAGATCAGGATCAAGGCTCCGTATTCGTGGGCCTGCAAGTGAAACGTTGTGCCATCGGGGCGATTGATGCGACTGGTGATCAGGTATTGGGAAACGCGTTGTAGATCATCATGCGCTCCCACCGAAACGACAAAAGCGATCGATGGGGCAAAATGTGGATCCGCAGCGGCAAGCAGAGAGAGTCCACCGGAGAAGCTCAGGCCGAGAACCCCGACCTGCTTGCCAGTTTCAGCAGCGAATGCACGAGCGGAATAGCCGATGACATTGACCGAAGCGGGATCAACCCTGTAGTCAGCCAGGGATGCCAACTCTGGAGTCAGAACCTTAACCCCTGTCGATGAAAGGCCACGGGCAAAAGCGACCAGACGGGGCTCATCAATTCCGAGGTGATGAACACCGTGCAGGATGACGATGCCAGGCGCATCCGGCTTGCCATTGGGAATGTAGAGGCGGGCTCGGACCGAGCCACTTGGACTAGAAATTTGAGTCAACCTGGTGTCAACGGAGGCGGCATTGAGCAGCGATATGAATCCGGCTGATTGCGGATTCTGCATCCTTGAAAGCAAAGCTGCGGCTCGGATGTGCGCCCAGCCATGAAGCGAAACGAAAATTGCGGCAAGAAGCGTACACGTTGACGCGACAATCGCAAATTTTCCCGGCCCGGGGCGTTGAGAGGGAACAATCATGCAGGCAGCGAGTATATCGCTTCACTTTGCAGGGGCCGCAGGGCTGTTAGAATCAAAAGGCAATGGTTCTCCCCTTCGTCCGCGATCTGTTCGCGGACGTAGAAAAGTTGCCCGCCTTTTCGCGTGTAGCCTCCCACCTTCGTGAGGGCGCGGGGCGTATTCGTGTGTCTGGTCTCACTCCGACAGCGAAAGCGCTGATGCTGGTGTTGTTCCAGCGTGCCGTTGGCCGGACGCTGATTCTCGTAGTCGCTGACAATCGGGCTGCCGAGGATCTGGTGCCGGTTCTGCAGGCATTCCACGAACTGATTGGCGGCAATGAGCCACAATCGATCGTGTCGCTGCCTACGCGCGACGTGCTGCCATTCCAAAACCTGTCGCCACATCCAGAGATTCAGGAAGAGCGGGCAGTCGCGCTGTGGAAGATCGCAACGGGTGCGGTGTCGATTCTTGTTTCGCCGGTGGTCTCTACGGCTTTGTGCCTACGTTCGGGTGAATATTATTCAGAGCTGGCGAGATCGGTGCACCGCAGCGAGACTTTGGATGTTGAGCCGCTTCTCCGCCATCTGAACACTGTCGGTTACACCTCAACTGACGTTGTTGAAATGCCGGGCGAGTACGCTTTGCGGGGCGGAATTCTTGACGTGTACTCTCCGGAGGCCGACCGGCCGTTGCGAATTGAATTTTTCGGGGATGAGGTTGAATCGATTCGGAAGTTCGATCCCGGTACCCAGCGATCTTCGAACCCCGTCGATGAAGCCCTGCTGCTGCCTTTGACTGAAACTCCAGTCGATGAAAATCTCCTGGGCGCGATTCACGCACGGCTGTCTGGCAAGCGAGTTACCGGCTCTGAAGAAATTGTTGAGCAGGCCGTCCGGTCCACTGGAGTAACGGTATTTCCTGGGTGGGAGTTCTATGCGCCGGTTGCCGGGGCGGATCGCACAGTTTTCGATATGCTCCCGAACGCGGTCGTTCTGGCGGACGAACCCTCGAGCTTGAAGGATGAGTTTGATCGCGTTTGGGGACGGATTAGTGAAGCGCATGAACGCAGCGGCGTGGGAAGTCTGGTGCGACCCACGGATTTGTATCTCGCGCCCGAAGCATGGCACGAGAAGCTAAGCTCGCTGCGCGGGGCTGATCTGGAGCATTTGGAAATCAGGAGTGCCGGAGAGAGTGAGGCTGTGGCGTTTCATTCGCAGCCGGCTCAACGCTTTCACGGCTCCGTTCCGGCTATGTTGGAAGAAGTTGGGAAACAACTAGCTGCCGAAAATCGCGTGCTCATTGCGGTTCCGAATCTTGGTGAAGTCGAGCGGTTGGCGGATGTTTTCAGCGAAAACGGAGCGTCGTTCCGGTTGGGAAGTCGCACCCGTGGTGGCGAAAGCTATGCGGATGAAACTTCATACTTCGCCGGCGAGATTCTTACTTCGACTCTTGCGAAGGCTTATGTGCCGGACGGCGTCATTTTCCCGGACGCTCATCTGGCAATCTTTGGCGCGCGAGATCTGTTTGATGAATCCGAAGCCGTGGTTTCACGGCCGGTGCGGCAGAAGTCGAAGACTTCGGCGTTTCTCTCAGATTTCCGCGATCTGCAGGTTGGCGATTACGTCGTTCATGTGGAGCATGGAATTGGGCAGTATCAGGGGCTGAAGGAAATTAATCAGGGCGACGGCGCGGTTGAGTTCATGGTGCTGGAGTACGCGGATGCGGCTCGCCTGTATGTTCCGCTAACGCGGCTTGATCTGATCCAGAAATACCGGTCCTCCGAGGGCGCAAAGCCTGCCTTGAATCATCTGGGAACCGCGGCATGGGCCAAGACGAAGGCGCGGGTACGCAAGGCCATGAAAGATATGGCCGACGAGCTGCTCAAGTTGTATGCGCAGCGATCGGCGGCCAAGGGACATGCATTCGCTCCTGATAATCAGTTCATGCGCGAATTTGAAGACGCTTTCGAGTTCACCGAGACGGAAGATCAGCTGTACGCGATTGCCGACGTCAAGCGTGACATGGAAAATTCGCAGCCCATGGATCGGTTGCTTTGCGGCGACGTGGGATATGGAAAAACTGAAATTGCCATGCGCGCGGCGTTCAAAGCGGTGAATGACAATCGGCAGGTTGCGGTCTTGGCTCCGACAACAGTTCTGGCCTTTCAGCATTTCGAGACTTTCAAGCAGCGTTTCGCGGCATTCCCGGTGACGATCGAGATGATCAGCCGCTTCCGAACTGCCAAGCAGCAAAAAGAAATTTTGCAGAAAGCTGAGGCGGGGAAGATCGATATTCTGATCGGCACTCACCGGCTGCTGTCTAAGGATGTGAAATTTCCCGATCTCGGATTGCTGGTCGTGGATGAAGAGCAGCGCTTCGGCGTACGGCACAAAGAACGGCTGAAGCAGATGCGGAAGGAAGTGGATGTGCTGACCATGTCGGCTACGCCGATCCCGCGAACGCTGCACATGTCGCTGGTTGGGTTGCGTGATATGAGCGTCATTGAGACGCCGCCTAAAGACCGGATGGCGATTCAGACGGTTGTCGCGAGCTGGGATGAAAAGCTGATTCAGTCATCGATTGAGCAGGAGATGGAGCGCGGAGGACAAGTCTATTTCCTTCACAACCGGGTGGAGACCATTTGGGAGCTTGCTGCGAAACTGCAGGAATTGATCCCAAAAGCGCGAATTACTGTTGGCCACGGGCAGATGGGCGAAGGAGAATTGGAGAAAGTGATGCTGAAATTTATGCATCACGAAGCCGACATTCTGGTGGCGACAACCATCATCGAGAACGGCCTGGATATCCCGCTGTGCAACACAATCATCATCAATCGCGCGGATCGCTTCGGACTATCAGAGCTATATCAGCTGCGCGGGCGCGTGGGCCGTTCGAACCGGCGCGCGTACGCGTATCTGCTCATTCCAGCCGATGCCGAACTCACGCCGATTGCTCGACGCCGCTTGGCGGCGCTCAAAGAATTCTCAGATCTTGGCGCAGGATTCAAGATCGCGGCGCTCGATTTGGAATTGCGCGGCGCCGGAAATTTGCTAGGCGGGGAGCAGAGTGGCCACATCGAAGCAGTCGGATTTGAGCTGTATACCCAGATGCTCGATCGCGCGGTGCGGGAGATGAAGGGAGAAGCCGTAGCGGAAGAAGCGGCGATTCAGCTAAACCTGGGACTCAATATTCGTATTCCAAGCGAATATATTCGTGAAGAAAATCAGCGGCTGCGGATGTACAAGCGCGTGGCTGGTGTGGAAAGCGAGCCGCAACTGAAAGATGTCAGTTCCGAACTGCAGGATCGTTACGGCGAACCGCCCGCTCCGGTACGTAACCTGCTCGAATATGCCTCTCTAAAATTACTTGCGGTCCGGGTTGGAGTCTCGGCGATCGAGCGCAAGCGTGATCTGGTAACCATAAAGTTCCGTCCTGATGCCGTTATTGATCCGGCCAAGCTGGCACAATTCGTTTCATCACAATCGGGATCGCGCTTCAGCCCAGATGGCACGTTGAAGTTTAATCTTCCAGCAGTAAACCCCGGGGAAGTGTTGCAGCGCTTACGCGATCTGCTCGACGAATTGGCGGGCGAACTTCCCGCGACGGCGACTGCTTCCCAACAAGTCTCCTAACAGAAGCTTGCGTGTTAATCTCAGATGCTTCGCACTCATGGCGACATCTGCCCAACTTGTCCCGACATTTTTCAGCCTGCTCTCGGTGTTTGCCTGGGGAACAAGCGATTTTCTGGGTGGATACGCGTCCCGGCGTTCCAACGCATTCCTGGTGACATCGATCGCGCACATCAGCGGCTTGATTCTGATGGCGGGACTGGCGGTCGCCACGCACGCCGCGTCTCTTTCTCTCCGTCCGATGATCTGGGCGATAGTTGCGGGCATGTCGGGCGGAATTGCACTGGCGATTTTCTACCGGGCTTTGTCGCTCGGACAGATGGGCCTGACAGCGCCCGTGGCGGCGCTGGTTGGTGCAGCGATTCCCACGGCTGTGGGGATGATGTCGGAAGGGTTGCCCGATGCGATGCACTTTGCCGGATTTCTCCTGGCCGGAATTGGAATCTGGCTAATATCGCGCAGTGAAGAAGGATCGAGCGTCAGAGGCATTGGAATGGCGGCGTTGTCAGGCATGGGATTCGCGGGATTTTATCTGGGGATGAAAGCGGCGGGTCCGGGATCACCGATGTGGCTGGCAACATTCAGCAGGACCGGCGCACTGGCCATGACCGGGATTGTTGTCCTCAGCCAGAGGAGATTTCGTGAGCTTACTCGCGACAGCGCAGGTTGGGCGGTACTGGCTGGATGCCTCGATGTGACGGGGACTGCATGCTTCGTTCGTGCCAGCCAGATTGGGCGGCTCGACGCGGCGGTGGTGCTGACGTCTCTGTACCCTGCGGTTACGGTTGTCCTGGCGCGCCTGGTGCTTGCTGAACACTTTACTCGCTGGAAGACGGTGGGGATGTTGGCTGCGCTGCTCGCGGTGCCACTGATTGCGGGGTAGGGTACGCCCGGATATACTGCTGATCCGCGACGCGATTTTACTGTTAGCATCTTGCTGTGCTGCTCGAAGTCCGCAACCTCACCAAAGTTTTTCCCCTCGGAGAATCTGTCTTCGGAGGAGGCAATAAGGGTGAAGTCCGCGCAGTCGATGACATCTCGTTTGGCATCCAGGCCGGCGAAACCCTCGGTGTTGTAGGAGAATCTGGATCGGGAAAGAGCACTTTGGGCAGGCTGATCTTGCGGCTGATTGAGCCTACATCCGGCTCGGTTCGCTATGACGGCCGGGACCTGCTTACGGCGAGTCGTTCCGCCATGCGAAACCTGCGGCGGGACATACAGATCATCTTTCAGGATCCGTTTGGGTCGCTCGATCCCCGGATGCGAGTCGAAGAAGTAGTCGCCGAACCGCTGGTGATCCATGAGCGTATGAGTTCTGCCGACCGTTATAGCCGCGTCGCAGAGCTCCTTCGTGCGGTAGGTCTTGACGAATCCGCCATGGACCGATTCCCCCATGAGTTCAGCGGAGGCCAGCGGCAACGCATCGGCATCGCGCGGGCGCTAGCGCTACGTCCGAAATTTATTGTCGCAGACGAACCGGTTTCGGCGCTCGACGTCAGCGTGGGCGCGCAGATCGTGAACTTGATGGCGCAGTTGCAGCGTGAATTCGGACTTACATATTTGTTCATTTCGCATTCCATGCCGGTCGTCCGTTACCTGGCGACTCGGATTGCGGTGATGCATGGCGGGAAAATAGTGGAGATCGGAACCGCAGAGCAAGTTACGGAAAGGCCAGCGCATGCCTACACGCGGAGCCTGATCGAGGCTACACCGCAGCTGACTGCGTGAGGATTTCTGGTCCTCGGGCGACGGGGGATCGCCGTAATTGCGGACCGATGGCCGGTCAGGCCGTGTGAGTGTGCTCGAAAGGCAGCGTTGCGCACGAATTTTGCTGAATTCTGTCCTTCATTCGTCGCGCCGCCTGCCGTATTAGTTCCACATGCCGCAACATCTGGTTGTCGTCTTCGGTTACGACGTCGCTGAGCAGATCGCAACAGCCCATGATGACGGCCAGGTCATTTCTCAGATCATGGCAAAGCAGGCACGGTCCATCCGCCTGCAATGTGTGGCTGGCTACACCTTTCTTAAACATGTCGGCACATCCTTTTCCCTCGTACTAGCTTCAACGCTGCCGAACCATAGAAACATTTAATCGATCTATAGCACTCTCGACACTCTTCGTAACTGGCCTGTTCGTGCTAAAGGAACTCACTAAATGGCCATAGATCATATCGCGTGTCCTGTTTCGGGACAGAAAATTTCAGGATTGAATGTGTACGACACTGGTTGAGCGCGTGAGAGCTCGACTGGCACCGAAGAAGACGTAGAGTTATGCTTCTGGCGTGGAGGTCTTATGAAGCGAAGCATCGCCGTCTTAATGCTCCTTGCCTCAAGTGGTCTTCTATCTGCCCAAACCAAGAATCCTGTGATCGGTGTGGTTCGCGAAATCCTGCCCCGTCAGCAAAAGAACCTGGTTGCGGCCGCAGAAGAAATGCCAGCTGACAAATACGGGTACAAGCCGACGCCGGCACAAATGAGCTTCGGCATGCTAGTGATTCATATCGCGGAATCGAACAATTTTTTGTGCGGAAAAGCGGCGGACCTGCCGGAGCCGAAGACAGCCGATCTAAAAGACACCGATAGCAAAGGCAAGCTAGTGGACGCGCTGAAGGCGTCGTTTGAGTTCTGCACCTCGTCGCTGGCTAAAGTTGAGGACTCGAAGTTGGGAGACATGGTTACCCTACACGGAGGCCGCGAAGGCCCCAGGGCCTTCGCCCTGTTTGCGCTGACCAACGACTGGGCGGACCACTACAGCGCGGCTGCCATGTATCTGAGGCTGAATGGAATGCTGCCGCCGACGGCGCAGAAAAAATAGAACTGCAGATCCCTCGCTCCGCTCGGGATGGCAACCCTTATTTAAGCTGAACGAGGTCGTTTGAGGCTGCGGCGATTAAGGTCGCGCTCGAATGCTGCGGTGCGCGCCACGAATCAAAGATAGACACCTGATGTACGCAGGACACGGTGCAGTGCGGGGCACATCCCTTTTCGGTCACATACTCGCGCCGCAGATCATGTATCGAATATTTTTCCAGCGGAATTGCCGGGTAGCCGCGTTGCTGCGAGCAATAATGAACTAAGCCGTCCTCGCATATGTACAGATACCGCGCTCCTGCGCGGCAGCGCCACTGATTCGGCCGACCTTGGGCAATGTTGTCCTGGAATGCATTGATGCGGGTGAAGCTACGCTTCTCCATCGACTTCATCTCGTGGTAGACGCGCCGCTCTTCGTCCTCCAACGGCTGCAACTGACCTTGACCGTCGTGGATGATCCCGACGGTGGAGCTGAAGCCGAGTTCCAGAGCCCGTTTGCCGATTGCCAGAGCATCCTGCGGATTGCTGACGCCGCCGCCAACGACCGAATTGATGTTGACGTGGAAGTCGGCGTACTCAGCCAGGTTCTGCAGTTTCTTGTCGAGAACCTTCAGGCTCTTCTTCGAAACCTCGTCAGGATTGACGTTGTCGATGGATATCTGCAGCCAC
>Ga0335069_10007420_pt1 | contig 15841 bp, 11 predicted proteins | sample Lox_Sample_11_FD_206714 | JGI IMG/M metagenome (GOLD analysis project Ga0335069, IMG submission 206714) | Soil microbial communities from Loxahatchee National Wildlife Refuge, Florida, United States - Lox_Sample_1.1 | ecosystem: Environmental > Terrestrial > Soil > Wetlands | place: USA... | reverse complement strand
GAGGCGCCCGGCAGGCCTGGAGGGCCATGTTCCCCCCTGCGGCCCAGCTTTCCACGGGCATTCCACGCAGAAGCCCTTGCAGTCCCCGCGCGCATCGGCTACTTGCGCGTTCGCGCGGTGGAGCAGCCTGGTAGCTCGTCGGGCTCATAACCCGAAGGTCGAAGGTTCAAATCCTTCCCGCGCAACTACTCGCTGGACAACGAAGGATCCCCGTGCTCTCCGCGCGGGGTCCGTCGTTTCGGCCAGCATCCCGAGCGGCAAAGGCAGCACGGCGGGTTGCGAACGGGCCCTAGCCCAGCGGGAGCTCGACGATGAACGTCGCGCCGCGTCCGGGTCCGTCGCTCTCGACTCGAATCGACCCGCCGTGCGCGTGCGCAATCCTTCGCGTGAGATACAGGCCGAGCCCGAGGCCGCCGAAATGGCGGAGCGACACGGCGCGCTCGAAACAGGCGAAGATTCGCTCCTGGTCCTCCTTCGCGATGCCGATTCCGTGATCGCGGACTGACATCCGCGCGCGGCCCTCCGCTCGTTCGATCCGGATCTCGATCGCCTTGCCTGCGCCGAACTTCATCGCATTCGCAAGGAGGTGCTCGACGACCTCCTCCACTCGCAACCGGTCCCAGTGGCCTTTCACGTCCGCATCCGCGTCCATATGGATGTCGCAACGCGCGTTTGCCAGCCGCTCGGCGTGGCGCTCGATCACCTTGTGTACGAGGGCACTCAGATCGCACTCTTCGGGGCGAAGCGTCAGGTGTGCCCGCGTGCTCAGCGATGCGTCGAGCACGTCATTGACCAGAGTCGTCAGTCTATCCACCTGCCGGTTCGAGGCCACAAGCGCCTTCGCGAGCCTTTCGGCCTTCGGATGCGACGGTGCGATCTCGTCCCAGAGGCGCTTCATGGTAGCGAGCTGGATCTTGAGCGGCGTGAGCGGCGTAAGCAGTTCGTGTGCTGCAAGGGCCAGGAACTCCTCGCGAGCCTTGAGCGCTGCATCCCGAGTTTCCGCCGCGCGCTCGACTTCGGTGATGTCGATGCCGGATCCGATCCAGAACTCGTAGTGGCCAGCGCTGAACACCGGGATCGTGTGCCACTCGCACAGGATTTCGCGGCCATCCTTCGTCACGACGTGGTTTTCGAACGGAAGCGCCGGTTCTCTGGAGACGATGGTCGCAAACAGCGCAGCGAGCGCTGGACGTTCCGACTCGGGTACGAAGGTCTCGAGGTAGTCTTTGCCGACTACCTCCTCCGAGCGATAGCCCAGCGCAGACAGCATGGTGTCGTTCACCAGCACGGTCTTGTGGTCGGGGGCGATGGCCACGAGGAACGTGGGCGAGAGCTTGACGAGTCTCTCGCACAAGTCTCTCTCTGCGTTCAACGCTCCTTCGGTCTCCTTGCGCGCGGTCACGTCACGCACGATTGCCTGCAGCAAGAACCGCCCCCCAATGTAGACGCGGTTCAGCGACACTTCTGCGTCGAACGGCGTCCCGTCCTTGCGCAGATGCCGCCATTCGAAGAGTTGCGGTTCGCCGGCCAGCGCAGCTTTCATGCGATCGTGGACGGCATCGGCGGACTGTCGGCCGTCGGGTTGCAGCTCAGGCGAGAAGTGAGTGGGGGCGCTGCCGATGACGTCGTCGAGCGCCGCGCCGAACATCTCGAGCGCGGCTGGGTTGCACTCGATGCAACGCGCGCCGTCGAACAAGAAGATCGCATCGCGCGCGGTCGAGAAGAGTGCCCGGTACCGCTCAGAGCTGGCTGGGGAGACGTCCTCCTTCGGCGAAGAGGAGTTGCTCATGACGAGGTCACTTCACCTCCTCGAAGTCGCCCGGTTTCCACGAGCCGTCGAACGCGGCTTGCTCCGGGCCGTAAACGCGGAAGTAGACGAACCAGCCCTTGCCGGGGATCGTCTTGATCCACCGGCCCTCCTGTCCAGCGGGCGCTTGGGGACCGAAGTAGAGGTCCACGTTCGTCCCCGTCACGTCTTTCAGCTCGAACAGCGAGCGCAGCGCGGCCTTTCCCTGGTCGGTGTCGACCTGGCTGCGGGTCTCGGCATCGTAGACCGTCACCGACCAGAAAAGCTTGCCCGGAACCGGCAAGGGCACGCTCAGCTTGTACCGCTTGCCGCCGTCGAGGTAGGCGCCGGACTCGTCTCGCAGGCCGAGCCAGTAGAGCGACCCGCTTCCGGCTTGACGCCGGAACATCACGGGGGAGGTGCCGATCGCCTGGTAGAACCACACTTCTCGCGCCTCGAGGTCCACGTAGTTGGCGGTGTTGAAGAAGCCGTCTTCGTAACGCAGGGCCGCCCACTCCCACTTGCGGTCGTCCCACACGACGCGATCGGGCCGGCGATCGGCGAACGACTGCGCCCGCATCTGGGCGAGGCCGGTCTTCGCGGCCTGTTCCAGGATGCGCTTCATGCGGGCGTCGGGCGCAAACGGCTTGCCCTTGGCGATGCCCAGCGCCGCCAGCTCGCCGTAGTAGTCGCGGTACTCGTCGAGCGGCGGTTCGGTGTCGATCACCCAGTGCAACTCTTCCCAGTACGCGATGTTGTTTTCCCACTTCAGGGGAGTCGTGTCCTCGCGCTTGTCGGTCTTGTCCAGCCACTTGGGCTCCGCCCAATCGGCTGGCTTGGTCAGCGGCCGGACCCCGATGGTCTGGATGCGGTCCATGGCGCCCTTCACGTCTCCTTGGACCGGGAGCGAACGGGCCGCGACCATCACGTGATTCGTCGTGGCCTTCCACACGTGGTAGCCGTCGGGAACGTCTCCTTCGTAGCCCGGTGGCAGGATCAGGTGCTTGCCGCCCTTGCCCTCGTCCGGCCCCGGGATGCCCATATCGGCGATCCAGCGCTGGTTCAGGTCGATGGCCGCGACGATGAACGGGCCGGCGGGTAGCTCGATGACGAGCGGGCCTGCGCGCAAGTCGAGCAGCATGAGGCCGTAGGGCGTGTCGGAGTTGAGCGTGAAGCCCACGTGGCGCGGCGTGGTGTCCATGACCACGAACACCTTGTTGTCCACCGCGCCGGACTCGATGTTGCCCTTGTAGATGGCTGCCCCGGACACCGTGGAGTAGAAGAACCGGTACGCCTGCACGGCCCGATTCAGGTCGGCTTCGTCGTAAAGGCGCTGCACGTCGTCCGCCGCCGGGAACCCCGCCGGAGAGCTCCGTGCGCCCATCAAGGCGCCAGCGGCGAGCAGCGCCGCGGCGGGGAGGATGCTCAACGTTCTCATGGTCACTTCACCTCTTCGATGTCCGGCAGCGTCCACGTCTTGTCGAACACCGGTGTCTCCGGGCCATAGAAGCGGAAGAGAACCTCGAACCCTGCGCCCGTGCTCGTGGGAACCCAGTTCGATCCCTCGCCGGCTGGCGCCGTGGGGCCGAAGTAGATGTCCGCCGACCCATCGGCGTTCTTCTGCAGTCCGGGCGTCTGGGACGAGCGGCTCGCCCATCGCGCATTTCGGATCGGCGCATGGGTGGCGCGGTCGTAGACCGTGGCGGACCAGTATTGGGTGACCGGTGCGTTCGCCGGCACCGTGAGGTGATAGGTCGTGCCACCGTCGAGGAGCCGGCCGTCCCCGTCCGCGATCGCCATCAGGTAGAACGAACCCGTGCCCCGATGCTTGGGGCTGAAATAGGCGCAGGAGTAGACGACGCCGCGGTCGTCGACGGGGTAGACATCGGGCTTCGCGAAGAACGTCGCCTGCCCTTCCATCAGCTCGCTCGATGCCGGTACGGCCCAGTGGCCCCCTTGGTAGTAGGGGGACGAAAAGGACGCCTCGTATCGGGCCACGAGCCACGCATGCGCTTCGCGTGCTGCGTCCTCGAGTACATCCTTGGTTCTCTGGTCGGGATGGAAGGGTTTGCCCTTCTCGATGCCGATCGACTCGAGCTGATCGATCATCGCCTTGTCCCGCTCCAGCCACGGCTCCGCCTGCACGATGCGGTCGAGCGACTCGAAGAACCTCAGGTCGTACGGGATGGTCGCGTCATAGACGACGTCCACCGCGTCGACGAAGGTCGTCGCCGGCGGCTTGGCCGCTCGGGAGAGCGGATACAGCTTGACCCGCTTTCCGTAGGCGACCGCCCTGGCCACGTCGGCCTCGCTGCCACTCTTCGGGATCGAGCGCAGCAGGGCGTAGCCCTCGTACGTGTCCGAGGCCAAAGGGATGTAGCCCGCAGGTACCTCGTCCTTGTAACCCGGAGGCAGGATGACGTACTTGCCGCCCCGACCCTTGTCCATGCCGGCCGGGCCGACGTCCTCCAGGGCCGACTGCCAAGCATCCATGACGGTCCCGGTGATCGAACCCTCATCAGCGGGTGGAATCTCGAGCACGACCGGCCCCACGTCTTTCGTGTTGATGAAGGGCGATAGGTAGATCGCATCGGGGTTCGGGGTCAGCGTCTGGATCTTCCAGTCGGGAAGGCGCGACCAATAGATGACTTGGTTGAAGTCGCCCTTGGCGTCGCGGACGGCCGCCTGGACCATGAGGTCGTAGTTGACCGCCGGCATCCCCCAGATGACGGCCTCGATCGCGCGCCGGTGCTGCGTGCGCTCGGCCAGTTGACCCGGCGTGAAAGGCGGTTCGGGTTTCGCGGGTTCCGTCTTCTTCTCCTGAGCGACGGTTGGAATCGCCAACGAGCCGAGCAGAGCGCCGATTGTGAGAAGCGCCGCGGCCAGAGTCGTTCGCGTTCGGAGCCGAGCCATGGTCGAGTCCTCGCGAACCAACCGGTGTGCAGGAGGCGAGCCAGTCGCGGGAGAGTCACTCGCTGGCGAGCGGCAGGCGCACGACGAACGTTGTTCCCTCGCCAGGAGCGCTCGTCACATCGATCGATCCACCGTGGGCGTCGACGATGGCCTTCGCCGTGTAGAGGCCCAGTCCCAGGCCCCCGAAGTGCTCCATCGGGACCGCACGCTCGAAGGGGCGAAAGAGACTCGCCAGCCGCTCGGCCGAGATGCCGGGTCCCTCGTCGTGCACGGTCAGCTCGGCCCAGGTGCCCTCGACGCGAAGGGACACGGCGATGGGCTTTCCCAGGCCGAACTTCACGGCGTTGTCGAGCAGGGCGTCGACGGCCTTCTCGATGCACCGCTGGTCCAGGCAGGCCGGGACGGATGTCGGACCGTCGAGCGCGATCCGGCTCGCACCCGCCTGCGCGCGCAGCGCGATGAGCGCGACGCGTCGGCGCACCACGTCCATCAGGTCGCAGGGGGCGCGCTGGAGGATCACTCCCTCGCCGCGAATCCGCAGCGCGACGAGGATGTGCTCGATCAGGGCACAGAAGCGTCGGACGTGCTGCGCGATCCTCTCGCTCTGCTGGGCGACATCCGCGTAGCCGCTGCGACGGGTCGTGCGGGCCAGCTGGTCGGTCGCGAGCCGCAGCGCGGTGAGCGGCGTGCGTAGCTCGTGCGCGGTCAATTCGAGGAGCTCGTCGCGCGCGTGGATGGCCTCCTGCGCCACCCCGTACAAGCGCGCGTTCTCGAGCGCGCTGGCGACGCGAGACGCGATGGCCTCGCCTAGCTCCAGGTCGTTGGTGTCGTAGTTGCGGCGGCTGGCGAGGAACGTCAGCGCGCCGAACGGTCGCGCGCCGCCGAGCGCCATCGGCACAGAAAGCGCCGAGCGGACGCCCAGCTGCTGGAGATACGCGATGTCCTCGGAGTTCACGCCATATCGCTCCAACACTGTGGGCGTGACGTTCGGGACGAGCACCGACTGGTTCCGCCTCATGACGTAGCCCACCGTACCGGTGCCCGTGCGCCCGGACTCCCGGCGCTCCCTCACGGCGCGTTTGACGATGTACTCCAGGCCGGGATCGGCGTGGCGCACGCCAGCGCAATCGAGCGCCCCCTCGCGATCCTGCAGCCACACGATCACGCCGTCCGCAACCGCCGGCACGCACTGCGAGAGCACGCCGCGGACCACCGCCTGCACGTCGAGCGAGGACAGGGAGCGCGACAGCCCGTCGAGGAACGCGGCGCGCCGCGCGGCTGCTTCCGCCTGGGTGTGGGCGCGCCCGGCGAGCGTCGACGAAATCACTTGGCTCACACTCGTGGCGAGGTCCTGCTCCTGCGCACTCCAATGCCGCGGCCGGCCAACGTGCTCGTGACAGAGGACGCCGGCCAGGTGCCTCTCCACCCAGACCGGCACGTCGAGCATCGAAACAATCCCACGCTCGGCGCAGTACTCGCGCAGGCCACGGCAGCGTGGATCGGTCCGGACGTCGCTCATGTCGAGCAAGCGCGCCTCTCGCAGGGCCGCGAAGTATTCGGGCAGGCCCGACCTAAAGAGCGTGGCGCCGTGCTCGAACGACCCGAGGCTCGCCACGTAGCCCGACTCCAAGTAGAGGCTCGCGCCCTCGTCGCGAATGCTCCAGAAGCTCACCCGCTCCACGTGCACCAGCTCGGTGTCGAACTGCACGATGCGGCGGATGGAGGTCTCCCAGTCGGGTCCCACGCTGCGCGCCAGCTCGACCAGGGCCGATGCGGTGCAACGCTCCGTGTCACGAGTTCGTCGCGCGGGAACGACCCGCAGCCCGGGCGCGCGGCTCCGGCGACGCCGGCGGTTGAGACTCGAGAAGCGATGCACCTCCCGGGGGCGGCATGGGCCGTGCCCAAGACCTCTGCGGCGCCTCCGTCAGGTTCGGCTTCTTCAGGCAGCGTGCCCCGCCGAATCGTCTTCGGGGCCTACTTCAGCCACCCAGTCGAACGATTCGTCCAGAGAGAAACGTACCGGTACAGTGCGCGCGTTGCGCGACGGCCCCACACGCATGCCATCGACGGAGAGGCGGTCACGCAGCAAGGCGCCTCTCAAGCGTCAGTCTTACTGCGGTACACACCGCGTCTATCCCCCCCGCGCAACCATCGCTGGACCACGAGTCATCCGGGCCTCTCGCAGGAGGGACCTGGAGCTCGGTCAGCGGTCTGGCCCTTGGCCCTTCCATCCCGGTCCGCGCACGACGCGGCCTGGCTTCGCGCCGGTGTGCTCTCCGCTGGCTATCACCTGCACGCCGTTGACGAAGACCTGCGCGACGCCGGTGGCGTACTGCTGCGGTCTGTCGTACGTCGCGCGGTCGGCGATGGTCCCCGGGTCGAATACGACGACGTCCGCGTAGTTTCCCACGTCGAGCGAGCCCCTTCGGGACAGGCTGAGGTTCTGCGCGGGCAGCGACGTCATGCGCTCGATCGCCTCCTCGAGCGGCACGACGTGCTCGTCGCGCACGTACTTGCCGAGCACCCGCGCGAAGCAGCCGTATGCGCGCGGATGCGTCGAGGACTTGAGGAACACCCCCTCGGGCGCGATCGCCGCCGCGTCCGATCCAAAGCTCACCCAAGGCAGGGCGAGCTCGCGCCTCACGTTGTCTTCGGACATCAGGAAGTACACCGTCCCGACGCGGCTTCCGTCCTCCACGACGAGATCGATGACCGTCTCCTCCGGCGACTTCCCGCGCATCTTGGCGACCTCGGCGAGTGTCTTGCCGGTCAGCGGCTTGAGCGCGTCGTTCTTGAATCCCACGAGCAGCACGTTGTCCGGCGATCCCACGGCCAACAGGTAGTTCTCCCAGTCCTTTCCCGGCGCGCGCATCTCGGCCATCACCCGCGCGCGGATCTTCGGGTCGCGCAGTCGCCGTGCCCACGCGTCGTAACCTCCCTCCTGCACCCACGTGGGCATCGCCGCGTCGAGGCCCGTCGCCGCGGCGGTGTACGGGTACATGTCCGCGGTGACGCGAAGGCCGCTCGCGCGCGCCGCCTCGACCTTCGCGATCGCCGCCGCGAGCTTGCCCCAGTTGCTCTGGCCCATCGCCTTCAGGTGGTAGATCTCGGCCGCCACACCCGCCTCGCGCGCGATCGTCAGCAGCTCGTCGATCGCCTCGAGGAAGTGGTCGCCTTCGCTGCGCACGTGCGAGACGTACATGCCGTGATAAGGCGCCGCCGCCTTGGCGAGCGCCACGAGCTCGTCGGTCTTCGCGTACGTACCCGGCTCGTAGATGAGCGCCGAAGCGACGCCGAGCGCCCCCTCCTCCATCGCCTGGCGGACGAGCGCCTGCATGCGCGCGAGCTCGTCGGCCGTCGGCGCGCGGTTGGCGTGCCCCAGCTCGTGAACGCGCGGGTTGGCCGCGCCGATGAAGGACGCGACGTTGGGTGACACCCCCGAGCGCACGAGCGCGTCCAGGTACTCGCCGAGGGTCGTCCACGAGATGGGGTACTTGATGTCTCCCTGTCTGGCGATCGTTTCCGACTTCATCGCATCGCTCAGCGGGCCGCCCGACAAACCCTCACCCATCACCTCGAGCGTCACCCCCTGGCGCAGGTCGCTCTGTCCGCGACCGTCGGCGAAGAAGACACCGCCCATGCTCATCATGTTGATGAAGCCGGGTGCCACCGCGAGCCCGCGCGCGTCGATCTCCTGCGTGCCGCGCGCCGAGGCGAGCTCCCCGGCGTACGCAACGGCGGCGATCGAGTCGCCGCGTATCGCCACATCCCCCGGGCGTCCCGGTCCGCCGTGGCCGTCGTAGATCGTGCCACCGCGGACGATCACGTCGAATGAGACCGACGGCACGGGCGCCGACGCCGCCATCGACGCTCGTGCCGGCGCTGGAGACGGCGCCGCTCCGCGTACCGAAGGGGCGTCGGCACATGCCACGAGCAGGGACGCCGCGAGAACGAGAACCCGGTGCGTCATGGGACGCTTGTATCATCGCGCCATGCGTCCCCGCGCGCTCGTCATGCTCCTTGTCCTCGCCGCGTGCGCCTGCGCTCCGTCGCCGCAAGCACCGGCCGCCGCTGTGGCGGCCCCGCCGCCTCCCGCTCCGACCGCGACGAGCGGGCCCGCAGCGACTCCGCCCGCGGCCGCGGCCGTCCTTCTCTCTGCTGACTCTCCCGTGACGCTGTCTTCCGGTGCGACGTTCACGGCGCCCAAGGGGTGGACGATGACGCAGGACGGTCCGCGCGTCCTGCTCACCGGTCCGGAGCCGGACCTGCACGTCGTCATCGCCGATTCGACAGCGACTTCGGGAGACGACGCCGTGACCGCCGCGTGGAAAACGGTGCATCCCGACTTCCACCGGACCGTGACGCAGGCGCAGCCGCTCCCCGCGCGCCACGGATGGGAGGAGCACCGCAGCTACAGCTACGAGACGTCGGCCGCCGAGAAGCTGTTGCTCGACGGGACAGCCCTGCGGAGCGGAACGACGTGGACCGCGGTCCTCATCGAGTCGAGCATCGCGTCGCACGACAAGCGCCGCGCCGACGTCTCGCGCATCTACGAGAGCCTGCACCCCGCCGGGTACGTGCCCGAGTCGTTCGCCGGCAAGACGGCGCGCGACCTCGACGCGGGTCGCGTGAAGCAGATAGTCGACGCGATGGACCACCTGCGCGATGCCGCGGGCGTTCCCGGGATGGCCATCGCCCTCGTGCAGCACGGCAAGGTCGTCTACGAGGGCGGCCTCGGCGTGCGCGAGCTCGGCAAGCCCGCCAAGGTCGACGCGCACACGCGCTTCATGATTGCGTCTCAGACGAAAGCCCTGACGACGCTGCTGCTCGCGAAGCTCGCCGACGAGGGCAAGCTCACCTGGGACACGCCCGTCGTGTCCCTGTACCCCGACTTCAAGCTGGGCGACGCGGACACGACCCGGCAGGTGCTCGTCAAGCACCTCATCTGCGCGTGCACGGGGCTGCCGCGCCACGACGCCGAGCTGTTCCTCGGCTTCCAGAAGCTCACCGCGCGCGGGGAGATGGAGCTCGTCGCCAGCTTCCAGCCGACCACGCGCTTCGGCGAGACTTTCCAGTACTCCAACAACCTCGCCGCCGCCGCCGGCTACGTGGCCGGTCACGTTGCCTATCCGAAGATGGAGCTGGGCGCCGCGTACGAGGCAGCGATGCAGTCGCGCGTGCTCGGTCCGCTCGGCATGACCGAGACGACCTACGACTTCGCCAAGGCGCAGCGCGGAAACTACGCGGTGGGCTACGAGCACGACATCGACGGGAAGATCGCAGTCGCGCCCATGGGCATGAACCTGGGCGTCATCCCGACGCGCGGATCTGGCGGCGCGTGGTCGACGGTGCACGACGAGGTGAAGTACCTCGCGATGGAGCTCGCCAAGGGCAAGCTCCCGGACGGCACGCGCTACGTGTCCGAGGATGCGCTGCTGGAGCGCCGCAAGCCGCAGGTGCGCATGGGCGAATACGACTCGTACGGGATGGGACTGTGGGAGGACCACACCTGGGGCGTCTCGGTCTATCAGCACAACGGTTCACAGCGCGGATGGCACTGCCGCATGTTCTTCGTCCCCGAGGCGGACGTGGCGGGCGTCATGCTCGAGAACGGGCCGGGGTGGATGCTCGAGGCCTCCTTCGTCCGCAAGACGCTCGAAGTGCTCTACGACGGCCACCCGGAGGCAGAAGAGGACGCGGCTGCGGCCATTGCGGACGTGAAGGCCGCCATCGTCGCGGCGCGGCCACGGCTCGAGCTCCCGCCCGATGCGTCGGTCACCGGGAAGCTGGCGAAGCGCTACACGAACCCTTCGCTGGGCGACATCGCCGTGGTCACCGATGGCGCGTCGGTCGTGTTCGACGTCGGCCCGTGGAAGAGCCCCGTGGCGACGCGCAAGAACGACGACGGTACCGCCTCCCTGGTGATGGTCGGTGCGGGCACCCTGTGGGGCGCCTTCCCCTTCTTCACGTTCGTGCCCCGCGAGCGCGACGGCAAGCGCACGCTCACGCTGCATTTTCTCCAACAGGAGTACGTGTTCACCGAGACGACGTGACGGCCGCTGGTCGGCCGGCGAGAAGCGGGCGCTATCGGGTCACGACGAGCCGAAAGTCCTCTAGGAAGAGGTGGTCCAGCGGACGAATCGCCCCCGCGCAACTACTCGCTGAATACCGCGAAACCTCGTGCCGCCCTCCCGGGACCTCCTCGGGGGGCGGTTTCGTTAGGACGACGGCATCTCCTCGGTCGTGGGAAGCTTGATGGGCGACCCAGCGCATCACCCGCCCACGCGCACGACCCCGAGCCGCATCAGACTCTCCGCTGTCGCGACCACGGACTCCTCCACCGGTCGCGGTTTCCAGCCGAGTAGGCGCTGCGCCTTCTCGCTCGTTGCGTCCATCATCACGTCCAGCATCGGCGCCACGAGCTTCATCGCTGGATTGGTGGACGCCAGCGCCTTGACCGTCTCGCTCGGCACCTCGACGCTCGGCACCTTGCTTGCTGCTGCTCCCAAACGTGCTCGCAAGATGTTCGCGATCTCGATCATCCACATGCTGCGGCCGGAGATCGCGAGGAAGCGCTCGTTCTTTGCTGCGGGATCGAGCATGCAGCGTATGTGAAGGTCCGCGACGTCGCGCACGTCGACGAAGCCGCTGTTGATCCTCGGACAACCGGGCATCCCGCCGAGCATGCCGATGATCAGGCGAATCGAGTGCGAGGTGTCCGCGCCGAGAATTGGACCCAACACCGCGACGGGATTGACCGCGGAGAGCTCCAGCGCGCCACCTTCATTCGCGATGAAGTCCCATGCGGCGCGCTCCGAGAGCGTCTTCGACGCCTGATAGGGCTGGACGTCACCGTCGAGATTCGTCCAGTCCGTCTCGTTCCACGGGCGCGTCTGCGGCGGGTGTCCCATTCCGATCGCGCCAAACGCCGAGGTGATGACGACGCGTTTCACGCCCGCGTCGCGCGCCGCGCGTAGCACGCGCAGTTGGCCGTCGACGGCGGGGCGCACCCAGTCTTCGAGCGCGGTCTGCGACCCCGACGGCGTGGGCGACGCGCCGTGCATGACGTACGTGCAGCCCGCCGCTGCCTCGGACCACCCCGCATCCGCGCCGAGATTGGCCTCGACGAAGGACAGGCGCTCGCCTGGGCTCGCGCCGCCCTCCGCGAGCATCGCGCGCACCTCGGCCTCGCGCGAACGCGTCCGTACCGTCGTGCGCACGCGGTAGCCCGCCTCCAGCAGCGCCAGGATGCAGTACTGCGCGATGAACCCCGTTCCGCCCGTGACCAGTACCGTCTCGTTCGTCATCGCGCGCTTCCTTCCTTAGTCTACACGTGTATACTGCGCCCCGAAGCAAAAGTCTACGAGTGTATACAACATGAAGAAGTCCAAGCCCGTTTCAGGGAAGAACGCAGCGCGCCCGCGCGACGCCGACGCCACACGCGCAGCCATCCTGGCCTCCGCACGCCGAGCTTTTGCCGCTCACGGCTATGGCGGTGCCGGCGTTCGCGAGATCGCGGCTGGAGCCGGCGTCACCGCCATGCTGGTGAACCGCTACTTCGGCTCGAAGGAGAAGTTGTTCGCGAAGGCCGTCGCCACGACGATGGCCGAGCCCATTATCCTCGCCGACGCGAACCTCCACGCTCCCGAACGCGCAGCGCAGATGGCGCGCGCGCTCGTCGCGATCACCACGCCGGGACAGACGCCGCTCGAAGGCTTCCAGATCCTCATCCGATCTGCCGCGAGCGCGAGCGCCGCGAAGATTGGCCGCGCCGAGATCGACAAGCGGTACCAGAAGCTCCTGACGGAGTCCTTGAGAGGTCCCCGCGCCGCCGAACGCGCCGCCCTCGTCTTCGCGCTGGTCGCGGGTGTGCAGTTCATGCGGCAGTCCCTCGAGCTTCCCGCGCTAGCCAAGGCGACCCCCGCCTGCCTCAGCGCGCTCTTGACTCCACTGCTCGAGGAGCTGCTAGAGAATCACGGCGCGTAGGTACGGAAAGATCGGAGCCTCGCAACGTCGGGCAGAAGATCCTCACCGAACGCCGGGGCAGCCCTCCGTCGAACAGGGCGTCGAGGCACGCCGGTCGCCACGCGGCCCGAGGTGTGCGCGACCGCGGTGTCTTCCTTGGTCATTTCCCCCCAACGAGGTGCATCGCCCGTTCCACGGACGACCTCGGCGGCATACCCGTGACTGAATCGTGACCCCCCTGGTGGAGGCGATTCGCCAACGCCAAGCAGGCACTTCACCAGGGGGGTGCTTACGATTACGAGCGACATGCAGTCGCGCGTGCTCATCGTGGACGACGACCGGGACACCATCGAGACGCTCGAGGGTGTCCTCTCCGCCGACGGCCACGCTTGCGAGCTAGCGCCGGACGCCGCAACCGCCATCCGAAGCGTGGACGGGCTGGGCTGCGACGTCGTCGTGTCGGACGTCGTCATGGATGGCATGGACGGGCTCGAGCTGCTCGACCGGGTCAAGCGGAGTCACCCCGCGCTGCCGTTCATCCTCGTCACTGGCAGAGGCGGCGTGCCGCAGGCAGTCGACGCCATGAAGCGCGGCGCCTTCCAGTACATGATCAAGCCGTGGGACGCCGAGGAGCTGAAGCAGGTCGTCCGCGACGCGGTCAGGGTCGGGCGCGAGTCGGCGAGAGTTGCGCGGCCGTCGCACCGCCCCCCCGGCGAAGAGCGCTTCGCCATCGTCGGATCCGGGCCCGCCATGCGCGCCTTGCAAACCGCGATCGATTTCGTCGCTCGCTCGAGCGCACCGGTGCTCGTCCGCGGCGAGACCGGCGTGGGCAAGGAGCTCGTCGCGCGAGCGATACACGCGCGCGGGGCGCGAAACGGCCATCCCTTCATCCCGGTCAACACCTCGGCCATCCCCCAGGAGCTGCTCGAGGGGGAGCTCTTCGGCCACGTCCGTGGAGGCTTCACGGGCGCGATCCAGGCGCGCAAGGGCCTGCTCACCGAGGCCGACGGCGGGACGCTGCTGCTCGACGAGATCGGCGACATGAGCATCGTCTTGCAGGCAAAGCTGCTTCGCGTACTGCAATTCGGCGACGTCCGCCCCGTCGGAGGTGACCGGAGCCACCGCGTCGACGTACGCGTGATCGCCTGCACGCACCGTGACCTACGAACCCTCGTGGAGGAGGGGCGCTTTCGCGAGGACCTCTACTACCGGCTCAACGTCCTGCCGGTCGTCGTGCCGCCCCTGCGCGATCACCGCGAGGACATTCCGGCTCTCGCAGCTCACTTCCTCGCCGAGGCCCTCGAGCGGGCGCCTCTCTCGCCGGTGCGCGCCATCGCTCCCGACACACTCGCCACGCTGACGGAGTTGCCGTGGCCGGGCAACGTGCGCGAGCTCGCGAGCTACATCGAGCGTGCAGTCGTGTTCGGGGTCGACGAGACGCTTCATGCCGAAAGCGACGCGCCTCGCGCGACCGTCGTACGGCCATCATGGCCGTCGAGCGCCCAGGGGCCCTGGACGCTTCGCACGCTCAGCCGCGCCTACACCGATTGGGTCCTCGCCGAGACGGGGGGCGACAAGGAGCGGGCTGCCGCGATCCTCGGCGTCGACCTCTCCACGCTCTATCGCTGGCAGCGCTCCCGGCGAGACTGAGGGCCCTCGGCCGAGGCTCCCGGACGTGACGCCGATCTCGTCGTCGAGGTCGGCATCGCGCTTGGACGAGCGCGCCCGCTGCAGGTCGATCGCACGACCGGCCATTGCACCCGCACCCGCGCCGAGGAACCCGCCCACGAGAAGGCCCGGTAGCTCGGCCAGCTCGCCGACCAGCGCTCCGAGCGCGCCGCCCAGGACGGCGCAGACGAGAGGCGCTGCGAAGGACGTCAGGCTCCGGAAAGCCCGGATGCGTCGCGCGCTCTCATCGGCCGTGCGTTTCGTCTTCGGAGGAGCCATGCACCCCCAGGAGTGCGACATTCGTGCCGCCGCAAGCTCGGCCCTGCCGGCGGCGAATCGTTCGCGAATCGCCAACCCGAGGCGAAATGAGAAAACGGCTCTCGGGCGGCGCGAGTTGCGCGAGCGGGTGATCCGCGACGGGCGGCCGGCACGGGCCGTGCTGACTGGATCGACGTGAAGACCATCGAGAGTGTGTCGCCTGACCTTCGGCGAGGTCCCGCGATGGGACATCATGCGACCCCGCGACACGTCGTCACGCCCTCCCTCGACACTCCCGCCGAACGTCCGGCCGAACGGCGCGACACGCCCATGCTCCCTTCGCGGCCCCTGCCTGCAGGCGCGAGGCGCGGCACGATCCTCGTGCTCACCGGGCCCAACGCAGGTCGCGTCGCTGTGGTCGAGGCCCACGGCATCGTCGTGGGGAGAGGCGAGCAAGCCGATCTCGTGGTGGACGATCCCGCCGTCAGCAGCCGCCACGCGCGCGTGGCCGCGAGCCCCGACGGCGGGTTCCACATCGAGGATCTGGAGTCGACCAACGGAACGTTCGTCGCCGGTCGGCGCGTGAGGCTCGCGCCGCTCTCGTCGGGCGACGCGATCCAGCTCGGCCCGGGGCTCAAGCTGCGCTTCTCGCTCAGCGAGGAGACCGACGAGTCGCTCCAGCGCCGCCTGTACGAGTCGTCGGTGCGCGATCGGCTCACCGGCGTGTTCAACCGCGCGTACTTCGCGGACCGCATGATGGTCGAGGCCGGGTTCGCGCGCCGGGGTCAGAGCTCCGTCTCGCTCCTCATGATCGACCTCGATGGCCTGAAGCGAGTGAACGACCGCCACGGGCACCTGTCCGGTGATCGGGCCCTTTCGTTCGTCGCGGCGCGCATGGCCAGCGCCACGCGCCTGGGGGACATGCTGGCGCGCTACGGCGGCGACGAGTTCGTCGTGGTCGCCGGTCGGACGGACCTGGCGGAGGCGCTGGTGCTCGCAGAGCGCGTGAGGCACGTCGTCGCCCAGGTGCATTTCGCCGCCGGCGGCGAGCGCGTGACGGTCACGGTGAGCGTCGGCGTCGCGTGCTCCAGCGAGCTCCAAACCGGCGCGGACCCCGGCGAGGCACTGATCGCCCTCGCGGACCAGCGACTCTACGAGGCCAAGCGGGCCGGCGGGAACCGCGTGCATCCGTCTCGCGCCACGCGATGAACGCGGGGTACCCGAGCAGCAGCGCGGGCGCAGCCTCCGGCG
>Ga0335069_10007419_pt1 | contig 15842 bp, 18 predicted proteins | sample Lox_Sample_11_FD_206714 | JGI IMG/M metagenome (GOLD analysis project Ga0335069, IMG submission 206714) | Soil microbial communities from Loxahatchee National Wildlife Refuge, Florida, United States - Lox_Sample_1.1 | ecosystem: Environmental > Terrestrial > Soil > Wetlands | place: USA... | reverse complement strand
GCTGGGTACTTAGTTGTTGAAGCCGGTGTCGGATAAATCGGTCAGAAATCGCTGCACCCCAACCGCCCACGATTACATCATCCACCACGTAGGGGAAAAGAAATGATCAGAACTGCTCACTCTCGTAGGTGAACTAATGAAAAGCTTTAGAAGGTTGAGGAGAAATACTGAATAAAACCGCAGATTTCGTCGATTCCTCACTCGTGTCCACCTACCGCTCACTTCAGTTGTTTGGAGAACCTCTGGCCCAAGCTGCCACCGCGAGCGAGGGAGTGCGGATTTTTGAGGAGTATCTATCCTTTGGGCCGATTACGTCGAAACCCACGAATCCTGCGCCTGCAATGCCGAAAGTCGCACAAACCCGGATAATACAGAGTATTCACAAATAAAGAATTGGCCGCCATAGTTGGTGGGTTAGATCTGAGGGTCACCTCGAACAAGCAGCAAATGAATGGACGTCACTCTCCTCTGTGATCACCTGGGCAAATCGACCAGCGGAGAAGTCCTGCGAATAGGACGAAAGATCACTGACACGAGCGATCGGCACGATTGTAATCGCAGACGGAGGAGCTTGAAACTGAATACCTCGTATTAGCCCGGCTCCAGTGCGTACTAAGGTGCATATTTCAGCTGCCGCTCGGCGGTAACGACGCATCTCTCAGCCGCCGTTCGGCGGCGAGGGGCCGGGCTTCTGTAGGCAAAAAGCGAACTTCCGAATCCTGCGACCCCTAACATTCAATGAGTTCTATAAGGGTTGTTAAGAAAAAAGCTCCGACATTGTCGGACCACCGAACGTTCTCACAATCCAGCCCACGGTCCTTGTTTCGCGCACTGAGTGCATGAACTAGTGCCTCTCATGAGCCAACACGTGTAGCCCCATATCAATTTTTCGGAATTCTAGGGTCGAATCGACTCCCGCCGCAAGTTTGGCGGCAGCCACATCGATGAAGAGTGCTGATTTGCTGAATGGGGCCGCCACCGTCGGCCGGAAGAAGAGCTGCGATTCAGCCTCGCGGCTCCATCTACACACTCAGAAGATAGTTAAGAATGATAGGTCTACGTGGGAGCATCTGACCAAGATAGCTCACAACTGGAGAATGGTCGGTGCGCTTCCTGGTCGGAATATAAATCCGATTCCTTTAAGTTGCCGTTCGACGGCTAAGCGGAGCGCATAGGCATGTTTGCATGCGGCAAGTCGAATTCCGTTCCGCAGTCGAAGCAAACTTTGTACGTGCGGTTTTTGATCGTGAACACCCGGCTGAGATGACGGTGACGGCAGCCGAAAATAAACTGGAAGACACCGAGGAACAGTTTCATAAATCATGCGCGCGCTGGCCACGTTCGCAACTTCCGTTTGCTTCCAACCATTCGAGTAGAGAGCGAACGCTGGTCCGAGCCAAGGCGATCGCGCAATCCGCCGCTCCGTAATAGATATTGAGAGTATCGCCATCAGCGTCCATTGTGTATCCACACGGGAATACGACATCGTCCACGTCGCCGTGACGCTCGTACTCGGTTTCTGGCCCGAAGATCCATGAATCTCCACGTAGCAGGCATTTCTCTGGGTTCTCCAGATCGAAGAGCGCCAGGCCCAATCGATAGAGGCAGCCCGAGGGCGTATGCCTTACTCCGTGGTAAAATACCAGCCATCCTCTCGAGGTCTCGATTGGTGGCGGCGATAATCCGATTTTGTTTGCATCCCACCAGGCGCCCCGGCGAGCTTCCAGCATCAGTCTATGCCGGCCCCAGTAACGTAGGTCGGGAGAGTAGGAGATCCACATGTGCGATCCCAGGGTCGTCATTGGACGATGAATCAACGCCCAGCAACCGTCGATTCTCCGCGGCAGGAGTGCCGAGTCCTTGTCATCAGGCGGCATAATCACGCCGTAGCGTTCGAACGTGCGGAAGTCTTTGGTCAGAGCGAGCGACACGCCAGGGCCACCCCGCGAATAGGAGGTATACGTAATCACGTATTTCTGCAGTTCGGGAACGAACGTGATACGAGGATCTTCAATGCCCCAGATTTCTTCCGGATGATTCTTCGGGTCGGGCATCAGCGTGGGCTGACTATCGATTTGCCATCCATCGACGCCGTTGGGAGAACGGGCCGCGCAAAGGTGTGACAAGCCACGGCGGTCTTCCACTCGGCAGAGCAGCAGAGTCGTGCCATCGGAAAGCAGCGTTGCGCCCGCATTGAAGACGCTGTTAATGGGATAGGGCCAGTCCCTGCCAGTGAGGATCGGGTTCGTGGGATGACGATGAAGTAGCGGTTCGAAACGAGTGCTCAGCAGGCTCACCTGCTTTTCTGCGGGTACGGTCATGAAGAGATTTCCTTTTGTTCTGGCTCTTGCAACGAGCGCATTTCGAGCAGTGCCATCAAGAACGACAGCGTTGACTCTGCTCCCTGGTTTTCATTGGCGCGGTCGGGATGCAGGCCGTCCCGGCAGCCGCCCGTTGCGGAATCATAAAGAGGTAGTTGCAAATCGTTGTCGCCGAGGAACCAGTTGAAAGCCGACCAAGCTTCGCTTTGCCATCGGCTATCGCCAGTGACTCGGTACGCTTGCAGACAAGCAGAGACGGCGCCGGTGGCCTCCAGCGGTTGCTGGTCGAAGCGAGCCTTCTCACCATTCTGGCGATAGAAGCCCTGCGACCCTATCGGAACAAAGTGGCAGTCAAAGTGTTGCTCTTTTAGTAGCCAATCTAGCGATTCGAGGCCGGCAGAAACCATGCGGTCGTCGGAGCAAGCTGAGCCTACCAGCAGCAGGGCTTGGGGCAATCTCGAATTGCCATATGCCAGAACGTTCTCGAACCATTTCCAATCCGGCCGCCGGATCGACTCGTACATCTCAAGCAATCGGCGGCTGAGTGCGGACCGCACTTCCTGCAAGTCACGATCTCCGGGGTACGAGTTGAAGTATTCCTGAATTCCGAGCAGGGTGTAAGCCCAGGCTCGCGGACTGTTGAATTCCAGCACTGCAGGCAGAGAGAACTCGAATAGTCGGCCGGCAGCTCCCTTCAGTCCTTGATCTTGCGATCGTCCTAGGACCGTTCCGAGAGCCCAGAGCGCTCGCCCATGGCAGTCTTCGGAGCCAACGGATTCACTCCAGCGACGGTCATAGCGAAGAAAGTTCTTGAATCTGCCCTTCGCGGAATTGAACGCATGCTCCAGGAAGGACAGATACAAGCCAGCGGAATCTGCCTTCTCAGGCTGACCTTTATCAGTGTGCTCCAGAAGCACCGAAAAGATAAGCGCACGGGCATTGTCGTCTGTCGTATATCCCTCTCCGCGGTTCGGAATCGTGAAAATCGAGTGCTGTAGCATTCCCGTGTCGTCGGTCATACGAGTAAAGTGATTCAGCTTCAGCTCAGGCAAATGATCCAGCGATTTTTGGATTATCTGCGCCGAGAACTGGACTTTTGGGCACTCCATGCGATCGCTTCGGACACGCGCGAAACTCTCCATATATCCCTGCGCAACCCGTTTCCATACCATCTCCCGTGCGAACAGGTAAGCGCGCTTTCTCATGGCGTGGCGTATCGCCGGAGTGTCCAGGAGTTCGATCGTCTTATGCGCAATCGCATCGGGATTCTGGAATGGGACCAAGGCGCCCCTGTGGTCATCCAGCAATTCGATGGCGTGCCAATACGGAGTTGAAATGATTGCCTTCCCCGCCCCTAATGCATAAGCGAGAGTTCCGGATACAACCTGCGCTTCGTGCCGGTACGGCGTTATGTAGATGTCGGCCGCGCCGATGAATTCAACCATTTCCTCGGGGCTGACGAAGCGGTTGTGGAACATCACTTGCGACTCCACACCCATTTCCTTCGCCAGCGCTTGCAGACTGGCTCGATACTTATCCCCCTCGCGGCGCAGGATGTGAGGATGAGTCGCGCCTGCAACGATGTAAACCACGTTCTTGTGTTTGGAAAGAATGTGCGGCAAAGCCTGAATGACGTTTTCGATTCCTTTGTTCGGTGAGAGCAGACCGAACGTGAGCAGAACCGCTTTCCCTTCTACGCGAAAGCGATCCTTGTAGAAATTCGGATCCAGGAATGGCAGGTCTGGAACTCCATGCGGAACCATGTCGATCTTACTGGCCGGCACTTTGAAAATTTCCTGCAGGAACTGGGATGACAACTCGCTCATTACGATTAGGCGATCCGAAAGCTCGGCAATTTCTTTCATCACCCTCAGTTGATCGGGATTGGGCTCACGCAGAACGGTATGCAAAGTTGTTACGACGGGCATCTTGAGGCCACGCAGCAGATGCAGGATGTGGCTGCCGGCCGAGCCGCCGAAGATTCCATACTCGTGCTGCAGGCACACCATGTCGATGTTGTTAAAGTTCATGAAGCCGGCAGCTTCCTCATACGATCTCACATCATCCTGGGCCAGCGACCATCGCACGCGCGAAGGGTAGTCATAACCCTCCTGGGTGTCATTTACCGGAAACGCCAACAGTCGAGCAGTGCCGCACTCCGCTGAAATAGCGCTGCACAGGTCAGTAGTGAACGTGGCGATTCCGCAATGTCGCGGAAGGTAGTTCCCGATCACAGCGATTCGACTCGGTAGATACCCCTTTGAGTGCGATCGGACGCGAAGTAGTATGGTCTTTTTCCTGAGGACGGATCGCGGCCCGACAACTTCCAAAGGGTCCTTCGGTACTAAGATATTCGGAAGCGACATGTGTCCTGACTTGGTGAAAGGTGGCATGCTAACTGTGGGCCAATTGCAGATGGCCAAAGAACAACACCAGCGCTGGTTGGAACTTCTCTGCTGCAATTATTTAACAGGAGTGGAGTTTCGAACTGGTCACTATTGACCACCTTGTTGGAGAACAACGCTCGATTGTGGAATCCGGGAAAGCCAAGGGTGGTGCATAACGCGTTCCAGAATGTTCGACAGACCTTCCGAATTGTATCCATTGTCGAACCGGACGTCCGTTCTGTGTAAGGTGGACCCCAACTCTGACATCCAATACTCACCAGCCAGCAGCCAGTCCCCCCGGGTCAAGGATGACCAGCTTTTTCAGAAAGACGATACTCTGCCTGTAATGCTTGATGTGAAGGGACCTCTGTAAAGATCCCGTTTCCTCCTCCTCTCGAGGTGCCCCGCGCTATGCGTGCTCGATGGCTGGAGGGTGGGCGCGCTTATATTTGCGAATTTGTTCTGCGGTGAACTGAGATCCACAGATACAGCAGCGCCAATAAATCGATGGACACGTCTCGGCTCCCACGCCTTGTTGATTATCGGTGCGTCTGGCGAGGACCAGTTCGCCACCACATTCTGTACACTGTCGTTGAATCATAGGCGCGTGTATCCGAGAGATTTTCACAACTTCGCCGCGAGAAATTAATCGCCTTCCGCTGCATAGAACGACTTCTTGGGCCGACGTCAGTGGAAACCGGCCACAATAGCCGTAACTTTAGACAAGTCTGTAATGTTTAGGCTCAGCGTTCACCCAGCATTTTTGAACTGAAGCACGGTCAGAACTCCGTTGCCATTTCGCAAATAGGATCGACTGTAAGAATTAAGATGCCTGTCAAGCGAGTGGGCTGCAATGTCCATGGTCATCCAACCGTTACATCCGAGTCGCTTTTGCGCAGCACTTCGCGTCACTGGCCGGTCAAATTAGATTTTAGAGACTATCGACGGTCCACATCACTTTTTGGCAGTTGATCGATGCTTAAGTTAGCCTCTGGGTTAGAGAAGGCACGCAGTAGCACTCCAATCACCACGCAGATTAATCCTGCGACTATTAATACGGTCATATTCCCCTCCCCGGTTCGTGCGAGGCTCATATCGTGGCGAGCGGGGGTATCGATTCACGCGATCTACCCGCAGAAACTCCGGAAATTTTACCCACCGTTCCCATCCAACGATCGATTATTGAGTCTTGACCTGCAGATTACTGATCAATATTGATCGTGTTGTCTTGCTTCGGCGTTTTCGGCGGCTGCCCCGAGGTTAGCAGGCACCGGCGCCGATGACGTGAGCGTGGTTTTCCTGAGCAGGTATAAACGCCCGCATTCAATCGGCGAGGAACCAACTCTAGTCGATGAGTCTTTAAGGAGTGCTTCGCAACAAAATTTGAAAACGTAGGTCCACCCAAAACGACCTTTTTATGTTGGTGGCAGGGATTGATGGGGTCAACTGTCGCCGAGCTTTGTTAATTGATGAAGTAGATCAGAGATACGGAGGGTGCGCCTTTCATATTCAACTGCTTGCTCTTGCGTCCAGCTGAGGTAGATTGCGTTTTGGTTCGCGTCTGACTGCTGCCCTCTGAGCAGAGCGATCTCACCGAGTATCGCCGCGCGTTTGCCGAAGTCTCTCATTCTCGGACTCCTTATTGATATTCGTCAGAAATGCGTCTGGATCTTCATGTAACTGTGATACTGCAGTCCGCAGGAAAAGAATGGTCAATTGTGTACAGGCACGGAGATAGTTGGTGTCGACGGAAATTTCTATCTTGCATGTTGTGAGGGTTGGATTCGGGTGATTCCTGTAGGCTCATTTGCCAAGTGGGAATAAAAGAATGGCCGTAGCAAATGGCAATGCAGTTGCTGGTGATGGACGAGTTACAGGAGGCCGACATGGCGAAAAGACCCAATCTTTTCCGTCCTCAAAAGGAACGCACATGGCGAGAAATTGCTGAGGAACTACGCACCGAAGAAGATCAAGAGAGAATGCTTGAGCTTGTCAAAGAGCTAAACGACCTGATGGTTGAAGAGGAGCGGCAAAAAGTGAAAAAGCGAATAGAAAGAAACGCGCCCACTAAGCCCTCGCGGTCTTCAGACCCGTGGTGACTGAAGGGCCGGCGTATCGCGTCGCATAATGCCCTCGAACGTGCGCGTCAAACATGTTGCGAAGCAATTGCTTTTGCTCCAAAGCACGGCCCGATAGTGAGATTCAAAGCTGGGCAGATTGAGCAGCCCCCGTCTAGGTAGTCCTGCCCTGCTGTGGAGTGCCGCCATTATCGGCACGTGTATTCCTCGCCCGTCTTAGCGAATGAAGTGGTCTATGTCGGCTCCTATGACCAGAACATCTGCATGTTGTCTCCGCCAGCCGTAGCAAATGGGGTTTGCCTAGTAACTAATACCCCATTCAAGAGCATTACAGGCGTTACTTTTCCAAGATGAGAAGGTTTAGCCCGATAACTTCATGCTTACCCCTTGGCCATGTTGATCGTGGCTATCGCGCCAGTATTCTTGGCTGGATTCACATCAATGATCTTCGGCAACGGCGCACGTCCAATGCCGGACGAACCCAGTAGGGCTCGCGCATCTGCGTGGGTTGTTAGTCGCGAGAAGTGGTCACAACTGAATCGAGTTGCATTGGTTTGGCTCACACCCGGGATTGTCGATTCCAGCTACCGCCGTCTAAAGAAAAACCAAAAACAGCAATCGTCGGTAAACCCCCACATCAGCGAACCTAGAAACATCAGCTCGATCAAATGCACGGCCTGTCAGCCGGAAAGTGAAAATGGCTGCCATGTTCCCCATCGCCAGTCATACAGCAGTCAGGCACCGCCGACGGCAATCGCCGTACTGGTCTGCTATTGTCGCACTCTAATAGGCGAACTGGACTAGCACAGCCTAGTATCGACGGTGGTGCAGCGATGGTGTCCACAGGTCGAGTTCAATCCCCATTTTGGAATCCCCGATTCTTAACTCCAAGCTGGAGGAGCCAGTGCGAAGAGTGTAAAGGATATGTTGGGAGAACTTGTGGAGTATGCCAGCAGACTGGACACACGAAACGCGAAAGACCGAGCCACGCCAACGACGGGAGAGGCGCTCACTTTGATTACTTAAATCTCTGTCACTGAAATATGGTCAGGATGCCTGGGATGGCTTTCATTGATCGCCGACTGAGCGGCATCAACGAATCTACGCTCGGCTTTGGGGATATTTAAAAATTCGTAGGGGTTATATTCCAACGTATACGGCTTTTCGCATGTGCTGCAAGTAAGGATATCGGGATACTCACCCTGGAGGCTGGGAAGGTGTGCCTCTACCGGCTTATCTGAGATTGCACAGCAAGAGGCTGTAATGGGAGCCTTCATAGTCACCATTATACGTCCGCAGTTTCCTACGTCTGGACCACGGAGGGTTCAGTGCTTGTACATCTTCACAAGAATACTCGTCCCAAAGTTTGGCAGAAGTGGACGCGTGCTTGGTCTGCAAGCTATCGCAATGATGGTTGTTTTTAATTCTGCGGATACCTCGACCTAACCATAACGATCAATAGGGGCCAAGACTGTCCATTTTTGAACAGCTCGCACGGGGCGGCACTCGTATAACCAGGAACAAGAAGGCGGCATTTGGTGACTCTTGAAGGCCTTGTCCTCAAGTGAGAAATGAACGTTCTTATCCTCGATCAGGTAGATGGATGCGTGAAAGTCGGGCCGCTTACCGAGGCGGAGCTCGAACGGTGCCATATGCGAGCCTGCACATAATTAGACTGCGTGGCGAACTCATTCAGCACACGTTCGTATATTCAGAAGCCGATCCTAATACTGGGTTGACCCGATGGACGACAGGGGAGATGGAGGAGTACCTTTAGGGCGTTCGTTCTCACAACCTATCGGGCCGCGTTCGAACGCGACAGGCATCTTGTGAATCCAGTAGAGAGAGTCGAAAGTGGCCGATTCCGGGACGCGCACCGATCTTATTGCGGAAATCCAAAACTGCAGAGGCAGCAGATGGAGTCCCTCCTTAATGCCACTTACCTCGGTTGGACCCCCGAATCCACCGCCGCATACGAGACATGCGCTGACCTATTACACTCCCTAGGGCGTCAACTCGTCGCTCTGGCTTAACCCGAGCAGGAGCAGTAAGGTTTTTTGGAGGACCAGAGCTCTTGACTCCAAGCAAAACATTCTGATGGATGCGTCAGCTCCGTTGGTAGATATACACCTACGATCCCGGAGGTGACCAACGGGCCGACGGCCAATCGGGAAAGATTGCCCGCGAGCCCGCCAAGAGTGTAGGGAGCAACTTATCGTTGGCGTAAAGAATGAGCTGTCGAGGAAATTGAGACCGTAGAGGAGTCCGTGGTCGGTCTCTATCTTGTATCTTGCCTCAAAAAACGTAATGGGCAGCGTTCGATCTGCCTGAGCGAGCTCCACGACCACCAATACTTAAGGCGGCTCCGAGGTACGGTTGGCTAATAGAATTAAGACGCCGGCCACTACGCGACAATTGCCACTTATGCAAGGAAAGCCGTCTCGGAAAAAAATCCACTTACGACCAGATCTTTTACCTTAGCCGCCAATGCAGCTATCTAGAAGAAGCGTGCCTCTGCAGCGCAGTGCAAACTCAAATCTCGAGGCTAGCCTGCTAGGCAGCGACCGACACGGGCACCAATTCCGGGATACACTGGGAAGTCTGGAGGGATTTAATCGCATCCTGGGCCGTAAGTTTTCCCATAATCAGTGCCAGTTTCCGGTTGGTAGTCATCTGCACGGGGTTTGGATCAATTCTCTGCAAGTAGGCTGGAGGGCGAGCAGCACCGCGTCTCACTCTTACAACAAATTTGATGTTTTTCATGATTTCCCCTTCTTGTACTAAGTTGTGTTCATGTCGGTACGCGCATCGACTTGACAGAACCAGCCGCCTTTGTCAGGTTCGTAAAGAACTTCATCCAGCGGATGCCCTTTTCGCCGCAAAGCTTATATGCTCAGCAAGGCCTATCTGGCGATTCAGGAAGCGGCGGCTGTTTGGAACGTTTCGAAGTCAGCCACTCCTGTTAGGTCCTTCAGCGGTGGTCCTGGGAACTGTCTTCCGGTGCGGCCGATTGTTTGACACGAGATGGCTCCTCGAAAAGAGTCATGCGGGCGTCGCCCGTCATCGGACAGAATTGCCGCCAGAAGTTCAGTGCCAGCACACGTCTCTACAAGAATTGTGCATCTCCCGGACGGTCGCGCGATGGTCACAATTGACCATCTTGTTGGTTGGCGACCCGTGCATTGTGTAGGCATGAACGTCACAGAGAAGGAAGCCTTGACGGTGCGTTGTCCCACCTGTGGCGCGAAACCCGGCAAAAAGTGCAAACTTAGCACTGGCCTGCCACGAACAGAACCGCATCGCGATCGCCGCTTAGCAGCCTTGGAAAATAAATCGTGTCGACGTTCAGATAACCGCAGGAAATGAAGCCAACCGGTCGAAAGCTATCTTCACTAGGGCCGCGGCGGCTGTGATCTCTTCGGCTGCAGGCGTTGAAATCTGGAGCAGTCCCTGCCGGCCGAGATTCGGGGGAAGCACGAGCGAGTTCTGGTGGTGCATCGTAATTTCCAGAATGTGCGCTAGACTGTCGGACTTATATCCATTTTCAAAACCAATGCCCTCGCTGTGAAACGTATTTGCCGACGTCCAATACTGACAAGCCAGAAGCCAATGCCCTCGGGTGAGGGATGACCAGACCTTGACATAGTCCAGCGTTCCGCCTGCAGCAAAACCGTATTCAATGTGAATCAAGCCGGTGGGAGTGCCTCGCGTCAAATCAGCCCAAGCGATGACAACTGCTGACTCAAGAATTTTTTCTAGATTTCCATTGGGGTTCATATTCGGTCTCTTTCCGCGGGTGCCCCGCGCTTTGGCGCGGCCCAGTGTGCCTTCCGTCCGTACTTTTCAGATGGTTCACCTACACTTAGGACAACAAGAAAACGCCCAGCCGGAATATTAAGGAGCAAGCCAAGCTTATCTACGGAGCCAGCGGTCGGTTAAACCGAGGCTCGGGAGTACTAATCCCCGGACGGATTGATGCGTAACTCAACCTTTGGCCCAGTCCGCGGCGTCCTGAGACGTCCGGCGTATTTCAGCGCAGTCCAGATTGGAACTCTGTTGCAGGTGGCGCGAATGTGCGGCCACAGTCACATAGGGCACGCCGAGGAAATGTCGAGCAACGATGGCGGTGACCTCGAGGCCGTTGAAATGCTGCGGCTTCACCTTGGCCAGAATCCGCTTCAGCGCCGCCTGTATCTTTGCTGCCCGCAAGGTGCCGAAAGACATAGCCTTAACTTCCGCAGCCATAAAAAAGAAATTCCATCCCCCAGCACGGATCTTACAATCAAGGCTGAATGCATCCGATACCTTGACCACGAGCCACTCCTCCAAGCCACGCTCCGTTTCTAGCCCAAAAAGATGTGGCATTCCGGGCCATTCTTTCATCAGAATCGTGCCGACTTGAACGGTTGGTGGCATGGCTCACCTGATCATTGGTGTGTGATTTGAGCTCTCAATTCACGTTCATTCTCATGCGAGAGGCGGAGCAAAAGCTGCTCAAAAGTGACCACTCCCTGAGGAACTTTTCGGGCACGGGGCCAGATATCCGCAAAATGAGACCGCGCCACACTATACTTGATGGGGATGAGGTCGGCCTTAGCAGCAAAGAAAAACGTAGGATTCGACGCCAATACCTTTCTTGGGAGCGTTGGGAAGGGCAGAAAGATTCTGTCCGTTCCGAAGAGGAGGGTGATATTTGCGCAAGGGGACGAAGCGGACGCCGTCTTTTATGTACAGAGAGGCAAAGTGAGACTCACCGTAGTGTCCAAGATCGGCAAGGAAGCGACGATCGCGATCGTCAGCGAAGGGAACTTTTTTGGCGAAAGCTCCCTGGCAGGTCAAGTTTTGCGTATGGGTTCTGCGGTTGCGATGACCGATTGCCAGATTCTGCGTGTCGAGAAAAAGGCGATGATGGACGTACTCCACCGCGAACCAGCGTTCTCCGAACGGTTCGTGGCCTATTTATTGGCTCGCAATATCCGCTACGAAGAGGATCTGGTGGATCAGTTGTTCAACTCGAGCGAGAAGAGACTGGCTCGGGTTCTTCTGCTGCTTGCCCATTTTGGTAAGGACGGCATCCCTGAGACTGTCATCCCCAAGATCAGCCAAGAGACGCTAGCTGAGATGGTCGGAACCACTCGCTCGCGAGTCAGCTTCTTCATGAACAGATTCAGGAGATTGGGTTTCGTTGATTATGCCGGCGGTGCGGAAGGCGCTCTGCAGGTCCACAGTTCGCTGCTGAATGTCGTTCTGAACGATTAGGTCCGCTTAAACCTTTTGGGAGGGTTAGTTTCAGCCAACCTCAGACGGAAGGTGAAGTCTCCGGTTGACTAGTCCTGAGTGCGCTCTTGTTGTTTACCTGCAAAGATCAAGAACAGTAGCGCAGCCGCCGCGGCAAGCGCGCCAATAACAATGAATAGCCCCGGATGCGTGTGTTGTGAGATGAAAGCGAGGATCTGATGTCCAAAGCGCGCTGCGAGAAAAGCTAGAAGTGTGTACCGGACAATTCGCCCGAGAGTGAGCGCGAAGAGGAATTTTCTCACTGGATATTGCATTATTCCCGCCCCACACACAAAAGGAACCATAGGCACGGGTGGGGGGAGTAAGGCAGGGATTGCTACCGCGCCCACTCCCCATCGTTCAAAAGTTTCGTAAACCCTCTGCAACGTCTTGGCGGGGAACCTGCGAGCAAGAGTTTCCTTTCCTCCTTCGCGAGCAAACCTGTAGGTCACGAAACCTCCGATGACGGAACCGAGCGTCGCCATGAGGGCATAGTAAAACCAAAACTGTTCCTTGCGCGCGGACAAAAAAAGCGCGAGTACGTCCATACTCCCCGGGAGCGGAATAACGGAGTTGTCGAGGATGCCGAGTGGAATAAAACCCAGCCCGCCCAGTTGGTAAATCCAGTGTTTGACGGTTCGAGCCACCGTAGGCGCTGCGACCGCGATAATCTGGAGATCAAGCATTTTTTTTCGCCGAACCGGCAAAAGCCTGAGCTACTTTGGTGTCACGACGTATGTGTTCGCTATCGGCCAGGTAGTCTGATGTTATGTACGTCATTGAGGGCGTCGATACGTGGCTTTCTCTCCGTCCGCTGGATCGGAGCGTCGCCATGAACCACAAAGTCGTTCCTGCAATTCCGATCAGGACTGTCAATGATCACGCTTCGTATCCGGGTACGTCTCTTTCTGCCCTTCGAACTTAGGACTAGCGCGGCTACGAAGTAGCCGCGTTTACGACGTTGTAGGCGATGCGCCAGCTTAGATAAAATTCTACTCGAAGCGGATTAGCGCGCGCCCGCAAGCTCAAACCGCGGCCAGCAAGAGTAAGGTCAATATTGATCATTAATCAGGTGAACGTGCGCGCGGTTTTCATCCTCCTCAGGAAACGGCTTCACAACGATCTTTGTGGCGGCAAGTCGTCAAATGCTGCCAGTCCGATCAAGTCGCGCAGCATCGCCACGAAAACGACGAACACGGGATCTTCCCTTAAAATTCTCAAGTCTGAACGCCCACATTGTCTGCCCAAGATTGACCACTCTTTGGAATCATTAGGAGTTATCGTAGACCGATGAAAACGCAGGTTCGAGCCCGTTGTTCATTACTACCGCTCGTGATCTGTTTCAGTGTCTGGCAGCCGACAATAGCGCAATCACTCAAGCCAGCGCCTCAGGGGCTCAGCGAAGAGGAGATCGTAAGAACCATGGTTCGGAGGAATCTGGAGCGCGGTAGGGCATTGGGCGCTTTTCAGGGAACCCGAATTTATCGGCTGGACTACCGCGGCTTTCCCGGTTCTAGAAACGCCGAGATGACGATAGATGTGAAATACCAGGCTCCGGCCACGAAGGAATTTACCGTTCGCTCCTCGAGCGGTTCCAGGCTGATCATCGAACGAGTATTCAACAAGCTGTTGCAGAGCGAAAAAGAGGCGCTCGCAGAAGAGAACCAGCGCCGTGTGGCCCTTAACCACGAGAACTATCGCTTCGCGTTGGCGGGCTTCGAGGAGACGCCGGCTGGATCGTACTACATTCTTTCGGTTGAACCGCGTACCAGGAACAAGTTGCTCTACCGTGGCAGGATTTGGGTCGATTCAACCGATTTCGCCGTGGCGCGTATTGATGCGGAACCTGCACAAAATCCATCCTTCTGGATCAAAGACACGAAGATCGAACATGTTTACGGCAAAGTGGGCAATTTCTGGCTTCCCAAATCCAACCGCAGCACCAGCACAACCCGCTTCGGCGGACACGCAGTGCTCACCATTGAATATATGAATTACAAAGTTACCGCTGTACTCCCGGGCGAATCGGCCCGATTGAAAGCCATCTCGGCAACTGGTGAGTCAGGCGAAGTCAATTCAGTAGTACTCGCGAAGTGATGAGCTGTCCGCCTGTACACGGCTTGGTTAATTACCAAAACTGCATTCGGAACCCTTGGCCGGAAAGTGATCAGTTTTGATCAGCAGCAGCGGGCGAATTCCTTGACACTCAAGTTTGGCTGCAGCGAGTTGCTATGAGCGGTCGAAGCAGTGTGCGTGTCTCGCTTCGTGGAAATATGGCATTCTTGTTTTGACTCTGCGTTGGCGAGTCGGATTTGGTAAGGGATTTGGCAGCCTCGATCAATTTCTGGGAGGTTGACCATGGGTCTCGCCGCCATCGTAAGTTCGACGTTTCACCCGCTTGCCAGGACGTCCTGCTGTTGTCGTTCACGGTGTGATTGCAACGCGCAAACTTCGGAAAAATGTTGTTGGCCAATTCAAGGAGACTATGAAAAATCTTTACGTCGGTAATCTGCCGCATAACACTACCGAATCCAAGCTCCGCACACTGTTCGAGTCACACGGAAAGGTCGAACGGGTCAATATTGTTACGGACCAAAAAACTGGTCGTCCGAAAGGCTTCGCTTTTGTCGAAATGGCCGAGGTAGGAGACGCCGACAAAGCCTGCCTCGCTTTAAGCGGACGCGAATTAGACGGCCGTGCTTTACGAGTCAATGAGGCCAAAGACAAATCGCGCTAACTAAGAGTTGCTGATAGCTATGCCTCACCTTTCAATACGGTAAGGAAGAAGACCGGGGAATTCTTGTTGCTCATTTTTGTCTCGTTTCTATCTTCGGATCTGTATCATTCCTGGTCGCCAATTGAGATTGGAACTGCGGGATCAGGTCAGCGCGAGTTATTCAGCAGCTACTAACAGGTTTGCGGAACCTGAATCAGTAAGCCATTCGATAACCGAGAGCACGGTCAATATTGATCATTAATTGATTGCCTAAAGCTTGATACTGAATCAGCAACTCTCGAATCCCTCGGAACTCGGCGACAGTTTGACTGTTGACTTGTACGCAATGCGCAAAAACCGCAGGACTCGAAGATGAAGGAGAGGATATGACGATACCGTTAACTATGGGAGTGGTGTGCCTGGTCATTGGCGTGGTGCTGCGGGCTTTTTCCAAATCGCCTGGTGATCTGAGCCTTAACCAGCGAACAAAGTAAAGTAAATCTAAGAACGACCTGACTTGAGACAACATTCACCGAGGACTGAGTTGGAGAGTGGATACTGACATCTTGCATTATTGTGAGCAATTGTAAGCAGACCTGCCGGCTAAGCTTAATGAACACTGGGGAAGAATGGCTATCGTTAGGTCGTTGTTGTGTATACATCGGAATCCTGCGGCACTAAAGATACTGCAGGAAAACGGATTCTCGCTGACCCTCGCAACTCATGGAAGCCAAGGTCTGCGGCTGTTGGTGTCGAAGCCGGTGGACGCAGTTATTCTTGAGTATCACCTGGGGCTTCTGAACGGTGCCGCCGTTGCCAATGAGATAAAGAAAGTTAGACCGCGGCTCCCGATCATCATGCTCGTCGAATGCCTGGAGTTGCCCGAGGGTGCTCTGCAATCAGTAGATGCCCTTGTTAACAGATCCGACGGTCCTGCTTCGTTGTTGGAAGCGATCCACACCGTGCTGCCGGCAAGCGACCGCATGCACTCCGAGACGGCTTCTGCAGGGCAGGCGGAGCAGCGAAGAGAGGAAGCCCTCCCAATGACAAAATGCCAGATCCT
>Ga0335069_10007417_pt1 | contig 15842 bp, 14 predicted proteins | sample Lox_Sample_11_FD_206714 | JGI IMG/M metagenome (GOLD analysis project Ga0335069, IMG submission 206714) | Soil microbial communities from Loxahatchee National Wildlife Refuge, Florida, United States - Lox_Sample_1.1 | ecosystem: Environmental > Terrestrial > Soil > Wetlands | place: USA... | reverse complement strand
CACCGTCCGCGGCAACGTGCTCTGACGCGTCGCCAGCGTCGCGACCGCGGCGAGATGGTCGGCCTCGGTCGCATGCTTCATGCCGAGGAGAAACCCGACCAGGAGTATCGATAGCGTGCTCACGCCGACCTCCCCACCTGGGCCCCGCCGCTTGCGCTAACTGTAGGGGCGAGCGCACCAGCTAAAGCGTACTCCTTGCATGGTGCCGGAAGCAGATAATGCCGGCGGGATCATCTGCTCATCCGTGAGGCACGTGTGAGGTGACGGCGGCGCTCTGCGAACAGGACCTGAGGCATCGCCAGCCGTGAGCCAGCCGTGAGCCTTCGCAAACCTAGAGTTAAAGAAAGTGGGTTCCGACAGACTCTATGGCAAGAACGTCCTGGGAATCGTCCTCGAAATCGAATGCGCGACCCTGCTCAAGGGCGGCCCCCTGTTCGCTGTCGTGGGCGAGACATTGACATCCGGGAAACGCCCGGTCCGGCTGGAGCGAGTCGGCCGCCCGGAAATCAAAAATGTCACTTTGAGCGCCAAGGTTTTCGATCAAGTGAATCGGGATCTCGAGATTCGCAGCTGTACAACAACGAGGATGCCTTCAACCTTTCCAAGACCTACCTCGGGGCGTATCGCGCGCGGCTCAATGCCAATCTTGCCTTCTACGACGCTCTCGATGGAAAGACCGATTGGCCGCTTGACGAGCACGGCAACCATCCACTGACCGAGCTTCTGCTCGCCGACTTCCCGGTCGTGGATGTGTCGAAGCCTTTCCGCGAAACCAGCTACTTCGAGATCGAGGCGGCAGTCCTCAAGGCGCGTGCGCACGCGACATGCGGAGGACGATGGCTCAACGAGGACATCATCGACTTCATTCTGACGCTGTACATCAACGCCGGCAACGGTCCGCGTATCAGCGACGGCGTCGACGCGCCGATCGCGTGGTCTTCCAAGTCGTTCCCGTACCTGGCGCCGCCCAATCCGCCAAAGGGGGGCGTGTCATGATTGGCGCGGCCAGCCTCGCAACGCCGGTCGATATGGCCGGCATCGTGCGGCCGCCGACCACGGACGGCACGATTGCGCTCTTCAACCTCGAGGCGCAGATCGACGGTCTGCAACAGGATGCCCGGTTCGGCCGTGGGACCGTCGCAAGTCGAGCCGCACTCGCGGAGCTGATCACGCTCCGCGGGCTCATCGTGGGCCGCGTCGCCGAGTACGAGCGGGCCGAGGAGATCGTAAAACCAGCTTGTGCGCGAGGCAGCTGCCGACCCGGCGGCAACCCTTGCGCAGGCGCGGATGCACGCAGTGTTCCATCGTTTTGCGGACGCCCTGGACGACCTTGATCGTGCAGAGCGGCTCTCGCTCGATGCCGAGACGGTCAATGGCGAGCGGGCTGGAATCTTCCAAGCGCTCGGTCGTTACGATAAAGCTCATGCCCTGCGGGAGGAAGCCGCAAGCCGTCGGCCGAGTTTTGCAACGATTGGGGCCTTGGCGGGACTTTGGGCCGAGCGGGGCAAAATCGACACGGCGGAGTATCTATATGAGGAAAGCTTGCATCTTTACCGCGGCGTGTCGCCGTTTCCGCTCGCGCTTCTCGATTTTCAACTGGGTCTGATGTGGATGAGCCATGGCCGGTTGGAGGGCGCACGAACGTCATTCGAGGCAGCGCTACGTCGTGTGCCGGCGTACGCGCCAGCGCGGGGCCATCTCGCCGAGGTCGAGGCAGAGCTCGGCGACATCGACACGGCGATCGCCCGTCTGTATCCATTGGCGATCTCCTCGGATGATCCTGATTACGCCGGACAGCTGGCGCGCATCCTCGGGGACGTTGGACGCACCGCTGAGTCTCGGCGTTGGCGTCGGCGAGCAAGCGCACGCTATGATCAGCTGGTTGCGGCTCACCCCGAGGCTTTCGCCGATCACGCAGCCGAATTCTGGCTGGCCGCGGGCGGTGATCCAGTGAAGGCACTCGGCCTCGCACGCATGAATTTCGAGGTTCGCCAGACGCCCCGTGCCCGCGATCTGCTTAGCCAGGCGGTGGCGGCTGCGGGTCGACCGATGCACTCGGGCCGGGCGCACTAAATGCGCAAGCGCCTCCTCATCTCAGTCCTCGCGTTCGGAGTTCTGGCGATTCTGGGCTTCGGCGCGCTGGCGTGGCGGCCGGCGATCGCGCCGAGCGCCCCACCGGCACCGGGCGCGTTCGCACCGGAGCTCATCGCGAAGGGAGCGGCGTTGGCCGCCGGGGGCTATTGCGCCGAGTGCCACACCGCCAAGGGCGGACGACCATTCGCCGGCGGCTATGCCCTGGCGACCCCGTTCGGCGTGATCTACTCGACCAACATTACGCCCGACCCCGAGACGGGCATCGGCACGTGGTCCGAGGCCGCCTTTGCCCGTGCCATGCAGGAGGGCGTCGCGCGCGACGGTTCGCTGCTCTTTCCCGCCTTCCCCTACGACCATTTCACGAAGCTCTCCGATGCTGATGTGCAGGCGCTCTACGCCTTCTTCATGACCCGTGCACCCGTGCGTGCTTCGGCGCACGAGAACGGACTGCCGTTTCCGCTCAGCGTCCGTTATCTGCAGGCCGGCTGGCGCCTGCTGTTCTTCAGGCCCGGCCGCTTCGAGCCAGACGCGAGCAAGAGCGCCGAATGGAACCGCGGCGCCTATCTTGCGGAGGGACTCAGCCACTGCAGCTCCTGCCACACGCCGCGCAACCTGCTCGGCGCCGAAAAGAGCGGCCATGCCTACGCCGGGGCCGGGGTCGACAACTGGATCGCCCCGCCGCTCACCGCCGCCAATCCGGACCCGGTCCCTTGGACTCAGCAGGAGATCGTTGCGTATCTGCGCAATGGCGTGAGCGATCTCCACGGGTCGGCGGCGGGCCCGATGGCGCCGGTTGTGCATGGCCTCGCCGCGCTTCCGCAATCCGACGTCCAGTCCATCGCGGTCTATTTCGCCGACATCGACCATGCCGCCGAGCGCGCAACCTCCACGGCGCCGGCTGTCGCGCGCGCCATGTCGTACGCGCCGCTCGGCACCGGGCAGGAGACCGACCCCGATGCGCGTCTTTACATGGCCGCCTGCGCGTCCTGCCACTACAACGCTGGAGCACCCCTTGCGGTGCGCCCGGACCTCGCGCTCAACAGCGCACTGAACCTGCCCAATCCCTCGAGCTTCATCCAGGTCGTGCTGCATGGCATCGACGCCCAGGACGGAATCCCGGGCGTCGTCATGCCGAGCTTCGGGCGCGCGCTGAGCGATGGCGACATCGCCCGCATCGCCGCCTACCTGCGGCGCACGCGCACACCGCTCTCGCCCTGGCCCGACCTCGACAAGCAGATTGCCGCGCTGCGCGCGAAGACCGAAACCTCGGAGCCCTGAAGTCATGAGCACACTCCATATCAATGGTCGCGCCGTCAACATCGAGGTGGATAACGACACGCCGCTCCTCTGGGTGATCCGCGACGTCATCGGCCTCACTGGCACAAAATTCGGATGCGGCATCGGCATGTGCGGCGCCTGCACCGTGCATGTGGGCGGCCGGCCGACCCGCTCCTGCATCACCTCCGTCGGCAGCGTCGGAAATGCCGAGGTCACGACCATCGAGGGACTCGATGCCAATGGTCAGCATCCCTTGCAGAGAGCCTGGATCGAGCTTCAGGTGCCGCAATGCGGCTACTGTCAGTCCGGTCAGATTATGCAGGCGGCGGCGCTCCTCAAGGACTTTCCGGCGCCCGGCGATCAGGACATCGACGCGGTCATGACCGGCAATCTCTGCCGCTGCATGACTTATGTGCGGATTCGCAAGGCCATCAAGCGGGCCGCGGCAGAGCTGCGGGAGCGCGCGGATGGCTGAGCTCCGGCACCTGCCGTCGCGGCGCGACTTCCTGATCAGGATGGCAGGCACTGCGCTCGTGTTCGGCTTTGCGAGGGACGATGCGCTGGCAAACAGCGCGGCTCCGGCGCAAAGCGCCTTCGAGCCGACCATCTGGTACAGCATTGACCGCGACGGCATCGTCACGGTCAACATCATCCGCGCTGAGATGGGGCAGCATATCGGGACGGCACTCGCGCGTATCCTCGCCGACGAGCTCGAGGCTGACTGGCACAAGGTACGGATCGTTGCAGTCGACTCCGATCCACGGTGGGGATACATGGTGACCGGCGGGAGCTGGTCGGTCTGGATGACCTTTCCGGTCTTCAGTCGCGCCGGCGCCGCCGGCCGCATTGCCCTCATTGGGGCCGGGGCAAAGCTCCTCGGCATTCCGGCCGATCAATGCACGGCGCGCGGTGGCGCGGTCATGGGCGGCGGCCGGTCCGTCTCTTATGGCGAGATCGTCGCGCGCGGCGACCTGCGGCGCAGCTTCAGTGCAGAAGCACTGGCGAAGATGCCGATCAAGCCCGCCTCCGAGCGCCGCCTCATCGGCCACGACACTCGCGCCATCGACATTCCCGCGAAGACTAACGGCACCGCACGCTACGGCATCGATGCCGACGTCGAGGGCATGATCTATGCGCGGCCGAAGATCCCGCCGACGCGCAACGGCTCGCGCGTGCGATCGATCGACGATGCCGCAGCCAAAAGCGTCAAAGGCTACCTCGGCAGTCTCGCGCTCGAGGACCCCTCTGACACGGTTCCGGGCTGGGTGATGGTGTTCGCGAGCTCCTATCCGGCCGCCATTCGCGCCGCCGACCGCGTCAAGGTCGATTGGGTGGCCGGAGCCGGCGCAACCGTTTCTGAGCAAGACGTTCTCAACCACGGCGCGAAGCAGATTGCCGATCCACAAAGGGGGACTCTGCTCGTGGACGATCCGGGCCTTGCGACCGCATTTCAGTCCGCGACCTCAACCGTGGAGCGAACCTATACGACCGGCAGCGTGCTGCACGGCCAGCTCGAGCCGGTCAACGCACTCGCCTTCGAAAAGAACGGCATGTTTGAGATTCACGCTGGCACTCAGTGGCAGAGCCTCATCCTGCCCGTACTGGCCAAGGCGCTCGGCCGGCCGCAAGAGCGGATCGTGCTGCGCTCTTACGCGCTTGGCGGTGGCTTCGGGCGGCGGCTCAACGGTGACTACACCGTACCGGCCGCACTTGCCGCCAAGGCGCTCGGCAAGCCGGTGAAGATGGTGCTGACGCGGCCCGACGATATGCGCTTCGATTCATTCCGCTCGCCTTCGATCCAGACACTGCGCATGGCTTTCGCCTCGGGCGGCAGGGTCACCGGCATGGATCATCACGCCTCCGCCGGCTGGCCCACGCTGGTCATGGCGCCCGTCCAAATGGCGAAGGGCTTGCAAGGCCAGCTCTACGATCCGTTCGCGATCGCGGGCGCTGATCATTGGTACACCGTGGGTGCACAGCGTGTGCGAGCCCTGTCGAACGATCTCGCCAACAGCGCCTTCCGACCCGGTTGGCTGCGCTCCGTCGGGCCGGGCTGGACCAATTGGGCACTCGAGAGCTTCATGGACGAGGCGGCGCACGCGACGAGCGCCGATCCCGTCGCGTTTCGATTGGCCCTTCTCGACGGCGCGGGGCGCAACGCGGGCTCCGCGCCGAACTCGGTCGGCGGAGCGAAGCGCCAGGCCGCCGTCCTGCGGCGCGCCGCCGCGAAGGCCGGCTGGGGAACCGCCCTACCGAAGGACTCAGGCCTCGGCATCGCCACCGCATTCGGACAGGAACGCGACATGCCAACCTGGGTCGCGTGCGTGGCGCGCGTGCGGGTGGACCGCGGCAGCGGTGCGGTCTTCGTCCAAAAGCTCACGCTGGTCGTCGACGCCGGAACCATCGTGCACCCCGACGGCGCGCTCGCGCAGGTCGAGGGCAGCGCCCTTTGGGGCCTCAGTATGGCACTGCTTGAAGGCACGGAGTTCGTGAACGGCCAGGTGAAGGACACGAATTTCGACACCTACACGCCGCTGCGTATCGGCGATGTGCCGGAACTCGACATCGAGTTCGTAGACAGCACGGAGGTGCCGGTCGGCCTCGGGGAGCCGGGCACGACCGTGGTCGCGCCCGCGATCGGCAACGCAATCTTCGCCGCCGTCGGCGCGCGGCTCCGCCACTTGCCGATTCGCCCGAGCGCCGTGCTCCAGGCCCTGACGAAAAAGAGTTGATTGCCGCACCAGCCGGTTCCGCGAATATGATCGTGTTTAGAACGTAGTTCGAGCCACACGCGGCAACATCGACGTGGCGATCAAGCTTCTTTGAGTTCTGTTGGTTCGCGGTCGAATGAGGTCGAGCTTGACTGTCCGTTTGGATACGACTGTCGACTGAAGCTCTGCTCCGAGCAGAGTGCCGGCAGTTCCCCGTCCGAGGGAGCCATGAGCGGGGCGGCGGCTTGCAGCGCCGGGGAGATCGGCAGCGGGGACTTGGGTAGGGCCGCTGTGGCTTCCAGGAGCCGGTAGATATCGTGCCGCATGGCCTCTGGAGGCGCGATAGATGCCCGCGCCCGATGGGCCGCGGAGACTTCGGGTCCCGTTCCGGTGTGCTTCCGGTGAGTTTCGTCGAACGATGATGCATTCACGGAAGACTCTGCGGGGGACTCTCACGTGAGCGCCATCGTTTCAAAGTCACTGGACACGTCTAAGCACGATCACGCGGAATCGGGTCGTCTCTTCTTTCTCGAGCTCAGCGCAGGTCGAGTGCTGTCAGCCAATCCCGATGGGTCGGATCTGAAAGTCATCGTCGACGAAGGAAGACGGCTGCCCGACGGGTTGGCCGTCGACGTCGTTATGAGACAGCTGTATTGGACAAACATGGGTACTCTCAAGGCCAACGACGGTTCGATCATGCGCTCCGACCTCAACGGGGAACACATCACCACGATCGTTCCACCGGGTGGCACCTTCACTCCCAAGCAGATTCAGATCGACGCGGTGAGCCGCAGGCTTTACTGGTCGGACCGCGAAGGCATGCGCGTGATGCGCGCACGCTTGAATGGCTCGGAAATCGAAACGCTGGTGGACACGAGCGAAGGCGATGCGCGCCCGGGTGCGGATGCACGCAAGTGGTGTGTCGGGATCGCTGTCGATCCTGCAGCTCGGATGGTTTATTGGACCCAAAAAGGTAACGACAACGCCGGCGAAGGCCGCATTTGTCGCGCCAGCATCGACATTCCGCCGCAGCAGACGGCCGCAAGTCGCAAGGACATCGAGGTGCTCTACAAGGATTTGCCGGAGCCCATCGACCTCGAGCTCGATACGAGGAATCGAATGATGTACTGGACCGACCGCGGCAATCCGCCCCGCGGCAACACGGTAAACCGCGCACCGATGGATGTGGCGCAGGGTGCCCGCAAAGCGCCCGAGATTCTGTTCCCTGACTTGATGGAAGGGATCGGCCTCGCTCTCGACCGCAAGCGCGGCCGCATGTTCATTACCGACTTTGGCGGCAGCGTGTACAGCGCCAATCTGGATGGGTCAGCTAGGAAGACACTGCTCTTCGCCCAGGGGAATCTCACCGGGATTGCCTACGTCGAGCTGCCCGCCGACCGCTCTAGCGCCTAAACGCCGCAAGGCTTGCCGCCACTCTTACGCCAGGAGTACCAACCCATGACGACCGCGCCCGTAGCCATGAAGCCGGTGAAGCAGCCGAAGCCGCTGCCCGCGCCCAATAGCGATTTCTACGAGCTCTATGAAACCTTGGCTCCCGAAGAGCTCGCAACCGTGAAGCGTGTGCGTGCTTTCATGGAGGCCAAGGTCGCACCGCTCGTGACGAAGTACTGGACCGAAGACGCCTTTCCTTTCGAGGTGCTACCGGCTCTGAAGGAGTTGGGCATCGGGGGGGTGGGCATCCCCGGCTACGGCTGTGCAGGCGGAAGTCTGGCGCTCCTGGGATTCGTGCAGATGGAGATTGCCCGTATCGACCCCTCATTCTCGACGTTCATGGGTGTCCACGACGGTCTGGCGATGGGCTCCATCTACATCGACGGATCGGAAGAGCAGAGGCAAAAGTGGCTGCCTCCAATGGCTCGATTCGAGAAGATCGGCTGTTTTGGGCTTACCGAGCCGCAGGTCGGTTCCGGCGCCTCCGGCGGCCTCACCACGACGGCGAAGCGCGAGGGTGACACCTGGATCCTCAATGGCGAGAAGCGCTGGATCGGCAACGCTCCCTGGTGCGACGTCTCGATCATCTGGGCCCGAGACCTCGCGGACAATCAGGTCAAAGGGTTCATCGTCGAGAACAAAACAACGCCGGGCTTCAGCGTCGAAAAGATCCAGAACAAGGTGTCGCTCAAGATCGTGCAGAATGGCCATATCACGTTGAAAGACGTGCGGGTACCGGAAGAGAACCGCCTCAAGGGCGGCAACTCGTTCCGCGACACCGCCCGAGTGTTGAAAATGACGCGCTACGCCGTGGCATGGATGGCGACCGGATGCGCGATGGGCGCCTACGAGACTGCGCTCAAGTACAGCCAGGAGCGCCTGCAGTTCGGCAGGCCTATCGGCTCGTTCCAGTTGGTGCAGGACCTCCTCGCAAGGATGATCTCCAACATCACGGCGTCCCAGTGCCTGATCGTGCGCCAGGCGCAGCTGCACGCCGAAGGCAAGCTCTCCGATGCGCATGCGGCGCTGGCCAAGGCGTTCGCCACGGCAAAGTGCCGCGAGACCGTCGCGTGGGCGCGCGAGCTGCTGGGGGGCAACGGAATAGTCGCCGACTACAAGGCGGCGCGCTTCTTCACGGATGCCGAAGCACTCTACTCCTACGAGGGGACCTACCAGATGCAGAACCTGATCGTCGGCAAAGCCGTCACAGGCCTCAGTGCGTTCTTGTAGAGAAGAGGGAGACGACGTCATGGCTGCGACCGTAACTGCATCACCAGGCAGGCTACAAGCGGGTCCGGCGCTCGCGCTCGACACCGTCTTGTATGAAAAGAAGGACGCCTTGGCCTACGTGACCGTCAACCGGCCCAAGGTGCTCAACGCTCTGAATACGCCGACATGGTCGGACCTGAAGACGGCATTCGAGGACGCCCGTGCCGATGTGGGAGTGCGCGGTGTCATTCTGACGGGCGCTGGAAACAAAGCATTCATCGCGGGTGCCGACATCAGCGAACTCTCGCATGCCAGCGCCATCGAAGCGGAGCGCGCGAGCCGCTTCGGACAAGGGGTCCTCGACCTCATCGAGAACCTGGGCAAACCCGTGATCGCGGCCATCAACGGCTTCGCGCTCGGCGGCGGCTGCGAGACGGCGATGGCCTGCACCATCAGGATCGCGGTGGAGACCGCGAGGTTCGGGCAGCCCGAAGTTACGCTCGGGCTCCTGCCAGGCGGCGCGGGAACGCAACGTCTGCCGCGACTCGTCGGAAAAGGGCGCGCCCTACAGCTCATTCTGTCCGGAGAAATGATCAGCGCCCAGGAGGCGTATCGCATCGGCCTCGTCAACGAAATCGTTCCCGCCGCGGATCTGCTCACGCGCGCGGAGACGATTCTGCGCAAGATCGCCGCCAATGCACCGATCGCAGTGAATTTCGCGCTCGCTGCCGTGAACCGCGGGCTGGAGACCAGCCAAGGCGAGGGCGCGCTGCTCGAAGCGTCCTACTTTGGTCTCTGTGCAGCAACCGAAGATAAGCATGAAGGCACGTCGGCCTTCCTCGAGAAGCGCGCACCCCAATTCCATGGGCGCTGACGGAATCGCCACTCAGGAGACATCGATGGCTAGCGACAATATTTTTACCGGATTGAAGGTCGTCGAGATGGCAAGTTTCATCGCAGGCCCCAGTGCCGCGGTGATCCTGTCCGACTTCGGCGCCGATGTCCTTAAGGTCGAACCGCCCGCGGGCGATACCTGGCGACAAGGTCACAAGATTCCACCGCAACCCGCAGCGAAGGATGCCTACCCCTTCCACCTGGCCAACCGCAACAAGCGGGGCATGACGCTCGATCTGAAATCTCCGCGCGCTCGTGAGGTCCTCGAGCGGTTGATCAAGGGGGCGGATGTTCTCATCGTCAATACCCCCCATCCGGCCCGCAAGCGGTTGAAGCTCGAATACGACGATGTCGTGCAGTGGAATCCGCGGCTGATCTACGCCGACCTCACCGGCTTCGGCGAGAAAGGCCCTGACGCCGACCTGCCGGGATTCGACATCACGGCGTACTGGGCGCGCAGCGGCCTATTGTCCATGACGCGCGACAGCGGCGCGGCGCCGACCTGGCCGGTTGCCGGTAGCGGCGACAATGCGACCGCCGTCGGTCTCTATTCGGCGATCGTCACGGCACTGTATCGCCGCGAGCGAACCGGCCAGGGATCGTATGTCACAACCTCGCTGCTTGCGCAGGGGGTCTGGTCCGCAAGCGTCTCGATTCAAGGCGCGCTGTGCGAGGCGAAGTTCTACGGGCTGCACGACCGCAAGAATCCGGCGAATGCCGCGCTCAACGTCTACCGTTCATCGGATGACACCTGGTTCGTTCTGATCGTCACGCCTGACAAGTTGACCGCCATCGCGAAGGCGCTCGGCCGCGCCGATCTCCTCACCGATCCGCGCTTCTCCGATCCGGCCAAGCTGATCCAGAACATGCCACAGCTCACGGCGATTCTCGACGAGGTCTTCTGCTCGCAGCCGATGACGCATTGGTATGAAGTCTTCAACAGCGTGCATGTCACGTTCGGTGCGGTACGGGGACCCGAGCAAGTCATCGCCGATCCGCAGCTGCGACTGAATGAAATCATCGTTCCGCTGGAAGGCGCCGGCGGCAAGCTGACCTCGACGATCAGCAGCCCCATTCAGATACACGGTGTCACCAAGGTAGCGGCAAAGCGGGGCCCGGACCTGGGAGAACACAACGAAGAGGTTCTCCGGCAGCTCGGATTCAGCGCGACCGAGATCGATGCCCTGCACGCAAGCGCCACAGTCCCAAAGTCGACCGAACACGCACCAGCGGCCGCATAGATCGCACCAAGAGGAGAGCTGACCATGTCGAACCCTAAAGCCATTCGCCGCGTAGCCATTATCGGCACCGGCGTCATCGGCGCGAGCTGGACGGCCCTGTTCCTGGCCAAGGGCCTGGAGGTCGTCGCGACCGATGTCGCACCAAATGCAGAGGCCGCTTTGAAGCGTTTCGTCGAGGCGGCGTGGCCGGCGCTGAAGAGACTCGGTCTGTCCCCAGGCGCTACCCAATCGAGATTGTCCTTCACAGCCGCTCTGGAGACAGCGGTGAAGGGTGCGGACCTCGTCCAAGAGAATGGACCTGAGAGGATCGACTTCAAGAGGCAACTCTACAGCCAGCTCGATGAAGTCTTGCCCGCAGACGTGATCGTGGCATCGAGCTCATCGGGCCTCACGATGAGCGAGATCCAATCGGCCTGCCGCGCTCACCCGGAACGATGTGTGATCGGACATCCGTTCAATCCCCCACACGTGGTGCCGCTGGTCGAGATCGTAGGTGGTGCCAAAACTTCGGAGGAGACCATTCGACGCGTTGATGAGTTTTACACCGCATTGGGCAAGCGCACGATCCGGCTGCACAAAGAAGTGCCCGGCCACGTCGCCAATCGCTTGCAATCCGCTCTCTCGCGCGAGGTTTATCACCTCGTCGCGGAAGGCGTCGTGAGCGCTGCCGACGCCGACACCGCATTGTCGTGGGGACCGGGCCTGCGCTGGGGTGTGATGGGAAGCCTGCTTCTGAACCATCTCGGCGGTGGCAAAGGCGGCATAGAGCACTTTTTCGAACAGTTCACGGGCCCCATGACAGCCTGGTGGAAGGTTCTCGGGCAGCCGGTGCTGACGCCGGAGGTGCAAAAGAAGCTCATCGACAGCGTTCGGGCCGAGGTTGGCTCGCGGTCGATCGACGAACTGGCGATGGAGCGGGACGAAATGCTGCTCGGGCTCATTGAGCTGCGCACCAAGGTAGAGCGCGCCTCCGCAGAGTCCGGCAAGGCGGCCTGAGCGAGCCGTTATTGATCTCGCTCGCGGCACCTCAATATCGTAAACGGCGGGTCAAAAATGAGTGAATTCACAGTCGTTTCGCGACCGCAAGAGGCCGCCCCCTCGGAGCGGCCTGGAAGATTGAGAATCGTCATTGTCGGTGGCGGCTTCGCAGGGATCGCGGCCGCCAAGGCATTGCGAAACTGTGAGGCCGAGGTCGTTGTGATTGATCGTCGCAATCATCACATCTTCCAACCGCTCTTATATCAAGTGGCGACCTCGGTACTGGCATCCTCGGATATAGCCGCTCCCATTCGGCAGCTGGCGGCGCGGCAAAAGAACGTCTCCGTCATGCTCGCCGAAGTCGTCGGCGTGGACGTGCAATCCCGGTCCGTCGACGCCGAAGTTCCCGGCCTTGGACTCAGGAAGATAGCCTTTGACTACTTGATCGTCGCCGCGGGCAACCAATCCAGCTATTTCGGCCACAACGAGTATGCACAGTATGCACCCTGTCTCAAGACGATCACGGATGCGGAGACGATACGCACGAGAATTCTGAGCGCATACGAGCTCGCGGAGTCAACGGACGATGCGGATGTGCAGCGCCGGCTAATGACCTTCGTCCTCGTGGGCGCCGGACCCACCGGCGTGGAGCTGGCGGCATCAATTGCGCAGATGGCTACTACGACCTTGCGTTCAAACTTTCGGCGAATCGACCCTGCACGGACGTCGATCATCCTCTTGGACGGCGCCAAGCGCGTACTTCCGACTTTCGCGGAAGCATCCTCGGAAAAAGCGGCCAAGCGCCTGGCGAAGCTCGGCGTGCAAGTGATCACCAGTGCGATGGTAGAACACATCGATGATCGAGGCGTGATCGTCGGGGGGAAGCCGATCGAGAGCAGCACGGTACTGTGGACGGCCGGTGTTTCGCCCTCGCCGCTGGTGAAGATGCTCGGCGTCGCGACCGATCGCGCAGGTCGGGCACGCGTGGGCCCATACATGAATGTGCCTGAAGCCGATCGTGTATTCGCTATCGGTGATACGGCGACGCTGATGCAGAACGGCCAGCCCTTGCCGGGTGTGGCGCAGGTTGCCATCCAACAGGGCCGCTACGTCGGGCGGTTGATCGCGGCGACCATCGATGGCGGCGGGTCGCCGCGGCCGTTCCATTACTTCGACTTGGGCAATATGGCGGTCATCGGCAAGAACTTCGCCATCCTGGAGACGGGCCGGATTCGGCTGGCCGGTTTCATCCCTTGGCTGATTTGGGCATTCCTTCACTTGATGTTTCTGCCGCAGCTGCAGAATCGGCGACGCGTTCAGAATCAGTGGTTTTGGACCTATCTCACCGGCCAGCGTGGGTCTCGTTTGGTTTCCGAGACACCGCGCGTCGGTACGTAAACGGAGTCTTGCCTCATGAGCAAATCGATCGATAGCTCGTCTGCCCCGCTTGGCGAGCAACTGACCACCAGCGCCGGCAATCCCATCGCCGACAACCAGAATTCATTGAGCGCCGGCCCTCGAGGCCCGCTACTGTTGCAGGACTATCAGCTGATCGAGAAGCTGGCGCACCAAAACCGCGAGCGCATTCCCGAACGACCGGTTCACGCCAAGGGCTGCGGTGCCTATGGCACGCTGACAGTCACCGGGGACATCTCGAAGTACACGAAGGCGGAGGTGCTGCAACCCGGGAGCCGCACGCCGCTCATCCTTCGCTTTTCGACGGTAGCAGGTGAGCTCGGTGCCGCCGATGCCGAGCGTGACGTACGCGGTTTCGCGATCAAGTTCTACACCAAGCAGGGCAACTGGGACCTGGTGGGCAACAATACGCCGGTATTTTTCGTGCGCGATGCCTACAAGTTCCCCGACTTCATTCATACTCAGAAGCGCCATCCCAAGACCAATTTGCGCTCGCCCACAGCGATGTGGGACTTCTGGTCCTTATCACCCGAGAGCCTGCATCAGGTGACGATTCTGATGTCCGATCGCGGGTTGCCGACCAGCATGCGTCACATGAACGGCTACGGTTCCCACACCTACAGCCTGATCAATTCCGCCCGGGAACGCGTCTGGGTTAAGTTTCATTTCAAGACTCAGCAGGGTCATCAGCACTGGACCAACGCGCAAGCCGCGGAAGTGATCGGTCGTACCCGGGAATCGGCTCAGGAGGATCTATTCGGCGCGATCGAGAGAGGAGAGTTTCCGAAATGGAAGATGCAGGTGCAGATCATGACCGACGCACAGGCCGATGCCTGGTCCGAACGCACGGGCTGGAACCCTTTCGACCTCACCAAGGTTTGGCCGCATGCGGATTGTCCCGTCATCGATGTCGGCGTCCTTGAGTTGAACCGCAATGCCGCCAACTACTTTGCCGAGATCGAGCAGGCCGCGTTCGCCCCCTCTAACATCGTACCCGGGATCGGCTTCTCGCCTGACAAGATGCTGCAAGCGCGCATTTTCAGTTATGCCGACGCGCACCGTTACCGATTGGGTACGCACTATGAAGCCTTGCCGATAAACGCGCCGCGCAGCCCGGCCCACCATTACCACAAGGACGGCCCGATGCGCTTCTTCGACAATAACACGCGAAACCCCGATGCTTACTACGAGCCCAACTCGTTCAACGGACCGAAGGAGAATCGGCACTTCGCCGAGCCGGACCTGCCGCTGCACGGCGCGGCCGACCGTTACTCCCACCGCGCGGGCAGTGATGACTATACGCAGGCCGGTAACCTCTTTCGTCTATTCGATGCGGGGCAGAAGCGGCGCCTGTTCGAGAACATCGCCGCTGCGATGCAGGGTGTGCCAGGCGAGATCAAGCGAAGGCAGATCGCCCTGTTCGCCAAATGCGATCCCGCCTACGGTGCCGGCGTGGCCACAGCGCTGAAACTCGAGCCGCCCCGCGACGAGCGACTCAAGAGCACGGAGGCGACCGCCTGAAGAAGCTTCAGCCACTGCCTCACTCTGAAACCACGACGCCAGCCGCGTCGGTGTTTGGGTTGGCAACCCGTTTACACAATTCTGAAGGGGGAGGGCTTCAATCGAGGAAGCTCCGTATTCCCTCACGACGCGCTTCGAGACCGGGAAAGGCCGCCGCGCATGCCGGTTGCTTCACCGCGGCTCTGGCGTTTTCACCGCAAGGCAGGGTACACGCCGACTGAAACCGAGCACCGAGGCAGTAGTCACTCAAGAGCCCAAGGGAGCGGGCTTTCGCATCAACTGTTCGGCACTAACGCTACGCGCAAAGGTACCAAATCTGACGAGAGCTACTTTCGACACCATGGCGTGGCCCGCCGTGAACAACTGCCCAATCTCGAAAGTTCTCAAGACGCAAATAAGGCTCGACGCTGCTCTGAAGTCCGCTGCACATGAGTGCGTGCCGTCTCAACGCCCGGCCGTTTCATCCGGGGCGGCGCGTGTGCGGATCTGGACCGCTGAGGTCAAGATGCGATGGACCGGACACTTCTCGGCTATCGCAAGCAGTATCCGTCGCTGATCGGCGGAGAGCTCGCCCTGGAGCTTGATCTCGACGTCGATCTGATCGATCAGGCTGCCGGTGCGCTCGCAGTCAGCGCAGTCCTCGGCGTGCACCTTCCCGTGTGAGAGGTTGAGCTGCACCCCCTGCAGGGGCCAGCCCTTGCGCTTCGCGTACATCCGCAATGTGATGACTTTGCAAGCGCCCAGCGCCGCGAGGAGAAGTTCGTAGGGAGACGGGGCGGCATCTTGGCCTCCGGCGCTCAGGGGTTCATCCGCTTGAAGCCCGTGTCGCCCGGCATAGATTTTCTCCAGGAAGTCCGGAGAGGCACTCTCAACCAAAACATTCATTGGCAGCCTCAACTGCAGTCGTGGTCGCTGGCGTCTCCGCCGGGCGGAGAGCCTCGTATTCCTGCGGGTTCATCGCTGTGTTGTCTACCTGTAGTCGACTGGCTGGCTGGAGGCTAGCGTCGGCGCGCTCGCAGCGAGTACACCGGAAGAGCGGATGGGCCGA
>Ga0335069_10007416_pt1 | contig 15845 bp, 14 predicted proteins | sample Lox_Sample_11_FD_206714 | JGI IMG/M metagenome (GOLD analysis project Ga0335069, IMG submission 206714) | Soil microbial communities from Loxahatchee National Wildlife Refuge, Florida, United States - Lox_Sample_1.1 | ecosystem: Environmental > Terrestrial > Soil > Wetlands | place: USA... | reverse complement strand
CTGCGCCGGCTCCAGCACGGCCATCGACAGCACCTACGACCCCGACAAGCGCGATCTCCAGCTGTCCACGTTCCGGGCCGCGGCGAGCAGGACGACAGTGCGGTTCGAGGCCGCGATCAACACCGGCGGCACCCTGCAGGACTGCCTGGAGGCCTGGCTTCCCCTCGACGACGACCGGCTGGTCGACTGGCGGGTCATCATCGCCTTCTGGGGCGCGGCGGTCGCGGATCCCGAGCTGGCCCACGTCCAGGACGGCCACGTCAGCCGTGCCCGTGCTCGCGTGGAGAAGCTCCTGCCCCAAGAGCGCCACCCCGGCGACGACCCGCCGCCGGATCTGGCCAGGCTGGCGCGGCAGATCGTCGCGCTGACGCTCGGAATCGCGCTTCAGGCGGTCTTCGAGCCTGCCACCTCCGCATCAGTGCCGCAGCGCGAACTACTCACCGACGGGCTGGGACGGCTGCTGGCCACCCCATCCGCGACGACGCGGCCTGCGCCGGGCTCCAGGGCCCGTCCACGACGTTCAGGCCGGTAAAACGAACACCGGTATCCGGACACCGAGCAAGGGAATTGGGTATGCAGCCTGCAGACATCGTTATGATCAACCAGCTGTTGGCGCTGTACTGCCATATCGTGGATGCGGCGCAATGGGACCGGTTCGACGAACTGTTTCTGCCCGATGCCGAACTGGACTACACTCAGGCTGGCGCCGACGTGGTATATCACGGAATCACCGAAATCCAGGACTTCTTCCGGAGCGCCAATCACCCATCCGCGCACCACTGCGTCAACATTTACGCGGCTGAGCGCGACGGCATTGTGCGGGTGACTAGCAAGTTCTTCTCGCCTTACACCCGCGAGTCGCATGACCCTAAACGGTGGAAGGGCGGTGACTATTTCGATATCGTCGAAGACACGCCGTACGGATGGCGCTTCCGGTCAAGAATCTGCGTGGCCCGCTGGCAATTCACCGCGGGCGGCCAATCCGAGGATGTGAGGCGGCGGACATGGTGAGCGTGACACCACGGTTTAGGATGGCGCACGACATACGGTTTCAAAACGCGGAGGAGGCGTCATGTCGGCAGCTGGGCTAGCGGCGAGCCGTGTACTGGCCGAAGAGTACGGCGAGGTGGCCCGTTCGCTGGGTCCCGACGAGTGGCCGGCGGCCAGCCTGTGCCCCGGGTGGAGTGTCAAGGACCTAGTCGCTCACACCAGCTCGAACTTCCGTGTCCTGGTCGAACCGCCTCCGCCGGCGGAACCGGTTCCCGGCCTTACCGCCGAACGAGCCCAGGACATGCTCGTGGACGAGCGCCGGCCATGGACGCCAGACCAGGTGCTGGCCGAGCTCGAGCAGTACCGGCAGCCGGCGCTGGAGGTACTCGCCGCCATGCAGGAGGAGCCTCTCGCGGGCCAGAGCCTGACCTTGCACGAACTGGGGACCTACTCGATGCCAGCCCTGGCGGACGCCTTCGCGTTCGACCTGTACTGCCATCTGCGGGTCGACCTGCTCGCGCCCACCGGCCCGGTGCGGCGCCAGCTGCCCGAGGCCGACGATAAACGCCTGGCGCCGGGGATCGGCTGGATGCTGACTGGTCTTCCGCAGATGTGCCCCTCCGTCGCCGCCGTTTTGGACCGCCCCATCGGCCTGCGCCTGACCGGGCCCGGCGGCGGCGACTATACGATGGCGCCGGCCCCGGATCGCCCGGTCGTCACCACGGGGATCGCCGATGTGGCCGCGGTCGCGACCTCGTCCGCCCACGAGTTCGTCTTGTGGGGCACCAAGCGGGCCGACTGGCGATCAAGCACCGCGACCGAGGGAGACCGCGACTACGCCGCCGTCGTCCTGGACGCGATCAACATCGTCTGACCTCCTGCGGGCCGCCCGGTGACCAGGAGCCAATCGCCCTGACCCGACTTTCTTGGCTCGCGCTACAATAACCAGGAAGGAAGCGGCTAGGTAGCGTGGGTTCGTCCAAGCAAGGGGGCCCGAATGGCCGATGTCGACACCGAGCCCCTGCTGGATCCTGCCGTGCAGAGGGACCCGTTTCCGCACTACCGGCGGTTGCGCGAGCACGAGCCGGTGTTCCGGATGCCGCAGACCGGATTCTACGTCCTGACCAGGTACGAGGATCTGCGGACGATCCTGCGCGACACCGAGACGTTCTCCAACACGCTCGACTTGGAGGAGCTCTCCGGCGAACGGGCCAGCAGGCTCGGCGCGCTGTTCAACGACCGCCTCGCGGAAAAGGGCTGGGCCCACGTTCCCACGCTGCATCAATCAGATCCGCCCGAGCACACGCGGTACCGCCGCTTGCTCAACAAAGTGTTCTCACCAGGCCGGGTGCGTCAGATGGTCCCCGGCGTCGAGCGCATCTGCGATCAGCTCATCGACGCGTTCATCGGCCGCGGTCGCTGCGAGTTCGTGTCGGAGTTCGCCTTCCCCCTGCCGGGCATCGTGATCAGCGAACAGCTCGGACTGGCACCTGACGAGATCGGCACGTTCCGGCGCTGGGCTGACGCCATGCTCGCTCCCGCCCAGGGTTGGCTGACCGATGAGGCCACCGCGATAGGGTACGCGGACATCGAGGCCGAAGCGCAGCACTACCTCGCGGACGTGTTCGAGGACCGCCGCGCCCGTCCGACGAGCGATCTGATCTCTGCCCTGGTCGCCGCCTCGGACGAGGAAGAGCGCCCGCTGTCGATGCACGAGTTGCAGAACCTGCTGCAGCAGCTGATCACGGGCGGCTACATCACGACTGCCGATGGGATCACGTCCGCCATGTGGCTGCTCATCGAGAACCCGGAGCAGGTGCAGCGGGTGCGGGTCGACGAAAGCCTGGTCAAGGCGTTCGCCGAGGAATCGCTGCGGATGCTCGCCCCGGTCCAGGGCCTGTTCCGCAAGGCCACGCGGGACGTGGAGATCCACGGCGTCAGGATCCCGGCCGGAAGCATCCTGCACGTGCGCTACGGCGCCGCGAACCGCGACGACGAGGCGTTCGAGAAACCCGACGACTTCGATGTCACCCGTGCGCACGTGATGCGGCACATGTCGTTCGGACAAGGACCACACGCCTGCGTGGGCGCGCCCCTCGCACGGCAAGAGATGGTGACTGCATTCGAACGCCTGCTGGCTCGGCTCGACGACATCCGCCTCGACACCGGCCAGGAACCCGAGCGCAACGAGGGACTCCTGTTCTACTCCTTCAAGGCGCTGCCCATCCGGTTCCGCCCGCGATGACGACGGCCACCACTGACATCTTCTCGCCGGTCCGGGTCGGCACCATGTCGCTCGGCCACCGGCTCGTCGTCCCGCCGCACAGCGGCGGCGGCGGTGCGCTGCTCGGCACCGATGAGCAGTTCGAGCGGATGTGCCGCTACTGGCTGGCGCGGATAGAGGGCGGCATGCAATGGGTGGGCGGCGGCCCGGTGTTCGTCGGCAACCCGCTCATCCCGGGGTTCGAACCGAGTGGCATCGGGGCGAACGCGGAGGGTTTCTTCCGGCATCCGCTCTTCGTCGAGCGGATGGGGCGGTACATGGACCGGCTGCACGGCGCCGGCGGCTTCGGATCCGTGCAGATGGTCTTGCAGGGCGGCATGCCGATCGCGCCATCACAGACGCTCTCCGGCCGTCTCGACCACGCGATCCCGCACCGGCTCGACCTCGACGAGATCGCGTGGCTGGTCCGCGAGTACGGGGAGTCGGCGGCACTCGCAGCCGAAGCAGGCGCTGACGCGATCGAGTTGCATAGCAACCACGACGACGTGCTGCAGTGGTTCCTGTCGCCGCGGACGAACCGGCGCGACGACGCGTACGGCGGCGGCACCGACGGGCGCCGACGGCTGCTGCGCGAGGTGTGCGAGGCGATCCGCGGGCACGTTAGGCGGCCGATCACGCTCGGCCTGCGCCTATGCCTGGATGAGATGATCGACGGCGGCTACGGGATCGAGGAGTGCGCCGCGTTCGTGGCGGCGTTCACCCAGGACGGCACCGTCGACTATTTCAGTTTCGACATCGGCAACAACTGGGGCACGCCGAGCTACGTGCCGATCGGGCTGCATCCCGAGGGCGAGTGGGCAGGTCTGGCCGGCCAGGCCAAGGCGGCAACCCACCTCCCGACCGTCTACGCCGGCCGCGTGGTCCACCCGCAGGTAGCGGAGGCCATCCTGGGCGCCGGACAGGCCGACCTAGTTGGGCTGGCCCGAGCCCTGATGGCGGACCCGCGATTGGTCGAGAAGACTCGCACGGGCCGCCGCCCCGACATCCGTCCGTGCATCGCGGTCAACGACTGCATCAACCGGCGGTCGGGCGAGGGATTGCCGTTCGCCTGCGCCGTCAATCCGGATGCGGGCCGGGAGTTCGACGGGCCGGCTTCGAGGTCGGGCGCGGTCCGCGACGTGCTGGTGGTGGGGGCCGGCCCGGCCGGGACCGAGGTGGCCGCGCTCGCCGCCGAGCTGGGACATCGCGTGACGCTGCTCGAACGCGAAGATCAAGTCGGCGGGCAGCTCGCGGTCGCCGCGCTCGCGCGGGTCAACCACCAGTACGCCGACTGGGTCGCGTGGCAGGAGCGTCGTCTGCGGAACCTGCCGGTGACCCTCGAGCTCGGCGTCGAGGCGAGCCTCGACGCCGTGCTCGAACGCCGCCCGGATGTCGTCGTCGTCGCCACCGGCGCCCGGCCGCGCGTCCCGGACGTTCCCGGCGTGGAGCTGCCCCAGGTGATCACCTTCGTGGCCGCGCTGACCGGCCGCGCAGCGCTCGGCGACCGGGTCGTGGTGGTGTCAGAAGACGACCGCGCCGCGCCGCTCGCCGTGGCCGATCAGCTAGCGGGTGCCGGGCACCAGGTGACGCTCGTCTACCAGTCTCCGGCCCCGTCCCCGCAGGTCGGCAAGTACTCCATCGGCTCGATGCTGGCCCGGCTCGACGCAGACGGTGTCCGCCTGGTGCCGATGGCGCGGGCCGTCGCCTTCGCACCAGGCGTGGTGGAGCTGTCCCACTCCTACAGCAACCGGTGCTGGACGCTGGACGGCGTCGACACCGTCGTTCTCGCGTGCGGGTCCGTCTCCAACGACACGCTGTACCAGGAACTGCACCGCCGACACCCGGCGGTGCACGTGCTGGGTGACGCCTACGCGCCGCGGCGGCTGTCGTTCGCGACCCGCCAGGCGCGCGAGCTGGTACGCGCCGTGCTTACCTAACACGAAGCGGGCAGGAAGGGAGACTCGCCATGCCGTTCGGTCCGTCACCGCCCGTTGCGGTCGTGTCGGGCGGCGGGACGGGCATCGGACGAGCCGCCGCGGCCGCGCTGGCGGCCGACGGGATGGATGTGGTGATTGTCGGACGCCGAACGGATGTCCTTCGCGCCGCGGCCGACGAGGTCAATGGCCGTCGGCCGGCCGGAAGCGGGGAGCTCAGCTGGGCGCGGGCCGATGTGAGCGACCCCGCCGAGCTCGCCGAGGCCGTCGAGGTGATCCGCCAGCGCTACCCGGTTGTCGATGTGGTGGTCAACAACGCGGGAGGATCTGTCCCGGCCGGCACGGACCTGCGTGAGCTGGCTGCCGCATGGATGGAGTCGTACCGGAAGAACGTGCTGACCGCGGTGCTGCTGACCTCGGCGCTGCTGCCGATGGTGCGGCGGCCCGGCGGGCGGGTGATCATCGTCGGCTCGCGGGTGGCCATAACAGGCGGCGCCAGCCCGCCCTACGTCGCGGCCAAGGCGGCGCTCAACGGATGGGTTCTCTCACTCGCCCGGCAGCTTGGCCCGGAGGGGATCACCGCCAACGTGGTCTCCCCGGGTTACACGGCCGGCACCGAGCTGCTGACCGGGCGGATGCCGGCCGAGCGCCACGAGCACATCGTGGCCGGCATCGCGGCGGGAAGGCCGGCGCAGCCATCGGAGATCGCGGCCGTCATCCGCTTCCTGGCGTCGGGGGAAGCGTCATATGTCAACGGCCAGGTGCTCGGCGTGGACGGCGGCACACTGCCGGTCGGCTGACCGGGACAGGCGTGGCGCCGCGTGCTGCCCTGTACTGCGAAGACGCCTCATCAGAGCGGCCGGAAGAACGCCCTGAGGTCGGTGACGAACAGTTCGGGCTCCTCCATGGAGGGGAAGTGACCTCCCGCTGGCATCTCGTTCCAGTGCGTGATGGTATACAGCCGTTCCGCCCACGATCGGGGAACTCTCCGCACGTCGCGCGGATAGATCGCGCACCCGGTGGGGACTTCGACCCGGGGCGGGCGGGGCGAGGTTCGCTTCTGCTCGGCCCATTCGGCGTACAGGCGGGCCGCGGACGCGATCGTACCGGTCAGCCAGTACGTGGTCACGTTCGCGAGCAGCTCGTCCTTGGTGAAGCGGCGCTCGACGTCTCCGCCGCAGTCGCTGAACGAGCGGAACATGTCGACCAGCCACGCGGCGAGCCCAGCGGGGGAATCGTTCATGGCGAACGCCATGGTGTGCGGGCGGGTGGTGTTCAGCGGGTGATGAATGACCCTGCCAGCGGCCTGGTGGGCGGCCCAGTCGCGCAGCCCCTGGCGCTCGGAGTCGGTCAGGCCGGCTTCGGGATCGTCCGAGCCCTCGGGCGGCTCGCCGAGCGGCATCGTCAGGTACAGCCCGCGTACGCCCGCGCCGGCGCCGGACCGGAGCAGGTCGGTGGTGATGATGGCGCCCCAATCCCCGCCCGCGGCGCCGTACCGCTGGTAGCCCAGCCGCTGCATGAGCAGCGCGAACGCGGACGAGATACGCCGCACGTTCCAGCCAGGGCCGACGGTGGGCCCGGAGAAACCGTACCCGGGGATGGACGGGCAGACGACGTGGAAGGCGTCCGACGCGCGGCCGCCGTGCCGGGCCGGGTCACGCAGCGGCTCGATGACCTTCTCGAACTCGAAGACCGAGCCCGGCCAGCCATGCACCAGCAGCAGCGGGAGCGCTCCCGTCTCGGGCGACCTGGCATGGATGGCATGGATGCGCTGCCCGTCGACGTCCATCGCCACCTGGCCGAACGTATTCAGGCGTACCTCGCAGGCCCGCCAGTCGAAGCCGGTTCGCCAGTACGCGCAGAGCTCCTGGAGGTAGGCCCGGCTGGTCCCGTACGACCAGCCGCTGCCCGGGAACTCGTCGAGCCAGCGGGTGCGGGCCAGCCGCTCACGCAGGTCATCGAGCTCGTCCTGGGGAACATGCACCTCGAACGGGGTGATCTGGCCTGTCATGCGTCCCTCCGGCGGCGCTCAGCGGCGGCGGTAACCGGTCGCGCGACCGGTCTCGTCGAAGCCGAACATGGCCACGCCGTCCCCGTCGGTCTCCAGCCCGTCGGCGCCGTCGGTGCCCAGCGCCACGTGGATCTTCTGCGTGCTCCACTTCGTGATGTCCAGGCAGAGCGAGGCCAGCTCCGCTGGCTGGAACGACGTCCGGGCCTGCTCGACGGCGGTATCGGACAGCAGGTCCGGCCGGGTGATGAACGCGTCGGTGACCCGCAGGGCCACCTTGGCCCGGCCGGGCAGGTCGCTGCGTTCATAGAAGTCGACCTGCGCCGCCATCGTCTCATCGACCCCGGCGGCGCGCGCGTCGGCGAGCCGCAGCGTCTGGCAGATCCGGCATCGGTGGGTCCGCGCGCAGCGCAACCGGACGAGTTCCGTGGTCACCGGATCAACCGAGCTCCCGCGCACCACCGCCTCCTGGTAGGCCGCAAGCAGATCCGCCGGCGTCGCGTCGCCGCCGACGGGCGAACCGGCCAGGGGCGGCGCCGATGCGTCATCGCCCAGGACACGTGAGGCCACCATCTGCAGCCGCTGGGTGAACTCGACGACGTAGATCGCCGACACCAGTGCCCGAGCGCCGTCCGCACCGAAATGCCCGGCGAGCCCGGCACGCGCGGCCGCGGGCGTCCCGCCGACATCGATGACGAACTGCTCGGCGAAGGCGACGGTGTCCCGCTCAGCTGCCGAGAACAGCGGCGACCTCGGGTAGTCCGGCAGCGCGAGGATCTTGGACGGGGGCAGGGCATCCACGTCCGCGAGCGGGGAACGCACCTGGAGCGCTGCGGGGTTCCCGATGAGCTGCGCCACCCGCACGCGGACCAGCTCCAGGAGCACGGGATCACTGACGTGCCAGACCCGTTCGTTCAAGGCGGCCAGCAGCCCGCAGGCCTGGGGCCTGAGCCGGGACAGGGCTCTAGGCAGCCCCCACACCGCATCGCCGACGACAGCAGGGACGTTCGAGTAACTAGTCACAGTCTCAATATACAGATGGCCAACTCGGCTCCGATCAGACGTGTTGCGGCGTGACCGCTGGCATCTCGGCTTGTTAAGTTCGGGGCCGGGAGGTTGTCGAGCCCGCGCCGCAGCCTTACGATAACTGCTCTTAAGAAACCGTCCGTGGCGGTACCGGTGGTGCCGTCATGCCGGGGCTGGATCCGTCCCTTTTCTGCACCGCGGCGAAGCGAGGCTCGTGATGGACAGATGGATCACTGACTGGGAGCGCGGCGAGCCGGACTGGATGCCGTACTACACGCGGGCGAACGCCGGGGAGACGCTGCCGGACCCGGCCAGCCCGCTTGGCTGGACGTTCGCCTGGGAACAGGGGTTCGTGCCCGGCTGGGTCCGCGGCATGGAGCTGATGGGCATTTATCCCGAGGGTGAGTTCCCGCGGGAGCGGCCGGCCCAGCTGGGCATGTTCGGCGGCTACTTCTACATCAACCTGTCGCATATGCGGGTAATGACCCGGCGGCTCGGCGGGTCGGCCGAGTCGGCCGATGCCGCGTGGGTCGGATCCCGGGCTGACGTCCCGGCGTACGTGCCGCATCCCCGCGACGACGATCCGGAACAGTCGGCGAAGGCCGGGGCCACGGTCGCCGAAGTATTCGCCAGGACCTCATGGCCGGAGATCGATGACGCGCTCGAGAAGGCCTGGGGGCGCCGCGCCGCCCGGCCGGACCTGGCCGCGATGCGTGATGCGGAGCTCGTTCAGTACGCGCGGAAGTTCCAGCCGGAACTGGAGCAGGACTGGATCTGGCATGTCTTTACGTCGCTGTCGGCAAGCCTCGGCCCGGGGATGCTGGCCGGCCTGGCGGCCGAGGCTGGGGCGGCGGAGCTGTCCCTGGACCTCATCGCCGGGCTTGGCGACCTGGAGTCCGCCTCCCCCGCGCAGGCGCTGTGGAACCTCTCCCGGCAGGTGAAGGCGTCCCCGGCGCTGTCCGCCCTGTTCGACGAGGGCGCTGATGCGGCCTGGCGCGCGCTGCGGGACAAGCGGACCGATGACCTGGCCGGGTTCGGGGCCGCGTTCGACGAGTTCATGGCGCAGTACGGCTGCCGCGGCCCCAACGAGTGGGACCTGTACACCAAGTCGTGGGAGGTCGACCCGACCCAGCCGCTCGGGATGGTCGCCAGCATGCGGCACTCGCCGGACGGTGACGCCCCGGCCAACCGGATGAAGGCCCAGGAGGAACGCCGGGTGGCCGCCGGCCGCCGGATGCGGGAGCTGCTGGCCGGCGCGCCCGACAAGCTGGCCCAGTTCGACGCCGCGATGGCGTCCGCCGCGCTGTGCATCACCGCCCGGGAGAAGACGAAGCTGATGTGCGTCCTGGACCTGGGGGAGATCCGGATGGCGTTCCTCGAGCTCGGCCGGCGCGGCGTCGCCGCGGGCCTGTTCGCCGACCCGGCCGACGTGATGATGCTGCTCGCCGGAGAGCTCGACGCGTATCTCGCGGATCCGGCCAGCTTCGCGCCGGTCATCGCGGAGCGGCTGGAGACCTTCCGTGATCTCTATGACATCGACCCGCCGTTCGTCTTGACGGCAGACCCGCCGCCGCTGGCGCAATGGCCGCGCAAGAGCCGCCGTCGGCCGGACGGCTCCGCGCCAGCGGCCGCGGAGACGATGCTGACCGGCCTCGGCGGCAGCCCCGGCAGCTACACCGGTCGCAGCCGGATCATCACCGGCCTCGATCAGGCCGGCCGAATCGAGCCCGGTGACGTCCTGGTGGCCCCGTTTACCGACGCCGCATGGACGCCGCTGTTCCTCGTGGCCGGCGCGGTCGTGGTCGACCTCGGCGCGATCAACAGCCACGCCATGGTGGTGGCCCGCGAACTGGGTATCCCCTGCGTCGTGTCAGTGCAGGACGCCGCCTCCCGGATCCCTGACGATGCCCTCGTCACCGTGGACGGAACCGCGGGAACCGTCACCATTATGGCGCCACATGCGGGAGGCAGGGTCGCGGCCTCGTGACCTCCGTCCCGGTGGGACAGCCGCAGTTCGATGTCGTGGTGCTCGGCACCGGCGCGGCGGGCCTGGTGGCGGCCTTGGCCGCCACCGAGGGCGGCGCCTCCGTCGGGTTGTTCGAGAAGGCCGACCGCGTCGGCGGCACGACGGCTATCTCGGGCGGGGGATGCTGGGTTCCGGGCAGCGCCCAGATGGCCGCCGGCGGGATCGCCGACAGCCGGGACGACGCGCTGCGTTACCTCGCGTCGCTATCGTTCGGGCACATCCGCCCCGGATTCGCTGAAGCCTTTATCGACGACGGACCGCGCGTGTTCGGCTGGCTGCAGTCGGCGGCCGGGCTGCGGATGACGATCGTTTCCGGGTATCCGGATTATCATCCCGAACGACCCGGCGGGAGGCCTGGCGGTGGACGGACACTGGAACGGCCGCCGCTTCACGAACGAGGCCGCGAATTACAACGCTCTCGGCGGCGCGTTCCACCAGCTGGACGCCACGCGCTTTGACTATGTCAACCTGCCGTGCTGGCTCGTCTTCGACGCCGTGTACCTGGCACGTTACGGCTTCCGCGATGTGCGTCCTTCAGATCCGGCCCCGGCGTGGATGACTCAGGCAGACAGCCTGGACGGGCTCGCCGCCGCGATCGGCGCACCGGCTGACGTGCTGACGGCGACCATCACGAGGTGGAACTCGAACGTCGAATCGGGCGGCGATCCGGACTTCCACCGTGGTCGCAGCGCCTATGACCTGTGGAGCGGCGACGCCGCCGCTCGCGGCACGGTTGACTCGACGCTCGGCCCGATCAACAAGCCGCCGTACTACGCGATCGAAGTGCGCAGCGGAACCCTTGGCACTAGCGGTGGCCCGCGCACTGACCTGTACGGGCGGGTACTCGACACCCGAGGCCAGGTCATTACCGGGCTGTTCGCCGCCGGAAACGTCGCGGCAGCTCCGACCGGCATGGTGTACGGGGGTGCGGGTGGCACCCTCGGGCCCATCATCACCTTCGCTTACCGCGCCGGGATGGCGGCGAGCCGACCAGGCGACCCCGGCTGATGGCGCTGGCTCTGCTCGGACCAGTCCTCACTTGCCTGCGAGCCGGGCGACGACCGGCGCGAACGCTTCCATGGAGCGCTGCGCGACGTTGATGTAACTGACGCCGAGTTCGCTGCGGCGTTGCTCAAGCCTCTCGCAGACCTCGGGCACGGAGCCGATCAGCGCGTGCGGATGCTCGGACAGCGCCTCCGGTGTGACGCCGAACCGCCGCGCCATGGCCTCCAGGGCGTCCCTGGGATCCTCGCTGATCGCGACGAAGTAAGCGGCGATCTCAAGTTCGACGTCGTCGAAGCGGTCGCCGGCGCCGTCGGCGATCCAGCTGATCTTCTCCATGGTCGCGTCCCGGGTGGAGCTCGCCACGCTGCCCGGCCCAAGCTTCCCGGCCGCGTTGTTGAAGTTAATACTGACAATGTCCGCCAACCGGCCTGCGAGCTTCAAGACCCGGGGGGCACCGCCCCCGATGAAGATCGGCGGATGCGGCTGCTGCACCGGCAGCGGCCGTCCGGCAAAGCCGGCGGCACGCACGTGCGTGCGCTGGACATCGAGCGGTTTCCCGCCCCAGTGCGCTTTGAGAACCTCGACGGCTTCTGCCAGCCGTTCAATCCGCACGCCAGGGCGGTCCATCGCGATGCCGAGCCCCTCGTACTCGGCGGCCACCCAGCCGGCGCCAAGCCCGACCTCGACGCGGCCCTCCGACAGCATGTCGAGGGTCGCGAGTTCCTTGGCCAGCACGACCGGGTTGTGATAGTCGACGCAGAACACGCGACAGCCCACCCGCAGCCGGGTCGTCGCCATCGCCGCCGCCGTCATCGCAGTCAGCGGCGCCACGTCAACCGGCCGGTGCCCGGACGCATTCGAGATGTCCCCCGGGCCGAAGTAGTGGTCGGTGGTGAACAGGGTTGAGTAACCGAGGTCCTCGGCCCGGCGGGCGATTCCGACCCACTGCTGGCCTGACTCCGCCTCGAACGCCTGTACCGAGAACCGGAACGCGCGCTTTCGTCGGTCGCTCATTTCGTCACTCCTGTCCGGGATCACCAGATCGGCGCCGGTGCCGGCCGGGCAGCCGTCCCGACGCCGGCCGCGTGCTGCCTGATCACCGTCCGGTACTGGTCATGTGTGAGAATCCAGAAGCGCTTCGAGGTGATCGCCTCAACTACCTGCTCGGCAACCTCGGCCGCCGTCAGCGTCGCGACCGCCCCAGCGGTGGTGCGGGGGACATCCGGAGGCGGAGCCTCGTGGGCAAGGCCCGCGGGACGATTGCGCGCGCTGTTCGTGATACCCGTGGCAATGAACCCCGGGCAGAGCGCGGACACTCCCAGCGAGGATCCCAGCTGGTCGAACTCGGTCTGCAGCGAGAGCGACAGCGCGAGAACAGCGGACTTTGCCGCCGCGTAGGCACCCAGGTTGGGCATCGGGAGCAGTCCCGCCATCGACGAGGTGTTCACGATGTGCCCCCCCTCGGCCTGTTCGAGCATACGGGGGACGAACGCGCGAAGCCCGTGCACCACGCTCCAGAAATCGACGCTCAGCACCCAGTTCCAGTCATCGAGCGTAAGCTCCCAGACTCGTGCCCGCTTGACCACGCCAGCGTTGTTGCACAGTACGTGGACCGCGCCATAGGCATCGAAAGCGGCCGTGGCGAGGTGGTTGACCGCGTCGGCATCCGCTACATCGGTCACTACACCGGTCGCGTCATGGCCGGCGGCGCGAAGCTCTCGCACTACGGCATCCAGCCGATCCGCTTCGATGTCAGCCAGGACCACCTTCATCCCGGCCTGGGCAAAACGGTTCGACATCGCCAGACCGAGACCGCTGGCCGCACCGGTGACCACCGCAACACGGTCCTGCAGGTGCTCCACACCTCCTCCTTTCCTTGCCCGTCACGCCCAGACTTACGCTTCCCGCTACCGCGGCGGGAATCCTCGTCTACTCATCGAGAATGCGGTAGACGATGTCATCGGCGGAGCGAATACCTCGAACGTAGGTGTCGGCGAAGCCGCTGCCGGCACCCGCACGGTCAGTGCGGCGCCAATCGTGGGCGCACACCCGTTTCCGGATGCGCCACCGATCATCGCGGCGCTCGAACCGGTCGACGCCACGGGATAGCTGGTCAGCACCCGTTGAATGGCACGTTCGGCCAACATCAGTTCGAGTTCTTCGCTCATCACGCTCTCCTGCCTGAGCTCTCAGCACCTGGTCATCCGCGGCGCACCGGTCTGTTCCGCGGGCAAGCCGCATCGGTGCAGCCCAGCGGGCGCAGCTCCGTCATACCGCCTCCGTCGTTGCCGGCCGGCGCGGGTCGACCAGGACCTTGATGTCGTCCGACGGCCCGGCCGACAGCCCGCGCAGCGTGGCCTCCAGCTCATCGAGCCGTACGGTGCGGCTGTGCAGGGGCTGCGCCCGCACCCGCCCGTCGGCTAGGAAGCTCATGCTGCGGCGGAAATCGTCGTGGGTGAACGCGTTCGAGGCGACGACCGTGACCTGCTTGGCCAGCCACCGGGCGGCGTTGACGGTGGCCGGCTCGGAGAGAAAGCTGAGGAGCTGGACCACGCCGCCGGAGCGGGCCAGGTCGACCGCGGTCTGCAGCAGGCGCGGTACGCCAGCGGCCGCACGCGGGCGGGACCGCGAGGACGGCCCGGTCCCCCTCCTGAAGGCCGTCCACGCCGGTTCCGGCAGCGGCCACCGTGCCGACCCATTCATGCCCGCACACGGCGGGGCTATGCAGGTGCCCGCTCCGGAACGAGTGGATGTCCGTCCCGCAGATCCCGCACAGGCTGATGTCAATGGTGACGCAGCCAGGAGGGGGTGGTGCCTGGGTGAACCTCCGGAACGTCACCGTCTCCCTCGCGGTGATCAGGGCCGCGGTGACATCTGACATGGATGGCGCCTTTCCGTGAGGTAGCTGCCGGTCATGGCGTGGCCATGGCCAGGCGCGCCGCCGATGCACCGGCCACCCGGCCGAAGGTCACGCAGTTGGCGTAGGAGTTGCCGCTTCCGACGTAGCGCGGCCCCACGACCCCGCCGGCGCTCTCGCCGGCCGCGAGAAGCCCGGGAATCGGCCGGCCGGACTCGCCGATCACCTGAGCGTCCCGGTCGATCCGCAGGCCGCAGGCGGTGAAGCACACGGTCGCCGGGCGGATCTCGGCGGCGTAGTACGGGGGGCTCGCGATCGGCTGGAGGAACTTCGGGTCCTTGAGGTAATCGAAGTCTTCCCCCGCCGCCACGGCTGCGTTGTACCGCTCGACTGTGACTTCCAGGCGTTCTGCGGGCAGGGCGGCTCCGGCGGCCAGCTCGGCGACGGACCGCGCATGGTGAACCTTGCCCGCAGCGACCATCGACTCGACGATGTCGGCGTTCCAGTGCGGGCTCTGTTTCTTGGTCGATCCGGGAACCTGCTGCTTGTACCGGGCGACACCGGCGGCCGTCGCTTCCTCCAGGGCGGCCCGGTCGAAGATCGCGTAGGCGACGTCACCTCGCTCCTGGATGAGGCCGTCCATGATCCCGTAGGGCGCGGTCTCGTCGCAGAAGCGCCGGCCCTGCCGGTCGACGAGGACCAGCCACCCCGGCAGGTACGCCTCATAGATCTTCGCGAAGTCTGCGTGCAGCAGCCGCAGCCCGCGGTTGTAACCCGTCACCTGCGCGCCAACTTGGACGGCGAGATCAAGGTGATCGCCGCGGCTGCCCTCCGCGCCGATGTACCACGCCCATCCGGTGTCGGCTGCCGACGGGAAATACCGGGCTAGCTTCCCGGGATTATTGCCGAACCCGCCCATCGCCACCACGACTGCGCTGGCGGTCACCGTGTCCTCGCCGACGCCGGCACCCACGACGGCGCCGTCCTCGGTGAGCAGGCGGCCGACCCGCCGCCCGAGCGCGATCTCGACTCCGGCGCCGCGGCAGTGGCTGGTGAGCACGTCGACCACGGCCTGGCCGCGTCCGATCGGACAGTGGACCCGCGGCACACGCTCGTCACCGCCGAACACCAGCTGGTCGTAGAACTGCACGCCGAGGTCGCCGAGCCATTCCACCGTCGGCCCCGCCAGCTCGGCCAGCCGCCGGACCACGGCCGATTCGACCTTCCACTGGTTGAGCTGCATGTATTCGTGAAACAGCGACCCGGCGTCATCCTCGATACCCAGCGCGCGCTGATACCGCGTACCTGCGCCCATCATCAGCCCGCCCGACAGGCGCGACGAGCCGCCCACCAGCCCCTCGGACTCGGCGATCAGCACGCTGCGCGCCCCGTTCTCCCGCGCGGACAGCGCGGCGGCCAGCCCCGCGGCGCCAGATCCCACCACCAGGACATCGACGTCCCGCTCAGGACGCATCTCTGCGATCTCCTCTCGGATCGGCCGCTGCTCCTGCGTCAGGAACCGCGAACCCGGAGCCATATCGTTCTACAACGTATGTTTTAATACAATCGTTTTATAGGAGTGGTACGGTGAATGTCAATGCCTAGATACGTGGACCACGACGCCCGCCGCCGGCATATCGCCGCCACTGCCGCCGAGCTGGTCGGAACGCGCGGCCTGGAGGCGCTGACATTCCGGAACGTGGCGGAGGCCGCGGGATCGAGTACCACCGTCCTCA
>Ga0335069_10007415_pt1 | contig 15845 bp, 15 predicted proteins | sample Lox_Sample_11_FD_206714 | JGI IMG/M metagenome (GOLD analysis project Ga0335069, IMG submission 206714) | Soil microbial communities from Loxahatchee National Wildlife Refuge, Florida, United States - Lox_Sample_1.1 | ecosystem: Environmental > Terrestrial > Soil > Wetlands | place: USA... | reverse complement strand
ATCAGCCCCATGCCCTTCTGCCCGTCGTTCGACCCGTGCGCGAACGAGACGCTCGTGCAGGTGAAGATCAGCAGGATGCGGATCCACAGCGGCGGCGGCGCCTTCGAATCGGGCGGCGTGTAGAGCCTTTTGGTGCGCACCACCGCCTTCATCGCGAGCAGCAGCAGCGCCGAGCCGATGAAGCCCACTACCGGGCTGAACGCCAGCGCGCGGAACACGCCCCCGGCCTGGCTCCAGTCCACGCCCGAGACGCCGGAGCCCGGTTCGGCCATCAGCTGGTTCGCGAGGCCCACGCCGATGATCGAGCCGATCAGCGTATGCGAGGAACTTGCCGGCAGGCCGAGCCACCACGTCCCGAGATTCCAGATGATCGCGGCGATCAGCAGCGAGAAGATCATCGCGAATCCGGCGCCGGAACTCGCCTGCAGGATCAACTCCACCGGCAGCAGGCTGACGACGGCGAAGGCGACCGCGCCGGAGGAGGTCAGCACGCCGAGGAAGTTGAACAGCCCCGACCAGACCACCGCAACCTGCGCGGGCAGACTGTGCGTATAGATCACCGTCGCGACCGCGTTGGCGGTATCGTGGAACCCGTTCACGAACTCGAAGCCCAGCGCGATCAGCAGGGCGATGCCCAGCAGCACGAACGCGCCGATCGCCAGCGGCGGCGTGCCGGCGGCGGTCATGTCGCCGATCAGTCCGCGCAGGCTGAAACCGATGCCCACCAGCAGCAGCGCCACGAAGATGATGGTGCCTGCGAACCCGGCGCCCCCATCCAGATTGGGCCGTCCATAGGGATGTTGATGACCGTGACGGTGGTGCGCTCGCGCGGCACTGGCGGCGGCGGTCAGGGTCGTCTCGGACATGCGGTTCCCCGGCTGCAGGGTGAACGGTTCGGAGGCCTAGCGGGCCGCCGGTTCTCCCGCGCCGCCGCGGCGCCAACTATCTCAGATTGATGACAATCGTTTCGCCGGCAAACGCCTCCACTCGCAGCTCAGCAAGGGGCGTCATTGCAGGGGGGGCGCCGGCTCAGGGTCGTCGGAAATCCAGGCCTGCAACAGTGTGTAGGTCACCGCCAGGACCGCCGGGCCAAGGAAGATGCCGACCAGCCCCACCGAGATCAGCCCGCCGATCACGCCCACCAGGATGAGCAGCAGCGGCAGGTCCGCGCCCCGGCGGATCAGCAGCGGGCGCAGCACGTTGTCGAGCGTCAGCGCGAGGACCGAGAAGACCAGCAGGGTCGTCGCCTGCATGGTCTGGCCCGCGTAGTACATCCAGCCCACCGCCGGCAGCAGCAGCGGCGCGGGACCCACCTGCGCGATGCACAGCAGCAGCAGCACCGCGGTCAGCACGGCGGCGAACGGCACGCCGGCCAAGCCAAGGCCGATGCCGCCCACCAGCGTCTGCGCAAGCGCCGTGACCACCACGCCGAGCGCCACACCCCGGATCGCCTTGCCGACCAGCGTCACGGCCTGCGCGCCGCGGTCCCCGGCCAGGCGATGACCGAAGCGCAGCGCGACCGATGCCGCGGCCTCGCCGCGCGCATACATCACGGCGGCGATCGCCACCGTCATCAGGAATTGCAGGAACAGGCTGCCCAGGCTGCCCGCCGCGCCGACCAGCCATTCAGTGATCCGGCCGACATAGGGCGTCGCCATCGGCGCAAGGTCCTGCAGGCCGGCAGCGGTGACGCTGTCCCACGCATCGGCCAGGCTGTGGCCGATCATCGGCAGCGAGGCGATCCAGTCCGGCGTCGGCGGAACCTTGAAGGCGAGCGCGACCTTGGCCGCTTCCGTGATGGCGGCGGCGTTGCGCGCGAGAGTGCCGACCGCGAGCCAGAACGGCACCACGAAGACCAGCAGGAAGGCTGCGGTCATCACCGTCACCGCCAGCGCCCGGCTGCCCCACAGCGCCGCCTGCACGCGGCGCATCAGCGGCCAGGTGGCGACCACCAGCGTCATCGCCCAGACGGTGGCCGGAATGAACGGCCAGAGCAGCCAGAGCGATGCCGCCACCATGCCGCCGATGAACAGCACCGCGAGGACGGTGCGGGTCAGGTCCGCGTGCAGGCGCGGTCCCGGCCGGGTCGGGACCGGCGGCATGTCCATCAATCGCGGCCTTCGCCGATCGGGGGAACCTGCGCGGCCATGCCGGCCAGCACCTCGGCCACATGGCGCACATGCGTCGCGTGCCCCTCGCGCTTCAGCCGCCCCGCCATGTTCAGCAGGCAGCCGAGATCGCCGGCGAGCAGCGTCTGCGCGCCGGTCGCGACGATGTTCGCGGTCTTGTCCGAGACCATCCGCACCGAGATGTCGGGGTATTTCACGCAGAAGGTTCCGCCGAAGCCGCAGCACACATCCGCATCGGTCATTTCGGCAACAGTCGCGCCGACGCTGGCGAGGAGGCGCCGCGGCTGGTCCCGGATGCCGAGTTCGCGCAACCCCGAGCATGAATCATGGTACGTCACCGGCCCGCCCGCATGCCGCGCGGGCAGGCTCTCGACGCCGAGAACGTCGGTCAGGAAGCTGACGAGTTCGTAGGTGCGCCCGGCCAGCGCCGCCGCGCGGGCGCGCAGGTTCGGGTCTTCGTCGAACAGATGCGGCAGATGCGCGCGCAGCATCCCCGCGCAGGAGCCGGACGGCGCGACGACGTAGTCGTAGCCGCCGAAGGCGTCCAGCAGGCCGAGCGCGAGGTCGCGCGCGGTGGCGCGGTCGCCGGTGTTGTAGGCGGGCTGGCCGCAGCAGGTCTGGGCGCGCGGCACCTCGACCTGGCAACCCGCCTGCTCCAGCAGCGCGATGGCGGCGAAGCCCACCGTGGGACGGTAGAGGTCCACGAGGCAGGTGACGAACAGCGCGACGCGGGGCTTCGGGTCCGGCATGGCGCTTGTCTATCAGGCCGGCCTGCGGCGGGCGATAGGCGCTTCCCGCGCTGCGTCCGTCGCCCTATATGCTGCCGCCGGATGCAACCGGTGCGATCATTGGCGGAAGCGGCCCGCCCCGCGGGCGCGGATCCGGACGGCGGGCGGCCGAGGAGCCGGGCCGCGGCGCTCAGGCCGCTGCCCGGCGGAGCGCTTGTCGTGGTTCTCGGGCTGGCTGCCGCGCTCGCCGCGTGCGCGCCGGCCGATCCGCCGCCGCTGCAGATCACCGTCGATGATTCCTGCGCGACAGCGGCGGATTGCGAGGATACGCCGGCGCTCGCCGAGCAGGTGCGGCGCGATACGCAGGCGATCCTCGCCGGAATGGCGCACGCCCGCGCCGGCATGGGCCAGCAGGAAGACGCGGCACCCTGATCTCGCGGCGGCGAGGGGGGCGGCCTTGTCTCGGCGACGGCGTGCGCTAGGCTTCTCCCGGCTGCACAACAATCGTGGGCGCGACGTACGTCCTGTCCTGGGAGAAACGAAACGATGCCGTATCTGAAAGCCGTGCCCTCGCTGAGAGCCGCGATCGGCGCCTGTCGCCGCGCCGCGCTGCCCGCTGCCGTCTTGTCGGCCGCGCTCGCGGCAGCCTCTCCCTTCGCCGTTGCCGCGCAGCGCGGCGTGACAGACACCGAGATCGTGATCGGCACGGTGACCGACCTGTCCGGCGTGACCGCGGTTCAAGGCGTCAACAACTCCGACGCGATCCGCATGGCGTTCGACGAAGCCAACGCCAAGGGCGGCGTGCACGGGCGGAAGATCCGCTACGTGGTGGAAGACAGCCAGTACCAGGTTCCGCGCGCGGTGCAGGGCATGAACAAGCTGCTCAACCGCGACGAGATCTTCATCGGGCTGGATAGCGGCGGCACCCCGATGAACAACGCCAACATGCCGGCGATGTTCGAGAAGGATGTTCCCAACGTCTTTCCGCTGACCGCGGCGCGCTCGATGTACGAGCCGTTCAATCGGCTGAAGTTCGGCCAGTTCGCTTCGTACTACGACGAGATGCGGGCGGGGGTGAAATACTTCGTCGAGCAGAAGGGCGTGAAGCATGTCTGCGCGCTCTACCAGGACACCGATTTCGGCCGCGACGTGCTGGCGGGCGTCGTGGAGCAGCTGAAGGCAATGAACCTGCCGCTGGTCGCGGAGGCCGCGGACAAGCCGACCGACACCGATTTCAACGCGGTGATCGCGAAGCTGCACGACGCCGGCTGCGATATGATCGCGATGGGAACGATCGTGCGCGACACGCTGCTGATCATCCAGACGGCGCACAAGATCGGCTGGGATGTGCCGCTGGTCGGCCAGTTCGCCTCCTATGACACGGCGATCGCCGAGGCCCCCGGCGACGCGGGCGAAGGCTTCTATTCGATGACGCCGGCGGTCTACGCCTATCCCGACGATCCGCGCCCGGCGGTGCAGGAGTTCGCGAAGAAGTTCAAGGACAAGTACGGCCGCGATCCGAACTTCCACGGCGAGATGGGCTACACCGCCGCGCAGTTCGTGCTGCTGGCGCTCGACCGCGCGGGCCGCGACCTGACCACCGACAGCTTCATCAAGGCGATGGAGAGCATCCAGAACTACAAGGACATCTTCGGCTCGCCGCCGCTCAGCCTGTCGGCCACCAACCACCACGCCTCCTCGGAGTCGTTCCTGACGGTCGTGCACAACGGAAGGTGGATCCCCGTCGTGACGACGCCGTTGGGGTATTAACGCGACCGCCGCTCCCCCTCCCCGTGCGGGCAGGGCTATCGCATTTGAACGGCAACGCCCCCTATCCGCCCCCAGGGACGGAGAGGGCCATCTTGTGCAATATGCGATCGCCCTGCCTGTGCGGGAGAGGGAGGCCAGCCGCCTATGCCGCGCCCGTAAGCCGCTCCCTCGCCACTGCGGCGTAGGACGGATCGATCTCGATCCCGATGCCGCGCGCGCCTTCCAGCCGCGCTGCGAGCAGCGTCGTGCCCGTGCCCATGAAGGGATCCAGCACCACCGCGCCCGGCTTGCCGTGCAGCCGGATGCACTGGCGCGGCAGGGCCACCGGGAAGGTGCCGGGATGGTTGAACTTCGCCTCCCGGCTCTGCACCGTTTCGTACGGAATGAACCAGGTGTTGCCCCGGCAGCGCAGGTCCTGCGCGTGGCCGCGCCGCGCGATATTGGACTTGTCCTTGAACGGCACGCCCACGGCAAGCCGGTCCAGCTTCACCTCGCCCGTCAGCGTCAGGTGGAAGATGTGCTCGTGGTTGTGGTGCAGGAACCTGTGACCCGCCACCGGCTTGAAATGGCCGACCGAGTCCCGGCCCACCGCGATCGACTTCACCCAGGCGATGTGGTTCTGCAACACGAACAGCGGGCGCAGCCGCACGATCAGCTCGAACGGCAGCCAGGGTGCGCGCGGCGAGCCGGCGATGTTCAGGAAGAACGACCCGTCCGGCCGCATCACGCGGCGCAACTCGGCCGCCACCCGCACCATCCAGGCGAGGTACTCGTCCTCGGCCAGTTGGTCGCGGTAGCCGCGATAGGCGACGCCGAGATTGTACGGCGGCGAGGTCACCACCACGTCGACCGATCCGGCAGGCAGCGACGGCAGCAGATCGAGGCAGTCGCCGCACAGGATGCGCTGGTGGGCTTCCGCCGTGCAGCCCACCGATGCCGCCGCCGCGAACGGCAGCGACGCCTGCTCCATCAGGCGCTGCGCGCCGCGATCAGGCGCCAAGTCGGGTCGGCGGCCGTCAGGTCGCGCTCGAAGGTCCAGAGATCGGTGAGTTCCGTCACCGCATCGGTGCCGGAGACCTCCTTGCCGTCGGACCCGCGCAGCAGGCTCACCTGATCGGAGACGAACTTCACGGTGATCTGCGCCACCGTGTTGCGCAGCTCGGCCGTCTCGATGGTGGCGGCGTGGATCGCCTTCAGATCGCTCACCTGCGTCTGGCCGGCGGCCTCGCGGCCCGCGATCGCGGTCTCGAAGGCGCGGTAGGTGTCGTCGGACAGCAGGCCGCGCAGCGCCACGCGGTCGCCGGAGGCGAAGGCGGCGACGATCATCGAGAACGCCTTCTCCGCCCCGTCCAGGAAGCCCGCGGGGGAGAAATTGCGGTCCACCCCCTGCATCCGGGCCAGCGTCTGGCCGAGCGCGCCGGCGGGATCGGGCAGGTCGCGCGCCGTGGGCTGCGGCGCCGGCTCGGCCTGGGCGTCGATCACCGGCGGCGCGGCGCCGGCCGGCTGGTAGGGCTGCGGCGGCCGCTCGAACCCGGTGCGGCGGCCGAGGATGCTGCGCAGGCGCAGGACCAAGAACGCGGCGACCATGCCGAACAACACCAGATCGACCGGGAAGCTGCCGCCGTTCATCCTTGCTCTCCTTCAACGACACAGATAGGGGACCCGCCCGGGCCAGACAACTAAAGCCTGCGTAAGTCCCCCCGCCCCGGCGCGCCGGGATTGCCCGCGGCCGGGGCGGCCTATATTGGCGGAACCATGATCCTGCTGCGCCACGGCCAAAGCGAATTCAACCTGCATTTCACCGCGACGCGTCGCGATCCGGGCATCGTGGACGCGCCGCTGACCGAGCTGGGCCACGCCCAGGCGCACGCCGCCGCCGAACAGCTCGCAGGCGCGCCGATCCGCCGCATCATCGCCTCGCCCTACACGCGGGCCTTGCAGACCGCCGCCCCCCTGGCGCGCGCGCTCGGCATTCCGGTGACCGTCACCCCCGTCGTGCGCGAACGCTACAAGTTCGCCTGCGACATCGGCTCGCCCCGCACCGCGCTGGAGCAGGCCTGGCCGGAGCACGATTTCTCCGCCATCGAGGAAGTCTGGTGGCCGGCGGACGAGGAGCACGCCGACAGCGTGATCGCGCGCGCGCGCTGCTTCCGCACCGAGATGGCCGCCCTGCCAGACTGGCCGGAGACGGTGGTGGTGAGCCACTGGGGCTTCATCCTCTCGATGACCGGCAAGAGCGTGATGAACGGCACCTGGCTGCGGCTCGATCCCACCGAGGCGGCGCCCGAGGAGATCGTCTGGCGCGTCTGACCCCGGATTTCCCCCGAATTGGCGCGGCCGCGCCATCCGTGCTACCCGCCGCGCCCGGGATGACACGGAGGCCCTGATGTCCGACGCAACCGCCGCCCCGCAGGCGCAGCCGCCGCTGGTGGTGAATATCCAGTACGTGAAGGACATGTCCTTCGAGGTGCCTGGCGCGCCGGCGATCTATACCCAGCTTCGCGCCGCGCCGCAGGTGAACATCAACCTCGACGTCCAGGCCCGGCGGCTGACCGAGGGGCAGGAATCGTTCGAGGTCGCGCTGGTCATCCGCGCCGAGGCGCAGGAGCAGCAGGGCCAGGGGAATGGCCAAGGGAACGGCCAGGGCACCGCCGGCGCGACGCAGCCGGTGACCGTGTTCGTGGCCGAGCTGACCTATGCCGGCGTCTTCACCCTGACGGGCGTGCCCGAGAACGCGGTCGAGCCGGTGCTGCTGGTCGAGTGTCCGCGCATCCTGTTCCCGTTCGCCCGCAACATCCTGGCGGACGTGACCCGCGACGGCGGCTTTCCACCGGTGCTGCTGCAGCCGATCGACTTCGTGGCGCTGTGGCAGTCCCGGCGCGCCCAGGCGGCGCAAGGGGCGTCCCCCGCCGCCTGAACGCGGCTCGACGCCGGCCGGCGGCCTAACGGGGGGCGTGGCCGTCGGCGGATGCGAGCGCCGGGGCGGAATCGCCGCTGCGCGCGCCGTCCGAACGGGTGGGGGAGGCATCGGCGCGCGGGATGATCAGCGCCACGGTGGTGCCCCGCCCGGGCGCGCTGTCGATCTTCATCACCCCGCCGGACTGCCGGGCGAAGCCATAGACCATCGGCAGCCCGAGGCCGGTGCCCCTGCCTTCCGCCTTGGTGGTGAAGAAGGGCTCGGCCGCGCGCGCCTGGACCTCCTCGGGCATCCCCGCGCCGTTGTCCGTCACCGACAGGCGCAGATAGCCGCCCGGCGGAATGCCGTGATTCGCGGCGCAGCCCCGGTCGATCGCAGCGTTTTCCAGCCGGATCGCGATCGCGCCGGGCGGCGCCGCGCAGCCCGCCTCGATGGCGTCGCGCGCATTGATCGCCAGGTTCAGGACGGCGTTCTCGAACTGCTGCGGATCGACCCGCATCTCCCACGCGTCCTCGGGGGCCGAGATCGAGATCCGGATCTTCGCCCCGATCGCCTGCCGCAGCAGCTCCTCCATGCCGCGCAGGACGGCAGCGGGGCGGACCGCGCGCGGCGCCAGCGGCTGGCGGCGGGCGAAGGCGAGCAGGTGCTGGATCAGCCGCGCGCCGCGCTCCACGCCGGAGCGCGCGGAGGCAAGCCGGGACTGGATCAGGGGCGTTTCCGGCAGGCCGGCGGGCAGGCGCCGCTCGACCAGCTCGAGGTTGGCGGAAATCACCTGCAAGAGGTTGTTGAAGTCGTGCGCGACGCCGCCCGTCAGCTGGCCCAGCGCCTCCATCTTCTGCGCCTGCCGGGCGACGGCCTCGGCGCGCACGCGGCGGGAAATGTCCGCCACCGCCAGGATCTGTCCGCCATCCGGCATCCGTCCGCGCCAGATTTCCAGCACCTTGTCGGCGGCCCGCACTTCGCCGCTGACGGGGGAAACCGGGATGTCGCCGGACGACAGCGCCTGCCCCAGCAGCGGCGACTGCCAGCCGGCCGACGCGGCGGCGGTGGCGAAACGGGCGAACGGCATGCCCTCTGACGCGAGCGCGGCGGGCAGGCCCGTCATCGGAAAGAACGTCGCGTTCCACAGGATGAGGCGGTCGCTCACGTCGAACACGGCGACGCCGTCGCGGATCCGGTCAACCGTGGCCTGCAGCCGCTGCGACTGCACGGTCAGGTCCGACCGCGCCGCGGCCAGCCGCCGGCGGCCGACCAGCAGACCGATCGCGCCGAGGCCGAGCATCACCATGCCGGCCAGCGCCACCGACAGCACGAGCATGAACGCCTCGCGCTGGCGCGCCATCAGCAGCCCCGTCCGCTCCTCGCGTTCGGCGATGGCGCGCGCCTTGATGCGCATGATCGCCGCGCGCGTCCCATCCATGTGCTGCCGACCCTGGTCGGTCAGCACCACGGCGAGCCCCGCCTGCGGTCCGGCCGTGCGCGCCGCCGCGACCGTCCGATCGATATCCGCCATCGTCGCCCGTGCCTGGAGCCCGACCTCGGCGAGATCGGCCTGCAGCCCCGGCGAGTCCGCCGCCAGCGTATCCAGATCGTGGAGCGAGGCGGCCAGCCGGTCGCGGCGGGCCACGTAGGGATCGAGATAGGCCGGGCGTTCGGTCAGCAGGTACCCCCGCGCGGCGGTTTCCGAGTCCTGCAGCACGTCGAGCACCGCGTCGGCGGTGGACGCCACCTCGGCCGCGCGGGCCGCGCTCTCGTGCAGTTCCCGAAGCGCGCCGATCATGCGCACCCCGAAGACGGTGGCGATCGCCATCACCGCCACCATCACCACCACGATGGCGATCACCGGCCGGACCAGCGCGGGGCGCTTGCGGGGCGGCATCGTCAGGGCATCCGCCAAACCGGGTCCTTGAGGCGTTCCACGAACGCCGCATGATCGGCAAGTTCCGTCTCCGACGGGCCGATCGGCCGCGGCCTGCGCGGGCCGACCGCCGCGTAGACCTGCGCGGCGCCGGTCTCGGCATCGCCGGCGAGCGAAAGGCCGCGCTGCCGTCCGCCGGTCAGCTCCACATAGACCTCGGCCAGCAGGCGGCAATCCAGCAGCGCGTTGTGCGTGGTGCGGGCGGACAGGTCGATCTCGAAGCGACGGCACAGCGCATCCAGGCTGTTCGGCATGCCGGGGAAGCGGCCCTTGGCCAGCACCAGCGTGTCGATCATCCGCTCCCCGGCGAGCGCGGGCAGGCCCAGCGCCGCAAGCTCGGCGTTCAGGAAACCGAAGTCGAACGGCGCGTTGTGGGCGACGATCGGCCCGCTGCCCAGGAAGTCGAGCAACGGCCCCGCGATCTCCGCGAAGCGCGGCCTGCCGCGCAGATCGGCGGTGGTGATGCCGTGCACCCGCACCGAGTCGTCCGGCACGTCGCGCTCGGGATCGACGAAGGCATGGAAGAAATTCTTCGTCGGCAGATCGTTGACCAGCTCGATTGCGGCGACCTCGATGATGCGGTGCCCCTCCGCCGGGTCCAGCCCGGTCGTTTCGGTATCCAACAGGACGGCACGGCTCACGCGCGGATCTCCCGGATCAAGCGTCGGATCGAGCGGAGCGCATGATGACGGGACAGGCCGGTGCGCACCACGAGATTCGCGTAACGCTGCTTTTCGCGGTCCGGCATCTGCCGGGCGATGACCGCCTCGACATCGGCCGCGCTCATGCGCCGGCGCAGCCGGACGCGGTGCACCTGCACCGCGCGCGGCGCCGACACCACCACCACGGTATCGACCCGCCGGTGGCCGCCGGTTTCGATCAGAAGCGGGATATCGAGCACCGCCGCGCGGGCGCCGTGGCGGCGCGCACGGGCGACGAAGGCGCGCTCCTCGTCCTCCACCATCGGGTGCAGCAGTTCTTCCAGCCGGCGCAGCGCATCCGGGCGGCCGAGCACCGCCTGGCGCAGACGGGTGCGGTCCACCGCCCCGTCGACCACGCTCCCGGGAAACATCGCGCCGATCGCGGGAACCGCGCGCCCGCCGCGCGATTGCAGCCGGTGCACGGCGGCATCGGCATCGAAGACCGGGATGCGGGCGCGCCGGAACGCCAGGGCGGCGGTGGACTTGCCCATGCCGATCCCGCCGGTCAGGCCGATCACCCGCATTGCACGCCGACTGCCTGCCCGCGGGGGGCGCCGGGTCATCCCCCGGACGCGGCGCCCGGCATCAGATCCCCGGCGACGAAGCGCCGCAGGTCCTCGTCCACCTCGGGCGTCACGCCGAACCATGCCTTGAACCCGACCCCGGCCTGGTGCAGCAGCATCCCCAGCCCGTCCACGGCACGCAGCCCGCGCACCCGCGCCGCCGCAAGCAGCGGCGTCTCCAGCGGCACATAGACGATGTCCGCCACCGCCATGCCGTCCGCCGCGCGCGCCAGGTCGATCTCCAGCGGCGGGTTGCCCTTCATGCCGAGCGAGGTAGCGTTGACCAGCACGGCGTGCTCGGCCAGCGCGGCGTTGCGCGCGTCCCACGCCAGGACGCGCAGGCCGGGCAGGTCGCGCGCCAGCGCCTCCGCTCTCTCGCGCGACCGGTTGGCGACGCTCACGGTGGCGCCGGCATCCTGCAGCGCCGCGGCGACCGCGCGCGCCCCGCCGCCCGCGCCCAGCAGCAGCACCAACTTGCCTGACGGCTCGACGCCGCTCGCGCGCAGATGCGCCACGAACCCGCTGCCGTCGGTATTGATGCCCAGGATGCCCTCGTCGCTGAATACGATCGTGTTCACCACGCCCGCGCGCCTGGCGGAGGGATGGACGGTGGTGCAGACCTCGAAGGCCGCCAGCTTGTGCGGCTGGGTCACGTTCATGCCGCGGAACCCGGCGGCGCGCAGCCCATGCACGGCGGTGGCGAAGTCCTCCGGCTTGATCGGCAGCGGCACATAGGCGCCGTCGATGCCGTATTTGCGCAGCCAGAACCCGTGCAGGCGCGGGGAACGGGAATGCGCGACCGGCCATCCCGCGATGCCCGCAAGCACGGTGGTTCCGGTCAGGATGGCGCCGCGCGGCTCGGCGGAGGGATCGTTCGACATGGGTGGGGAGAATTCCCCCGCGATCCGACGAGATCAACCCCTTCGCCCCGGCGCGGCAGCGCGGGCGCCGATGCAAGGTTTCACCGAACTGCCACGGTCGCGGGGCGCGCCGGCGCGGTAGAGGGCGGCGTGCCTGCTTCCCCGGTCTCGCTTGCGCCTGTGTCCGGCGCGTCCGTCCGCCTGCGCGACGTCACGCGCGCGTGGGGCGCGACGCGGGCGCTCGACGGCATCTCGCTCGACGTGGCGGCGGGCAGCTTCTGTGTCCTGCTCGGCCCCTCGGGCTGCGGGAAAACCACCTGCCTGCGCATCATCGCCGGACTGGAGAACGCCACATCCGGATGTGTCGAAATCGGCGGCCGCGACGTGACCGAGGCGCCGCCCGCCGGCCGGGGTGTGGCGATGGTGTTCCAGTCCTACGCGCTGTTCCCGCACCTGACGGTCGCCGAGAACATCGTCTTCGGCCTCACGGCGCGGCGCGTTCCGCGCGCCGAGCGCGCGCGGCGGCTGGAGCGCGCGGCGGGGATTCTTGAAATCGGCGCGCTTCTCGGCCGCCGCCCCGGCCAGCTTTCCGGCGGGCAGCAGCAGCGCGTGGCACTCGGCCGCGCCATCGTGGCGGAAGCGCCGGTCTGCCTGATGGATGAGCCGCTCTCGAACCTCGACGCCCAGCTGCGCGCGGAGATGCGGCGCGAGATCCACGCGCTGCAGCGCCGGCTCGGCATCACGATGATCTACGTCACGCACGATCAGACCGAGGCGATGAGCATGGCCGACCAGGTCGTGCTGATGCGCGATGGGCGCATCGAGCAGACCGGCGATCCGGCCGCGATCTATGCGCATCCCGCCACCGCCTTCGCCGCCGGCTTCATCGGCATGCCGCCGATGAACCTGCTTGCGCTTGAAGCGCACGGCGGCGTCCTCGTCGTGGCCGGGACGGACGGCCCCGCGCTCGCCCCGCTTCCCGCCGGCAGCGCGACGCGTCTGCTGGCCGGCATCCGCCCCGAGACGCTGCGCCTCGCCGAGACCGGCATCCCGGCGATCGCGACGCATGGCGAGTACCTGGGCGCCGACACCGTGCTCGGCTGCGACGTCGCGGGCCAGCGCGTGCTGGTCCGCGTGCCCGGCCGCGCCGACACCACGCCGGGCCGCCCGGTGCGGCTTGGCCTCGCGGAACCGGTGCATCTGTTCGACGCGGAAACCGGAAGGCGCTGCGCCCCCGCGCCGCACACGCTCGAGGAGGCCTCCGTATGATCCGACCCACGCGCCGCGCTTTGCTGGCATCCGCGGGCGCACTCGTGATGCCCGCGGTCGCGCGCGGCCAGACGGTTACGGAAGTGAGCTTCTATTTCCCGGTCGCGGTCGGCGGGCCGATCACCAAGATCGTGGACGGCTACGCCGCCGACTTCATGCGCGACAATCCGCAGATCAAGGTGACGCCGATCTATGCCGGCAGCTACACCGATACGCTGACCAAGGCGCAGACCGCGCTGCGCGCCGGATCTGGGCCGCAGATGGCGGTGCTGCTGTCCACCGACGCCTTCAGCCTGATCGACGATGCGCTTATCGTTCCGTTCGATACGGATGCCGACGCCGACACGAAGGCGTGGCTCGGCGGCTTCTACCCGGCGTTCATGAAGAACGGCCAGATCGGCGGCCATGTCTGGGGCGTGCCGTTCCAGCGCTCCACCATCGTGCTCTACTACAACAAGGCGCTGTTCAAGGGTGCCGGGCTGGATCCCGCCCGGCCGCCCGCGACCTGGGCGGAGCACGCCGAGACGGCGGCGAAGCTGACGCGGCGCGAGGGAGACGCCGTCAAGGCCTGGGGCGTGCAGATCCCATCCAGCGGCTTCCCGTACTGGCTGTTCCAGGCCCTTGCGACGCAGGCGGGCGCCGTGCTCGCCAACAGTGAGGGCACGGCGACCGATTTCGCCAGCGCGCAGGCCGAAGCGGCGCTGCGCTACTGGATCGCGCTGACCAAGGAATACGGCGGGCAGCCGCCGGGCATCATCGACTGGGGCACCACGCCGCGCGACTTCCTCGAACAGAAGGTCGCGATGATCTGGCACACCACCGGCAACCTCTCGAACATCCGTCGCAACGCGGGCTTTCCGCTCGGCGTCGCGATGCTGCCCGCGGACAAGCGCCGGGGCAGCCCGACGGGGGGCGGCAATTTCTACCTGTTCGCCTCCACCACGCCCGAGCAGCGGCGTGCCTCGCTCGCCTTCATCCGCTGGATCAGCAGCCCCGAGCGCGCGGCGCGCTGGAGCATCGACACGGGCTATGTCGCGACCAGCAGCGCCGCATGGGACACGCAGGCGATGCGCGACTACGTAGCAGGTTTTCCGGAGGCGGCGGTCGCGCGCGACCAGCTTGAATACGCCGTCCCCGAACTATCCACGCACGAGAACCAGCGCGTCACGCAGGGGCTGAACGACGCTCTGCAGGCGGCGCTGACCGGCGCAAAGCCGCCGGCCGACGCGCTGCAAGCGGCGCAGGCCAACGCGGCCCGCATCCTGGCGCCGTTCCGCAGGTAACAAACGCAACCATGACCCCCGCACGGGAGATCCCGCCATGATCCGCCGACGCACGCTGATGGCCGCCGCCGCCGCCGTTCCCCTCGCCGCGCCCGCCGTTGTGCGCGCGCAGACCGTCAAGGCGCTGACCTTCTACTACCCGATCGCCGTCGGCGGCCCAATCCAGGCGATCATCGACGGCTATTGCCAGGATTTCGCCAAGGAGACCGGCATCGTGGTGACGCCGGTCTATGCCGGCAACTACGGCGAGACGCTGACCAAGGCGGTCACCGCCATCCGAGCCGGCAGCGGCCCGCACTTCGCGGTGCTGCTCGCCGCGGAGATGCACAGCCTGCAGGACATGGACATCCTGGTCTCGCTCGACGAGATCGGCCTCGACGGCGACGACCGCACTTGGCTCGACGGCTTCTACTCCGCCTTCATGGCGAACAGCCGCGCGGGCGGAAAGACATGGTCGGTGCCGTATCAGCGTTCGACCGCGATCTTCTACTACAACAAGGCGGCCTTCCAGGAAGCGGACCTCGATCCGGAGAAGTTCCCGACCACGTGGGACGCGCTTGCCGCGACCGCCGCCAAGCTGACGAAGCGCGACGCCGACGGGCGCGTGACGCGCTGGGGCATCAAGATCGCGGGCGATCTCGGCAATGCGCAATGGACGTTCGGCGCGCTGGCGTTCCAGAACGACCAGCGGCTGATGAACGAGGCAGGGACCGAAACCTACTTTGCCGCCCCCAAGACGATCGAGGCGATGGCGTTCTGGCGCAGCCTTGCCGCCGCGCACAAGGCGACGCCGGACGGCGTCTCGCCCTGGCCGCAGCTCTCGCCCGATTTCCTCGCGGGCAACACGGCGATCATCCAGCACACGACCGGCAACCTGACCAATGTCCGCGACAAGGCGAGCTTCCCGTTCGGCGTCGCTGGTCTCGCGGGGCGCACCGGCCCGCGCACCGTGGTGGGCGGCGGCAATCTGTATTTCTTCCGCAACGCTAACGAGGCCGAGCGGCGCGGCGCGCTGCAATTCGCGCGCTTCGTCTCCGCGCCCGTCCGCGCCGCCGACTGGTCGATCCGCACCGGCTACATCGCCACCAGCCCCGCCGCCTACGAAACGCCCGCGCTGCTCGACTATGTCGGGCGCTTCCCGGCCGCGAACGTCGCGCGGAGCTACCTGCCGGTCGCGACGGGCGAATTGTCCACCTATGAGAACCAGCGCGTCTACAAGGCGCTGACGGACAACATCCAGGCCTGTCTGAGCGGCACGAAGACGCCCGCGCAGGCAATGGAGGGCGCGCAGGCCGAGGCCGACCGGATCCTCGCGCCGTTCCGCAAGGCGTGAGGCGCGAAACCCTCGCGGCCTGGGCGCTGCTGGCGCCCGCGCTGATCCTGCTGGTGGCCTTCACCCACTGGCCGGCGGCGGCGACGCTGATCGATAGTCTGTATTCCACACCGAAGGGCGCGCGCCCTTCGGTGTTCGTGGGCGCGTCGAACTATCAGGGCCTGATCGCCGATCCTGTGTTCTGGCAGGCGTTGCGCAACAACGCGGTGTATGCGGCGGCGACGATCCCCGCTTCCGTCGTGCTGGCGCTGCTGATGGCGCTGGCGGTGAACGCCGCCATTCCAGGCCGCGGCCTGCTGCGGATGGCGTATTTCCTGCCGACGATGCTGCCGATGATCGCGGTCGCGAATATCTGGCTGTTCTTCTACATGCCG
>Ga0335069_10007414_pt1 | contig 15845 bp, 15 predicted proteins | sample Lox_Sample_11_FD_206714 | JGI IMG/M metagenome (GOLD analysis project Ga0335069, IMG submission 206714) | Soil microbial communities from Loxahatchee National Wildlife Refuge, Florida, United States - Lox_Sample_1.1 | ecosystem: Environmental > Terrestrial > Soil > Wetlands | place: USA... | reverse complement strand
CTGGAAAAAGCAGAACGAATTATTAAAGAGTTCAATAAAAATCTATAGTATCAAAAAATAAACTCCGAATAAAAAATAGGATTTGGATTAACGGCCTAAGCCTAACACGGACAATAAACTGCATTTGCTTGGCACAGTTTTCGCAAACTGTGCACATTTTTATAAGAAGTTGACAATCCCGTACTCCGTAACATAAAAAGCAAACTGCACCAGGACAAATAAACTGCATCTGATCCACTGTGTACCGCGACACTCACATAGCTCCTTAAACATCGCATCCGGACGGCAAAAACTGCGCCATGGCCTTCCCTGGCACCGTGACTAATCCATGCTAAAGAACAAGGACACGTGCCGGTACTGCGTCGGCCAACACAAACGCACTTTATTGCCGGGCCGTTAGGCGTCATATAATTGCCCCCGTAAATAATTTCAAGAATTTATTAAAACAAAAAAAATGAGCCGTTCACTAACTATTTTACTCATTATAGTCTTGTTTCTTTCGTGTCAGAAAAGAAAAGATTGTGATTCCAATTCCACCACAATTATTGGCACTTGGAACTGGCAAAAGAGCGTTGGTGGATTGGGTGGTGGTACAAATACACCCGAAACAACTGGTGAAAAAATCACGATATTAATTACAGCCGATTCAATATACAAGGAATACCTTAACAACTCACTTATTACTGAATCGAAATTTGTTTCAACTTTAGATACAAGTATCAATCTGCCGTATCTGAACTTCAATGGAATGATGGATTTAACTTATCAGCTTGTCGATTGCAATAATCTGATTCTTACTGATCGAGCAGCAGACGGATATACTAACTACTATAAAAGAAAATAGCACCTTTCACATTTTTAAAAAATACGAACGCCTAACACGGACAATAAAGGTCATTTGTTTGTCACACTTTTTGCTTTTGCTCCTGCATCCAAGACAAATCCGAATGCATTATACCGCGATCGCACACTTGTTCTTAAAGAGTTATCTGCACCCGGACTAATGACTAACTTTTTTCAGCTTTGTACCGCGACACTTCCGTAACTTAAGTAACAATACACCTTGACGGCAAAAAATGCGCCATGCTTCATTCATTCAGGCTGGCACCGGGACAATACCATTATCAGAGTTCTCTGCTCCAGCCTTCACTCACTCAGCAACACAAACGACCTTTATTGCCGGGCCGTTATGGGCAAGCCATTGACAACATGACAGTTAAATGCATAATGACAAAATGTAATCCTGCACCCTTGACAGCTTGACTGTGACAAGAAAACTTTTTGTTTTCTACCGGGACTTTGCCCGCGCGCAAAAATTTTAAAATCAACAACCATCGCACATTACACACATTTGCAAGTCACACAAAGCCATCACACATACCAAAACTTGCAAAAGAGTGTAATTTTACCTGCACATAATAGAAGTACATGAAGAAAAAGATAACCTATATTAGAGATGGTCGTTCTCCTGTTCCTGATAATGAATTGATATCAAAGGTTATGAGTTCCATAAAACATAAAAACACTAATCCAGAACTTATTCTTAGAAAAACACTATGGAACTATGGAATCAAAGGTTATAGGTTATATTGGAAAAAGGTACCAGGGAAACCTGACATTTCATTTCCTGGGAAAAAGATTGCCATCTTTGTTAACGGATGTTTTTGGCATAGATGTCCTTATTGTAATCTTAATATACCAAAATCTCATGCAAAATTCTGGACGGAAAAATTTGAAAGAAACATTATGAGAGACAGGTTAAAAATAGAAATGCTCACAGAACTAAATTGGCGAACAATTATTGTTTGGGAATGTGAGATAAAAAAGAATCTTAATAAGGTATTAAATAAAATTATAAAAATATTAAATGAGTAACTCTTTTGGACTGGTTGAAAAGAAAACTCTTGAGTCAGATTTTTTTCTCAAAAAACTAAAAGAAGCATATTCTAATAATATTTTGTTTGAAACTGATTGCTATTTTAGCGCCTTTGTTGCAGCCTCAAGAAGTATTACCCTAACACTTCAATATAGTCTTAAAGATTTAAATGGATTTGAACCATGGTACAGTGACAAGAAAATAATTTTACAGAATAATCGAATTGCAAAATTCTTTATTGAATTCAGAAATAAATCCATCCATCAGGGTAAAAATTTTGCATTTTCTCTGGAACATGATGAATTTGATGCTGACGATACTAAACTTAAAAGCTGGTTTCAAAACTCGAAAACAATTAATTTATTTGAATCAATAATAAATCAGGATATTCTCTCCGCCAGTGAGGAATACTTTTGTCTTATACTTAAAATTATTCAAGATTGTTATGTGGTTTTTGGCAAAATCATAGATCCTGATCAATTTTGGACGACTGAAAACTTAAAGAATAATAACTTGTCATGTGAAGACATTGAAAAAATGTTGGGGTTCCCAAGAGGATGGACTAAAGTAAGTGGCCAAACTGAAAAAGAAAGGGAAAATGGATTACTTAAATACATTAGATCCAGTAATCAAATAGATTGCCCGTTAGAACGACTGTTCATGCAATATTTGAAAATAGATAAATATGGAAATTCGGTTAAATAAAATGATAGAAAACCCAACAGTCATTGATTTTTTTTGTGGAGCAGGTGGATTTTCTGAAGGCTTTAAACAACAAGGATTTGACATTATACTTGGTATCGATAATTGGCAACCAGCTATAGATACATTTAATCATAATTTTAATCTTTCTTGTTCATTAAAGAATATCCTAGATTTCGAAAATTCCTATGAGGAAATAGAGAGACTCCCAGACTCTGATGTTATTATTGGAAGTCCTCCATGTGTTTCATTTTCACACTCTAATAATTCAGGTAAAGCAAATAAAGAATCAGGAATAAGATTAACTAAAGTTTTTCTAAGAATTGTGGCAGTGAAAAAATTCAAGAGAAATTCCATACTAAAAGCATGGTACATGGAGAATGTTGCCAATTCCAAAAACTATATAAGTGACTATTACACATTTAAGGACTTGGATCTCACTGAATGGGCTCAAAAAAACAGATTAAGTCCCAGTAAGAAAGCGATAGTGTTTAAAAATAACCAGCATATAGTATGTTCAGCTGATTATGGATCTCCGCAAAAACGAAAAAGAATAATTTCTGGAGAATTAATTCATTTAGGGTATTTACCTATACCCCCTACAACACATGCAGATTCTTCTATTGATAAAAAAATGAATAAGTATAGGGACTTAAAATTCATTAAGGACAAGTTACCCTCTCCTACCGAAACAAGAACTAGTAAATCTATCCAAGATCCACTATATGAAGATATTATATTACCTATTAATCAACTTACGGATCATTTTTATGATACAGGTTTATATGAATCGGAGTGGAGACAATCTAGACATTTAAAAATCAACCATCCATACATGGGAAAAATGTCTTTCCCTGAGAAAAACGATAGCCCAAGTCGAACAATCACCGCTACAAAAATTGGCACATCAAGAGAGGCAATAATTTATCTTTCAGAATATAATAGAAAAGGGAATGGTGAATATAGAACCCCAACAGTTCGGGAGGCTTCTTCTATTATGGGTTTTCCAATTACATTCCAATTTAAAGGGAGTGAAGGAATAAAATGGAGGTTAGTCGGTAATGCAGTCTGTCCAACAATAAGTAGTGCATTCGCAAAACAATTGAGAACCGAACTAAATTTAAATGCACTATATAAACCTATTGTCAATCTAAATGCCAACATTGAGGGAATACCAAACCTTAACAACTTTTCTGAAAAACTATTTATTAATCCGCCCAGAAGAATTTATAAATCCCGTTTTCGACGCCACCCATTTAAAGATGGCAATATTACAGTTACTCTTTCGAATTATAACATTGAAAAAAATACTAAAAATATTAAGAAATGGCGTACTTCTGTGCAATATGGAAATGGAGAAGGATTTCCAACTTACAGCTATCCAGATACTTTTTATTCTAAACTTGAACCTATAATAAAAAACTTTACAAAAGGAGAAGAATTTGTTGACTTTATTAAGAACGGATTTTCAAAAAAAATCGGAACTAGTGGTCAACTTCAAGAAATGTTTGAACTTCAAAATTCAATAAATAATTTATTAGAACCCACACGCCTCATAGAAGAAATTGCTTTTATTATCAACAACTTAAACCTTGAGAAAGAAGATTTCTGCCAAATAGAAATTAAAGTTTTCAAGAAAAAAGATACCGTACCTTTAAAACAAGTATTTGCACTATATGCTATAAACTTTATTTCGTCAACCGCAAATAATAAATAAACCCATGAATAAGGAGACTCGCATAAAGAAGATTCAAGAGATTATAACAAGGGATGAAAAAAATCCATTTGGTAAAATGGAAATCCCATGGAATGATAAGCTTGAACCTAAAAATGTCTATTTAATTCCACTTGAGTATTTAATTTACAATAAATACAATGGAAGAATTCTAAGCCGAACTCAATCACTTGAAAAGCAGAATTATTCTATAGATGTTGAGACAGAAGAGGGAAAGAAAAAAATTGAGGAATTGCTCTGGCATTCAAATGAAACTAGGAATAAAACTACCCAACAAAGTATTAATGACTATGGCCAGCAGAAAGTTGGAATTATTACTAAAGATGGTATCATAATAGATGGTAACAGAAGGGTGATGCTCCTAAGTATGGGTAGGAAATATAACTATTTTAAAACCGTAGTCCTTGATGTTACATTGGAAGAAAATCCTCTTGAAATTGAGAAGTTAGAGACAACTTACCAAATGGGGGAGGATGAAAAAGTTGGATACAATCCTACTGAAAAATATATTAAATCAAAATTACTCTATAAGAAACTGACTCAGAAAACATATTCAGCGAATCCCGAGAAACATACCCCCGATATGAATACAATAAAAAAGATTGCCACATGGATGGGGGTGGATCATAATGAAATATTTAAATATCTTGACACAATGGAGGTTATGGATGAATACCTAGAATTTCTAGAGTATGATGGAATTTATACTCAGTTAGATAAGAGAGAGGATCCATTCTTAAATTTAACAAAGTGGCTTAGAACATTTTATGGTGAATCAAGTAAAAAAGGATTTGATGGTTACAAAAATGAGGATGTTGACGATTTAAAAGGTATTTCATTTGATTATATAAGAGCTAAATATGAAGGTAAAGAATTTAGAATTCTTGCCGAAGGTCAAAGATCCAATCACTTTTTTGGAGATAAAGATATTTGGAATAGTTTCAGGGATTTCCACTACTCCAATATGAAAAATATCCAAGAATGTGAGATTGATTATAATTCTGCAAACCTCAATAAACATTTAGATGACAGAGATTCCAAATTTTTGGAGAGTACAAAAGTAAATAGTAATGAAAGCTTTCTGGTCGAAAATATTCAAATGCATGAAGAAAAGCTCGGATACAACAGAGCTGTAGACGAGCCACAAAAACTAGTTTCCAAAGCTTTTGATGCACTCAATGCTATCAAAATAAATCATAAGGCCTTTGCTAGACGAGAGGTTCAAAAACAAGTCGGAGAATTAGGAAGCAAAGTATTTGGAATGTTACAGCAGAAAAGCCCTATAATTATTTTAGATCACATTATAGAGCAACTGGAATCACTTGATTTCTCAAAAATTCAAGAAGATGAAAAGAACGAAATCCTTAGTCGGACGAAAAAGATCCAACAGATAGGATATCAAATTACTAAGAACCTGTAATGGAAACCTTTACAATTGATGTTAATAATCAAATTCTAAATCCCTATTTCATTATAAAGGGAAAGATAATTGAGGTGACCTCAAATAAGAGACTTCTTTTATCACTAAAGAGATTAAACTATATGGTTAAAGATGATACTATTTTGATTCCTTTTAGAGTTGAGAATCAAATATATGTATTACAAGAATTACAGAGTATATTTAATAAAAATGATTTCTTAATTCAGCTCTCTCTGGAAACCAGAAAGGATGTCAAAAATTATGATCGAGAAAATACTCTATTTGAAGAGTTCTCACAAAAGGCAAAACTAATTAGGAACGATGAATTTATAAATCATCAAGAATTAATTGATAATTATAAAGATTTTAAAAAAACATTAAATAAATCTCTGGTAAGAAATTTATATCCACTACAGGAACTTTCAGCCTTTCATATGGCTTTTGCTCAAAATTCTTGCAATTTTGCAGTGCCAGGAGCTGGTAAAACCTCAATTGTTTATGGTGCATATTCTTATTTGAAAAGTCTGCCCACAGATGATCCAAAGAGAGTGGATAAACTATTAGTAATAGGGCCATTATCATCATTTGCCCCATGGGAAAAAGAATATTTCTCAACTTTTGGAAAAACTACCACATTTCAAAGATTATCAGGTGATATTTTACTAACTAAAGACAAAAAGCTTGAGCATTTATATTCAGGTAGTCCGGCGGAAATTACATTGATATTTCATGGCGGTGTTGATTCATTACAAAATGACATTATCGAGTTTTTGAAGAAAAATAGAACTATGGTTGTAGTTGATGAAGCCCATAGAATTAAAAATCCAGAGGGGGTATGGGGAAGAAGTGTCACTGAAATCTCAAAAGAAGCAAAATCTCGTGTCGTCCTCACCGGAACACCTGTTCCAAATGGATATCAAGATATTTATAACCTCTACAAATTCATTTATCCTTTCAAATTCAAAGATATAATCAAGATTCATTATCAAAATCTAGAGGAGATGACCCAAAATTGCCTCCCTGATAATGATCGAGTTTTGGCTCTTAAAGAAAATCTTGCTCCCTTCTTCATAAGAATCAAAAAGGTAGATCTTAAACTCCCTCCTATTGAAGAAAAACTAATAAATATTGAAATGGATCAATATCAGAGAGAGATTTATGATTTTATAGAAACTACTTATGTAAAATCATTCAGGCAAATGAATTCTGCTACTGTTAAAGATATACTTAATAGAGCTAAGCTAATAAGACTTAGACAAGCAGCAACTAATCCATCTTTGCTAGCAAGGACTTTACGTGATTCCTTAGCGGACAATGAAATCACTGGTGAGGTTGATCCAAATGCAAGGTTTACAACCCAGAATGAGGAATTCATCGAAGATTCTGAATTCTTTTATAAAATTTGTAATTACCAACGGTTTGAGATCCCCAAAAAATTTATTGCAATCTTAAATCTATTAAAAGATGAGATTCTATTTGAAAATGGGAAAGCAATTATTTGGTCGATTTTTATTCAGAATGCAAAAGATCTTCAATTTTTCCTTAAGAATAATGGGGTGGACTCAAGACTATTAATAGGGGAAGTTGAACAAGCTGAAAGAGAATCCATTATAGATAAATTTAATAATATAAATAACTATGAATTTAATGTGTTGATAGCAAACCCATTTGCGGTAGCTGAGTCAATCTCTTTGCACAATGCTTGTCATAATGCAATTTATCTAGAACGAGACTATAATTGTTCAAATTTTCTTCAATCAAAGGATCGAATACACAGAGTGGGTCTATTAGAAAATCAAATTACTAAGTATTATTATGTTATTTCAAAGAACTCAATAGATGAAGTCATTTATGAAAGATTGAAAATTAAAATTGAAAGAATGGAAAACATTATAAATGACGATATCCCTTTATTCAGGAGAATTATTGACGATGATGAAACAGATATAATTAATGATTTAATAGCAAATTATGCTAGCAGATCTTAGAGCATATGATAATCTAGGTACACCACAATATTTTTTTGAATTGTTAAATTCAATATGCGAGGTCGGAAATTGGACTAGAAGGGATATTGAATTATTATTCTATAATAAAATCATTGAGGGTAGATCGATTTTTGATGGATGTTTACCTCTAGCACATAAAATTGAGATAATAACAATTAATGATCATGATAAAATAGCTATAAATGAGTCCTTTAGGGGCTTTCTGTTCAGTCAAAAACAGATGTGTGACAAATTTGCAGAATTTTTGTTTCTTGCATTGAAAGATGATTTGAATTTTCAAGAGATATTTTCGTCCAAGAACATTTCATACGATATAATAAACCATTCAATACAAATAAGTTACTCCGCATTTAGCCTTAAATTCGCAAATTTTAAACAATTACTTTTAGATTTTGAGATCATTAAGATTCATCCAAATGGTGGTATTAGGAAATTCATTATTAATCCGCGTTATAAAAAGCTCTTCGATAAAACAGTTTTACCAATAATCAAGAAAAATCGAATAGGACTTGATGATTTTTACAAATCATTAGAGCAACTTCAAATAAATGGTGAAGAGGCAGAAAAGTTTGTACTGGAGTTTGAAAGGAAAAGATTAGATAATAAGGAAGGAATCGACTGGGTTGCCGAGTATTCTGTCGCCGAAGGATATGATATTTCATCTTTCCTTTCCAAAGATTCATTATTAAATGATTGTTTTATTGAGGTAAAATCATATTCTGGCTCTCCGTATTTCTTCTGGTCTAGAAATGAAATGGATATTTCAAGAATAAAGGGAGATAATTATTATCTTTATTTGGTTGATAGACAACATATTGACAGACCAGGTTATTGCCCTATGATTATTCAAAATCCCTATAAGAATGTTCTTGACAATGGTGATTGGCATAAACAAGTTGAAAAGTATAAAATCTTATTAAATAAATAGTGGAGTTCTTATATCTTATTTGCTTAAAAATCATACGATTTGTTTTGTAGTTTTAAATCTTATTTATATGAATATATTAGCTTTAGCATAAGAAATATTTATTTCTAAATCTGGAATTTCAATATATCAATTATTTATAAATCTATTAAGAAATGAGAATAACAGCAATTGTAGGGAGCCTTAGAAGAGGAAATACCTATGCTATGGTTGAAGCAGGTTGTCATGCATTAAAAGATTGTGAAACAGAACTAATACACCTTAAAGATCTTAATATTAAAATGTGCGACGGATGCCTAACTTGTGATTCAACAGGGATATGTCATATTAAAGATGATATGAATAAAATGTTGGATAAATTGAAGAACTCTGATGGTTTTATAATCGGGTCACCCACACGATGGGACTTATTATCAGGAGAACTTAAAGTCTTTCTTGATAGATTAAATCCGCTTGCGGTTCCTGAGTTATTGAAGGGGAAATATGCAATACTTTTTGTTGTTGGTCAAACAAAAGGAGGTACAGCCATTAGTATAAAAAATGCAGCAAATTCTTTAGCTAATTTCTGTGATAGCGCTGGAATTAATGTTGTCAAAGTAGTTAAGGTTGAAGATTGTCTTAAACCGAATGATCTTATCTCCAAATATCCAAAGAAATTAAAGGAATGTAAAAGTGCAGCGGAAAAACTTTATAAAACATTAAATGATAATTCATTATGAAAGACAAAAGAGACATCAGTATAAGCCTTTATGTTCTGAACACCTCTTTGTTTTATCCGGCATTATTAGGTAGCATTTTCTTTTTTCTTTTAGAGGATTTCAATTCAATAGTATTAGACTTAAATAGAATAATATACATTGCTGGTGCACTTGGCATAATAGTATCATTTTCTGTGGATTATCTTTACACATATGCCTCAAAATCAATCTACTCATGGAAATTATTTATATTAGATTTGTTTATTATTATTCTGTTATTTCTTTCTTATAAAACACTTATCAACTGCATAAAACTTTCCTTGCCCATAAAGAACTTTTTTGTTTTCTTCGCGCTCATACATATAGTTTTTGTTACTTGGGATTTATTCTTCATACCTAAAGACCGAAAGTCTTTAAAGATTTTACTATTCGATTTTATTGGTTTAGCATTATCAGTCTTTTGTTACTTTTTATTCTTCCAAAAACCTTGGTATGGTGTTATTTTTCTATGGATTTTTACATTACTCTATATCGTCCTTGGATTAAAAGAAATTAGTAGATTAATAAATAATGAAGAAAAATAATTAAATGCCAGATTATAAGTATAAAATCGATACTATCGCATTGCACATTACAACTGTCTGTGGTCATAAATGCCCTTTTTGTTACATTGCTGATGAACAAACTAAACCAAAACATCCTCCGCTCCCAGACTTACTTAAAATAGTTGATGAACTATCCATTGCTGGAGTGAAAGAAATCGTATTGTTAGGAGGTGATCCAGCAACTTACCCAAGTCTTTTTGAGCTAGTTAAGTATATTAAAGACAAAGGGATTAATATTACTATTTTGTCAAATACATTAACTTTTCAAAATCACTCAATTGAGGAGGCTGCTAAATATATCGATGCATTTGAAACAACTATACATCATATTTCACCAGAGAAACACGATGAATTTTGCAAGAAGGAGGGTGCATTTAGTCAGGTAGTGAATCAACTTAGACTGGCTTCTCAATTAAATAGAAAAACAGGCATTGCCATTAATGTCATACCTGAATTAAGTAATAAAATCTACGAACTGGTATATAGAATTGTGAAAATCGAAAAAGTGAACCTAGACTATATTATAGTCCAAAGAATAGTCCCTTTCGGAAGAGCAATTAATTCTTCACAATTCACACTAACCCGAAATCATGCAGAGCAAGCATTAATTGAAATTAAAAAAGTCGATAGTATATTAGGTATAAAAATTACAGTTGAAGATCCTTTCCCACTATGCGTACTCCCAGAGAACGTTAAAAAATATATGAATCCTTGCGCATGGGGTTATACAAAAGCAGCTATTAATTCAAAAGGCGATTTATCAAGATGTGGCGCAGATCCTCGATACAGACTTGGTAATATATTTGAGAAACCTTTGCTTAGCATTTGGAATAATTCAGGAATTTTAGACTCATTCAGAAGTAGAAATTACTTACCAGGTAGATGTAAAATATGCGAGAATATTGAAAAATGTGGTGGAGGTTGTCCCTTAAGCTGCGAAATAGAAAAAGATCATGGGATTGATTACTTATTCTTGGAATATGAAAAGTTAGATGAAGAAATTCATGGGAAAATTAGCTTCTCAAATGCCAAAGAAGAAGAATTATCAAGCATACTTCAAATAGAATGGAGTGATTTTCCTCGTTATGGCCATATATTCTCTGTAAAGAGTATTCAAAATTGGTATAAGCATAATCCAAAAATGTTCTGGGTAGTCAAGGATTCACGCAATTGGATTTTAGGGTATGCAACATTAGTACCCTTAACAAAAAAGCTTTTTAACGATATTTGTCTAGGTAAATTTAGTTCTCTAAATGAATTTCCAGAAAAGGAAGTTTATAAAAGGAACAAATCAGATTACTACCATGTTGAAGTAATTGCAATGGTTCCATCAAGAACAGCATCAAGAGCTGGAAGATATCTGATTAAAAGTGTTAGCAATTTATTAATCGACAAGAAATTTGTTACCACATCTCCAATCACTGAAATAGGATTAAGATTATGCAAATTTTTTGAATTTAATTTTGTTACAAATGAAATAATTGATGGTAATAATTATCCAATATATAAACTAGAAATAGATAAGGATAAACTAATTGGAAAGCTTAATAAGTTCTAGCGGACTTTTTATATAATTTTAGTGATTATTTTTTACAGAATGTCTATTTTAATTGACCTAAGTTTTGTTATTAAATTTTTTACTCCGCTTTAACCACTTAATTTTCATTTATACATTATTTTTCTAAAGTAGAAATATATATATTTGCAATTCGCGAATCGCGAATTAATAGTTTTTGTTATGAAAAAACATAATGGGATGCGTCCACAGGATATAGTAGTGTTATTGAAGATTATTTCAATGCAAAATCAAGAATGGCGTAATATTGATATTGCTAATGCACTTAATTTAAGTCCTTCGGAAGTATCTGAAGCTTTAAACAGAAGTAAAATTGCCAAGCTAATTGATGGTAAAAAGAAAAGTGTTAATCCTAATTCATTTAAAGAGTTTTTAATCTATGGATTAAAATATGTATTCCCAGTTGAACCAGGAGCAATTGTAAGAGGTATACCAACGGCACATTCTGCACCTCCAATTAGTGAAAATATTTCTCAAGGAGGAGATATATATGTTTGGCCCTATGCAAAAGGAATTAAAAGAGGTCAGGCAATAGAGCCACTTTATAAAACCATACCAGAGGTAGCGCAAAAGGACAAATTTTTTTATGAATTGCTAGCAATTACTGATACTCTAAGAGTTGGTAGAGCGAGAGAAATTAAAATTGCAATAGAAGAATTAGAAAAAAGAATGAAATATGCCAAGTGATAATATTGATATGCTACAAACTGTGGCAGATGGATTAGAAGAATTAAAAGATGAGATAGTATTTGTAGGTGGAGCCGTTGCAGAATTATATGCAGATGATCCCGCTTCATCAGATATCAGGCCCACACAAGATGTCGACTGCACAATAGAATTAAGTTCATACAAGGAACTAACGGAACTTGAAGAAGACTTAAGAGCTAAAGGGTTTGCAAATGACAATTCACAAGGGGCCCCAATTTGCAGGTGGATATATCTGGAAATTAAAGTTGATGTTATGCCAACAGAAGGGAATGTCCTTGGCTTCAATAATCAATGGTATCCAGGTGGTGTTGATAACAAGATCTCTAAAACACTTCCTAATGGAATAGAAATTTTTGTATTTCCTCCAGAGTACTATTTAGCAGCAAAATTTGAAGCACATAGTGACCGCGGAGGAAATGATTTGAGGCAAAGTCATGATTTTGAAGACATTATTTATGTTCTTGATAATTGCACTGATATATTAGAGTTTATTAGAAATGCTAATGAAGATGTAAAGAGCTATTTAAAGGCTGAATGTGAAAGACTGTTAGAAAATGATGGGTTATCTGAGGGCATAGATTGTGCTTTACCTCTCGGCTCGGATTCTGATAGAGTAGATATAATTGCAACTTTGATTACTGACATATCTGAATTAGACTAAAATTCAAATGACTTTATAAGAAAGGTGTAAGCACATTTGCAATTCACACGAACCAATGCGCTAGCCAAAAATTGCAAAAGAGCTTACGCCTTAGCAACAACTTCTTTGGAATTTTAAAATTTTTCTCCCCCCCGCCTAAGCAATAGAAATTCCGATAACATGACAATCTATTTGATAATATTTGATTAAAAAATTCAAAGAATTTATACCTAGACAACTTTCCGATACCGAGACAAAAAAATAAGGCCTGGCCCATAACACGGACAATATGGGTAAGTTGTTTGTCACACTTTTTGCTTTTGCTCCTGCACTCAAGACAGATTCGTAATGGTTGTTGCACCCGGATACGCGCATCTGCCCGCAATTAAAATCCTGCACCGTGATAAATTTCTGGCTCCGAGACAAATTGTATCGCGACACTGCGCCAGTGCCCGCCACCAACTTTGTAACCGGGGATAGATTCGCGGCTCCGATCAACCTTGTACCGCGACACGCGTAATACTCAATAAAATTTGTGCCATGACGGCAAAAAGTGCGCCATACCCTCCTTGCACCGTGACAGCTAACTGGCTAAAGTACCAGGACCCTGCCCGGATGCTGCGTCGGGTAACACAACCTCCCCATATTGCCGGGCCGTTAGGCAAAATTCGTCCATTATAATAACATTTAACCATGATTAATGAACACGATAAAATAAATGAATCAAAATGGGATAGAAGGTCTCAAACTTATGACAATAAAAGATTCGACTACATGAGATTAATGCAGAAAATTGCTATCTCTCAAATGGAGTTAACTGAAAACATAAACTTATTGGACATAGGTTGTGGAACCGGATGGGCAGTAATATATATAGCAAGAACAGTCAATTGGAAAGGCAATTTCTTTGGCATCGATATTTCAGATGGTATGATTGAAAAAGCTATTAATAATTCTAAAGGATTTGACAATATTAATTTTCAAAAAGTAAATGCAGAACAAATCCCTTTCCAAGACAATTTCTTTGACAAGATTATATGTACAAATTCATTCCACCATTACCCGAACCCTGACAAAGTGATGTCTGAAATTAATAGAGTTCTGAAATTAACCGGAAGAATTTACATTCTAGATGTTACTTCTGACGATTTCTTTATTAAGTGGGTAAATAAAAAAGTTCAAAATAAAGAACCTGCTCACGTAAGTTTCCACAGCTCATTTGAATATAAAGAATTATTCTTAAAAAATGGATTGAGATTAATTAAAAGCAAGAGAATAACGTATCCTTTAAAGATTCATATTGCTGAAAAACAAAAAAACTTTGCCTAACACGGACAATAAAGGGCATGTGTTTGTCACGGTTTTTGCAAACCCTGCCTGCCTGTAGCAGTCAGGCAGGCGTTCCTCGGTACCAAGACAAATCCGTTATCATGACAAAGCCAACGGCTCTTTCACTTTTACTCAGTTTTTCTACCCGGACTAATTACAAAGCTCAATAAACTTCTACCGCGACACTCGACTAACCCATAAACTCTGCATCCGGACGGCAAAAACGCGCGCCATGCTTCGTTCACTCCGGTTGGATACCGGGACATTACCAGCATCTAGTTTACGTGCTCCAGCCTGCGTTCACTCAGCAACACAAACGCCCTTTATTGCCGGGCCGTTAGCGGCAATTTTACCAGCATTGGATCACCAGATTTTATGTTATTTTTCAAAAATTAAAGGAGTAAAAGAATGTCCTTAATCTCCTTTTAGACATCTTTAAGATTTACTAAGATTACAAGATTAAAAATATGGCACAACAAAATGTTAATAGAAAAGATTTGCTAACTGCATTTATTGAAAATCAGAAGGTAACTAAGATTGAAATTAAGGAAGTAGAAATGTCGAAGGGTCAAGCAGCACCAAAGCATTCGCATCCATGTCCAGTTGTAGGGTATGTAGAGTCAGGAACGGTTTTATTTCAAATAGAGGGAGAAGAAGAAAAAATCATTAAAAAAGGAGAAGCCTTTTATGAGCCAAGAAATAAAACCATATTACATTTTGACAACGCTTCACAAGATGAATCACTTATATTCATCGCTTTTTATTTAGTTGAAAAAAATGAAGAATTAATTAAACTTTTGACCAACGATTAAACTTCCGCTAACACGGACAATAAACTGCATTTGCTTGGCACAGTTCTTTGCTGGGGTCTTATAGACCACCGACAAAGAACTGCCAGCGTTTTAGACACCCGGACCGCGCCTTCTCTTCTACAGATGCCCTGCATCTGTATAAATTATCGTTCACTTATCTAATCTGTACCGCGACACTACCGTTCCAAACAAAAATTCGTAACCGAAGGCAAAAACTGCGCCATGGCCTTCCCTGGCACCGTGACTAATCCATGCTAAAGAACCAGGACACGTACCGGTGCTGCGTCGGCCAACACAAACGCACTTTATTGCCGGGCCGTTAGTGTTAATAAGGTTTTGACGTTTGTCTTGATTTAAGTATTATGGTTCAGTTTAATTCTAGTGGTCATTTAGGTCTGTCGGGTAACCTGGAACTAATTGCTTACAACCATCAATCCGGTTTGCCCCTGCCCTCATTTGCATATGGCAATTCATCGGTTTTGTTTTTGAAAGTTACAAAACCGGCCCATGAGCACCATCTGCAAATTTTCCCTGTTCGCTTCTGCAAACCTGCTTCCGTCTATCTTGACTATTTACATATTTCTATACCTTACTAAGCACTAACACGCGGGTATACTGCAAAAACTTGTCACGGTATTTGCAGAACCTTACCTATACAAATTTTTAATGCTTACAATTCAGAAAGACCACATACTTGCATCTATGTCAGGCCAGCGCTATGATTGCAGCTCCTGCGACGGTGCAAATACCGCGCCATACCTGCTTTGCCACCGTGACTATTACTGCCTAAAGTACATGGACACGTTGCCG
>Ga0335069_10007412_pt1 | contig 15847 bp, 9 predicted proteins | sample Lox_Sample_11_FD_206714 | JGI IMG/M metagenome (GOLD analysis project Ga0335069, IMG submission 206714) | Soil microbial communities from Loxahatchee National Wildlife Refuge, Florida, United States - Lox_Sample_1.1 | ecosystem: Environmental > Terrestrial > Soil > Wetlands | place: USA: Florida... | reverse complement strand
AAACCGAGTAATAAGACCCTCTTGTTCGCTTCTTTAGAGATCGATCCTAACCATCCGTAGAAGTTATTGTCCGGTAAACCGGACACTCCCGTGCGCCACTCAGCCCTAAAATAAAAAGAAATCTCGTGGTGCTCACCGCGGATCTTCCTCGGAACTTAATGCAAGAGGGGGTGAGACAAATCCGCTTCTTCGCTGGAGAGACCACATGCGCTTCCCACGTTTTGTTCCGATTGTTGTTTGCTTAACGCTGAACACGTTCTCCCTGTTCGCGCAGTCCCCCAACGGGAACATAAACGGACTGGTCTCTGATCCTTCTAGTGCAGCGGTCGTTGGGGCCGAAATAGTGGCGGCGAACGATGTTACCGGTGTGCAGTACACGACCCAAACCAATAGTGAGGGAATTTACATTCTGCCCAACTTGCCACCGGGACCCTACAGAATCCAGGTATCCAAGGTTGGTTTCAAGACACTCGTTAAGAACGATGTGGTCCTTAATGTCCAAGACTCCCTCGCCATCAACTTCACGCTGTTGGTGGGTGCTTTCCACGAGATCGTAACGGTTCAGGCGGGGGCGCCGCTCGTCAACACCGAAAATGCTGCAGTGGGAACGGTCGTCGATCGACAGTTTGCTGAGAATCTGCCGATGAACGGGCGGAGTTTCCAGACGTTGATTGAGTTGGTCCCGGGTGTCGTTACAGTGCCCACTGGCCCCGCCGACGCCGGACAGTTCAGCGTGGATGGTCAGCGTGCCAACGCGAACTACTGGACCGTGGATGGCGTGAGCGCAAATGTGGGGATCAGCGCCACCAATATCCCCGGGAGCGGACTCGCGGGTTCGTTGGGCGCCTTCAGTGCCTTCGGAGGAACCAACAGCCTGGTCTCGGTCGATGCCATGCAGGAATTCAAAATTCAGACGTCCAGCTACGCTCCTGAATTCGGGCGCTCGCCGGGAGCTCAGATCTCAATTGTGACGCGCTCCGGCACGAATCAGTTTCATGGCACGGCATTCGATTATCTTCGAAATGACAAATTCGACGCTAACGACTGGTTTGCGAATTTCGCCAAATTAAGCAAGCCGATGGAAAGGCAGAATGATTTTGGTGGAACCGTTAGCGGACCGCTGATCCATGATCGCACGTTCTTCTTTTTCTCCTATGAGGGTCTCCGCCTTCGACTCCCACAAGTTGCGCTCGATACGGTGCCAGATGAAACTGCCCGGCAGTCGGCTGTGCCGGCCATGCAGCCCTACTTGAACGCGTTTCCTCTCGATCCCAACCAGCCCGACCTCGGTAACGGTACCGCTCAGTACAACGCCAGCTATTCGAATGCCGCGACGCTCGATGCCTACAGTCTCCGCCTGGATCATCGTTTAAGCGATCGATGGTCTCTCTCGGCTCGCTACAACTACTCGCCATCGAAGATCGTCGATCGCGGCGCGAACGACGGACCTCTGAGCGTTGTGGCTCCTACAGGGATCTCGCTGCAGACCTTGACCGTGGGCGTTAATACAACGTTCACCGCACGACTCGCCAACGAGTTCCATTTCAACGTCAGCCGGACCGACGCCTCCAGCACAACTCAGATCGATGACTTTGGGGGAGCCACTCCTCTGAATACTGTCCCGTTTCCCAGTTCCTTCACGCTTGACAACTCAAGCTTCCTGTTTGGGCTGTATTCTTTAAAGAACGGGCAGCAGTTATCAGCAGGCCGGCAGCAGCGGAACGTTCAGAGGCAATGGAACTTTGTAGACTCATTATCGATCCAGAAAGGCAGGCACAGCCTAAAGGTCGGCCTTGACTATCGCAGGCTCTCTCCGTCGGTCGCACCTCCGCTTTACCTGCAAAACCCGAATTTCTTGAGCATCCAGTCGGCGGAACTGGGCACACCCGATTTCGGTTTCATAGAATCGAACCTCTCGACGACCTTTCTGTTCCGCAATCTGGGAATATATGCACAAGACGCGTGGCGCCTTACCCCCGCTCTCGTCATCACCTACGGCGCGCGCTGGGATATCGACTTTTCTCCCCGCACCTTGAGCGGTCCTGATCTGGCGGCAGTCACTGGCTACGACTTGGCAAATTTGTCGAATCTAGCTCTGGGGCCGACCGGAACCCTTCCGTTCTCTACTCGGTTCTCGAATGTAGCTCCACGCCTGGGGGTGTCGTATCAGCTGCGATCGAACTCCGGCTTCGAAACAGTGCTTCGTGGCGGTGCGGGTATTTTCTACGATCTTGCCAGTTCCGTAGTCGGAACGACCGTGGTGAATGCGAACTATCCCTTTGGCAGCTTTAAGTTCATTTCTGGCGTGACTTTCCCTTTCGACTCCGCAACCGCTGCCCCGACGCCGATTAGCGCCGCGAACTTAAGTCCAGCTGGCGGCGATACGCTGTATGCTTTTAATCCCCACTTGCAGTCGCCGTATACGATTGAATGGAACGCGGCGATCGAACAAGCGCTCGGAAAGCAGCAGAGTCTTTCTCTGTCCTACGTCGGCTCCGGAGGGAGGCGCTTGTTGCAGTCGTCTTACCTGTTCGCGCCCAACCCCAATTTCTATGCTGCCGATCTGGTCGACAATACAGCCAGGTCGGACTACGACGCGCTGCAAGCCCGATTCCAGCGGCGCGTTACCTCAGGGTTGCAGGCTCTGATCTCCTATACCTGGGCTCATTCGATTGACAACGCCTCCTCCAGTTCCAGTTTCCTGGGATCGAACATCAACATCCCAATGCTTGGACCTAATGTGAACCGAGGGCCGTCTGATTTCGACTTACGGAACGCTTTCAGTTTGGGCACGACTTACGACATTCCTTCTGTTCCGGCAGCTCACGCAAGATTCTTGCTGCAGGGCTGGGCAATCCAAAACTTCGTCGTCGCATTTTCCGCTCCGCCTGTCGAGATTTCCTATAACACGCTGGCCGATACCTTGTTCAACTCGGGCGCCGATGTGAGGCCGGATGTAATTCCAGGTCAGAACTTCTATCTATACGGAGCCAACTGTGTTCTGGTGTTAGGCCCTCCCTGTGCTGGCGGAAAAGGATTCAACCCGCGCGCCTTCACCCCGCCCCCGATCGACCCCGCTACAGGAAATCCCCTTCGGCAAGGCGATCTCGGGAGAAATGCCCTGCGTGGCTTTGGCGCGGTCCAGTGGGATTTTGCGGTCCATCGCGAATTCCCGATCCATGAACAATGGAAACTGCAATTCCGTGCGGAACTTTTCAATATCCTGAACCATCCCAATTTTGGCCAACCAGTAGGAGCACTCGGTGGACCCGGCGCTCTAGATCCTCAGTTCGGGCAGTCCCAGGCAATCCTCGCCCAAGCCCTGAGTGGAAGTCAGTACGCAGGAAGCGTCGGGAATGGCTCCTTGAGTTCTCTCTACCAGATGGGAGCTCCGCGTTCGATCCAATTCGCACTGAAGTTGATGTTTTGAGCAGGCAACAGGAGCCAGAAATGCCCGCGCTCCTGAGTGTCGAAATGTTCATCGGGAGATCAGGTATGGTTGTGCGCCGGTTTCGCGTTTTCCTTTTCAGAACGGTCATTGTTCTTTGTTCGTTGCTTGTCACTGGGCACGCGGCTGCCCAGGCCACGAAGGCTTTGGGTTTGGAAGATGCCCTTCGATTTCGCACCTTTGACGATCTCACACCAATGTCACTTTCCCCCGATGGAAAGTGGGTTGCGTTTACCGTACGAGAAAATCTGAGGTCGAGGACAGTCGATGATCGAACTTGGAGGCAAACGGGAATACGCGACATCTTTACGGGCACAGATATCTATTTGCTCAATCTGCATTCAGGTTCGCTGATCACAATTCGCGAAGGGCAGTTCGACAGTTTTGAAGGCGTTTGGTCCCCGGATAGCAGATACCTTGCGTTCATTTCCGATCAGGATGGATCACATCAGGCGAAGTTGTGGATCTGGGATGCCGAAAACGGGAGGGTGAGAAAGCTTTCCGATCTTGGCGTGCGCCAACTGGGCCCAGTCGCCTGGACCGCCGACAGCCAGAGCATAGTTGTCCCTGTGCTACCGAAGGGGATGTCTGGCGAGCGCTACGCCCAAGAACTGAGTTACGCTTCGAGCGAACCCAATCGCGACGCTGGCGGCGCAGCGGCCGGTTCGACTGTCGTAGTGTTTCGCTCGGAGGACGCCCACAAAAATGAGCCTTCAGAAGGATCCAACCCGTGGACCCTGAAAATATTTCTTCGGGATCTGGTTGTGATTGACATCGGCGGAGGCGAGGTAAGGACTCTGGTCCAAGGGAAGGTCGCCGGATACGCGATTTCACCCGACGGGCATAAGATCGCATATTCTGTCCCGAATCGGTTTGAAAGCGCCGGTTCGCAACAAACATTGTTCGATCTGTTTACCGCCAACCTCGATGGCACCAACAGACAACTTCTGGTTTCGGATGCAAGGCTCGACTACGATGGCGCTTCCTTCTCATGGTCGCCGGATAGTGTTTCGCTGGCTTACTACGCATTTCGTCAAGGCGGCTTGGAAACCGACACGGCGGACTACTTTATTGTCAGAGCTCAAGGAGGCGTCTCAGAGGATCTCACCACATCCGTGCCAACTCAGACGCTAGCCGCCCGATCGAGCATTCCTCTTTGGGACCCTAGCAGCAAGCGGATCTACTTCATCCGCAACGGAGCGCTGTGGACCACTGGCGAGCGCATCCAGTCGTCTGAGGTCGCGGCAATTCCTAATCGCCAGATTCTGAAGTTGATTCCGCGCCCGCAAAATACAATATGGATGCCGCAAACGCACTCCACCGTTGTGATCACCCACGATTACGAAAGCAAGAGGGATGGCTTCTACGGTGTCGATTTGGAAACTGGGCGAACGATCAAAATGCTGGAAACGAACGAGTGCTACACCTGTGCCAACATGGACCGCCAATATGAGGTTGCTGGCGACGGCCAAAGCTTGTTTTATGTTGCCGAGAGCGCGCAGAGCCCCGCCGATCTCTTTCTAGCTGACGCCCACTTTGAAAACATCCGCAGACTCACACATCTCAACCCGGAATACGACCGAATCAAAATGGGCCGAGCGAGACTGGTGAAATGGTTGAGTGATGACGGCGAGCCATTGGACGGAGCCTTGCTCTTGCCCTCGTCCTACGAAGACGGAAAACGCTACCCACTGATTGTCTGGGTCTACGGTGGCCGAACTCGCTCGGATCATCTGGACCACTTTGGATTTGAAGGCCTGGGTCCCTTTAACCTGCAATTGTTTGCGACTCGTGGGTACGCTGTGCTGTTGCCGGATGCACCTCAGCACCTGGGAACCCCGATGGTGGACCTGTTAAAGACGGTGATGCCGGGTGTGAACAAATTGATCGAAATGGGAATTGCTGACCCCGAAAAACTGGGAGTCATCGGACACAGCTATGGAGGGTACAGCACTCTCTGTCTGATCACACAAACAAAGCGTTTCCGAGCGGCCCTCGAGGCGGACGGGACTGCAGATCTGCTGGGAGAGTACGGTCAAATGGACGACAATGGAGCGGCGTACGGCGTCGCGCTCAATGAGGAGGGCCAAGGTGCAATGGGCGGGACTCCGTGGCAATATCGGGACCGATACGTCGAAAATTCTCCCATCTTTTACCTGGATCGAGTGGAGACTCCGTTGCTGATCGTTCATGGTACGGACGATACTGCCGTTCGCCCTTTCCTGGGCGACGAAGTCTTTGTGGGCCTGCGTCGCCTTGGCCGGCCAGTCGAATATGCGAAGTACGCAAACGAGGATCACTCTCCCCTCAGTTGGAGCTATGCAAATCAATTGGATTTCACGAATCGAATGATCGCCTGGTTCGACTCACATCTCCGATCGGTCGAACGTTCGAGCGGGCCTCGCGCACAGTAACGTCCCATTTCAGGCTGATCCGTCTCGCACGCCGGCGAATTCTTGCCTGGCAGATACATATATAAGGAGTTTCGACGGATGAGAAACGGAGCGTCCCTAGGAGACGCTCCGCGGCTCTTACTCGTCAGCTTCGTACGCAGTTGCCGTTTCTTTGGAGTTGCTATCCGCCCGGGCCGGTGTCGGCTTCTTGGAACTCTGGATCGATTCCAGGGCATCTGCCGCTGCAAGAACTTCTGGCTTGCTATATTCCATGGTGCTACCTCCTTTCTGTACGTATTCGCGTACTACTCGGCTAGCGCTAGCTGAACTCTTGCGGTTTTCAAAGACCTGCGTTGATTGGCGACTTTCCCGAGGTCAGAATCTTTTCCAGAGGCCTGAAGGTGACCTGCGAAACCACTCAACCACCGCTCGATCGTAAGGAGTCGCATGAGAGGAACGATTGCAACCTCTTCCCCTGCGCGAACTCGGCTCAGGTATTGCAAAAGACAGTCCGGATCGACAATTCCCAGCGAGGCACTGATCATTTTGCGAGCGTCCATCCGCTTCGACTCTTCCACCAGCGCCGTCATCGGGCCGCGCACCACAAACGATTTTCTTTTCCGTTCCAGAATTTCGCTGGGCACAATTCCCCGGAGGGCGTTGCGTTGAAGAAAGCGTCGACGCCCGGGTCGAACAAGTTGATCCCTTGGGATCGCAAAACAAAACTCAACCAGATCGCGGTCGAGATAGGGATAGCATTTCTCGTGCGTAGGTCTCGCGGCGGCCGTGCATGCGACGTGCCTCCGGAGGGCTTCGAGAGTGCTCCGATTCTGCTGAAAACTCGGTCGAATTCCAGTCAGAGTGATTCGCGGCTCATATCCGGATAACGCATACCAGAATCTGCGTTTAAACTCTGGCAGCAACCACGGAAACAGCACGCCGATGTCCCGAGTGCGTGCACCGCGGAGAGGTGCAAATTCCCGAAGCGTCTCACGCAGCAGGTAAAACCATGGGCGCTTTTGGACCATAGCCCAGGCTTTCAGTTGCCGGAAAAGAAGGCGAAATTCGAGTCCCACCAGAAGATCTTGCAATTCGGGAGTTGGCGTCGGTACGCCTCCTAACAGCTCGTCTCCGCCGAGTCCCGACAATACGGTGCGGCTGCCTACTGTGATCAGCCAATCCGTGAATACCGGGTCTTTCCCGGTTGCGCCGCCGGGTAAAGAGGAGACGGACGATTCTTCACATCGGTCGGTAGCGGACGAAAGCGAAGCATCAAGGTGACAACCCCGCTCGGAGCGTTTGTTTTCAACGATAGTCACAAACGGGAGTTCGTTCCAATTTGGCTCGCTATTGTCGTAATAGGAGAGCGTGTGCAAACTGGGCGCTTCCGCAGAACGCTCGCCGATCAGCCGGTCCGCCATACACACAATGGAAGACGAATCCATCCCGCCGCTCAATTCCGCCAGGATCGGACGATCGGAACGCAGGCGACGGCGCACCGAGTTGGAGAACACGTCACAGAAGTGATGCTCATAATCGGCCGCCGATTGGTAGCGGATCTGCTTACTCGGGGTTAAGTCCCAGTATTTCGAGACAGTTTGTTTTTCGCGGGTCAGGCTTACAAAAGACGAGGGGGGAACAGAATGGAGGCCAATGTAGGGAGTGAGGGATGCATCCGGGAAAAATCCCAGCCATCCCGCAATGTATTCGAGGTTGAGCTCAAAGGAGCGGCCCGCCAGAATTAATAATGGATCGAGTACGGTGCACCACATAACCCGATCCTTCTCCAAGAAATAGTACATTTGACGCGTTCCGACGAAATCTTTCGCGAGCATCAGGGTCTGGGTTCGCACATCCCAGATGGACAGTGCCCAATCCCCTACGAGGCAGGCAAATGAACTCGTTCCGAGTTTATCGAACGCTGTAGCAACGATTTCCACGTCAGTCGATGACGAGTCGGTTTGTGGAAAGAGCCGCAGTAATTCGTCGCGGTTATCTAAACGACCATCCCACATAATCGTCGCGCCGGTACATGAGATGTGAGGTTGGATCTCGCCGCGATCCTCGCGGGTGGTGTAGAGAGCGCGATAGAGCATGGCGACGTTCGCTTGGCGCTTCGAACCTTCGTAGTCGGGTCCATACGGTGCCAACAGAAGACGAGCCTTGTCGAGTGTCGTCCCGTCGGCGGGCCTGCCATCCAGATTGCAGATTCCAAATTGTGCACTCATAATCGAGGACCTTCGATATTCAGCATCGATCCAGCACTGCATAGATCTCCGAGATGTAGGGGTTATCGTTGACGATGTGGCCGTCAACTTCAACCCAGGCATGTGTCTTGAAAGGCATCTGCTGCGCGCCGATTACCATCAGGGCGCGCACTCCATAGCTCTTGAGAAGACAGACGGTTGCGGCGGATCTTTGCAGGCACAACACTTCTTTCCAGTACCAAATGCAGGCCAGATCCACGGCGGCACAAACCCTTTTGGTCATCTCGGGAATCGCCGCCGGCTTGCCAACCGGATGCTTATGGACCTGCTCGTATAGATCAGCGAAATTGCCTCGAGCCAGGAACAAATCGAAATAGATCAGCTTGCAATATGCCTTGAGCACGAGGAACTTCATGGAAAGAAAACCTCCTACAAAACAACCAAGTCGAGTTGATCAGAGAGGAATGCCATCCGATCCGTGAGCGCCTCGATCCGCTCATGCAGCGGGAGCACCGGCGAATGTCCGCGATGGCAGCTGTAATCGAGGAAGACTGGTGACTCCGAAATGTTCGCAGCCTGCAACCGGGCTGTCATTTTTCTGGCGTGCATCGGGTTGCAGTTTTGATCGAGATCCCCGGACACGATCATGACTGCGGGATAGGCCGCTCCTTCGCGAACGTTGTGATAAGGCGAGTAGCGGGCAAGAGCAGCAAAGTCATCCTCATCTTCAGCAGTTCCGAGCTCGTCTTTCCAGATGTGGGCGTTATCGAACAAGTGGTACCGCAACATGTCGAGCATCGGAACCAGGCAGAGGGCAGCGCGGAACAACTCCGGTCGCTGAGTCACGGCTGCCCCGACCAGAAGCCCTGAGTTCGAGCCACCGAAGATCGCCAGTTTGCCCGGCTGTGTCCGCCCTGATTGGATCAACCACTCGGCGGCGGAAAGGAAATCGTCGAAGGCGACCTGTCTTTTTCTTCGTTTGGCCGCTTCATGCCAGGCAATGCCGAATTCAGACCCTCCACGAACATTGGGGAGCGCGAAGACACACCCTCGCTCCAGCAGGAAGGCAACAAAGACGCTGAATTGGGGTGTCATCGCCACGCCAAAGCCGCCGTATGAGGTCATGATTGCGGGATGCGAGCCGCCAGCGAGAACATCGCGACGTCCGACCAGATACATCGGAATGCGGGTCCCGTCTTTGGCGGAATAGAAAACTTGTACATGGGTGAAGTTCTTGGAGTCGAAAGGAACAACGCGCTTCGCCCAGAGGCCGATCTCGTGGCTCTCCGGCGAGTACCTGTAGATCCCAACTGGTTCGGTGAAAGACTCCCGTTCAAACAAGAGTTCGTCAGCCTCTTGCACACCTCCGAAACGGACGGTCGAGTCCGGTTCTACCGTCAAATGGCCGATGCGTTTGCCATCCAGATCAAAAACCTCAATTTCAGTTTTGAGATTGCGCGCGTAGGAGACGAAGACCTGTTTGCCGGCGACGGCCCAGTTCTGGATGACACCATCGCTTTCGGGCACCACATCTGCAAACTGCGCTTCTTGCGTTGCTCCTGGGCGGACCTCGACGATCCTGAAGTTTGGCGCGGCCCTATCCGTAATAGCCAGGATTCTTCCGTCCTCTACCAGAAGGGGTGCGAATTTGTACTCCGCACCCTGAACGACTGGCACTGCAGGATTGCTGCTGCCCATCGCCCACAAAAAGAAATCCGTCAATGCGGATTCACCCCAGCGAAGGAGGAGAAAGCCGAGATGATTTGTTCCAGGGACGATCAGAAGTCGGAGATCGCGGCCCTCAACGGCAGAGAAAATCTCTTGGTCACCATCGAAGCTCGCGCCAATAACGTGGTGATAGGCCGCCCGGTATTGAGGTCGCGTCGCGTTCACCGATTCGTGGACGTAATAAAAGCTCTTCGAATCAGGAGCAAAAGCGAATCCTCGAAGGTAGCCTCGCCCAAGAACATCTGGCAGGATTTGTCGGGCTTGGATATCAAATAGTTCAAACGTCCCGGTACGCTCCCCGCCTTCTTTCACCTCGTACAGCAATAGTCGCCCATCCGGAGATACGCGTAACGGCTTCACTGCCGTATACAGTCCTGTGCCGCGTGTGGCTGGATCGATCAGAAGCTGATCTGCACCCTCGGAGCCATCCCGAAAACAAATACAGGGCTGTTCTTGTCCTGGCAGCCGTTTTCGAAAGAAGTATCTCTGCCCGACCTTCTGAATGGAGTCATAAGTTTCGAAATCCAGAAGTTCGCGGATCCGCTCTCGGATGCGCTCGCGTCCGGGGATCGAATCTAGATACGAGCGCGCATACTCCTGCTGTTCCTGAAGCCATTCTCTTGTTTGTGGAGAATTCTGGTCCTCAAGCCATCGGTACGGATCCGTGATCGTGACGCCGTGTATGACCTCTGTCACAGGCTCGACTGGAGAATATGGCGGGGCCATCGCTAGGTTAGGCATGATGACCTCCTCTCCAGTCGCACGGCTTCGCGGTTCATCCGTCTCGCCAGACTCCGGAAATAGCCGGCGATCTTTGGGTTGCGGAGCCGTTCGGCATCTTTCCAGGTGTCGCCTCCGACCGCGTAGGCAAATACGGCTGCCAGAGGAGCCATCGCGAGGGCTTCGCTGATGCAATCGTCAGATAAAAATTCTTGCCAGGGAGCCTTGTATGCATTGGAGAAGCAGGATTCGAACTGAGCATTGTCTTCTCGGTAGCGTCGAAAGTGCTCAAGCAGATATTCAAAACTGAAGAATGGATGCCCGACGTAAGCTTCGGCCCAGTCGAGGAACACGCATCTGTCTGTGGACACAATGATGTTCCATGGATTCAGATCCAGATGTCCAAGCGTCGTAGGGATTCCGAGATCCGCGAGCATCGTGAGGGCATCATCGAGAAGTATCCTAGTCAGGCTTAGTTCTGCGCGGCTCAGTATTGCCGGCGGACTTTTGGGCTGCCGCCCCATCAGCCGCGCAACCAGATCGAAGAACGGGTCGATGGCAGAGAGTAGTGCGTCGAGCCTAAGATCATGTGCGCCCACTGGGAGGAGCGATTCTGAGGACGAGATGGATCGAATTTGTAGTTTCGCGAGGTTAGCCGCTGCCAGCTCCCACCCGTCAATATCTTTCGCGTCGCCGAGATTTCTTCCATCCACTTCCCAAGAAAGCCAGCCGTTCCACTCAGGCCTGTTCGCAAGAATCTCGGGCATAAACCTGGGAAACAGTTCTGCCAGTTTCAGGATGATCGGAAACTCGCGCAGGTTTGGTTCCCCAACAGCCTTGAACCAGACCGCACGCCCGGTGGTTTCGAATCGGATCAGATTGAAAGCGGGGCCGGCATTGAATTGCCGGAGAGAATCCATGAGTTCGAGCCCCAAAGGGTGGATTGCGCCGGAGGTCCAGTTTCGAAGGCTGCCTAGCCATCCTGTCCTCGCAAATGGAGACGATGCATCGCCCTCATATCGCTTGAGTTGAAGAAGACAACGCTGAAGAGTTTGGAAATCTGCCGCATGCAGAAAGGAATTCGCATCCAGAGAACAGGTCGCCGCCCATTCCGTTTCGGAAGTGATCCTTCCATCCCTCCAGCATTCCATCACTTCATAGTGATCTTCATTCGAATTGCGATCTTCTGGTGGGCATTCCAGAGTGAAGAGGCAAACGGCGTCGCAGCCCCAGTCGCGTTTCAGAACTGCCGTGAGATTTTCTGCTACTCGCTCCCAGCGCGGGATTTCCACCGAAGGAAGGGCGAACCCCGCTGGTGTGTTCTTTACCAGGACGCCGGCACCGTGTGGCCTGAACACAATGAGGCGGCAGGTCTCGCGCTCGGATTGTTGCTGAGAATCCATGGCTTTGTCCGATGTCAGTACTGGCTGTTTGAGCCGCAGCTTTCGAGCAGGTGGTGGTGCTTCAGCGATTCGATGAACTCCTGAACATCCCCTTCAGCGACGTCCCGCCTTACCTGGAATGTACTGCTGATTTCGTCGACGATGGCAGGTTCGGTGGCCCCGGTTGTCAGAAGCTCAAGAATCTTTGAGCCGACAGCGTTCAGGTTGAACATCTGTCCCTGTCGAATATCCAGCACGACGGCTCCGTCCTGCCCATGCGTGCTGCGGACGCTTTCTGGGACTCGGTACATCGGGGAACCTCACTGACTTTTCTGGCGAAGGGCAGCGTATTCACGCACTCTGATACTTACTGGAGAGAAAAACCAGAAGAAATGGAAGACTTCCGGAAAAGCAACATACCTGCGCGTATGTCGTTGACTAACTTACGAAACTTGGGACGAGAGCGAAGCGTGCGACGCGATCGAACGTTCAGTTTCCCATCATGATTGGCGGCCGGTCGGCCATCCCCCTGACGATGCCGATCCCGCAATAGCGTTGTTTTCCTGCACTTAGCGTCATCTGCAGACAGTTGATCCGGTGCAGGTGTCAGTCTGTCGAAATCATCGACGGGGAAGGGATCGTATATGTAGCGAGAAACGTGCGGGAGTCGGCGTCACTCACGATGCGCCCATGCGAGAGAAGTAACACGCGCCCAAATTCAGAGAATGTCGAAAGTCGATGCGAGATCACAACGAACGTGGATAGGCTGAGATAGTTCCGGAGATGTTTGAGGACCTTTAGCTCAGACGTCGGATCGAGGCACGAAGTTGCTTCGTCGAGAATCACAACCCGGGGCTTCTGCAGGAGAGCTCTTGCCAGTGCCAGTCGTTGTCGCTCTCCGCCAGACAGTTGGCATCCATCGGGGCCAATTCGCTGCCTCAGTCTATCGGGCCACGCTGCGATGAGAGGCGACAAGCCGACGAGTTGCATTGCCTCTTCAATTTCCCGCTCAGATGCGCTGGGCCGGACAAAAAGCAGGTTGGACGCGATCGTGCCGTCGAATAAGACCGGATCGCGGGGCAGATAGGAGACAACTTGGCGCAGGCTTTTCAAGTGAAGATTGCGAATATCCTCTCTTCCTAGGCGAATCGACCCGGAGATCGGGTCATAGAGCCTGGCGGCGAGTTTCGCGAGCGTGCTCTTGCCGGCACCATTTTCTCCCGCGATCGCGATGTGTTCTCCCGCGGACATCCGGAGAGTGGGCACGTGGAGCAGTTCCTTGTTGCTCGAATATCCAAACACGACGCGGGCAAATTCGATATCCGCGGAATGCTGTTTTGAAAGCAGGAGTGGAGCCGGAGCATTCGTGATGCTTGGTCTTAAGCTCAACACTGCTTGCACCCGGCGAATGCTGGCAAGCGTCTTCTGTGCCCTGGCATAAAGTTCGGACGCTCCGCTCAGAGGATCGAACAACTGGGTCACAAAGCTGTAAAAGGCAACCAGGCTGCCGATGCTCAACGTGCCCGCGAGTACGCTCCTCCCCCCATAGCCAATGACCGCAGACATCGCCAGCACGATCGCGAGAGAACTCGAAATCGTGAACCAGGTGGCAGTCCGATAGAGACGCAACTGCGATCGGACCGAGCCGACAAGCAATTGGAACGCTTTCCGTTCCTGGCGTTTCTCCTGGCCCAGGAGTTGGATAGGCATCACAGACGACAGATGCTCTTCGAGGAAGTTGCTCCAGCGAAGCTGATCGTCCTGGGCAGTATCCGCGGCGGTTGTGAGCTTGCTCCGGAAGTACTGTCGTGTGGCCAAGAAAGCGGGAATCAGGGGAATAATTGCCACCGTGAGCATGGGGCTGAGCGCTGCCATTGCAGCTACGGTGAAGGATGTCGTGAGCAGCAGGCGAAGAATCGCCGGTAAGAGATCCGATCCGAAATAGGCGATGTCATCGATTGGCTCCTTGAGTGGATACATCACGACCCCCACGGGCGTTTCGTCGTAATATTCGGCGGAAAGGGTATCGAGATGTTCGAGGAGACCGACTCTTACCGTGAGCCCCATCTTCTGAGACGCGTAGAACGTCAGGTAACTGCCGATGCTCGTGAGTGCGACCCTTCCCTCGTGACTGAGAAAGATCAGCAGAACCGCTGCAACCAGCAGTCCGACTCGTTTCTGCGGAATGATCGAGTCGATCAGCCATTTCAGGAGAAGCGGGGAAGCGAGCGCAAACAGGCTCCCGGCAGTGATCGAAAGAAAGCTGGCCAGATGCCAGTGCCAGAGCGGCCGAATCTGTCCGATCAGCCACATGAATTCGGCGGACAGCCGAAACCGGCGAGACACTCGCGGGTGTGTGACGGAAAGCAACTTGCGGCTACCTGATTATCAGCATGACCGTTGACTGATTTTGAGGCTAGGATTGTTGCCGCTGTCCTGTCGAGAGAATCCGATCTGTGTACGAAAATCGATCAATGATTTCTCCGCTCCGGCGAAAACGTGCCAATTTGCCACACGGCGATCGCCGTTGTAGTCCGAAAAATCGACCTACTAAGTAAACCGTCTGGCGATCGCCACGATTTGTCCCACAATCTCCGCATCTCGGTTAAGCTGGTATTCAGCACCGGCGTGAAACTCCGGCCCATAGGAATGAACCACGAGTGTGCGGTTTTCCAGGCTACAACTCGCAGCAAGATAGCTCCCGTCACGCTTCAAGAAAACAAAGATCGGCTGCTGCCAGATCGGCTTTGAAAAAAAGTGAATCGGCGCTTTTCGCCGGCGATTGAGGACCACAACCAGGCCATCGACCAGGATCGGATGAAGGACGTCGCGATTCCCACCGATCCAGAAGAGGTCATCGATCGAGACGGGGGCAGAACCCGAGAAATATTTCAGAACATCTCGCAAGAACAACGGGACCTCATTCTGGCAATCGTTCAGCAGACGTTCAAGAAACCCGCCGTGCCCTTCACTCAGCTCCACCCCTTGGGCAGACGGCTCAGTACGAAACAGGTATCGGTCAGGCATCAACTCCGGGCCCGATTGCCTGAGATCGAGTGACATTGCTTTCATCACCGCTTCGAAGTGGAGACCGTAGACCGAACCGAGCGTGATGATCTTATGCCAGTCCCGGGGAGATGTTTTATCGAGCTCATAATCGCTGAGTGAACTCGCTGAAATGAAGTACCGATCATCGTTCATGAGTTCTGCGACCGTCCGGGTCGCGTTGGCGGCCTCGCGAATGGAGATATCGCGCCACAGACGGCTTGTCTTTAGCAGTTCCCCTAAACCCTTAGCGGGTTCGAGAAGCGGCCGTGGCCTCCAACGGCGGGCCAGTGCGGCCGGCACACGCGGTTCTTCGGCATCGAGCATCGGCCGGAGTTCCAGGTCGACCACCCCCCGAATTCGTGCTTCATAGGGACAGTGGAACGCGACCTGCCCATAGTCGAGTCCGTTGGCAATGGGCGCAACCACGCCACTCGAGAGGAATCGGACACGGCAACAGAAATATCCCCTGCTGTGTTCCACCAGAAAAATTCGATCGGAGGCGGAGGAGTTCTTTTGCGGCAGAGGGTGGACGCCATTCGGGTCGACCCGTACGATGCTTCCGGGGGCGAGATCGGGAAAGGCGAGCGCATCTTCGCACCCTATTTTGGCATACAGAAATCGCTGTTTGACCTCGGATATCGAACCGATCCGACGTGGACGGGTTAGCTTAAGAAGCTGCGCCAGCGGCGCGATCGATGGAACGGATTCTCGCGAGGCTCGGTTCGAGACCCATGTGATCCATTCATTAACGTCGGTGAGTGTTGTGTCGAGGAGTACGGTGCGCTTGGTGGGCAACTGGACCTGCAACCGAGTGATGCTTTCAAGATCAAGACCAAACACGCGCAGCCAGTCGCGCAAGCGATACCCGGAAATCCGGCTCAGGCTGACGATCTGATGAACACTGGGACTGAATCTTCCACT
>Ga0335069_10007411_pt1 | contig 15848 bp, 16 predicted proteins | sample Lox_Sample_11_FD_206714 | JGI IMG/M metagenome (GOLD analysis project Ga0335069, IMG submission 206714) | Soil microbial communities from Loxahatchee National Wildlife Refuge, Florida, United States - Lox_Sample_1.1 | ecosystem: Environmental > Terrestrial > Soil > Wetlands | place: USA... | reverse complement strand
GAAGCCGGCGCCGAGGGCGCGTACTGCAGACTTGAGCGCCTTGCGGAAGGCGGCTTGCTCGTGGCCGGTCAGCTCGGCCAGCATCACGCTTTCCATTTCGTCGACCCGGTGTTCGCATTCGGCGAGGACGCGGCGGCCCTTGGGCGTCAGCGCGGCCGGGAGCAGGCGCCCGTGGTTGGGGTGCGGGTGCCGGCGGATCAGGTCTTTGGTCTCGAGGGCGTCGATCACCTCGCTCATCGCCTGCGGCGTCATGTAGGCGCGCCGGGCGAGCTGCGCGTTGGAGAGCGGCGCGCCGTGACGGCTGAGCACACTCAGGGCGGTGTACTGGAGCGTCGTGAGCCCGTATGGGCGTACGCGCTCGGCGATGCCGGCGCGGACGGCGCGCTCGAGGCGGGCGACGGCATAGCTGATCCGCGGCTCCGTCGTGCTGCCGGTGTCGTCGGGTGTGATGGCGGTCATCTCGCAGGGGGAAGCGGCGCCCGCGAGGCCGCGGGCGCCGCCGATTCTCCCTCTTTCTAGGAGTTGGTGCGCGGGTCGAAGGGGCCGTTGTCGCCGGAGAGCGGGAACGGCTCGAACCGCACGAACGCGGCCGCGTCGAGCCCGAGGCTGTTGGCGAAGTCCTCGAGCCTCTGCGGCTCCGCGACCGAGTCCCAGCGGCCGGTCGCGACACGGTGGTTGATCGCCTCGACGCCGGCGACGATCTCGGATGCAGAGAACGCGCAGTGGCCGTAGCGGTCGACGTAGGCCTGCCGGAGCAGGCTACCGCTGCCGGCGGCACGGACCGTGTCCGCGTACGTGTTCTCCATCTCGACCGGCACGAGCGGGTCGTGGATCGTGTGCATGTCGAGCTCGGGCACCTGCAGGCGCCCGGTCGGCACCGAGGTCTGCTGGAGCGAGGCGATCGCCGAAGCGTCGGCCGGGACGTTCGCGCCGGCGTTCAGCGCGGCGAGATCGGACCAGAGGTTCAGCCCTGCCTCCTGGTAGAGCCTCGCGACGGTGAACGCGTACGGCGAGCGCGCGAGCAGCAGGGCGAAGTTCTCGCCCTTCGTCCACGAAGCGTTCCCGCCTGCCGACATCTCGATCCACGGCCGCGCGGCGTTGACGAACGCGATGATCGGGAAGCCGCCCGTGAACTCGCTCGCGAACTGCGCCGCCTCGACCGCGTCCGCGTCCCAGAACGACGGCGCAGGCTGCCCCGGCACGTCGGGCGTCGCGTTCAGGAACGCCATCGCCAGCTCCAGTCGCGCCCGTCCCTGCGGCGTCGTCTGCGCCTGGTTCGCGACCGCCTGCAGCTCGAACCCGGTCGCGATCCCCGCGCCGAAGTTGGGGAAGAAGTTCACGAGCTGGACCGGCGACGTCGCGAGCAGCTTCGCCATCACGTACTCGCCGTCGAGCTGGTAGTTGTTGAGCCGGATCCCGCCCGCGACGATTCCACACGTCGACAGCGCGCCGTCGACATGCCCAGCGCCCTGCTGCGCCTCGAGCGCGCTGATCAGCCCGCCCATCGAGCTGCCGACGGCGATCACGCGGTTCGGCGCGTGTGGCAGCGCACTTGCGGTCACCGCGCCGATCGTCTGGAACTGATCGCGCACCGCGCTCTGCAGCGCCCACCACGACCCGTTCGGGTCGTACGACGAGCCTGCCAGGGCGTAGCCCCGATCGAGCAGCGCGGCCGCCGACGCCGGATCCGGCGCATCTGCCGCCGTCAACGCGCCGAAGCCGTGGCTGTACAGGAGCAGAACGCCGTTCCAGTCGCCCGGAACGTCGGCGATCCAGGTCGCCCCGTCGGCAAGCGTCCCGGTGAAGTGCGTGCTCGCCGCGGCGGCGGGCGACGCGGTCGCCGCCGCGAGAGCGAGCCCGGCTGCGAGGGATGCGACTCCTGCGAGATACCTCGATGCCTTCACATCGACCTCCCCTCGTGATGATGCGGTGCGGGGAGTATCCGACGTGTCAGGTTACCTGTCAACACTCCTGTCGAACCGGCCGCGCGTCACGAGCCGACGACGATGCGCTCGCCCGATGGAGCGTCGAACAGCATCATCGCCCCGTCCTTCGCGCGCAGGTGGATCAGCTCCCCCGGGGCGGGAGCCGTGCGGGGCTCGAAGCGCGCCACGATCGTGTCCTCGCCCGGCACGGCCGGACTGACTCCGTCCGCGAGCTTGGCGTGCACGAAGGCCTCGGAGCCGAGCTCCTCCACCATGCTGACCCGCGCGGGGATGCCCCCGCCGGCCGGGGCGATCGCGAGGGACTCCGGCCTCAGCCCGACGGTCACGGCTGCGCCGGCGGGGACCGGCAGACCCCCGGCGGCGAGGACGGTGGTCGTTCCGAGCCTGACTCCCCCGTCCTCGATCGTTCCCTCGAGGAGGTTCATCGAGGGCGACCCGATGAAGCCCGCGACGAAGACGTTGGCCGGCTCGTCGTAGAGCGTCTGGGGCGTGTCGCACTGCTGGAGCACGCCGTCCTTCATCACGGCGACGCGGTCCCCCATGGTCATCGCTTCGACCTGGTCGTGCGTGACGTAGAGCGTGGTGACGCCGAGGTTGCGCTGCAGCGCCGCGATCTCGGCTCTCGTGGCCACGCGTAGCTTCGCGTCGAGGTTCGAGAGCGGCTCGTCCATCAGGAAGACGCGCGGCTGGCGCACGATCGCACGACCCATCGCAACTCGCTGCCGCTGCCCGCCGGAGAGCTGCCGCGGCTTTCGCTCGAGATACTCCTCGATGTCGAGGATCTTCGCCGCCGCCCCGACGCGCTCTTCGATCTCGGACTTCGGCACCTTGGCCATCCGCAGAGCGAAGCCCATGTTCTGGGCGACGCTCATGTGCGGATACAGCGCGTAGTTCTGGAAGACCATCGCGATGTCGCGGTCACGCGGCGCGAGGTTCACGACGCTCTTGCCGTCGATGAAGATCTCGCCCTCGTCGACGTTCTCCAGCCCGGCGAGCATTCGCAGCGTCGTCGTCTTGCCGCATCCGGAAGGACCGACGAGCACGAGGAACTCGCCGTCGCGGACCTCGAGAGTGAGCTGGTCGACCGCGGGCCGGTCGCCGTTCGGATAGGTGCGCGTCGCCTCGTCGAAAGTCACGATGGCCATGAGACTCCTCTGCTACTCCTTGGTCGCGCCCGCGAGCATTCCCGTGACGAGGGAACGCTGGGCGAACAGAAAGACGAGAAGAACGGGCGCGATCGCAATGATCACCGCCATGGCAAGGTCGGGCCGGTGGAGCACAACGATGCTGCTGCCCGCCGAGTAGTTCGCGGGATTGAAGGACGCCGTCGAGCCGATCAGCTGCTGCAGTCCGATCTGGATCGGGTACTGCGAGCTGTCGTAGGTCATCACGAACGGGAGGAAGAAGTTGTTCCAGGAGGCGACGAACGCGAAGAAGCCGACGAGCGCGACGATCGGCCGTGCAAGCGGTAGGGCGATGTGCCAGAAGACTCGCCACTCGCCGGCTCCATCGATGCGTGCCGCTGCGAGGAGATCTTTCGGGATGGTCGCCGAGAAGTAGATGTAGGTGAGGTAGACGCCGAAGGGGAAGAAGCCGAACGGAAGGATGAGCGCCCAGATCGTGCCGTACAGACCGAGCTTGTTGATCTCGAGGAACAGCGGGAGCACGAGCGCCGTCGCGGGCATGATCATGACGACGAGCGTGATCGCGAGCAGCAGACGTCGTCCGATGAAGTGCGTGAGCGCCAGCGCGTAGCCGGCCGGAATCGCTGCGAGGATCGCCAGCGCCGTGCCGCCGAACGAGTAGATGGCGGAGTTCTTCAGCCAGATGAGAACGCTGTAGTCGCTGTAGGTGACGATCCTGTGGAACGTGTGTGCGAGCGTGCTCAGGCTGCCGAACGCGAACGGCGACTCGGTGAGGAGCTGGCCGTCGGTCTTCGTCGGCGCGAGGAACAGCCAGATGATCGGCACGAAGAAGAACGCCGTGAAGAACAGCAGGATCATGATGGCGATGAAGTTCATCGCGTGTCGCCGGGAGAGCGCCATCATTCGACCTCGAACAGCCTTCCGCGCCAGACCAGGAGACCGGCGACGACGAGTCCGAGTGCGAGCAGGACGATCGAGATCGCGGCGGCCTCGTTGAACTCGTCGTACTGGGACGCGAGGAACCAGGCGAGCTGATTCGGCGACCAGAACTTGCTGACCCCGACGCCCAGCGCCGCCGAGCCGAGCACCGTCGGCTCGACGAACAGCTGCGTGCCTGCCGCGAAGGACAGGACGAGCATGTAGACGACCCATTTGCGGATCAGCGGCAGCTTGATGAAGATCGCCGTCTTGAAGGCGTTCGCGCCGTCCATCTGTGCGCACTCGATCAGCTCGTGAGGAATGTTGTTGAGCGCGCCGTACATGACGACGATCCACGCGCCGGCACCGGTCCAGAACGCCATGATCGCGAAGATCGCGGGAAGGTTGCCCGGCGCGATCGTGTTGTTGAACTCCGCGTAGCCGAGCCAGTGCAGTCCGAACGCGAATGGGCTCGCGGTCGGGTCGAGCATGAAGAGCCAGACGACCACGCTGGCAGCGCCCGCGAGCGCGCCCGGAATGTAGAAGATGAAGCGAAAGCCCGCGCCGACGCGCTGCGCCTGGTTGTGGAGCATCAGCGTGAGCCCCACGACGAAGATCGTCTGGCTGACCAGCCAGATCGCCATGAACTCGAGGATGTGCTCGAACGCCGGGACGAAGCGATAGTCGTTGAAGGCGTCGACGAACGCCGAGCCCGCGCCGCCCGAATTGCTGAATGCAAGGTAGATCGCGTAGACGACCGGCGCGATCCCGAGCAGCAACAGCAGCGCGACGTAGAGAGCGACGAAGAAGTAGCCGGCGGTGCGGGAGCTACCGGCCGGCGGACGTTCGCGCTTCCCGACGGCCCGGCCGCCCCGGCGCCGCAGGCGCTCGCCGGGGACAGCCGCTGCCGAAGGGACACTCATTGGTTTGCGTTCTACCTAATGGCTCTTGACCTGCCAACCGGCGCTCTGCGCCGCGGACTTGATGTTGCCGGCGAGGGTCGAGAGCGCCGAGCTGAACGTGCCACCGCCGACGAGTCCCGGGGTGACGCTGTTGCCGAAGATGCTCTCGACGCTCCACGGCACGGGGCTCCATCCGGTCCAGATCTCGCCTGCGGCGGTCTTGATCGCAGCCTCCGTCGCGGACGGGTTGGCGAAGACCCCGTTGAGCGATTTGAGCCACGCATCCTGGTCGGGCGCGTACGCAGGCAGGCCCTGCGTGATGCTCGGGTTCTCCTGGATCTTCGGGCTCGTGACCATGTACTCGACCAGCGCCGCGGCCGCCTTCGGCTGCGTCGTGTGCGACGTCACCATCCACAGACCGCCGCCGATCGACCCGGTCACGTGAGCACCGTTCGTCGCCACCGGCGTCGGGTAGGCCTCCATCACGTCGGTGCCGGGGCCTTGAGAGCCGGAGCCCGACGGGTAGATGGCGTTCCCCTGCCAGATCGCGCCGACGTCCATGACCATGTGCTGCGCGGTCTTGTTGTTGACCCACGCGGTCGTGAACGGGCCGTCCTTCGTGAACGCGCCGAGCGCCGAGTCGATCAGCTTCGAGATCGTCGTGCAGTTCGGCGAGTTCGGGTTGTCCAACAGCACCTGCTTGCCGACGGCCTGGTTGATCGGGCACTCGTTGCCCCACAGGTATGTCTCCGCGTCCCAGGGCTGCCCGAACTCACCGATGTAGTAGCCGGGATGGTTCTTGACCAGCGCCTGGCCGTCCGCCGCGTAGTCGGCCCATGTCGTCGGGGGCGACTTCCCTGGGAAGAACTGGTTCCACAGCTTCGTGTCGACCCACAGCACGTTGGCTGCGTTGTCGTTGCGCAGGCAGAGGAGCTTGCCGTTGATCATGCAGTCGCCGAGGCCCTCGTCCTTGCTCCAGACGCTCTTGGGGATGTAGGGCTGCAGGTCGAGCAGATCGTTGAACGGCGGAAGGCCGAGCCACCCGGCCTCGTAGTTCTCCTCGTCGAAGACGACATCCGGAGAGACGCCCGGCTTCCAACCGACGCGGTTGTACAGCGAGAACTTCGACTGCAGGGTGCCGTCGCCGTTGTTGTCGCCGCTGTACAACACCCACTTGATGTTGGCGTGCGGGTGAGTGGCCTTGTACTCCTTCACGTACGCGGCGCGGGCAGAGTCGTACCAGACGACGAGCGGCGCCGACGACGCCTTCTTGGCAGAAGCCTTCGTCGCCGAATCGGCGGCGCCCGCCCCGGCCGCCAGTGCGGCGGCGACACAAACCCCGAGCACGACCGCCCAGAGTCTGCGTGTGACGAATGACCTCATATCTGTAGCCCTCCTCTCTTGGCCCATCGTTTAGACCCTTTTCTGGTCCAGCTGTTAGCGCGCCGCCGCACGGGCTTCGTGGACGAACGCAGGCAGCGCGATGCCCGGCACCGCCGGGGCTCGCACGAGTCCGTCGGGACCCACGCGCGCCTCGCGGACGACGGGGTTCGACGTCACGAGCGACTCGTAGTAGGTGCAGTTCGGAATCGCCATACAGAGGTGCACGGCCGGCTCGGTCGGCCCGTGCACCTCCGCACGAAGGCGGTAGGAATCGGCGAGATGCGCGATGCGCATCGCGCCGGTGATCCCGCCGCGATGATTCGCACTCGTCCGGACGTACGTCGCGCAACCGGACGCGATGAAGTCCGCGGTGTTGAGGTGGCTGCCGTCCGAGGTCTCCCCGACGAGCAGCGGCACCTCGACGCGCTCGGCAAGCCACCGGTAGGCGGTGATGCTGAACTCGCGCATCGGCTCCTCGTACCAGCGGTAGCCGGCCTCGGCGAGCGCGTCGCCGAGGTAGACGGCGCTCGGCAGGTCGAACCCCGCCGAGCCGTCGTACATCAGGTCGACGTCGGGGCCGACGTGCGCCCGAAGACGCTGGCAGAGCTCGGCGTCGGCCTTCGAGTCTCCCCAGCCGTGGAGCTTGATCGCCGGGAAGCCGAGCTCGAGGCACTGGTCCGCGACCTCGAGGTACTCCTCGACGGAGGCGAACGTCGTCGTCGACGCGTACGCCGGAATCGACTCCCTGTACGTGCCGAGCAGCCGGTGCACCGGAACCCCGAGGACCTTTCCTTCGAGGTCCCAGAGGGCGACGTCGACGATGCCGAAGACCCAGATCGGGAACTCCTCCGTCCGGTCGAGCTCCCAGAGCCGGTGCCAGAGCCACTCGCGGCGGTCGGGCCGCTCCCCGATGAGCTCGGGCTCGAGGATGCGCTGCGCGATGTCGGCGAGCATCGGCCCGCTCCACTCGTGGTAGGCCTCGCCGACGTGGCCTTCGTCGGTCGTGATGCGCAGCACGGCCGTGGTCCGGGCCGGCGCGGAGCCGCGGAGACCCCGCCGCCACGAGAACGGCGGGGTGACCGCGGGGCGTGGGATGAGCTCGACGTCGAGGGAGGAGATGCGCATGTGGAGTGATCATCATACGAATGATCAGTATTTGTCAAGGCTTCGTCGCCCGCCCGAGGCCCGACCCTGCGAGCGAGCCCTCTAGCGCGCGACGGTCGCGGCGCGGCGACCCGGCCGTCGCTTCTTCTTGCGCTCGGCCCAGGCGCTGGAGATGTGGTCGGAGATCAGCTCGCCGGCGAGCTCGCCGTCGCGCGCGGCGAGGGCGTCGTAGATCGCGCGGTGCGCCGCCACTGTGCGAGCGAGGGCGGCGCGCGAGTCGCCGTGTGCCAGCGGAGGCGTTACGCCCCCGTGTCGGTGGATCGCGCGCACGATCGTGAGCCCGACCTCGTTTCCGGACGCCTTCATCACGATCGCGTGGAACTCGTTGTCGCAGGCGCGGAAGTGGTCGTAGTCGTCGTACGACGCCTCCATCCTGTCGAGGTTGTCGGCGAGCGCAGCGAGCTCTCTCGCGGTCAGTCGAGTCGCGGCCGCGCGTGCCATCTCTCGCTCCATCACCCGTCGCACCGCGATCAGGTTGTCGAGCAGCGAGAGATCCGCGTCGCACTCGAGCGCGATCCGGAGCACGACCGGATCGAGGAGGTTCCACGCGTCGCGGGGCTGAACGGTCGTCCCGCGCCCCTGCTCGACGCGGACGAGTCCCCGTTCCTCGAGCAGCTTCAGCGCCTCGCGAACGACGGTGCGACTGAAGCCGAACTCCTTGCACAGCGCCGGCTCGGTGGGCAGGGCGTCGCCCTCCGCGAGCGTCCCGCGGATGATCTGGTTGGCGAGCTCGTCGACGATGACGGACGCGAGCCGACCCGGCCGACGCGGGCTCTTTCCACGAGTGAGCAGCGCGTGGTCGGCGATCGAGCCGGCGGTTCCCTCCATGCGAATCATCATACGTCCGAGGTCGGCGAGCCCATGCGGCTACCGCTCGACGCGGGGCGCGCGTAGCGCGACGAGGCGCTCGACCTCGGCGCGCGTGGCCATCGACGTGTCCCCCGGCGTGGTCATCGCGAGCGCACCGTGAGCGACGCCGTATGCGAGCGCCTCCGCCACGCTCGAGCCCTCGAGCAGGCCGTAGACCAGCCCCGAGGCGAACGAGTCGCCGCCGCCGATCCGGTCGTAGATCTCGAGCGCCGGGAACGCCGGGCCGACGTGGAATCCGTCGCGGGTTCGGCACACGGCCGTCCAGTCGTTGACCGATGCGGTGCGCGCCTGGCGCAACGTCGTGGCCGCGAGTGCGAGTTGCGGAAGATCGTCGAGCACGCGTCCGAGCAGTCGCTCGTACTGGGCGACGTCGAGCTCGAGCAGGTTGTCGTCGGCGCCCTCCAGCGGGTAGCCGAGCGCAGCCGAGTAGTCCTCCTCGTTGCCGAAGAGGACGTCGACGTGCCGTGCGAGCTCGCGGTTGACACGCGCCGCCGCCTCCGGGCCGCCGTGCGACTTCCACAGCGACGGCCGGAAGTTCAGGTCGTAGGAGACGACGACACCGTGCCGCCTCGCCGCCTCCACCGCCTCGAGCGCGACGGCGGCCGTCGCTTCCGAGAGACCGCAGAAGATGCCGCCGGTGTGGAACCAGCGCGCGCCCTCGACGCCGAAGATGCGGTCCCAGCCGACGTCGCCGGGACCCAGCTGCGACGCGGCCGAGTTGGCGCGGTCGGAGCAGCCCACTGCGCCGCGGACACCGAAGCCGCGCTCGGTGAAGTTCAGGCCGTTGCGGACCTCGCGCCCGATGCCGTCGTACGGCCGCCAGACGAGCTGTGCCTGCTCGACGCCGCCCTGGAGCATGAGGTCCTCGATCAGGCGACCGACCGAGTTGTCGGCGAGCGCGGTGACGATGCCGGTACGCAGGCCGAAGCAGCGTCGAAGCCCGCGCGCGACGTTGTACTCGCCTCCCCCCTCCCACACCCGGAACGAGCGGGCGGTCGCGATCCGCACGTCCCCAGGATCGAGCCGGAGCATCACCTCGCCGAGCGCGACGACGTCGTAGCGGCACTCTTCGCGGGGCCGAAGCGGGAGCAGCCGGGTCATCGGGCCGCCTCTGCCGCTGCCCGTGCCCGCTGCGCGATCTCGTCGAAACGGCGTTCGCGGATGAGACTCGACTCGCAGATCCAGCTTCCGCCGCATGCGACCACCGACGGAACTGCGAGATACGAGGCGAGCGACCCGCCGTCGATGCCGCCGGTCGGGATGAAGCGCACCTGCGGAAACGTGGCCGAGACCGCGCGCAGGAACGCGGGCCCGCCCACCGTTCCCGCCGGGAACACCTTCACCGTCGTGCAGCCGAGTCGCACGGCGTGACCGAGCTCCGTCGGCGTGGCGATGCCGGGAAAGAACGGCAGGCCGAGCCCGGCACAGACCTCGACGATCTCGTCGTCGGCGCCCGGCGCGACGGCGAACGCGGCGCCCGCCTCCACGGCCGCTCGCGCCTGTTCGGCCGTGAGCACGGTGCCGGCGCCGACGAGCATTCCCTCGACCGCTGCCGCCCGCGCGAGCGCGTCGGCGGCGGCGGCCGTGCGGAACGCGATCTCGATGCAGGAGATGCCGCCCTCCAGGAGCGCGGCGCAAAGCTCTCCGACGAGAGCGGCGTCCTCGACGGAGGCGAGCGGGAGCACGCGGCCCTGCCCGAGTGCCGCGACGACCGCCTCAGTCCTCGGCGAGACGAGGGCAGTCATCGGGCGAGCCACCCTCCGTCGACCGGCAGCACGGCGCCGTGCACGTAGTCCGCAGCCGCCGAGCTCAGGAACACGATCGCCCCGGCGATGTCCTCCGGCTCGGCCCACCGGCCCGCGGGGATGCGCACGAGGATCTGCTCGGAACGCGCGGGATCGTCCTGGAGCGCCTGCGTGTTGTCCGTGCGGACGTAGCCCGGTGCGACCGCGTTGACGTTCACGCCGCGTCCCGCCCACTCGTTCGCGAACGCCTTCGTGAGCCCGGCGACGCCGGACTTGCTCGCGGTGTAGCCGGGAACGGTGATGCCGCCCTGGAACGAGAGCATCGAGGCGACGAAGACGATCTTGCCGCCTCCGCGCTCGAGCATGTCGCGACCGAGCTCGCGCGTAAGCACGAACTGCGCGGTGAGGTTCACCTCGAGCACGCGGTCCCACAGCTCGTCGGGATGCTGGGCCGCAGGCGCACGGGCGATCGTGCCCGCGTTGTTGACGAGGATGTCGACGCGCGCGATCTCGTCGCGCACGGCAGCGACGAGGTCGTAGACGGCCGCACGATCGGCGAAGTCGCACCGATAGCCGCGAAAGCTCCGCCCGAGCCCTTCCACCGCGGCGGCGACGTCGCTTCCATCCTCGAGCGACGCGCTCACGCCGACGATGTCCGCCCCCGCGGCGGCAAGCGCCACCGCAGCGCCCTTGCCGATACCACGGCGGCAGCCCGTCACGAGCGCGGTGCGCCCTGTGAGATCGAACGGGCTGGCGCTCATGATCGACAGTCCACGAGGATCTTCATCGCCGGCCGACCCGAGCTGAGCTCGTCGAACACAGCAGGGACGCGCTCGAGCGGCTCGACGGCGGTGATCAGCCGCTCGACCTCGAGGGAGCCATCCGCGAGCAGCTCGATCGCGGCGTCGAAGTCCTCCGGCTCGTAGACACGCGCCCCGATCAGCTCGAGCTCCTTCCAGAACAGATCGAACAACGCCACCGGCTTCGGTTCGGAGAAGATCGCGACGACGACGACGCGCCCGCGTAGACACGCGAGTTGCGTCGCGGCGAGGATGCCCGCCGCCGAGCCCGAGACCTCGAAGACGACGTCGGCTCCGGCACCCCGCGTTGCGTCGGAGACGGCGGCGGCGACGTCGTCGCCCGCCGGGTCGTAGGCGGCGAAGCCGAGCTCGGCCGCGAGCGCACGACGCGTCTCGTCCGGCTCGACCACCAGCACGCGCGCGGTTCGAGCGCGGGCGACCAGCGCGATCAGGAGCCCGATCGGCCCGCCGCCGATGACGACCACCGTCTGCCCGGAGGCGACCTCGCCGCGGCGGACGTCGTGACAGGCGACCGCGAGCGGCTCGGCGAGCGCCCCGAGCCGCAGATCAAGACTGTCCGGCAACGCGTGGAGCGTGAACGCCGGCACCGTCCACGACGCCTGCAGTGCGCCCGGTGCGTCGATGCCCAGGAACTTCAGCTTGCGGCTGATGTGGCTGAAGCCGCGGTCCGCCGGCGTCTCGCCGCGTGCGTCGAGCGGGCGCACGACCACACGGTCGCCCGGCATGAATCCCTCCACGCCCTCGCCGACCTCCGCCACCGTCCCGGACATCTCGTGTCCGATCACCTGCGGCGTGTGCACGCGGGCGTCCATCGCCCCGTGCGCGATGTGCAGGTCGGTTCCGCACACCCCGCAGTACGCGACGTCGAGACGCACCTCTCCCGGTGCGGGCGACTGAGCGGTGCACTCTCCGACCGAGAATGCGCCGGCGCCCTCGTAGTAGACGGCGCTCATGCTCCCTCCTCAGCTAGTCGATAGACGCGGGACGCGGTGCCGCCGAGCAGCGCGGCCTCCTCGCCCGGTGCGACGGCCGCGACGACCCGGCGCTGCGCCTCCCAAACTCGGTCGTAGTCGCCGTTCAGGAGCGCAACCGGCCAGTCGCTGCCGCACATGACTCGCTCCGTCCCGAAGGCGTCGACGGCAACGGCGGCCGCGGAGACGAAGTCGTCGGCGATCCAGTCGCCGCGGGTGAACGTCGTGTTCAGGCCTGAGAGCTTGGCGACGACGTTCGGCGCCTCGGCGCAGACCCGCAGCTTGGCCTCCCAGTCGTCGAGATCACCCGTCTCGAGCGGGGGCTTGCCGAGATGGTCGACGACGAGCACGAGGCTGGGAAACCGCTTCGCCAGCTCGGCGACGTCGTCGAAATGGCGCGGATAGACGACCGGAAGCTCCAGAACGACCCCGTCCTGCTCGAGCAGCGCGAGCGACTCGAGCACCGGCGCCCGCATGATCCAGTGGGGATCGCTCTCGCCGTGGATCAGATGCCGGACAGCTCGCACCTTGGGACGTTCCAGCAGCTCTGCGAGCCGTGCACGGGCGCGGTCCGGGTCGTCGAGGCGAAGCCATGCCGTCACCGCGGCGATCCACGTCCGGCTCTCCGCCATCGCGCAGATCGCGTCGGTGTCCGAGTCGAGGCAGGCACCCTGAACGAGCACGACGAGGTCGACGCCGTTGCGGTCGAGGAGCGGCTCGAGGTCGTCGGGGCCGAACGGGCGGGCGATCGCATCCTCCGCCGCGGTCATCCACGGCTGCGGCGTGTGCGCCTCGTCCCACAGGTGAACGTGAGCGTCAACGATCACGGGGGCCGCTCACGCCGAACTGCGACATAGTCCGATCATATGATGTTTTGCCGCAATTCGAAAGTCGGCCACTCCGTCATCGCCGCGCTCGTAGCGGCCGTGCTCGACGGTCGCGGGGTCGCGGAAGCGCTCGTGCAGGCGATCGACCTGACCTCTCAGTTGCGGGTGGCCCGGAGGTCGCGCGTGTCCACGACGAGCCCCCGTTCTGCAAGCCGTCTGAATCGCTCCATCGTGTCGCGAACGCCATCCTCGATGGACGTGGTCTGTGTAGTCCCGACCATCGTCCCGAACCCCGACGACTCGACTGCGTCCGGATACGGCAGCGGCTCGTCCCCGGTCGAGACCTCGACCCGCTCGAGCGCCGTCCGGCGGATGACCTCGGCCAGCTCCGGCATGGAGATGCTCTCGCCCGGAAGATTCAGGACGGCGGCCCCTCGGTGGCCGGAGCGCGTCGCAGCGATGAACGCCGCTGCGACATCGTCGGCGTACTGCAACTGGTTTCGACCCCCGTAGGAGATCCTGGCATCACGGCCGCGGGCGGCGTCCAGCATCGCCGTCGTTGGCTCGGAGGTGAGCCCCTGGTCGCGGCCGACTCCGTAGACGACGTACGGCCGAAGACCGAGCGACGCCACTCCGTCGTCGTGCCAGTAGCAGCGGGCGGTGCCCTCGTTCGCGAGCTTGTAGACGCCGTAGAGCGTCATCGGGACGCCGGACGGCGCCGCGGGGGCGAGCGCCGCACCGTCCGCCAGGGCGTAGGTGGCGATGGAGCTCGCGTACACGAGCGGAGTTCGCAGCCCGAGGCGTTTCGCCGCCTCGAAGAGGTTCACCGTCCCGACCACGTTCACGCGGGCGCCTCGACGCGGATCGCTCTTGCAGAACGGAACCTGCAGCGCAGCGAGATGGATCACGTTCGTCGGCTTCCACGAGGTGAACAGACCGTCGACCGCGGACTCGTCGGTGATGTCGACGTCTCCGATGTCGAGGGAGTTCAGCTCGTCCGGTGAGAGGAGATAGCGGAGACGGTGATCGGATGTCCCGACGTCGACGCCGCGCACGACAGCTCCCTCGTCCAGCAGGCGGCGAATGACCCACGCGCCGATGCAACCGTACGCGCCGGTCAGGAGGAAGCGCTCGCCGCTCAGCGCGAGTCTCCGGGTGGGACGATCTTCCGGGGAACGGCGATCACGCCTTCACCGTCCCCCAGACTCGGTCGAGGCGTCTGCCCGAAGGAACCCCTCGCTGCGGAGCTCGACCCACAGGTCGGCCGGCACACCCGATCGATAGAGCGATGCGTTGCGCTCGATCTGCTCAGGTGAGCGCGCGCCGACGCACACGCTCGCGACCACGCGGTCGGCAAGAGGGAATGCGAGCGCGGCCGCCGGCAGCTCGACCCCGTGTGCGCGGCAGATCTCGTCGATGCGCTCGGCGCGATGCAGCACCCCCTCCGGCACATCGGCGTAGTCGTACTTCGCCTCGCGGGTCGGCCGGGAACGGGCGAGCACGCCGCTGTTGAACACGCCGGCGGCGACGATCTTCGTTCCGCGCTCGTCGCAGGCCGGGAGAAGGTCGTCGAGCGCGGACTGGTCGAGGAGCGTGTACCGGCCCGCCAGCATGAGCACGTCCATGTCGGTGTCGCGCGCGAAGTCCGCGAGCATCTCGGCCTGGTTCATCCCGGCGCCGATCGCCGAGACCGCCCCCTGCTCCCGGAGCTCCTCGAGCGCGGGATACGCAGTTCCGATCGCCTCACTCCAATGATCGTCCGGGTCGTGGAGGTACACGATGTCGACGCCGTCGAGCCCCAGGCGCGCGAGACTCTCCTCGACAGACCGGAGCACGCCGTCGCGACTGAAGTCCCAGACCCGACGGTGCGTCGCGAGAACGTCGAAGCCCTCGTCGTCCATTCCGGCCGGCTCCTCCAGCGGTTGGAGCAGGCGCCCCACCTTCGTCGAGATCACGTATTCGGAACGCGGGCGACCGGCGAGCGCCCGGCCGAGCCGGCGCTCGGAGAGCCCCAGCCCGTAATGCGGAGCAGTGTCGAAGTAGCGGATCCCGAGGTCCCACGCGGCGTCGACGGTCGCCTGCGCCTGCTCGTCGGTGACCGCCCGGTACAGATTCCCGAGCTGTGCGCACCCGAGTGACAGCTCTGACACCTCCACCCCGGCTCGATCGATTGCGCGGAAGTTCATCTCGTCCGATCATATGATGTTGGCCTGGGCGCCATGGGGACCGAAGGCGCGGGCGACCACTGCGAAGCCGGCGCCCACCAGGGTCGCACGGTCACGCAGGATCACACCGTTCGTCAGCTGGTTCCGCTCGCTCGACTGCCGCGCAAACCGCATCCGCCGGGAGCAGTTCGCATCCGGTGGATCTGCACGGGCGGGATCGCGCCCGGCCCGCGCTGCGGTCTCAGCGTCCTGCGTCGCCGAGGTGGACTGCGACATGCGCCGTCGCGTGCGGCAGGAACCTCCCGTTGCTGCCGAGCCACCGCTCGTCGACCTTCCAGCTGCCGTCGAGCTCGAGCCCGCCATCGGCCTGCTTCACCCTCGCCTCGAACACAACCGGCAGGACCTTGCCCGCCGCTTCGAGCCGCCCCTGGACGTGGAGCCTCCCGTGGCCGGCGTCGCTGACGCTGGTCGAGCTGAACCGCACCTGCGGGTATTGCGCGAAGTCGAAGCCGTCGATCGACCGCGCCTGCGCGTCCAGCGCCGGGTCGCCCGTGTCGATGCTCGTCGCGTCGACGGTGAGCGCGAGCTTCGTCCCGCCCGGGCCGACCTCGCAGTAGCCGCCGACGTCGCGGAAGCGCCCGCGGACGATCGTGATGCCCAGGAACGTCGTGACGTCGAAGGCGACGTCCTCGACGGACCAGCGTCTCGGCGCGTTACCGCCGGGCGCCGACGTGGATTCTTGGAACGTTTCGATGGTTATCGCCTCCTCTGTCCGATGCGACCAAGCCTTGCGTGCGCCGCTGCCAACCCGCTGCCGCGACACCAGTGGCAGCGCGGTGGCAGCAGCGTGTCCTAGTCTCGAGACGTGACCAGCACCGTCATCCTGTTCCTCGCAGTCTTCGCCGCGAGCGCCGTGGAGGCGGTGGAGGCGCTGACGATCGTGCTCGCCGTCGGCGTCACGCGCGGCTGGCGTTCGACGCTCTGGGGAGTC
>Ga0335069_10007410_pt1 | contig 15848 bp, 5 predicted proteins | sample Lox_Sample_11_FD_206714 | JGI IMG/M metagenome (GOLD analysis project Ga0335069, IMG submission 206714) | Soil microbial communities from Loxahatchee National Wildlife Refuge, Florida, United States - Lox_Sample_1.1 | ecosystem: Environmental > Terrestrial > Soil > Wetlands | place: USA: Florida... | reverse complement strand
ACGCCCTCACCTCTCCGTCACCACACCGTATAATCCCCGTATAATCCCCGTATATTCAATTTGAATACACGGGGATTATACGGGGAGTATACGGCGATTATACGGTGTGGTGACGGTGTTATCAGGGATCTGCCCACGCTTGGGCCCTGCGAACCGTGGTAAGGACAAGGAACCGGATAGGCATGGTTTATGCCTTATCTAAGCGCCATTGGGAACCGCTCGCGCTCCTCGTGCTTCGCCCTGCAGTCCTTGCCTGTGCCCGGGCGACGGCCCGCGTATAGACCTTGAGCGTGTCTGTGGCGGCTCGTCGCCAGTCGAATTGGCGCGCCTGCAACAAGCCGCGCCGCGCAAGCTCGGACCGCAGGTGCGGGTCGGCGGCAAGGCGGGTGATTTGCGCGGCAATTCCGGCGACGTCCTCGGGGTCCACCAGGAGCGCTGCCGTGCCGGCGACTTCTCGCAAGGCGCCGCGGTTGGAACAAATCACCGGGCAGCCGCTGGCCATGGCCTGCAACGGCGGGAACCCAAAGCCTTCATAGAGCGAAGGATACACGCACATGCCGGCGGCGCGGTATAACAGGGGCAAATCGGCCTGGGACACAAACCCCAGGCAACGAATATCCTCGCGCGCGGAAGCGTGCCGAACCGCCGCATGGATTTGCTCTGCGCCATGCCAGTCGCCGCCGGCCAGCCCGAGCTGCCAGGGGGACTGGGTCTGGGCTTTGAAGGCGTCGAAGGCACGAATAAGGCGGACGTGGTTCTTGCCCGGGTGTTCCAGCCGGGCAACGTAAAACAGGAAGGGGTGCTCCAGCTTGAAGCGGCTGGCACAAGCGGCCCGTGCCGCTTCCTGGGACAGGCCCGAGAACCGCTCGCAGTTGATCCCGTTGTAAATGACGGTAACCCGCTCGGGTGGCAGCCTCCAATGCGCGCTAATGTCCCGTGCGCTCGTCTCACTAACGGTAATGATCTCGTCCTGTCGCCGGGCCAGCACCGCGGCGCCCACCCGCCCATACCACATCCGTTTCCAGTCGTACTTGCCCGGAACGTGAAAAGCCGCCAGGTCGTGGACCGTTCCCACGAGCCCGCAGGGCCGGCGCCACAAAAGACGGCGGTAGCTGGGCACGTGCAGCACATCGAGCTCATGCCGCTTCGCCAGGCGCGGCAACACGGCCTGGTGCCACAATATGTCGCGTAGGGGGGGGCGATAGCGCTCCGAAACTGGCACCAAACGCATCGGGCCCTTTGCAAACTCAAACAAGGGCAGATCGCGTTCCAGCACGAAGAGTACGAACTGGTGCATCCGCGCCTGCTCGCTAAAGGTGCGGAGCAGACACAGTACGTGCTCGGCGATGCCGCTCTTTCCTCCCTGGATGACCGATGTAGAAAAGCCGATTCTCACGGCAGCGCGCCGGTCGGCATCGCGTGAAGGTCCCCTGCCCTGCCTGCCGCAGCCCTCCCCCAGACCGTGAGAAAGCAATCCTCCAGCCGCATAGCTTTGAGCAGCCGGGCCACAAAGGGCCGGGGCGAGACCAGCACGAGTTCGCCCCCCGCCAGGCGGCATTGCCTTCGGAGCCGCAACAGGAGCGCCAGGCCCGTGCTGTCCATGAACCGGGTTCGCCCAAGGTCCATGACGCAATGGGTGCAACCGGGATGGTGCCAGAAGCTCCGGCTTGAGGCGACCGCCGCGAAGTCGAGCCGCTCAGGGGCGTGGACGTGCCACCAGGCGCCACTTCCGGTGATGGTCCAGCGCCCCGCCCGTGAGCGCCGCGCGCCCGCCCAGAGCCCGGTGCGCCAGCATTGCCGGGCGAGCCAGGGCGCGAAACAGCACAGGTCCCTGGCGTACCGCCCCAGCAGGCGCTTCGGTTCCTGCCCAAGGCGGAACAGCCATTCAAGCCCGCTGCGCTGCATCCAGCCTGGGGCGCGCCGCATGCGGCCGGCCAGGAAATCGAGAGTGCCGCCGACGCCGATCAGCACGGGCACGCCTAGCTCGCGATAACGGCGTGCCATCCACTTCTCGGCTTTCGGGCAGCCAAATGCTACCAGCAATACATCCGGGTTCGCATCGCGCACCCTTCGGATGATCTCGTGGTCATTCATCTCGGCCAGCGGACACAGGGGCGGCGAATAGTTTCCCACGATGGAGACGCCTGGGAATCGCGCGCGCGCATTGGCAACCGCGCGTTCGTTCGCCTCCTCGCTTGCGCCGAGGAAGAACAGCCTATAGCCGCGCTGCGCGGCCCGGACAAGGAGCCGGGGCACGAGGTCAGCCCCGGCGACCCGCTCCGGTAACGGGTTGCCCAGCAGCCGCGACGCCCAGATCACGGGCATGCCGTCCCCAATCACCAGGTGCGCCTCCAGGAGCGCGTCGCGCAGCTCGGCGTCGGCACGTGCCAGGGTCAGGAAGTCAACGTTGGCGGTAGTCACGAAATGTGGGCACCGCGACTCGATCATTCGTTCGAGGCTTGCCAGAGCCTCGCTCATCGTCACATTGTCAAAGGGAATTCCGAGTAGCGCCAAAGGCGGACGCTCGCGGGCAGGGAATCGGGCCGAGGCATCTGCCGCCGTGCTCTCCGCTCCCGGCATCAGCAGGGCGTCACGAGAGGCGTCGAGGGGCGCCAGAAGCTCAGAGCCGGCTTGAGAGCCGGTCCTGCTGGACGGTTCTGAGCACAAGTCGCTGAGCGCAGTTTGCATAGGCCTTCGGCACACGCGGTCCGACGAACTCGTCATTTCTGATCGGACGGCAAGGCCGCGGGCCGTTGTCTCGCTTTGCAAGAGATCGTGGCCTGGAGTTGGGTCGCGTTAAAGTAGGTGACGTTTTAATCAGCCCGGGGGTCTTCACCCACTGTCACGGCACCGTCACCCGTAATACGGTGGGCGGTAATGATTGACTCCATCGGACCAGCACGGGATGCGGCTATCCGGGAAGCGTTTCATTCGGCCGCGAAGCAGCGGGACGCGCGCCTGGATGGCCCGTGAACGGCTGGCCCCTCGAAGCCGATGAACGAACTCGCATCTCTGCTCGAAACCGTTCCACTGACCGCGGGCCAACAGGAGATATGGCTGGCATCCCAGATGGGCGACGCGGCGTCGTGTGCTTACAACCAGTGCCGGGTCCTGGAAATACGCGGGCCGCTTCGCGCGGACGACCTGGAGTCGTCGCTGCAGACCCTGGTTCAACGGAACGACGCGTTGCGGACCACGTTCGCCCCGACAGGGGACACTCAGCACGTGCATAAGGACACGCCGCTGTGTTTGCAGCGGGTGGACTTGTCAGGAGTCATCGAGGAAGAGGCGTCACGGACCTTGACAGCCGCGAAGCGGGAAGAAGCGGGCCAACCCTTCGACTTGGTAAACGGCCCCCTGTTGCGGGCGCGGTTGTTCTGCCTGGCTCCTGAACAACACGTGTTGGTGCTCACGACTCACCATATTGTCTGCGATGGTCATTCGCTCAGGCTGCTGATTCGCGAACTCTTCGACCGCTACCAGGAGCGGTTTGCTGAACCGCCGAGTGCTCCATCATCGCCGCCGCAATTCAGCCAATACGTCCGCAAGCAGGTTCGGCGCGAGTGGGCTCAATCAGAGGACGAGGCTTTCTGGCTGAACGTGTTTGCCGATGGCGCGCCGACGCTGCAGTTGCCCAGAGACAAGCCTCGGCCTCCCGTGTGGGAGTATCCAGGCGCGTGCGCCACCCACACGTTGCCGGCTGTGCTCGCCTCGCAATTGAAGCAATTAAGCGCGCGGCAGTCCTGCACCCTGTTCACCACGCTGCTCGCCACGTGGGCGGTTCTGCTCGAACGGCTTTCGGGCCAGACCGAAGTCGTTATCGGCGTCCCGGTCGCCGACCGCGCACAGCCCGGAGCAGACTCGGTCGTCGGGCATTGTACCAACCTGCTCCCGCTCCGGATCGTGATGCGCGGGGAGACAGAGTTCATTGCCCACTTGGCCATCGTGCGCGGCGTGTTCCTGGACGCTCACGAGCACCAGCACTTCTCTTTCGGCACCCTGTTGCAGCAGCTTAAGGTGCCACGCGACGCCGCCCGGGCGCCGTTAGCTTCAGTAACCCTGAACGTCGAGCGGGGGGCCGAGCAGTTCGAGGTTGCCGACCTGCGCGTCAAGGTAACCAGCAATCCGCAGGCCTATACCAACTACGACCTGAGCCTCAACGTGCTGGAAAGCGAGACGGAGCTTCGATTCGAGTGCCGCTACAATACGTCCTTGTTTGCCCCGGCAACGGTGGACCGCTGGCTGGGGCATTTTCGGACACTGCTTGCCGCGGTGGCCGCCGACCCGTTGCAGAAGCTCGGCGACCTCCAGGTGCTTGCCGAAGCCGATCGCCGACGTATCCTGGTGAACTGGAATAATACCGCCGAGGACTATCCCGCAGAAAAGTGCATACACCACTGGTTCGAAGAACAGGCGAAGCTTGCGCCCGAAACGACCGCTGCCGTCTTTGAGGACAAGCAAATGAGCTACCGGGAGCTGAACGAGCGAGCGGGCCAGGTTGCCCTCACTCTGCAGGGCCTGGGTATCGGCCCCGAGGTCCGAGTCGGCATCTGCGCCGAGCGGAGCCTAGATATGCTGGTCGGGCTCCTCGGCATTCTGAAGGCGGGCGGCGCTTATGTTCCGCTGGACCCTTCGTACCCGAAAGAGCGGCTGGGGTTCATGCTGCGAGATTCCGGCGCGCGAGTCCTGCTGACGCAGACGGCCCTGCTGGCTGAAATGCCCTGGCTGGATTCCAGCGTGAAAACGCTTTGCCTGGATGCAGGCGCCCGGCAAGCCGCCCTTCCGGCCACCACAACGACTGTCGCTTTTAGCAACCTGGCGTATGTGATCTACACCTCCGGTTCCACGGGAGAGCCCAAAGGCGTGGCGTTGACGCACCGCAACCTGGCGGCCTTTGTCTGCGCTATGGACCGCCTCCTGGGCCGGCAACCTGGCGTCTGGCTCGCGGTCACCAGCATCTGCTTCGATATCTCAATACTCGAGGTGCTGTGGACTCTGGCGCGCGGGTTCACGGTCATCATCCAGGCAGACGAAACGCGCAGCCTCGGGGCGAGCATAGCCGACAACCTCCTGCGACACCGCGTCACTCATCTCCAATGCACGCCCTCCTTTGCCCAAAGGCTAATCCTCTCACCAGACTCGCTCGAAGCCATGCGAGGCCTCAAGCGCCTGCTGTTGGGCGGTGAGGCCCTGCCGGCTTCCCTCGCGCAGGGACTGCTGCGCGCTGTGCCTTCACTGCTGAACATGTACGGGCCTACCGAGACCACAATCTGGTCGGCTGCATACGAAGTAAGGCAGGCCACGCCCACTATCCCGATAGGCCGTCCCCTGGCCAACACACAGATGTACATTCTCGATCATCGCCTGCACCCGGTGCCTGTTGGCGTCGCCGGGGAGCTTTATATAGGCGGAGACGGCGTGGCGCGCGGCTATCTCAACCGGCCGCAGCTTACTGCCGAGCGGTTCGTCAAAGACCCGTTTAGCAGCCGGCCTGACGCCAGGCTATATCGGACAGGTGACCGGGCCCACTACCGGCCCGACGGCATTATTGAATTCCTGGGGCGGTCGGATAACCAGATCAAGATTCGCGGGTTCCGGGTGGAGTTGGGCGAGATCGAAGCGGTCCTCGCCGGGCACTCTAACGTGCGGGAGTGCGTCGTGAACCTCGTGGAACAGGCTGACGACGATAAGCGGCTCGTATGCTACCTCGTGCCTAAAAAGTCACCCGCGCCTGGGGCGGAAGAGCTGAAAGGCTTTGTACGGCACCGGCTCCCCGAATACATGGTCCCGCAGGCCTTCGTTGTCCTGTCTGCGATCCCGCTCACCTCGAATGGTAAGGCAAACCGGGCAGCTCTGCCTGCCCCGAGCACGGCCCGGCAGACTTCGGACACCCGCTTCGTAGCTCCACGGGACGAGGTCGAATCCCAGCTCGCCAGAATATGGGAGGACCTCCTCTCCGCGAACCCCGTCGGGGTTAACGACAATTTCTTCGACTTAGGCGGCCATTCATTGCTGGCCCTGCGGATGCTGGGGCGAATCCAGAAAGAGATGGGGAAGACAGTACCCGCCGTAGCGGTGTTTCATTCGCCGACGCTCGGCGACCTGGCCAACCTGGTTCGAAACAGCAGCAGCGGACGACCTCGCACGGGCTCATCCTTAATGCCCGTGCAGCCCGGCGGAACCAAGCTCCCGTTCTTTCTCGTTCATGGCGCCGGGGGCGGCATGATATGGGGCTACGCCAATCTCGCCCGGCATCTCGGTCCGGACCAACCGGTTTACGCGTTCTGCTCACGAGCCGTGGACGGCCTCCAGGAGTTCCCGGACCTGAGGGAGATGGCTTCCCACTACATCTCTGACCTGCGCGCGTTGCGCCCTCATGGCCCGTATTGCCTGGGCGGCTATTGTTTTGGCGGAAACGTCGCGCTCGAAATCGCCCGCAGGCTCCGCGAGCAGGGAGAGGACGTGCCGCTGCTCGTCTTGATGAATTCCGTGCCCCCGAATTCGCGCTACTGGGACACGGCGTTTTCGCCCCGTTGGATGGCGCGGTTCCTTTGCAACCTGGGTTACCTGCTTCGCTGGCACTTCCATCGCACACCCGCGCAAAGGCGGGAGTTCATAGCCTGGAAGCTACAGACCTTGCCTGGCAAACTTCGCCGCATTCTCGCAGGCGGCAGCGCAGGGCCTCGGGACACGACGGATGTTGTGGACCTTTCGGGCTGCGCCACGGAAGAACGCCCGGTCTGGAATGCTCACCTGCGCGCGCTTTTCAAGCACCGCACCGAGCCTTACTCAGGTCGGGTCGTTCTCCTTCGCAGCCGTGGACACCCATTCTGGTGCTCCTTTGACGCAGCTTACGGATGGCGCGATTACATCCATCCCAGCCCTGACGTCCGGCTCGTCGCGGGCGCCCATGAGCAGATACTGGACGAACCGTTCGTCCAGTCCGCAGGGCGCGAATTGAAGCTGGCGCTGGAGCAGATTGCCCGGGACGAGGAGCCGCTCCAGGCGAGTCCGCCGCCTCAGCCGGCGTCCACCCCCGCCCCAGAGATCTTGGGCGCTGTGCGTCGGCCAGCGGGCGGGGAATGGAACCAAACGCCTCTCGAATATCTGCGTTCGACAACGCTGGTTCACCTGTTCGAGGCCCAGGTGAACCGGACCCCGGACAGCACCGCCCTGGTCGCAAGCGAAGGCCGGCTCAGCTTTCGGGAGCTTAACGACCGGGCCGAGGCGTTAGCCGGCCGCCTGCGCGAACTCGGCGTAAAGCCCGAACGGCTTGTAGGCATCTGCGTCAGCCGCTCGTGGCGCATGGTGGCCGGGATACTGGCAATCCTCAAAGCCGGGGGAGCCTACGTGCCTATGGACCCCGCCTACCCTCCGGACCGCATTTCATTCATGCTGGGCGACGCCAAACCCGTCGTTCTTTTGACGGAGCAGAAACTCCTCTCCCGGTTCACCGCCCCGGCCAAGGAATCCGAAAAGCCGGCCGTGCTTTGCATAGACGGGGACTGGACGTCCTTCGCACGGGGCCGCAGCGGGGATGCGGCAGCGGCTACAAACCTGGCCTACGTCATCTACACCTCGGGTTCTACCGGCCGGCCCAAAGGGGTGGCGATTGAGCACCGCTCCGCCGTAGCCTTGATGCATTGGGCCAGAGAGGTTTATTCCCCCAGCGAGATCGCCGGCGTGCTGGCCGCTACCTCGGTCTGTTTCGACCTCTCGGTGTTCGAGATGTTCCTGCCCCTGAGCTGGGGTGGCAAGATAGTACTGGCCGAAAACGCCCTGGCTCTGTCTTCGTTGGCGGCAGCCGGCGAAGTCACCCTGGTGAACACGGTGCCGTCGGCCATTCGCGAGTTGCTGCGACTCAAAGGCGTGCCGGATTCTGTGCGGGTCATCAATCTCGCCGGCGAACCGCTGCCTCCGGCCCTGGTGGACCAGATCTACCGCGAGACCTCAGTGCAAAAGGTGTTCGATCTCTACGGCCCGTCCGAAACGACCACGTATTCCACAGGCGCGCTGCGTCGCGCGGGAGAGCCGGCCACGATCGGGCGCCCCCTGGCGGGTCAGCAGGTCTATCTGCTGGACGCCGAAATGAGACCCGTGCCCCCCGGCGCGGCAGCCGAAATGTACATCGGCGGCGAAGGCCTGGCTCGCGGATATCTCAACCGGCCCGAACTAACCTCGGAGCGGTTTCTGCCCAACCCGTTCAAGACAGGAGAGCGGCTGTATCGAACGGGTGACCTGGCACGTTGGCGACAGGATGGGAATTTGGAGTTCCTGGGCCGCCTGGATCACCAGGTCAAGATTCGCGGCTTTCGCGTGGAACTTGGCGAAATCGAGTCCGTTCTGAGGGAGCACCCCGAAGTCGCCGAGGCTGTCGTCCTCGCACGAGAACATACTGCCGGGGATAAGCATCTGTCGGCTTATCTGGTCCTGCGCGATCATCAGCCCGTCAGCCCTGAAAGCCTGCGTGGCTTTCTCAAATCGCGGCTACCCGATCCGATGGTGCCGTCGAGCTTTGTCTTTCTGGAGAAGCTGCCGCTTACGCCCAACGGAAAGGTGGACCGGAACGCGCTCCCCGAGCCAAGTGAAAGCCGCCCGGAAGGGACGCCCGTAATCGCCCCGCGGAGCGCCGCGGAGCGCTCGCTCGTAGCCATCTGGCGTGCGGTGCTCGACCGGGAGCTAATCGGCACGACCGACAATTTCTTCGAGCTCGGGGGTCATTCCTTAACCGCGACGCAGGTGGTGTCGCGCATGAGGGAGGAGTTCAAGGCTGATGTTCCACTATCCAGCGTATTCGAGTTCCCAACTATAGCGGCGCTGGCTGAGCGGCTCTCCGCAGGCGCATGGCAGGCACACGATTCGTCCGAACCAGCCCTCCGCGCGATCCCGCGGAAAGGTCCCCTGCCCGCCTCATTTGTGCAGGAGCGGCTCTGGTTTCTTGAGCAGCTCCAGCCCGGCGGCCACTCTTACAACGTGCCTGTTGCCTTCCGCCTCAGAGGACCCTTGAACACCTCCGCCCTGGAGCAGGCCCTGGACGCAATCGTGGGCCGGCACGAGGCCCTGCGCACCGTCTTCGCCGCGAACCACGGCATCCTCGCGCAAGTGATCCAGCCGCCCGCTCACCTGCCGTTGCGGAAGATACAGCTTGCGGGACAGCAAATGGCAGCGCGTGAAGCGGAGGCGAGGCACGCCCTGCGCGGGGAGGCTGCGCGCCCATTCGACCTCGAACGCGGCCCGCTCGTCCGTGCTCTGCTGGTGGAGATCGGCCCCGCCGATCACATGCTGGGTATCGTCATGCACCACACCATCGCGGACGGTTGGTCCCTGGCGATTCTGTTCCGGGAGCTAGGGATAATGTATACGTCCTTAGCTGCAGGCCAGCAGGCGCCGACCATGCCGGAACTGCCGGTGCAAGGTGTGGATTTCGCCGCCTGGCGCCAAGCGGCCATGTCCCGCCCGGTGGTGGAGAAAGAGGTAGCCTGGTGGAAAGAGGCGCTTCAGGGCGCGCCAGCCTGCGTTGCGCTGCCGACCGATTCCGAGCTGCCGGACACCGAAGCCGGTGCCGCGCGCGCGGTGATCACCTTACCCAAGGAATTCAGTGGGGTTCTAAGCAGCTTCGGCCAACACCATGCCAGCACTCCCTTCATGATCTGCCTTGCGGCGCTCGCGCTCACGCTGCGGCGGTGGACCGGCCAAACCGACCTGGTACTGGGCACCGTGGTCGCTGGCCGCAGCCATCGCGAACTGGAAAACGTCATCGGCTGCTTTATGAACTTCCTGCTTTTGCGCATTAAACTAAGCGACGGGCATAATGGCCTGGAGGTGCTCTCGCAAACGCGCAAAACAGTCCTGGACGCCCAGGCGCACCAGGATTGCCCTTTCCAGCACATCGTCGAAGCCGTCAACCCAAAGCGCCGCACGGACCAGAACCCGCTCTACAACGTCGGCCTGCTCCTGCAAAACTTCCCCGCTCACCTGTTCCAGACGCCAACCCTTCAGGCGGAGCCCATCCCCATCGAGAGCGCGGCCCCGCTGCTGGATCTGCGCTTCGAAGCTGACCAAACCGAACAGGGCTTCCGCCTGATGTGCGAATACAAGAAAAAGCTCTTCAGGCCCGAGACCATCGAGCTGCTGCTGGCCTCGTTCCATTCGGTGCTGGACACCCTGGTTCGGCGTCCCGAGACGAAGGTCTCCGCCTTTCCGGTAAGCGACGCGCTGCTGGAACAGGCCAGGGCTGCACATGCGCCAGACCAGGGCGAAACGGTGGCCGTAACAGCAACCTTCACCGCCGAGTTCCTGGCGGAACCTCTCCGGTATTGGCTGGATGAACTGGGTCTGGCGGCCAACGTAGAGTTTGCGCCGTACGGACAGGTTTTCCAGCAACTGCTCGATCCAACGAGCCTGCTCGCGCGCAATCGGACCGGCCCGAACGTCGTTCTCGCCCGGCTCGAAGATTGGCGTGGCTCAGAATCGCGTACCGGCGATCCCGCACCGCTGCTCACCCGCGTCGAGCACGGGGCGCAACAATTCACCGCGGCGCTCAAAACCGCCTGCGCGCGTGGCGGCAGCGCCTTCCTTGTGTGCCTGTGCCCGCCATCCAAGTTGATGACCCGGAACCCGGAACTGGCCCGCGGCCTCCACGAAATCGAAGACCGCCTCTGCTCCCGCTTGCGCAGCCTGCCTGGCGTGCAGCTCATCACCCACGCCGAGTTGTTCGACCTCTACCCCGTGCCGGAGTACGACGACCCCCGAAGCGAGGACCTCGGCCACGTCCCGTACACCCCATCATTGTTCGCCGCGCTGGCCACGATGATAGCCCGCAAGCTCCACGCCTCCAAACGGGCCCCCTGCAAGGTCATCGCGCTGGATTGCGACCAGACCCTCTGGGCGGGTGTGTGCGGCGAGGACGGGCCTTCTGGAGTCGAACTCGACCTCCCGCGGCGCGAATTGCAGGTTTTTATGCGGCGGCAGCTCGAGGCGGGCCGGCTCCTGTGCCTTTGCAGCAAAAATAATGATCAGGACGTGGCGGCGGTGTTCCAGCATCGTCAGGATATGCCCCTCAGGCCGGAGCACTTCGTCGCCCGGCAACTGAACTGGCGGCCCAAATCAGAAAACCTGCGCGCCCTCGCCCGCGAACTCAACCTCGGCCTGGAAAGCATCGTCCTGGTGGACGATAACCCCGTGGAATGCGCCGAAGTAGCGGCCCACTGTCCTGAAGCGGTCGTGCTGCACCTCCCCGAGGAGCCGGCCTCAATTCCTCGATTCCTCAAGCACTGCTGGGTTTTCGACAGCTCCGGCCCCACCCGCGAGGACACCGCGCGCACTGCTTTCTACCGACAGAACCGGCGACGCGAAGCCCTGCGCCGGGAGTCTCTCAGCCTGGCGGATTTCCTGCGCTCACTCGAGCTGGCGATTGGCCTACGACCGATGGCGCCCGAAGACCTGCCGCGCGTTTCCCAACTTACCTTGCGCACGAACCAATTCAACACCACCACCCTTCGCCGAACGGAGCCTGAGCTTCTAGCGTGCCAGCAAGCCGGCCACGAGATTCTTACCGTCCGCGTAGCCGACCGGTTTGGCGACTATGGGTTGGTGGGAGTCGTCATCTACCAGCCGCGGCCGGCCGCGCTCGACGTCGAGGGCTTCCTCTTAAGCTGCCGTGTGCTCGGTAAAGGTGTGGAACACCGCATGTTGGCCCACCTCGGCGCGCTGGCTGGCGCCGGAGGGAAAACGAGCGTTGACATCCATCTCATCCCCTCGACAAGGAACCAGCCTGCACGCGATTTTTTGGAGCGCGTGGCGGCTGAGTTCCGGCAGGGCCAGAACGGCGGCTTCGTCTATTCCATCCCCGCCGAGCTTGCCCGGTCGGTGGAATTCAAGCCCGATGACGCCGCTGAGCCTGACACCGCAGCTCCTACGCCCTCCGACAACACCGGCGCTCGCAGCCCGGCGCGATACGACCGTTGGCGGTGGCTGGCGCTCGAGGCCGATGATCCCGAGAAGATCCTCCGGCTCACCAAGGCTAGCACTCCCGTCCGCGCCCGGCCCAGCCACCACGCCAGGCCTGCCACCCAGCTCGAACAACAACTCTGCGAGATCTGGCAGGACCTGCTGCACGTGGACCGCGTCGGTATTCATGATGACTTCTTCGAAGTAGGTGGCCGGTCATTGCTGGCGGTGCGCCTCTTCGCCAGGATAGAGGGTCTCACTGGTAAGCGCTTGCCGGTAGTGACCATTTTCCAGGCGCCCACGATAGCGCAACTCGCCGAGCGCCTGGAAGGTACGGCCTCCGGCCAGGGCTTGTCGGCCCTGATTGTTCCCATCCATCCGCAGGGCGCACGCCCGCCCTTATTCCTGGTCCACGGTGCCGGTGGGGACGCGATTTGGGGCTACGCGAATCTGGCCAGGCACCTGCCTAACGAGCAACCCGTTTACGGCATCCAGCCTCGGCCCGCCGACGACCCGGATAAATTCAAGGACCTGGCGGCGATGGCGGCAGACTACACTCGCGAACTGCGGGCCTTCCGGCCGAGAGGTCCCTATTGCCTGGCCGGGTACTGTTTCGGCGGAAACCTGGCTTACGAGATGGCCCGGCAACTCGAGGAGCAGGGGCACGAAGTCGCCTTTCTCGGGCTGCTGGACAGCACCCCCGAAGACGCGGGCTACCGGCGGGTCCGCTGGTGGAGACCTGATTTCCTGTACCAGTTCAGCCGCAACCTCTGGCTATGGCTCAAGGACTTCCGCGGCTATGCTCCCGAAGAGCGCCGCAGCCTGGTCCGACGCAAAGCGCAGGTCTTCGCGCGGCGTCTCTGGGCAAAAGCGCGCGGACAGGCTTCCGGAGGCGAAGTGGACCTGGACGATGTCATTGACTCTGCCCAGTTCACGCCCCAGGAACTCAAGCTTTGGGAAGCCCACCTCGGCTTGCTCGCCCGGCACGTTACCAGGCCTTATCCCGGGCGCATCACCGTCTTCCGCACCGCCGCCCACCCGCTGTTCTCGTCCTACCGGAATGACCTGGGGTGGGGACCGTTTGCGGGCGGGGGCGTGACCGTGAAGGTGGTGGCCGGCGCCCACGGCAAGATCTTCTTCGAACCGAACACCCAAGACCTGGCGGCGGCCCTTACTGACGCCTTGGCCAATCTCAACCGCCCGCCCATCCGGTCGGAAGCAGCCCTACACCCATGACGCTGATCCGCTACATCCTGCGCACCTGCCGCCGGCCGGTGATCCTCATGGCCCTGATCGCGCTGGTGGGAGGCGCGTGCAATGCCGGGCTGATCGCCGCGGTTAACGCCGCCCTCCATGCTCCGGCGCATCCGGCCCTCTCCCTTATCCTGGGCTTCGTGGCGCTCGGGTTGGGCCGCCTGGCGACGAGTCTCACGTCCCAGATCATTTCTGTCCGCTTTTCGCAAGGGGCCATCGCCAGCCTGCGCCGCAGCCTGGTGCGCGCCATGCTCGCAGCCCCCCTGCGGCACCTGGAGGAACTCGGCTCCCCCCGGCTTTTTGTCGGGCTCACCGACGATGTCAACAGCGTGACCCAGGCCCTTGTCGCGGTCCCAGTCTTCGTGGTCAATGTATCGCTGCTCGCCGGCGGTGCCGCTTATCTGGGCTGGCTGTCGTGGCACATGCTCATGGGTCTGGGGCTATTTGTGGCCCTGGGCTCGCTTGGCTACGTTCTTTTCAGCCGCGGCGCCCACCGCTCCCTCAACCGCGCGCGGGAAGAGGAAGACCGCCTCTTCCGGCACTTCCAGGCCCTGACCGAAGGCGTCAAAGAACTGAAGCTCCACCGCCAGCGGCGCAGCGTCTTCCTTTCGCGCGACATTCATACGGCCACCGAAAGCTATGAACGCCACAACATCGCCGCGGAAAACCGCTTCATCCTGGCCCAGCACTGGACCCACCTCCTGTTCTACTCGATCGTCGCTCTGATCCTCTTCTATGCCCCCGCCGCCGCCGCCGCCAACGGCACGACACGGACCGGCTACGTGCTCACCGCTCTCTACCTGATGGGCCCTCTCGCCGGCGTGCTCAGCTATATGGCCCTGTTTGGCCGGGCTAACATCGCCTTGCGGAAAATTGAGGAACTCGGCGTGACCCTCCGCCGCCTGGGCAGGGAGCCCTCGCCCGCCGGCAAGCCCACCCTGAGCTATTCCTTCGAGCGCCTTGAACTGGTCGAGGTCACTCACTCCTATCATGATGAGAAGAACGACAGCCATTTCCTGCTCGGCCCCATTAGCCTCGCCCTCCAACCCGGCGAACTCGTGTTCGTAGTGGGCGGCAACGGCAGCGGCAAGTCCACCCTCGCCAAAGTCATCACCGGGCTTTACATCCCCGAGAGCGGCCTGATCCGCGTGGATGGCCGCGCCATCACCGACGAAAACCGGGACGATTACCGCCAGCTCTTCTCAACGGTCTTCTCCGACTTCTACCTATTCGATACCCTGCTCGGGCTCGAACACCCGGACCTGGATGGCCGGGCCAGAGAGTTCCTCGCCGCCCTGAATCTGGACCGGAGCGTGCGCGTGCAGGATGGCGTGCTCTCCACGACGGCCCTCTCGCAAGGCCAGCGCAAGCGCCTGGCCCTGCTCACCGCCTACCTCGAGGACCGGCCCTTCTATCTCTTCGACGAGTGGGCCTCCGACCAGGACCCGCAATTCAAGGAGGTGTTCTACAAACAGCTCTTGCCCGAGCTGCGGGCCAACGGAAAGACCGTCGTGGTCATCACTCACGACGACCGCTACTTCCATGTTGCCGACCGGTTGGTGAAGCTCGAATATGGCCAGATGAATGGCCAGGACCGCAAGCTCCGCGCCGACATCAAGCCGCTGGTAAAGGTCTGAAGCATGGCCCTCGACCCGCTGCCAACGCCTGCGTTGGTAGGAACGCCTCGCCGAGGCGTCTGCCGCCAAAACCCAGACGCCTCGGCGAGGCGTCCCTACCTGGCAACCGGCGAGGTCCAGGTCATCTGCGCCGAACTGGACTTGCCGCCGGCGAGACGGCACGCCCTGTCCGGCACTCTTTCAAGTGACGAACTCGACCGCGCCGCCCGCTTCCGCTTCGAACGCGACCGCGATCGCTTCATTGCTCGCCGAGGGTTGCTGCGCGAGCTGCTCGGGCGCCACACCGGGGCGGAACCCGCGAGCCTCGTGTTCTCCTATGGTCCCTTCGGCAAGCCCGGGCCGGTATCGGACTCAACGGGCCGTCCGCTGCACTTCAGCGCGGCGCACTCCAGCGGGGTAGCTGCTGTCGCAATCTCGCTCGGAGGCCCCCTCGGCATCGACATCGAACAAGTGCGTGACCTGCCCGATCTGCCGGCCCTGGCGGCCACCGTTCTCTCGCCCCGGGAACAGCGCGAGTGGCAGAACCTGCCGCAAGCCCAACGCCTTCAGGCACTTTTCGATGTGTGGGCCCGCAAGGAAGCATTCTTAAAGGGCACCGGCCAGGGGCTCAGCAGACCATCGAAAGAGATCGAAGTCCCCCTGCACCCGTGCGGGCCCGATTGCCAGTTGCTCGTGCGCGACGGCACGGGCCAGGTGCCCGGCTGGACGCTGCGCTCCCTTGCACTCCCCGGCTTCGCGATGGCCCTTGCCCTGAGCTTTCCCCCAAGTGCGGAAATGCAGAGCGCGCCGGGTCGAATGCTCGTAGCGCCTAACTGGACCGGTTCATAAATGCGCTCACGTAGCGGCTGCCCGCCATTTCAGGGCCCCCGGACGCGACGGGCCCTCTAACGGGCTCATTCCGAGACATCTCCATAGTCTCGCCGTAGTCTCACCGTAGTCCCTCCGTCACCACACCGTATCCTCACCGTAGAACCTCTAACTTGAAGTTAGAGGTTCTACGGTGAGGAT
>Ga0335069_10007409_pt1 | contig 15849 bp, 13 predicted proteins | sample Lox_Sample_11_FD_206714 | JGI IMG/M metagenome (GOLD analysis project Ga0335069, IMG submission 206714) | Soil microbial communities from Loxahatchee National Wildlife Refuge, Florida, United States - Lox_Sample_1.1 | ecosystem: Environmental > Terrestrial > Soil > Wetlands | place: USA... | reverse complement strand
GCCCAATATTCGCGGGCAGCATCCGTACTTCAAAATCGAAGAGTTCGTCGCTGGACGCGATTTCATGTTCTGGAACAACGCCGACCAGATCCTGTTCCGCGCGCGCCTCGCTGCAAGCATTCTCACGTTGCTGTTGGGACTGCTGATCTTCGCCGCCGGGCGCGAAATGTACGGCGTCATGACAGGGTTAATCGCACTCGCATTGTTTGCCTTCGAGCCCAACTTCCTGGCCCATGGCGCACTGGTCACTACCGACGTCGGTGTGGCTTTGTTCATGTTCGCCGCTGTTTACGCCTACTATCGCTATAAGAAACAGCCCAGCCTGCTGCGGCTGTTGCTGGTGGGAGTGGCCACGGGCCTGGCATTCGCGACCAAGCACTCGGCCGTTTTGCTGGTGCCGATTTTGTGCCTGCTCGCGGTCGGCGAACTCCTGCGCCTGCGATTCGCGAAAGGAAGCTTGCGGAAACCGCTCTTGCACACGGCCGGTGAGGTCCTCCTCGTCGCCATCGTTTCGTTTGCCATCCTGTGGGCGTCTTACGGATTTCGTTATCAGGCTCGGCCGAACGGGATGACGATGACGCCTCCGCTGGCCAATGAAATCGACCGCCTTCGTCGGCCGGAAGATCTGGTGCTGATGACCGCACTCGTCCAGCACCACCTGCTTCCCGAAGCTTATATTTACGGCCTGACCGATGTTCGCAACATGGCAGATTCGGGGCACACTTACGTTTTCGGCAAAGTCTACGGAGAACGCGTCTGGTACTACTTTCCGCTCGCGTTGGCCATAAAGTCCACGCTGCCGATGCTGGCTTTGCTGCTGCTGGTTCCCGTCACGCTTGCGTGTGGATGGCTGCGGATGTCGCGCGAGGCGCTTTATCTTGCGGTACCGACGCTTATCTACGGTGCCGAGGCGATGCAGTCTGGCCTGAATCTCGGAATACGACATTTGCTGCCGATCTTTCCCTACCTGCTGATCGCGACCGGTGCAGCGGCCGCCTCTTTGCTCGCGTGCAATCGGCGGTGGTGGTACGCACTTGTGCCGTTGTTGCTGATTCACGCTGCCTCTTCGGCCCGGTCGTTTCCAAACTACGTCGCCTATTCCAATGAAGCTTGGGGTGGTCCTGCGAACACTTACAAGTACCTTACCGACTCCAACACCGACTGGGCGCAGCAATCGAAGCAGGCGCACCAATATCTCGCCGAGCACAACATCAAAGATTGCTGGATGGCCTACTTCGGCGAAGGCGTGATTGACCCCACCTACTACGGCGTCCCCTGCAGAGGGTTGCCGACCATTAGCTCGCGGCTGGGTGATCAGGTAGATGTTCCCGAAGCCATCGACGGCACGGTGCTCATCAGCGCCAGCACACTTTCCGGATATGAATATTCTCCGGGCGGGAATCCCTACGCGCAGTTTCAGCACGTGAAACCCGTCGCGCAGATCGGCTACGGCCTATTTGTCTATGAGGGCCATTTCGACGTGCCGCTGGCCTCGGCCATCGCCCATGCCCGTCGGGCTGAAATCATGCTCGCCGATAACCAAGTTCCCGCGGCGTTACGCGAAGCCGAACTCGCCCAAAAGCTGGCGCCCGATAACGCCGAGGTGAGAGCGGCAATGTCACAGGCCAATTTCCGCATGAGCCATCCCGCGGAAGGACGTTAAGCAATTAGCATTGCGCTGCGCCGAAGCAGTTCCAATCCGGTTGCAATCTGCTCGTCGGAGGCTTCAGCCCCCATGTCCCGGCGCAGTTGCTCACGATCTCGAGTTCCATCGAGCAGACTCAGCAGCCGGCGAGCGAAGGGATCCTGCAAGGGATTGCTGGCCAATAAACACGAAACCACGGCTCCATCAGCACCAGCCTGTTTTCGTGCCAACGCGCTGGCAGTCGGCTTTTCGGATATGGATGCCGAGAATCGAGGTTCATAAGAGCGCAGCTCGACGACACCATTGATGAATGACGACATGATCATGCGCACGATTTTTCCTTCGACTTCTTCCGGCAGCGACTCGCGATCCATACCTGCCATCTTGAGCGCATTGTCCAGCAGCTCTTCGTAGCATAGGCCGCGCGGGTAGACTTCGTTGAGGGCAAGATAGATCGCTTTGGGAATCGCTTCTGTAACTTTGACGGTAGTGCCGCGCGCAGTTCGAAATACCAGCACCTCCGTGTCATTAAGCTGTGGCGTGCTTTCAGGTGTGAGGGCTCCGGCAATCCACAGATCGTCGAGGGTATCGGGATTTAGCGTGGCTGCCAGATTGTGCCCGGTGCGGCACAGTAGTGTCTGCCGGAAGCTGCGGCAATAGATGAAGTCAAGATATTGCTCGCGGATTCGCCGGTCGGGAAGCGAGTCCAGTTGTGCGCGCACCTGGTCCGAGAAATGCGCCGTGGACATGTTGTGCGGGTCGGATTCGGCCAGGAACTGCAATCCCTGCGCGGCAGCCTTGTCGAGGAAGTCGAGAAAGTAAATTGGATCATTCACCTCGGAAAGAACGTCGTGGTACATGAAACTGTCCGCGATGCGACTGGACACCAGTTCTCGTCGCAACAGTTCCTTCTCAATCGTCCGGTCAGGACGGGCGGACAAGATGAATTCCAGAATGTTCCGCGCCTCTCTGATCCGAACGCCGGGATCATTCATCGCGCGAGTGTGGAACAGCATCAGTTCGCGCGGGTATCGCCGAAGATGTCCGCCCGGCAGCGCGTTGTAACTGATGTAAGCGACTCCGTTAGAGGATAAGTGCCGCGAGCAGATTTTCAGCAGCTGCTGGCGCGCTTCCGCAGGAACCCAGGAGTAGATACCGTGAACCAGAATGTAGTCGAAGGCCCCGGCGTTCTCCGGAAAATCGAGCAGGTCCTGCGTGCAGATTTGGATGTTTGTCAGGCCGAGTTCCTGGATGGTCTGGTGGCCGCGCGCTATAGCCGTGGAAGATAGATCGATGCCGACGAACTGACTTCCTGGCAGATAGAACGCCTGCGGGATCAGGTTGCCGCCATCCCCGCAACCCAACTCCAGAATGCGGCAATGATCAACCGGGGCCGCCGCAAGGTTGAACAGCAACGACATGGTTGCCAGTCGGTGAGGCGAAGATTGCGGATAGAACTTTCCGGGGTAAGGAACTTCATCGTAATCGGTGGGGGATTCAGGTCGCTCAAATTGCAGGGGTTCGGACATAGGCGCTTACTAACTTATTGGTTACATCTGCGGGCCGGCTACCTAGAGAAAGGGAAGGCCGGGAGCATCGCCCCCGGCCTGTCGCTTCCGCTTGATTTCAGTCCTTCTTCTTGCCGCGAAATGCTCCGGCGAGACCGGCCAGTCCGGTGCCGAGCAAAATCAGGGCTGTCGGTTCCGGCGACGCCACAGGAGTCGAGTAGAGGCTGACCTGAATCCCGTTCTGCGGAATCGTGGGATCGAGAATCAGATTGCCGTCTGCGTCTACCTGAAAACTTGGCGTTCCCGGGTAGGTGTCTCCGTTCATGAACTTCCACTGGATGCCCAGGAAATTATCTACTTTCGCACCGGACGGCATCACCGCCGGAAGAAGCAAATTAAAGTCGTAAACCTTGTACTTGCCCTCGTCTTCAATGAACCACTTGTCAGAATACGGCGTGACCTTATCGGCGATATTCCATTTGTCAACGCTGCCGTCGCCGAAGTTGCCGAAGTTAATCGTGAAGTCGCCGGGACCGCTCAATTGGACGGCAGGAAGGCCAGCGTCGCAGGAGAAACCTGTCGTCTGTTTGTCGACTGAACCCGGTATAGCGACGATGATGATGCTGCCGGTGGTCTTTGAGTCTCCCCAGTTGATGGAGCCATTCTGGTCGCAGTTGAAGGTTGGTTTTTGACTTTGTGGAGCAATACTGGCTTGCGCTAGCGTCGGAACTACCGCCGCAGTAGCGGCCAGCGCAGCAAGGGAACGGGCCCGTACCATAAAGCCTCCTCACCATGAGCTTTTGGGGCCGGATGTTTGGTAGTTCACCGAGCAATTTCCACGCCATTGAAGACGGCAGGCTTAGCCCTTGCGAATCATCGTATTACGAGAAATTGGCCGCGGTCCCCGACGCCGCCTGAGTGCAGTTGTTTGCACACAAAAAGACAGCACATTGGCACAATCAGCTGTTTTCGCCGCCGATCGCAGCAACTGCGGTGAATCATGGCTCGATCCGCGTACCCAGCACCTTCAGAAACGAGGCCAGCCACGCCGGATGGGCTGGCCACGCGGGAGCGGTGATCAGGTTGCCGTCCACACAAGCCGCATCCATCGCGATATCGGCAAACGTGCCGCCATTATTTGTCACCTCTGGTGACACTGCCGGATAACAACTGCAGCTCTTGCCTCTAAGCACTCCCGCCGCAGCGAGTATCTGCGCACCATGACAGATCGCCGCAATCGGCTTGTTCGCACTTGCGAAGTGCCGAACCATCTCCAATACTCGCGCGTTCAATCGCAGGTACTCCGGCGCGCGTCCGCCGGGAATCACCAGCGCGTCATAAGACTGCGGCTTTACTTCATCAAATGTGGCATTCAGTGTGAAGTTGTGGCCGCGCTTTTCACTGTAGGTCTGGTCACCTTCAAAGTCGTGGACCGCCGTGCGAACCGTCTCGCCAGCCTTCTTGCCGGGGCAAACTGCATGAACGTCATGTCCCACCATCAGCAAAGCCTGGAACGGCACCATCACTTCGTAGTCTTCCACGTAATCGCCAACCAGCATCAGAATGTTCTTCTTCGACATTGGAAAGTTACCGTAATCCTCGAAATTCCTCGACCATTCCGTCCGGACGCTCTGATGGTCTCGTATCGAGAACAGGAGAGTGGGAATAAACCCTGAGGCAATAAATGGCGGCCCCGAGCATAGGAAAGAGACATACCAAAAACCACAATGATTTCTTTCCTGCCGATGAGGGATCAAAACCGAAGAGAAAATACTCCATCGCGACCCACACAATGCCCGCGCCAACAACACCGCAAAAGAGGGCAGCCCTATAAGCGAACGCCAGACTGTCTGAAAGGTGTGGTAGGAAAGGGATAGCCAGGAGCATAAAGAATAGCGCTATCGATAGCCACGCCGATAATCGATAGACCGTTCGTGCGGTGCCGGAAACCATCCAGTTACGACTGATGTAATAGCGATACATCGTTTGGGCAGCAGCATTGTGCAGCGAATCGTGCTTCAAGACAAGGGAAAGAACCGTTTCTGTTTGCTGGGCGCAGACGACATCGCAAAAGAAAAGCGCAGACGAGGCGTCCGCGCTACATGTTTACAGACAGCTTTCGGTTATGCCGGGCTTGGCCGCTCTCCCGGAACGATTCCCGGTTGCGCATTGCCCGGAGCCGGCTTCAGCACCTGCTGCACTCCGCTATCGTCATGCGGTGCGGGACGCGCCGGAAGTTCCTTGCCGTCCATGATCAACTTGATCTCGGCGGCATCGAGAACTTCGCGCTCCAGCAATGCATTGGCGATTCTGGTCAGCACGTCGCGATTCTGGTCGAGAATGTCGTGCGCCGACTTGTACGCGTTGTCGATGAAGCGCTTCACTTCACTGTCGATCCGGATCGCCGTTTCTTCCGAGTAATCGCGGTGTTGATTGATCTCGCGGCCGAGGAAGATCTGCTCTTCCTTCTTGCCGAAAGTCAACGGACCGAGATCGCTCATACCGAATTCGCACACCATCTTGCGTGCCAGCTCGCTCGCCTGCTCGATATCATTCCCGGCGCCGGTTGTCATGGTGCTGAGGAACAGCTCTTCAGCAAGGCGTCCACCCATCATGATTGCCAGACGAGTCGTCAGGTAATCGCGCGTGTAGGTGTGCTTGTCGTCGATCGGCAACTGCATCGTAACGCCCAGTGCCATGCCGCGCGGGATGATCGTCACCTTGTGCAGCGGATCGCTGTGCGCGCTCATCACCGCGACTAGCGCGTGACCGGCCTCGTGGAACGCCGTGACCTTCTTCTCCTCGTCGGAGAGGATCATCGACTTGCGCTCCGCGCCCATCAGGACTTTGTCCTTGGCCAACTCGCAGTCGTACATGGTGACGGTCTTGCGATTGGCGCGGGCAGCCAGCAGCGCCGCTTCGTTCACCAGGTTCGCCAGGTCAGCGCCGGAGAATCCCGGTGTGCCGCGAGCGAGAACCGAGAGATCGACATCGTCGCCAAGAGGAATCTTGCGGCTGTGCACGCGAAGAATTTCTTCGCGTCCGCGAACATCCGGACGCGCAACCACCACGCGGCGGTCGAAACGACCCGGCCGCAGCAGCGCCGGATCGAGTACATCCGGACGGTTGGTCGCGGCGATTAGGATTACCCCTTCGTTCGATTCGAAGCCGTCCATTTCAACCAGCAACTGGTTCAGGGTCTGCTCGCGCTCGTCGTGTCCGCCGCCGAGGCCAGCGCCACGGTGACGGCCAACCGCGTCAATTTCGTCGATGAAGATGATGCACGGGGCATTCTTTTTGCCCTGCTCGAACAGGTCGCGAACGCGGCTTGCGCCCACACCGACGAACATCTCTACGAAGTCGGAACCTGAAATCGAGAAGAACGGAACATTCGCTTCGCCGGCAACTGCACGTGCCAGCAAGGTCTTACCGGTTCCCGGAGGCCCAACCAGCAGCACGCCCTTAGGAATGCGTCCGCCCAGCTTCTGGAACTTCTGCGCTTCGCGCAGGAACTCGATGATTTCGCGCAGCTCTTCTTTGGCTTCATCCACGCCGGCAACGTCCTTAAACGTCACCTTCTTCTGCTGCATTGACAACAGGCGAGCGCGGCTCTTGCCGAAGCTCAACGCCTTGTTTCCGCCGGTCTGCATCTGGCGGATCATGATGAACCACAGCGCTCCGATCAGGATGAGCGGCGATAGTTGCAGCAGCCAGCTCGGCCAGCTTCCGCCCTGGTTGTCATGGATGCTGACCTGGACGTTGTGATCCCGCAATGACTTGTACATGTCGGGATAGTTAGCAGGAACGGTGGTGCTGAACGCCGTACCGTCGGTGTTCTTGCCGTGCACTTCCGTGCCGGCAATGGTCACTTCTTTGACTTTCCCCTGATCAACGTCGCTCATCAGCTGCGAAAAATTGATCGGGCTCTCTTTCGGGCCGTTCGTGCCCGACTTGACGACCTGCCACAGCAGTACCGCGCACAGCACGATCACCAGCCAGAAGACGACCGTCTTAACTGTTGAATTCACCTAGTAGCTCCTAAACCTTGCGCCGCCCCATCAAGACACGCCCACCGGCGCCTTCCCTGAGATTAGATGCCCAAGGAAGCTATGCGTCTCAATAGATTGGCCCCTGATAGATTGTAACCCGACTCCGCAGGGAAGTCCGCCGCGAAAGAACCATTAGTACTGAGCGAATTTTCCAATTAAACCGGGCTAACCCGAGCCTATTTCGAGTTACTACGGGCACCCGATTCCTTACTGGTGGCGATATAGGGCAAGTTCCTTCCCAAATTGGGACTGCCCAGCCCATAACCATAGACGTACTTCTCGTCGACGAGAAAGCCAAAATAGTCCGGCTGCAGCAGCACACGCCTTCCGGACTGCCGATCGAGCAACGCGCAGACCTTCACCGACTTGGCCCCGCGCGCCAGCAAGTTCCGGCTGAGAAACTCCGTGGTGATTCCTGTCTGCAGCAGCCCCTGTATCAACAGGACATCCCCATCTTTCACGTCCACTTCCGGGCTGAAGAAAATCTCGGTAGTAGTTTCCGCGTCGCCGCGTTGGACTTCCTGCGTGTCGGGTTTCACGAACTGGCAGACCACCGGCATATCGAGCAGGCGGACCAGGTCGGCCATGAAGATGAAACCGTCTTCCAGTACGCCGACGGCGTAGAGGGTTTTGCCGGCATAATCGGTGTTGATCTGGCGGGCGATATCAGCCACGCGCCGATGAATCTGATCGGCGGTCAGAATGACCTGTGTTCCGGCGGTGCCGGGTTCAGCTTTTGCTTGTGCCAAGGAAACCTCAGTTCGTTGTGGCCGACAGCGGTACGGCCAGAATTGCGACGCCTTTCTCTTGCCTTGCCACGTGCCGAGCCGATACAGGAAAGTCCCGCATCCAGACGATCTCTTCCCCTGCCAGCGCCACCGGCCATAGCGCCTTTTCGCGGGAAGGCAGGTGCCGCTCCTGCAGCAACTCCTTTACCTTCTTCGCGCCTCGTGAGTGCGCCGGCCAGAAGCGATCACCCGGCCGCCAGTTCCGCAGCACCAATTCTTGCGGAAGCCGGTCGAGAGCCAGTCTGGGCTCGTCATTATAGCGCGACGATGTCTCCGCTTCCGTGACGACTACGGCACTCACCCGAACGCCAAGTTCCGCAATTTCGACTTCCCCAGGGATCGTGAGGCGATAGGAATAGCCGCAGGGCTTGGGTTGCGGTTCGGCGACCTCGAAGCGGACGTGCTTTGGCCCGATGACTGCGCGAAAACCATTTGGAAGCTCAATTTGTGAGCTGTTCCCATGCTGGTGCAGAATTCGCTCGGCATGGTGGAAATCCAAATTTGCCCCGGCCTGAATCGCTGCCAACCGCAGTACTCGCCTCTGCAACGCCAAAGGCAGCTTCAGCAGTTCGGGAACCTCGATCTGCTGGTTACGGTGCACCCGCACGAATGCCTCGGCTGTTTCGCCTGCCCAGAACTCGTCTTCCGCACGCGCAATTTCCGCCAGGTTGCAAAGCGATTCCACGATCTCCGGATTGAAGCTCTTCATCGCCGGCAGCAGCTCGTGTCTGAGCCGGTTGCGCGTGAATGTCGTTTCCGAGTTGCTGGAATCCATGCGCCAAGGTTGACCGATCTCGCGCAGATAGCTCTCGACCTCCGCCCGCCTTGTGCTGAGAAACGGGCGAACGATTCCCTTCCAGTCCGCCACACTAGGTCCGACCAACACTCTTGGATGAATCCCCGACAGTCCACTCGTCCCGGTACCGCGGAAAATCCGCAGCAGAACCGTCTCCGCCTGATCGTCCAGCGTGTGCGCCGTCGCGACCTTGTCGAGGACGCCATCTTTGATGAGCTTGCCGAACCATGCGTAGCGCAGCTCGCGCGCCGCTGCCTCGATCGACAGCTCCTTCTCGCGCGCAAACCGCCCCGTGTCGGCGTACGAAACGTGAATCTCAAGCCCATGCCGCGCCGCCATTTCACGAACAAACGCCTCATCGCCATCGCTCTCCGCACCACGCAGCTTGTGATTGAAGTGCACGACCGAAAGCACCAGCCCAAGATCCGCCCTGAGTTCAAGCAGCATGCGAAGCAACGCGACGGAATCCGGCCCTCCGGACACGGCCACGCCCACCCGGTCAGCGGCCTTCAGCAAACCGAATCGCGAAATGTATGCTTTAACGCTTGCCTTCATTGTTCCCGAAGTACGGGTCCCAATCTTCAATCTAAAGTCTTCAATCTTCAATTTGCATTTCTTCGGGTCGAATCCCTGCCAGCACTCGCGGCAGCAGTTCCGAAGTCAGCATTGCCGCCACAATCAGCACTGCCCCTAATTGCTGCAACGGCCGGAAGCGCTCTCCCATCCACAGTACGCCGATAATCGTCGCCGTCACCGGTTCCAGGCTGTAGATCACCGCCGCTTCGGTCGCCGACAGATACGCCTGCATCGCGCTCATGCCCCAGAACCCGAAATCCGTCACCAGGAACGCCATTACCGCCAGTCCCAACAAGACCGTCCCACTGTGCAGGGCAGCCCAAGTCGTCTGAAATCCGTTGGGCGCCGGAAGCAATGCCGTGATCACCGCCGAAACCAATCCTGTTACCGCAACCTGCACGAACGCCAGCACCCAAGCGTTCGACCGCCGCGACGCCTTCGCCGTGAACGTCACATGAAAGGTGCAGATCACCGCACAGGCAAGCGTCTCCAGGTCGCCACGATTCCATCCCGACCAAACGCTGTCGCCCGGTCCGCGCACCAACAAGTACAGCCCAAACGTCGCGATCAGCGCACCCAGGGCATGCGACAGCTTCACCCGGTCGCGCAGGAAAAACGCCAGCAGCGGCGTGAACGGCACATACAACGACGTGATCAGTGCCGATTTCGAACTGGTCGTAAACCGCAGCCCGTCCGTTTGCAGCCAGAAGATGGCAACCAGCAGTCCTCCGAGTACCAGCCCGTCCTTCACCGACCGCCGGTCCAGCCGGACGCCATTCAGCTTCAGCAGCAGCCACAAACCTAGAGCCCCTAGGCCAAAGCGGAGGCTGATCGCCGATCCGACCGATAGTCCGCCGCGCAGTGCCGTCTGCATCGCGGCAAAGCCGCAGCCGAACACCAGCGCCACCGTGGCGATCACGGCAACGGCGATGGCGTGTTGGCGGCGAGTCCTTATCATCGCAAAAAGTATTAAGCACTGTTTACTACTTAGCAAACCCCAGAGCGGGAGTCGCTCTCCAATGTTACGGCAAGCGATTTAACTCGGGAGTTTTGGGCGACAGCGATGAAATTCAAGCGAATCACACTCAAGAAAAAGAAGAGCACCATACAACCTGCCTGGACCTTCTTTGCCGGCCTGGGCGTCGGCGCCGCCATTGGAATGCTCATTGCACCGAAATCGGGTGCCGAACTGCGCGACAACCTGCAGGATTACGCGCGCGACGCGTACGAACAGGGCCGCGAACGCGTCCAACCCGTCATCGATCAGGCCCGCGAGCGCGTGCAACCTCTCATGGACCAGGTTGCCCAGAGTGTCGATTCCGTCATGGCGCAGGCCTCATCAGTTCGCGACCGCGTCGTGGACAAAGCTGCCGACGTGAAAGAGCGCGTTACGAATAGCGGACTGCTCTCGATCCTGAACGAATGGCCGCACGAGCGCCTCATCGAGATTGACGGAATCGGGCCGGTGCTCGCCAACAAGATCATTCAGCATCGCCCCTACGAGTCGGAGCAGCAGTTGATCGAGTCCAAAGAGCTGCCGCCGAGCGCAATCGAAAGTTTAAGAAAAGCTGCGTAGTTATCCCACCTTTCCAGCCCGGCCCGTCGTTGGGCCGGGCTCCTGCCTTGATAGACTGAACGTGCATGTTGCGCGTCAAACTTCAGCTTCCCCACGCCAAGGCTCCTACCATCGCCCATCCCGGCGAAGACCTCGGCTACGACCTCTATTCCGCCGAAACCGTGACCATTCCCGCCCGTGGGCAACACATTGTCTCGACCGGAATTTCCATTGAGCTCGACATCGACGGCCGCCTGGCTGGCGCGCTGATTCGAGATAAGTCCTCCATGGCCGCGCGTCGCGTGATCTGTACCGCCGGCGTTATCGATTCCGGATATCGCGGCGAAATCCGCGTCGTCATGGAAAATCTCGGCGACCAGCCCGCCGAAATCCACGCCGGAGACAAGATCGCCAACCTGATCCCCTATCCGGTGCTCACCAGCCCGGTAGAAGTTGTCGAAGACTTAGCGGAATCAAGCCGTAACTCCGCCGGATTCGGCTCCAGCGGCAAGCAGTAGTTTCAACACAGAGACGCAGAGATACAGAGTTTTGATGGTTTCCTTTCAGGTGAATAAGTTTCGAAGGCAGTGAGCTAGCCCTCTCAACATCTTTCAATCATTCTTCTCTGTGCCTCTGTGTCTCTGTGTTGAATATAATCAACATGAATGCCGCGATTTCTGCCCGTTGACGAACAGCTCGCTTACATCAAGAAGGGCTCGGTCGAGATCATCCGCGAAGACGAGCTTCGCGCGCGCCTCGAAAAGTCCCGCGCCACCGGCACGCCCCTGCGCGTGAAAGCCGGATTCGATCCCACCGCCCCCGATCTCCACGTCGGCCACACCGTCCTCATCCGCAAGCTCAAGCACTTTCAGGACATGGGCCACACCGTCATCTTCCTGATAGGCGACGGCACCGGACTCATCGGCGACCCCACGGGCCGCAACGCCACGCGCCCGCCGCTTACCCGCGAGCAACTCAACGCCAATGCCGAAACCTACAAGGCGCAGGTCTTCAAGATTCTCGACCGCGACAAGACCGAAGTTCGCTTCAATTCCGAATGGCTCGACGCGCTCGGCTTCGAAGGCATGATTCGCCTAACGGCGAAGTTTACGGTTTCGCAGATGCTCGAACGAGAAGACTTCCACAAACGCTTCCAGGAAGAGAAGCCGATCTCTGTCCACGAACTGCTCTATCCCATGACGCAGGGCTACGACTCGGTCGCGCTCAAGGCCGACGTCGAACTCGGAGGCACCGACCAGAAGTTCAACCTGCTCGTCGGACGCGAGCTGCAACGCCACTTCGGCCAGCCCTCGCAGATCGTGCTAACCATGCCGTTACTCGAAGGCACCGACGGCGTGCAGAAGATGTCGAAGTCGTATGGCAATTACATCGGCATCACCGAGGCGCCAAAGGAAATCTACGGCAAAGTCATGTCGATCTCGGATCAGCTTATGTGGCGCTACTACGAGTTGCTGACCGACGCCACCACGGCGCAGATTGCCGAGATGCAGCAAAAGGCCGCGTCGGGTACGAACCCGATGCAGTACAAGAAAGAGCTGGCGCAGCGCATCGTCGCCGATTTTCACGGCACCGACGCCGCCAAGCAGGCCGCCGAAGACTGGGCTCGCCAATTTCAGAAAGATGAAGTGCCGCAGGATCTCGAGACGGTCGAAATTAGTTTGGTGGACGTTCTATCAGCGGCTAGTCACCTCTCTTCAGGCGACGTACTTGAGGAAACCCTCAACCATGGTAGCCGCGTAAAAGTAGATAAGCTCCTAGCCAAGATGGGACTCGCTGATTCTGTAACGGATGCTGTTCGCAAGATCAAGCAGAATGCGGTACGGATTGATGGCGAATTGAAGACCGAGCCAGTGACGTTTATCTCGTTTCATGAGCCCGAGCATATCGTCCGAGTAGGGAAGAGAATGAAGAAGCTAAAGCTGCGGTTGGTTTCTCAAGAGAAGTGAGATGCCTTTAGGTGGCGCGGCCCGTTCAGGGCCGCATCAATGATCCCCAACACGGACGTCCGGCTTTAGCCGCTGAGGTACCTCATCCAGCACAAATCTGCCATTCGCTGAACTCCATTTCCACTGCTCGGGCGTCACATACAAGCGCTTCTTCACTGGATTGAAGTAAATATACTTCCTGAATTGCTGATATTCCTTCGCATCTCTCACACGCCGATCATAGAAGCTCGTCTGCCAGAACGTGTGTGGGAAATTTAGCTCACGTTTCACACGATACGAGAAGCCCCCTTTGATGCACTGCATCGCCCTTTCTAACGTCTGCATGGGAGTGAGCAAAAGATGGAGATGGTTGGGCATGATGACGAACTCATGCAGCAAGTACTCATTCTTCTCGTGGTAATTGAGAATCACCTGCAACAGCAGCCTGCTCATGCGCTCAGACTGCAGATAGAACCTCTTCTCGAATGTCTGGGCTGTAACAAAGAAGACCGATGTACAGGAAAGACTTCGCGGGAGGGGCAATTTGATCTCACCGGCTAAAGCCGAAAACATTTTGTGGCCTGCTATGCAGGGCTGAACGCCCTGCGCCACCTAACCGCCGAGTCGAACGATAAGGCAGTTTCCGAACCGCCATCAGTGATTTGGCGATGCAGAAATGGATTTCGAGCACCAGCGCAGTTCCATTTGGGAACTCCCATCATGCAGATTGCCATTTCGTTGAAGACCAGCAACCCACCAATACGGCTCCGTGGACCTACGACACGCGGGCGGCTGCTGAAGAAAGTCGCGATCTCATAGCTCTTGGTCTTGGTTGTCACTACACACCACCCACTATCCACTACCCACTCTTGTTGCTGTCCACCGTCCGCCGTTCACGGTACACTCTGACCCATTGAACCTTGCCGCCATCTTCAAGCCTGGCGTGCCGGAGAGCCGTCTCGCTCCCTTCCGCGAAGGTGTCGAAGCAAGCTGGTCGACTGAACTTCATCCCAGGCTCGACGCCGCTCTCATCCTCGGCGGAGACGGCACCGTTCATCGCCACCTCAAACAGCTATACGAATGGCAGATCCCATTTCTCCACGTGCCAATCGGCAGCGGCAACGACTTCGCGTCGTCGCTCGGGATCAAGAACCCAAAAGCCGCACTCGCCGCTTGGAAAGACTTCCTCCGCACTAAATCAAACGTTAGAACCATCGACCTCGGCACAGTCCACTGTCCACCGTCCACCGTCCACTTGTTCTGCAACGTTGCCTACTTCGGCATCGATTCCGACGTCACCCGCCGCGCCAACCTGCTCTCGCCCTTCTGGCGCGCCAATGGCGGATACATCCTCTCGCTCTTTCCCGCGCTGCTGAATTACCAAGCCCCGTGCGTGAAACTCACGCTCGACGGCGAGCTCATCGAGCGCCGCGTCTTCATCTCCGTGGCCGCCAATGGCACCCGCTACGGCCGAGGACTCCAAATTGCCCCACGCGCCATTATGGACGATGGCCAACTCGATCTCTGCTTCGTCCGCAATGTGCCTCGCCTGAAGGTCGCGACGCTCTTCCCCAGCGCCTATTTCGGAAAGCACCTGGGCATCAAGCAAGTCGAATATTTCCGCTTCCGCAAAATGGGCGTCGAACCCGAAATCCCCCTGGACGTCTACGCCGACGGCGAACCCGTCTGCCAAACACCAATCGAGATCTCCGTAATCCCGAAGGGACTTCGAGTCATTTGTTGATGCACGCCGCATTGCCAGGAGCGCTAACCACCAACGACTAAGGACCAACGACCTAACGACTAAAAACCAACGACCAACGACTGTTCTTCACGGTAAACTCCTCTCATCATGTCCAACGGCGGTTCGCGCAACGTCTTCCTCTGGATCATCATCGGCGGTGGCATCTTCTTCCTTTTCCTCATGGCCGTCTTCACGCTCGTGCTCTACACGGTGCGTCACGAGCAGAACCGCACCGAAATCGTCAGTTCGGGCGGCGGAGGCACCATCGCCATCGTCGACCTCAATGGCGTCATCACCTCGCCCGACAGGGTCGTGAAGAATCTGAAGAAGTTCGCTGACGATGACTCGGTCAAAGCCATCATCCTGCACATCGATTCGCCCGGAGGAGGCGTTGCCGCATCTGAGGAGATTTACCGCGAAGTGCGCCGCGTCCGCGACGAGAAGAAAAAGAAGATCGTAGCGTCGATTTCCGATGTCGGCGCCAGCGGGGCATACTACGTTGCGTCAGGCGCCAGCAAAATTTTTGCCGATCACGGCAGCGTCGTCGGATCCATCGGCGTGATCATGGAATGGTACAACTATGCCGACCTGCTCAAGTGGGCCAAGACCCAGAGCATTGTCATTAAGACCGGCGAGTTTAAGGACACCGGTAGCCCCACCCGCGACGTCACACCCGCCGAGCGCGAATACCTGCAAGGCATGGCCGACAACCTGCTCGGCCAGTTCGAGGCTAACGTTGCCAGCGGCCGCAATCTGAGAGTCGATGACATCAAGGCCATCGCCAACGGCAAGGTCTGGACCGGCGAGCAAGCCAAGGACATGAAGCTGATCGACGACCTGGGCGACTTTCAGGCCGCCATCAAGGACACCGCTCAGTCCGTCGGCATCAAGGGCGAGCCGACGCTTGTCAAGGGCGAGAAGGAAAAGCAAACCCTCCTCGACCTGCTGACCGGCGATTCCTCCGAGCTCTGGCCCTCCCCGGCCAAGCTCATGCAGTCCAATCCCGGCTTTTACTATCTATGGAAGTAGCCGCAAATAAATTTGGAATTAACGGCGTAGTCGGGTATAACTATCTGTGAAATCAGCCCTTTAGCTCCCTTGGGGCATTCTGGATGGGCAAGAACGCCCGTCGCACGCGAGCAAACGCCAATGACAAAGGCCGACCTGATCGAAGAAGTTTCCCGGCTTGCCGAACTGACGCGCAAAGACAGCGAAGTCATCGTCGAAACCATTTTTGAAAGC
>Ga0335069_10007408_pt1 | contig 15850 bp, 11 predicted proteins | sample Lox_Sample_11_FD_206714 | JGI IMG/M metagenome (GOLD analysis project Ga0335069, IMG submission 206714) | Soil microbial communities from Loxahatchee National Wildlife Refuge, Florida, United States - Lox_Sample_1.1 | ecosystem: Environmental > Terrestrial > Soil > Wetlands | place: USA... | reverse complement strand
TGGCGGGAGGGCTGGCCTATGTTCCCGAGCCTCTCGTCCGCGTTCATGTGCAGCCGCGGAGCCTTTCGGCCTTCCGCCAAACGGACCAATCGCGATATCTGATTCCGATGATCGAACGTCATCTTTGTGAGTTGAGGGACCGGCTCTCCGCCACTGAGCGCCGCGAGATCCTGGGCGAGCGGCTGTGCAACGCCGGACGTATCGCGCTGGCCAACGGAGATGTCGTAGGCGGAGCGCGCTTCATGCTCCGCGCGGCGAAGCTCGGTTATCGTCCGCTGGCATCGGTTCTGTCGATCGCCCGCACACCGGCGTCAGCGCTGGCGCGGCGCGTGTTGCAGGCCCTGCCGCGGCGGGAAACGGCGCATTAGGGGAACGGCTCGTGCGCGAAGTCCTGCTCATCATCGCCATCCTGGCCGGCCTCGTCATGACGTTCCGCTGGCCCTTCGTGGGCGTGCTGCTCTGGGAGTGGTTTACGCTGCAAAACCCACACCGGGAAACCTACGGGTTCGTCAGCTCCACAAACGTCGTTATCGCGGCGGTCACGGTGATCGCATGGGTGCTGTCGAAGGAGCGCAAGATTCCGCCCAATGGCTTCATCCTGTGGATGATGATCGTGTTCCTGGTGTGGACGACGATCACGACGATAGCGGCGTTCGACCCGGGCTGGTCGTATGGCTATTGGGACCGCACCTGGAAGACGTTCGCGCTCGGTTTCCTGATCGCGGCGACGGCGACCAATCGCGCCCGCGTGCATGCCGTGCTGTGGATAGCGGTGATTTCGCTTTTCTACTACGGCGTCAAAGGCGGCCTGTTCACGCTTGCCACGGGCGGAGGCAACCACGTGCTGGGCCCTCCGGGTACGATGATCCAGGACAACAACCAGCTCGCCGTGGCGATGCTGATGACGTTGCCGCTCGCGAACTACCTTCGCAGCCAGACGCTGGACCATCGCATGCGGTTGTTGACCCTGTTCGGCATGGGGACCACCGCTATTGCCGTCATCGGGACCTATTCGCGAGGAGCCCTGATCGGTCTCGCGGCGCTGGGGTTTTTCGGTCTGCTCAGGATGAAGCACCGGTTTGTCTATGTGGCAGGAGTTCTGGTTACGGTCGGCTTCGTAGCCTACTTCATGCCGGCGCAGTATCTCGAGCGTATGGACACGATGAACTCGGTGAAGTCGGTGCAGAGCGATGAGTCGTTCCACGGCCGGCTGGTGGCGTGGCAGGTCGCTTTTGATGCGGCTCGCGACCGCTTCCCCTTTGGGGCGGGGTTTTACGGACCGCAGCTCGGTGCGTTCTGGAACAACTATTTCCCGAAAGAGAAGAACCACGCGGCGCACAGCATCTACTTTCAGGTGCTGGGGGAGCACGGCTTCATCGGCCTGGGCCTCTATCTTCTGTTGCTGGGAGCCTCGTTCCGGCGATGTTCGCAGCTCATTGCCGAGGGGCGCAAGCGGCCTGACAAGCAGTGGATAGCGGATTTCGGCGTAGCCCTGCAGGCAAGCCTGCTGGTGTTTTGCGTGTCGGGAGCCGCACTGAGCCTTGCCTATTACGACTTGCTCGTGATCGACGTGTCGCTGCTGCTGCCGGTGTGGGAGATGGTGTCGGAACGAAGGGTCCGTCCGGTCCTCCGGGCGGCAGCGATCCCGGCCGCGAGCTAGAGTTCGGCAGTCTCGCGCATGCGTTCTGCTGCAAGAGGTTGTTTCGATTTGTGCTTGGCGGGATCGGAGAAGCGGTGACCGAGGAAGCGGCCGACCAAGGGCGTCACAAGCAATGAGACAACGAGCCAGCCGATGAGGATCAACTCCACCGAATCAAGATCGTGAGTCACACTACCCACCACCATAACTTACGAAGCCACATTGCGGGCGCCGCCCTTAAGATCGCGTGAACAATGGAAATCGTAGTCCGTCCATTTCCCGGAGATTTCCCGCTTGGCGGACTGTTCGATTCTGCCGCAACCGCGCAGGGCCAACGCGCCTGGTTTGAAATGCTGGCGCGAACTACTCTGGCGTGCGGCGAACAGGCCATAATCGTGGTCGCACTCCTGGATGGAAGCCCGCGCGGGGCATTGCCGCTCGTGCGCACGCGCGGCGGCCTCAGGGCGCTCACCGCACCCTACACGACCGTTTTCGCACCTCCGCTCGGCGAGCCCGAAATCGCGTACGAACTCGGAAGGTGTGCGTCGCAATACGTTCCCAGCACGCTGCGCCTCGATGGTCTGGATGCCGCCGAGCCCGCTTCGGCCGCCTTCCTTGACGGACTTTCGCGTGCAGGTCTGGCCTCGGCACGGTATGGGGGTTTCGCAAACTGGTACGAACCGGTGGGCGATTTCGAAAGCTGGTGGAACCGGCGGCCGTCGCGTCTGAAGGCGACCGTCCGGCGCAAGCTCGCTGCTGCGTCGAAGCAGGACGCGACGTTCGCGCTCGTGAGCGGAGATTTCGACGAGCCAATCGCTGCGTACGAAGACATTTATGGTAGATCGTGGAAAACCGCGGAGCCGCATCCGGGATTCGTTCGCGCGATGGTGGCGGCACTTGCGCGCGAAGGCTTGGTGCGTATGGGCGTGATGAAGCTGGGAGGACGGCCCGTTGCAGCGCAGATCTGGCTTGTTTGCGGCCGGCGCGCGACGATCTTCAAGCTTGCGCATCGCGAGGATGCGGCCGCCCTTTCACCGGGCACCTTGCTTACGTACCGGATGGCACGGGCGCTGATCGCCGCGGACCAGCTTTGCGAGATCGATTTCGGCCGCGGCGACGACGCCTACAAGCGCGACTGGCTGAGCAGCGTTCGGACGCGGACTGGGGTCATCGCCGCCGACTGGCGCAATCTCTCGGGGTTCAGAGCGCTGGTGAAGGATATTCTCCCGACGCGGCTGGGCTCGTTCATTCGGGCATTCCGGAGACAGGCTGCCGGCAATCACTTTGGTTCCGTAGCGGCAACTTACGATCCGAAGTTGTCGGCACCGAGATTGCACATTAAGAGGGACGGGGTCGGGCTGGAGAGCAGGGCGGAGATGAACCGGTGAAGATCGGCTTCGACATCTCCGCGCTGTGGTCGTGGGCTCATTTCGTGGTGTTCAACGTGTTGCCGGTTGCGTTCACGGAGTTGCTGCACTGGTTTCACGAATGGCAGATTCTGTTTACCGGCTTACTGATGCTCGTCGCCGCGAGAATCTGGGGCAAGTCGATAATCCGCGCCGCGCGGATCAACGCCCGGGCCGCCAAGCTGGCGGCATCTGCTGAAATTCCCTGGAAGACGTCGCCTCGCGGGCCGAAAGTCGTTCCCGCGTCGTTTGCCGCAACGGGCGGCGCCAGGGCGGAGCCGGGGATGAAGAAGACTCCGGGCGAACCAAAGTCAGAGCTTGCGGACCGGTTGTTCGCATTGCGTGAGCAGATCCGGGCGGTACTGGGGAAGACGCCGTGCACTGACGAAGTGCTCAACCCCGACCGCCTTGCCGATTGCCGCCGCATCGCCGCGTTTGCGCTGGGCGACGTCCCGGCGAACGCGCCGAAGCTGCTCGCCCATCGTTTCGACGTGCTGCGCAGCGAACTCTCGGCGTTGGGCGCCGTGCGCGAAACCGACACGTGCCGCAACGCCTGGGAGGCGCTCGTCCGCATCAGCGTGGACGCGCGCGACCTCGTGGGATCCGACAAGGCCGCCCCCGCCAAGACAGCGGCGAAGTAGGCCGCCGTCTCAGCGCCAGCGCACGTTCAGTGCCTCGGCCTCGGCCCGTTCGTCGAACGGCACAGGAGAAGAAAGCACTCCGGACAGGGTCCTTTTTGCCTCCTCGCGGCGGCCGTTTGCGTCGAGCACGACTGCAAGGTGATAAGCGATCTCCGGGTTCTTACCGTCGGCAGCGTACGCCTTTTCCAGTACCGGCAACGCGCCCGCGCTGTCCTTCGCCTGCCATTTCACCCAGCCCAGCGTATCCAGGATCGGTGCCGAGTTTGGCGCCAGCTTGGCCGCTTGTTCGGCGTATGCGAGTGCCTGCTTCGTGTCCTTCTTCTGCAGCATCCAGCTCAGATTGTTGAGCGCAACCATGTTGTCCGGTTGCAGCTTTACCACCGCGCGGAATTGCAGTTCCGCCGCCGCCGGGTTGCCCGCCATCACCTGCTGGGCGAACTCGAGGCGCGCTGCCGTATCGTTGGGATGCTTGGCGATCCAGTCCGTCAGCACGCCATCGGCTTGTTTGACCTTCTTGGCCCGGCGCAGAACTTGACTGTACAGGATCGCACCCGCCTCGCTGGGGCGCTGCGCCTGGCTTTGACTCAGGGCTTTCTCCGCCTGACTGTCGTTCTTCAGCGCAATAAGGGTCGTGGCCAAAACGAGATCGGATTGTATCCCGGGATTCTGTTTGACGCCGTCCTGTGCGGCGGCCAACGCCACTGGCCCGTTGTTCGTTGCGAGCGCATAGCGGATCAGAGTGGAGCGGGCCAGCTCGAACTTCGGGGAAATCTCCAGCGCTTTCTTGAAGGCGGCAATGGCGCCCGCGGAGTCTTTCTTGGCGACCAGCGTGGTGCCCAGCATCAGCTGAATCTGCGGCGCATCGGGACGGGCATTCGCCAACCGCCGAAATTCCGCCAGCGCGGCATCGGTTTGCCCTTTTGCGAGTTGGATTTCCGCCTGCACCATCTGTCCGTTGATGTCGTTGGGAACCGCCTTGACAAAGGCGTCGATCGTCGTTCCCGCATCGTTAAGCCGGTTGCGGCTGATGTAGAAGCTCGACAGCGCCAGGTTTGCCGAGCCGCTCTTGGGATCGACTGCCACGGCCTGCTTCAGGATGGCCTCCGCGGTCTTCTCCTGACCCATGCGCAGATTGACTTCGGCAACGCGAATCAGGGCCATCACGTTCTTCGGATCGGCCTTCAGCACCGCTTGGTAATCGCCGTTTGCTCCCATGTAATCGCCATGGGCGGCGCGAGCCGCCGCCCGGTCGTACAGTGCGAGAGTGAATTTAGGGTCGAGCGCAAGCGACCGGTTGAACGCCGCAATCGCGCCATTGAAGTCCTGGGTGACCATTGCGAGCTGACCCTGGAATACCGGCCCGTATGGATTTTTCGGCGCGGCCGCGACGAACTTGTCGGCGACCGACTTCGCGCCCGGCGCATCTCCGCTGCGCAGCAGGGCCGTGATCAGCAGTCCAGCGGTGACTTGATCGCCCGGCTGATGTTCGTTGAGGTCCTTGAGCTGCTTGATGGCCTCATTGATGTCGCCGCTTCGAAGGCTCGAAGCGGCGATCTGCCGCTTCAGGAGGTCACCGCCGAAACCCGAGGCGCTTGCCTTCTCGAAATACTCCGCGGACTTCGCATACTGTTTCTGCATTGCGTATGCTTGGCCGAGCAGGACCATTGCCCGTGGCTCGCTCGTCTCGCGCATCGGCAGAAGGTAGTCGAGGGCGCGCTGCGGATTGTTCATCCTAAGATACTGTGCGGCGAGTTGGATGCGGGGCTCGACCGTGTCGGGGAATTTTGCCACGGCGCCCGCCAGTATGTTGATGGCCAGGTCGCTGTGGCCGGCCAGCGATGCCATTTGTGCGACGAGGACGGACACTTCCGGTCGCGAACCGGTGAACTCCGGAGGCAACGCCTGCGCCACGTTCCACGCGCCCTTTGTATCCTTGGCGCGTTCGAGCAGCAGAGCCTTGTAGTACTCGGCTTGCGGCAGGTTCTTCCATTTGCCGAGCGCCGCATCGACGTCTGTCATCGCCTTGGCGTCCTGGCTCATCTGGATGTAGACCGACGCACGCGACAGCAACGAAAGCGGGTTGGCCGGATACAGCTTGACCAGGCTGTTTGCCGCTCCCAGTGCGTCGCCGAGCTTGTTGGTCAGCTGCATCATCGTCACGCGGAGCAGCAGCACCGTTGCGTCGGTCGGCGCTTTGGCAAAGGCCTCGTCGCTCAGTTTGGCGGCAGTGCCGAGGTCGTTCTGGTCTTTGGCGATCCGTGCCTTCAGCACCAGGCTCGGCGCATCGCGGCTGACGGCAAGCGCATGGTCGATGCTGTCGGAGGCCTGATCAGGATGGCTCAACTGCAGCTGCGCCATCGCACGCGAACGCCACGTCGCAGCCGCGAGCGGGCTTCGGTCGCTGTCTGCGGGAGCGGGGAACTGGTCCAGCAGGGCCTGACCCTCGTTGTGCCCCAGCATCGCGTCGAACAGAATGGGCAGCACTTTGTCGTCCGGCGCCCCCGCCTGGCGCACGGCGCGCAGCTCGCGAATGGCGGACACGTAATCGCCGGATCGCAGATAGGCGTAGCCCAGCTCTATGCGCACGTCGTTGTTGCGCGGAGCCAGCGCCGCCGCGTTCTTCAGGTAAATCACCGCGACGTTGGGGTGGCCCTGCTGCATCGCTTGGTGCGCTTTTCGCAGCAAATCGCCGAGCCCGGAGGGATTCTGAGAGTTGCGGGCATTGTCGCTGGACCCGATCGCCGCATAAGCGGGCGCGTTCAGGACGGGCCCACATGTCAACGCGCCGAGTGCTGCCGCCAGCAGCAGACGGATTCGCAACGTCGATCTTGCATTACAGGTGTTCACGGTAACCTCCCAGATGGAGCACGACCCGGAGAAGCGGCTTATCGCCGGATGGTGCGTCTTGACGAGAACTCAGGCGCGGCGCTTGTGCGCGCCCAAGAGGTTGTAGACCTGCGGACGGCTGATCCCCATCAGCTTCGCCGCCTTTGATACGTTACCGTCTGAAACGGCGAGCGCTTCGCGCAGCAGCGCGGCTTCAAGCTCGCGCATGTGATCGCGCAGATTGAGATTGCGCGGCTTGCCGTCCGCGACGAGCTCGAGGTCGTCCGGCATGATCAATGGGCCGTCTGACATGATGACGGCACGCTTCACGCGGTTTTCGAGCTCGCGAACGTTGCCGGGCCAGCGATGGGTCTGCAGCGCGACGAGCGCTTCCTTGGTGAAACCGCGCAGATTGCGCGAGTGCTCGCGGTTATAGAGATTGCGGAAGTGCTGTGCCAGGATCACCGCGTCGCCGTCGCGGTCGCGCAGGGGCGGCAGCTCGATGCGGATTTCGTTGAGCCGGTAGTAAAGGTCCTCGCGGAAACGGCCCTGCTTGACGAGTTCGCTCAAGGGCTGGTTGGTGGCCGAGATGATCCGCACGTTCACTGACAGGGTGGTTCTGCCGCCGACGCGCTCGAACTGCTTCGACTGAAGGAACCGCAGCAATTTGGCCTGCAACGACACCGGCATGTCGCCGATCTCGTCGAGGAACAGCGTGCCCTTGTCGGCGATCTCGAACTTGCCGAGGGTCTGTTTTACGGCGCCCGTGAACGCTCCGCGTTCGTGCCCGAACAATTCGCTTTCGAGCAGATTCTCGGGAATCGAGGCGCAGTTGATCGCGACCAGCTTATGGCTCGCTCGCGCGGACGAATCGTGGAGGGCGCGTGCGATCAGTTCCTTGCCGGTTCCGCTTTCGCCCAGGATGAGGACGCTGGCATCGGTGCGCGCCACGCGCTCGAGCGTCTGTGCAACCTGCTGCATCTGCGACGAGCCGTAGACGAACCCGGGCATCCGCCGGTCGGCGAAAGCGCGAAGCTGTCGGTTCTCCTCTTCGAGGTCGTACATTCGTGCGGCACGATCGATGATGAGTTTGAGCACGTCCACGTCGATCGGCTTCGATACGAAATCGAAGGCGCCGCGCGCCACGGCGTTCACTGCAACCTCGCGGTCCGCGTTGCCGCTCAGGATGATCACTTTGGTCTGGGGCGCGGAAGAGAGAACGGCGTCGAGCACCTTGAGCCCTTCGGTGGCGCCGTCGGGATCTGGGGGCAATCCCAGATCGAGAATCACGATGCGGATGTCGCCGGCATCCTCGAATTCGCGGATCGCTTCGCTGCGCGTCGTGGCGCCCACCATCTTGATGGGGTCGAGAGCCCATTGCATCTGGCGCTGCAGGCCCATGTCGTCCTCGACGAGGAGGATGCGGCGGGCCCCGTCCGCGCGCGGTTCGATCGACCTGCTCATGATGCTGCCCGGTTCTCCGCTTGCTCGCTCGCAGGAAGCAGCAGGGACACGGACGTGCCCTCCCCGAGAGTGCTTTCAACTTCGATGTCGCCGCCCAAATCCCGCATGATGGCGCGTGCCTGGTACGCGCCGATGCCAAGGCCCTTCTTTTTCGTCGTGCGCAGCGGGCGGAAAAGCTCGCGGGCGATGAAGTCCTCGCTCATGCCGGGTCCGTTGTCGCGAACGTGGACGCGGACGCGCCCGTTGGCGGTTTCGATGCCCAACCTGACGCTGCCACTGTCGGGACTTGCTTCCACCGCGTTCGTCACTATGTGTTCGAGCGCGCTCTCGAAGAGGTCCGGACGCGCGATTTCCGCGAAATGCACGCCGCCCCCGCCTTCGCGGCCGAGCACCACACCGGCCTTGGCCTTCTTCTGAGCGAAACGGGCGACGATTTCGGACACATTCACCCGCTCGCGGATCTCTTCCGCCTTGGCCTGCCGGCCGTCGCGCAGCTTGGTGATGAGGTTATGCAGGTTGTTGACTGCGTGCCGGATGGTTTCGATCATGTCGGCGCGGAACGCGGGATCGTCGCCGAATCGCTCGACATTCTGCAGCAGCAGGCTGAGTTGGCCGGCCGTGTTCTTGAGATCGTGGAGAGCGAATGTCACGCGATTGTTGAATTCCGCAAGCTGCTGGGAGTCGGCGAGGGCCTGGGCGGTCTGCTCGTGCACGAGGTATCCGGCGAGCTGTGTGGCGATCAGGGCGACGAGATTGCGGTCCTCCCAGTCCAGTTTTTTGGGCGCCCGCGGTCTGTGCAGTAGCGAGAACCCGATCAGTTCCTCGCGGAAACGAAGCGGCACCGCCAGCCAGGCATCGGGAAAGCGCGAGCGCCAGAGCGCGATCTCCGGCGTCTGTTTCTTCGCGGTGAGTTCCAGGAAAGCGACGCTTTCGTCTTCGAACGACTTGAGAAGCTCGTCTGTTTCCTGGATCGGGCCGAAGTTTTCGCCGAATTGGGAGTAGGCGAGGCGGGCAAACTGCTTCCAGCCGGTGCGCCGCACGAACAGGACGCCGCCCGGGCTGTCGAGATGGTCCGAAAGCGTGAGCAGCGCGCGTTCCGGCCCGCCGCGGTCCTCGTAGCGCGACATGGCCTGGATGAACTTCGTCCATTCCAGGCGGTAGTCGTACTTGTAGGAGAAGAAGTTCTCGTTGATGAACGTCTTGATTTGCGAACGCACGGAATGCGTGGAAAGGGCCACGATCATGGCGACCAATCCCGCAAATCCGAGAACGATGGAGAGCACCAGTGCGGGCGTTCCGCCGAAATGGCGCACGTAGAGCGCCGCCGCGGCCGTGCCCTGCAACAGGATGCCGGCGAAAATCAGCGTAGCGGAGTGGAACACGACCTGGCGCGAGGAGTGCAGCTTCAGCCTCAGCGATTCACCGCGCACGGCGGTCACGATGAAGAGCGGCAGCGTCACAATGTAGATCAGAGGTTGGGCGAGCTGGAACGGTTCGATGCGCGCGGCGCCTAGGAACTCGGGGATGTTGAGCACCAGCCCGTAGACATAGAGCGCCGTCAGCCCGATCAGCATGAGCTTGACTGACCACAGCCGCGAGCGCGTCAGGTTACGGTAGAGGTTCTCGACCAGGATCAACCCCATGATCGCTACGATGATCTGCGCTGTGGGCAGGTTCATCCGCACGCCAAGCCCGGTGTCGACCGTGGAGCGGGTCAGCGCGAACGCGAAATCAATGGCAATGACGACCGCGCCGGAAACCGCCAGGCGCCGCCACAGCGGATGCTGTCGGGCGTCCTGCCGCAGAAGCGCGATGCAAAGAGCGAACCACGCCGCGTCGCGCAGAGCGGCCGTCGCCGGCGGCAACCACGCACCTGTCCAGCCGAGATCGTACAATGCGCCCGTGAGGGCCCACGCCGCCGAAATCATCGCGGCCGCCGAGAGCAGATAGTTGGGCAACGAGTGTTTGCCGCGAGCCGGCAGCACGCCCGCGAAGGCGGCGTAGGCGAGGGCCGTACTCAGACCCGCGAAGATCGAAATCTCCTGTCCCATCTGGCCTTTGGAGAGCTGGATTTAGTTGGAACAATTATCAACAACTGTGTTCGATCTCAATCAAGCGCGGCGCGCTTCTGTTAGAAAAATTTACAGGTGTGGGTTCACTGCACCGACCGAAATGTCCGATTCCGTAGCGCCAAGCACTCGTTTCCGTTGCGCCAGAACGCTGCGGAACAGCTTGAGCTGTCCACTCGTGGTTGCTTCCCAATCGAACCGTTCGGCATACGCGCGCGTGCCCGCACGGCTTGGAAGATTCGCAAACAACCGGAGCACACTTTCCACCACGCCGCGCGCGTCGACGCTCTTCATGAGTACGCCCGCGGCTGCGTCCGCGACGACTTCGGGCGTGCCCCAAATGGCGGATGCGGCCACCGGCGTGCCGCATGCCATGGCCTCCAGCAGGACGTTGGCCCAGCCTTCGCGGCTCGACGCGAGCACGAGTGCGTCGATCGCGCGATAGACGTCGACCAGTCGGCGCTGGTCGAGACTGCCCAGAAAGCGCACGCGACCCGCAACACCCAGAGATTCTGCGAGCCGACCGAGGCGGTTGCGTTCCGGACCGTCGCCCGCGATGACGAGGTCTGTGTCGGGCAGTTCGCGCAGCGCCGCGATGACCCGGTGATGGCCTTTGCGTTCGATCAGCGAGCCGACGCTTCCAAGCGTGCGGCGTGTGAATTTTAAACTGCGTCGGGCGGCGTCGCGGTCGCCCACAGAAAACAGTTCGAGGTCGACCCCGTTGCGCAGCACGGTCACGCGATCGCCGGCAACGCCCAGTTCCACCAGCCGGTCCTTCAGCGCCTGGCACACGGTGACAAGTCCGTCCGCACGCTCCGCAGCTTCGAGGATCATCCGCCGGGGTGTCGGAAAATCGGGAATGCGGTTGAGGTCGGTGCCGCGCGCGGTCACAACGACGGGAATGTTGAATTCACGCGCCAGTCGCACGGCCGCCACCCCGTCGGGGAAGAAGTAGTGCGCGTCGATAAGGTCGAACCGCCGCCCTTCGGCAATGAACCGGGCGAGTGTGCGACGCATTGTGCGGTAGAGCGTATAGGGCGACAGCGTCATGCCGACTTTCGGCACCACCAGATAGCGAGGATGCCATACCGTCAACTTCCCGCGCCGGGCGACATGTGGAACAAGGTCGAGCCGGCCCGCGCCCGGATAACGCACGAAGGGCGGAAGCCACGGCACGGGAGCCAGTACCTCAGCGGCAACCTCATCCGAGGCGACCAATTTCTCCAATCGCGTTGCGACGAAGGCGCCGTGTGTCGGATTCGCCGCATTCGGGAACAATGTGGTCGTGGTCAGAATCGACAGCATGCAGAGAGTCGATTCATGACGGCAGCAGTATTGGCATGGGTGACTCGTTCTGCCAGTAATCGGCTTGGGCGCGGTCGCCCGGATGCGCACCATCACTAACATCGATGAGCGGCGCGGAGAAGACGATGAATCTTTCGATTTTCGGCATGGGTTACGTTGGCGTCGTTTCCGGCGCGTGCCTGGCGAAACTCGGCCATCGGGTGATCGGCGTTGACGTAAACGTCGAAAAAGTGGACCTCATCAACTCGGGGCGCTCGCCGATCGTCGAGCCCGGGGTGCCGGACTTGATCGCCGAACTTGTCGCAAAAGGCGCCTTGTCCGCCACAATCGATTCCGTTGCAGCCATCGCACAATCGGATGTCTCGTTCATTTCGGTGGGCACGCCGAGCGGCAAGGGCGGCGCAGCGCTTCTCGATCACTTGGATCACGTTTCGGTTCAAATCGGCGAGGCGATCGCAAAGAAGTCGACTCCGCATACCGTGATCGTCCGTTCGACCGTGCCCCCGGGAACCGTGGCGGATCGGGTCGGTCCGGCGCTGGTGCGTGCCTCGGGGCGCAAGCTCGGCGAGGGCTTAGAGCTCGCGGACAATCCCGAGTTCCTTCGCGAAGGCCGAGCCGTCGGCGATTTCGACAAGCCGCCGTTCACTCTGATCGGCTCATCGAGCGTGAGGGCGGTGGGAGTGGCGCGCGAGCTTTACAGTGCCATCGATGCGCCCTTCATCGTCACCGACGAGCGCACTTCGGAGTGCATCAAGTACCTGTGCAACGTGTTTCACGCCGTGAAGATCGGTTTCGCCAACGAGGTGGGCGCGGTGCTCAAATCGGCCGGCGTCGATTCACGCGAGGCCATGCGCGTGTTCTGCGAGGACCGGGTACTCAACATTTCGCCGGTCTACCTGCGGCCGGGATTCGCATTCGGCGGTTCCTGCCTGCCGAAGGACTTGCGGGGGTTCCTGTCGCTGGCCGACGCCGAGCATATCGAGCTGCCGTTCCTGGGCAGCCTCTTGCGCAGCAACGAGCGCCACATCGACCGGGCTTACGAGATGATCGCGCGCGGCGGCCGCCGCAAGGTCGCGTTCTTCGGGCTGTCGTTCAAGCCGGGAACCGATGACATGCGCGAGTCTCCGCTCGTAACGCTTGCCGAGAAGCTGATCGGAAAGGGCTACGAACTTTCCATCTACGACCGCGACGTCGAGCTTGCGCGGCTGACGGGCGCCAACAAGGCGTTCATCGAGCAGGAAATCCCCCATCTCGGCCGCCTGCTCAGGAAGACCGTCCAGGAAACGCTCGACGGCGCCCAGGTGATCGTTGTCGGCCATGTGGGCAAGGCGGAAGCCGCCGCCATTGCGGCCGGCCATGAGGGCCGTGCCATTGTCGATCTGCAGGGGGTCAAGGAACTCGAAGCGCTGGGCGACGCGGATTATGAAGGCATCTGCTGGTGAATAAGCCGCGCCTTCTGTTCATTTCGCCGCGCTACCTGCTTCCGGCCGACATGGGCGGAAAGATCAGGACGGCGCATGTTCTGAAGGGGCTGAGGGGCGGGCGCTTCCATGTCATTCTCGCTTCGCCTGCGCCCGTCCGTGTTCCGGCATCGCATCGGGCGGAGCTACGTGAGCTTTGCGAAGAATTCATAAGCTGGCCCGAAGCGCCGCGCGGCAAGTTGTTCGCGTACACGCGCCTGCGCCATGCTTTCTCGCCGCTGCCGATTTCGATCGCGACTGATCGCTCGGCTTCGGCCCGCCGTTTGATAGCCGATGCTGTCCAAGACGCGGATATCGTGGTCGCCGACTTTCTTCACTCCGCCGTGATTTTGCCGTCTGCCCTCCCGATTCCATCCGTGATGTTCACGCATAACGTCGAAGCCGAGATCTTCGCGCGTCATGCCGAGTTGGCGTCGGGGCCAATGCGCAGGGCGGTCTGGCGCGGCCAGCTTGCGAAGATGCAGCGCTTCGAGGGCTCGACGCTCGCGAAATTCGACGCGGTGGTTGCAGTTTCGGAGCGCGATCGCGATCGCTTCCGGCGTGAATATGACGTCACGGCAGCCACCATTCCGACCGGCGTCGATCTCGGATATTTCGCGTTTCATCCCGTGGTGGAGCGGCCGCCACCGGTGATCGCATTCACCGCCTCTATGGATTCGCTAGCGAACATCGACGGCGTGCGCTGGTTCATGGATTCGGTCTGGCCGCTGATTGTGGCCCAAGTGCCCGACGCGCAGATGCGCGTGATCGGACGCAGCCCCGACCCCGGATTGATGAACGAAGCGGGCAGGCGCGGGCTCAACTGGCGCTTCACCGGCTACGTCGATGACGTGCGGCCGCATCTCGAAACGGCATCCGTTTATGTCATACCACTGCGGGTGGGCGGCGGAACGAGGATCAAGGCCTACGAAGCGATGGCATTCGGCCTTCCGACAGTCTCCACGAAGATCGGCGTGGAGGGTCTGGCTGTCGAACCCGGCAGGCACTTTCTGGAAGCCGATGATGCAGGCGGATTCGCGACAGCGGTAGTATCTCTGCTCGGCGATTTCGGGCTGCGCCGCCGGCTCGCTGCTGAGGCAAGGGCCCTGGTAGAGGCGAACTGCTCGGCGCGCAGCGTGGGCGCGGTATTCGAGGCGATTTGCACGGCGGCGATGGAGGCTCGCCGCTCCCAGTCGTGGGCGCCTAGCGCGAGCCTTGCGCGAACACGAGCACCCGGAACGTCTGGAGCATGATCGACAGGTCGCGAAGCACGCTGAAGTGCTTCAGGTAGTAGAGGTCGTACTCGAGCTTGCGCTCGGCATCTTCCACGGATGCGCCGTACGGATAGTTGATCTGCGCCCATCCGGTCACCCCGGCCCTGACGCAATGGCGCAGGTGATAGAGGCGGATCTGCTCGGAGAGCTGCTTTACGAATACGGGACGTTCCGGGCGGGGCCCGACCATCGACATATGTCCCATGAGCACGTTGAACAGCTGGGGCACTTCGTCGATGCGCGTGCGCCTCAGGATTCTGCCGACGCGCGTCACCCGCGGATCGTTCTCGCACGCCCATTGCGCGCCGAATTTCTCGGCATCGACGCGCATCGTCCGGAACTTCACGATACGGAAGATGCGGCTGCCCTGGCTCATGCGCTCCTGGCGGTAGAACACCGGGCCGAAGTCCTCGACCACGATGGCAACGGCGATGACGGCAAGGGTTGGCAAGGTGAGCAGCAGGAGAGTCACGGATACCACGATGTCCAGCAGGCGCTTTATGCCGCGATCGAGCCAGCCGAACCGGAACCCCTCGGAATAGAGAAGCCAATGCGACTCCGTCCACTTGAGATCGACACGGCCGGTTTCGCGCTCGACGAAGCTGTTGAAGTCGAACACGGGCACGCCGTTGGCCTTCCAGGGCAGTAGGTGATCGAAGTGCAGGCCGGCCGGGTCGTCGACTGCGACCACGACCTGATCGATATGCAGGCGCGCCTCGAGTTCTTCCACGGTTTGCACGCCGGTCAGAGGCTTGATGGCTTCGCCCGGAATGTCGGTGGGCGGATCGCCGCCCAGATAGGCTTCGGTCAGGAAATATAGTTCGGCGAGGCGCCGGTCGGAGCGCCTGAAGAGATCGCGCAAGTGATGCGCGCGGGTCCCAGTGCCGATTACCAGAATGTGACGCCGGAACCAATGCCGTCGGGCCATGGCGAGAAACAGCGGCCGGCTCAGCATGCCGCCGAACAAGCCTGCGCCCACGCCGAGCAGAACGATCGTCAGTCCTCTGGACGCGCTGAGGAATGCCAGCGAATGGAAGAGGAACACGAGTCCGAAGTGAAACACGAACAGCGAGGGGACCGCGCTCACTCCCAACGCAACGACGAGACGCGTGATCGAGGTCGAGAAATTGATCAGCGCATCGTATCGGTAGCATCCGGAAGCGTAGGCAAGGGCGAATGAACTTGCGACCATGACGAAGATCGCGGACGCGGTCTGCCTGGGCGTGTCGAGACCCAATCGGCCGTGAATCGAGAAAATCAGCACGGCGATCGAACCGGCCATGAACACGAGATCGAGCGTGGCCATAGTCGTGCGCGAGCCGGGCAGGAAGCGCTGACGCATTTCGGCCTTTGTACCGGCGATTGCGAAGGACGGGCCGGGGCTTCGCGGCAATGTGGAGGAGTCCCATGCATGCGATTGAAACGCGTTCGCTGTATTTTGCGCGCGGAACGCCCCGAGAGAGTCTCTCATCGCTGATCACCATTCCCGCAGAATGCGCTGCAAAGGCATATCGAATTCGTGCGGCGCGCAAAAGCGAATTTTTAAGTAGAAAAATTCCATTAAACTTGACGAACAGGTACAGAAGGGGTTCGGATTCACCGCAGTTGAACAGTGTTAGGACAGTAGTTGTCGAGACTTGAGTGCATCTCGGGTGTTTTTGAATCTCCTAGCCGGGTGCGACAGCGGGCGCCGATCGAATGGCTCATGCACCCAAGTCAGACGAAGGTCTGATGGTTCCGTAACGCCCGGCGATATCGGTGTTGCT
>Ga0335069_10007407_pt1 | contig 15850 bp, 9 predicted proteins | sample Lox_Sample_11_FD_206714 | JGI IMG/M metagenome (GOLD analysis project Ga0335069, IMG submission 206714) | Soil microbial communities from Loxahatchee National Wildlife Refuge, Florida, United States - Lox_Sample_1.1 | ecosystem: Environmental > Terrestrial > Soil > Wetlands | place: USA: Florida... | reverse complement strand
CGCGCCGGCGGTCCTTTCTGGATCTCATGGGTCAGTCGAGTGTCACGCATCACGGTGCTTCAGTGCGATTGGTGCGATACCCAAGCAAGGCCGATTCTAACCACTTCGGCCGGTTTGGGGACCGTTTTGCAAATCTCGCATGCGTCATGTGGCGCAGCACCAAAAAAAGTGCTTTAATTGCGCACTGACAATCCTCAAGATTTGTCGCCCCCATTGTCTTCTTGAGGAGGGAATATGAGCTGTTTGACCCAAAGCCGCTGGCTGCCGGCAACCTCGATTTGCGCAGCCGTGATGACAGCCGCACTGACGATGGCTGCACAAACCGCGAACAAAGAACTGGCAACTTCCGCAAAGCCGGCCGCCCCAGCCACTACCCTCCCTGTACCCCAGCCCAGCCCCGAGGCACTTGGCGACTCGTTGATGGCGCACAAACGCTACCAGGCTGCCATTGAAGCATACAAACAGGCGCCTCAGAATTCCGCCACAGTCTGGAACAAGATGGGCATCGCCTATCAGATGCTGTTCGATCTGCCGGACGCGAAGCGCTGCTATGAATCGTCTCTCAAGATCGATCCGAAGAGCGTGAATGTTCTGAACAACCTCGGCACGGTCTACGACTCGATGAAGGAGTACAAGGCAGCCGTAAAGATGTATCGCAAGGCGCTGAAGATCGATCCGAAATCGGGTCTGGTGCTGAAGAACCTGGGTACGGATCTTCTGGCGCAGCATAAGTATAAAAAAGGTTGGGAAGTGTATAAGGACGCGCTGGCGGTCGATCCACAGATCTTCGATCGCTCGAATGGGCCGCGTATCGAGAATCCCGCGTCGGTGCAGGAACGCGGCGCCATGAACTACTACATGGCGAAGGGCTGCGTACGCGCAGGCAAGAACGAGCGTGCTGTCGAGTATCTGCGCATGGCGATCAGCGAGGGCTTTACGAACGCCAAGAAGGTAGCCGCCGATCAGGAATTTGCCGGCCTGCATGGTGTGCCGGCGTTCGAGCAGCTGATTGCAGAGCAGAAGGCGCAGTAGCCGCGGTCCGTACGCGCTGAGCCACCTAAGGATATCCCTTGTTCATCGTGCGCGGCGCGCGTCGTCTCGACGACCTTTACACTCGTCTATTCTTGATGAGGCCTGTGGAGACCGAATGAAGGTGCGTGTTCTGGCTGCGATGTTGTTTTCTGCTGCCGTGGTTGTTGCTTCGGCGCAAGAAATGCCTGCGCCGCAAGGGCAGAGTGAAGGCGGGTGGCAAGGCCAGCGCGGCGGTCGCGGCATGGGCGCGGGCTTCGGCATGCCGCGCGGCACCATCGGAACGGTGACCGAAGCAGCAGCCGACCACTTAACGGTGAAGACCGAGCTGGGCGACGTCTATACCGTCCATTTCAGCGTCAATACAAGGATCCTGAAGCAGCCACCGGGGAGTGGGGGGCCGCGGCGTGGGCAAGGGGCCGGGCAGGGACAAGGCGAGGGCCAGGGTTCAGAAGAAGCTCCCATGCGGACTCCACCGCAGCCCATCAAAGCCACCGACATCAAGGTGGGTGATGTGATCGCGGCCAACGGCGAGGTGGATGCGGGCGCGAAATCGGTCGGTGCGGTGTTCATTTTGCTGATCGACCCGGAGCGCGCCAAAGAGATGCGTGCGTTGGAGGCTGCCTACGGCAAGACGTGGCTGGCCGGACGCGTGAAAGCTATCGACGAGGTCAAGGTGAGCCTGGAAGGCGGTCCCGATCGCGTACCCCACAGCTTTGTTGCCGACGAGAATACGACCTTTCGCAAACGCCGCGAGCCGATCACCCTGGTCGATGTGCAGGTGGGCGACATGGTGCGCGTGGAAGGCGCGATGAAGGATGGGACATTTGTTGCGTCGTCGGTCGTGGTGATGGTCCCGCCGCCGAATGGCGCTCGATCTGGAAGCGGCGGACAGGGCGAGGGACCAGGAGCTGGCGGGGGTGAAGGACAAGGCCAGCCTATTCCGCCGCCTCAGTAACGCGGTTGGCGATTGGCAACGCTACTCTGCGCGCAGGGCCTCAACCGGATCGAGACTCGCCGCACGCTGCGCCGGAATCAGCGCCGCAATAAGTGCGGCAATTGCGAGACTGACCGTTGCGGCCGTCAGCATTACCGGATCCCACGGCTTGACCCCGAAGAGCTGGTCGGTGATCAGCTTTCCCGCGCCCATCGCGGCGGGAATCCCCAAGAGCAGCCCCACGCCCACTTGCCAGAAGGCGCCCCGCAGCACCATGCCGACAACTTCGCTGCGGCTTGCGCCCAGCGCCATGCGGATGCCAATCTCGCCGGTGCGTTGTTCCACCGTGTAAGCGGTGACCCCGTAGAGACCGATCGCGGCCAGGACCAGTGCCAGCCCGCCGAACAACAGCGTCAGCGTTGCAATCATGTTCTGCTGGGCAAAGGCTGCGTCCAGCAGATGCTGGTAGGGATCGACGCTATAGAGCACAAGGTTGGGATCGATCTCAGCCATTGCTCTGCGCACATGGGTTTCTAGGTTGGGCGGATTGCCGGGCGCCCAGATCACGAGGTTGTTGAGATAGTGGCCCTGCGCTTCGCCGGACTGCACTTCCGGTTCGTCGAAGTGGGCCGTCTGGGCGGCCGCCAGGAAAAACATCGGCGAGGGCGGATCTTTGAACCCATAGGTTATATAACGCATGTCGGCAGCGACGCCGACGATCTCATACAGGCCCGCATACTTCCGCTTGTAGACGCCGAAGTGCTGGCCAATGGGATTCTCCCCCTTCTTGAAGAATCTCTTCACGAAGGCCTGATTCACGACCGCGACATTGGGCGTGCTCGCTGTGTCCTGCTGGGTAATCGGCCGGCCGAGCAGAATTGGATTGCCCAGCGACTCGAAGAATCCCGGTGTCACATACACAAACCCCGAACCGTAATCGTCCTTGGAGTTTGGATCCGGTTTGCCCTGAACCAGCACCCCAGTGTTCCAGTTGTCGCCGCTCATCGGGGCATACAGTACGGCGCTCACGCCGCGCACGCCCGGGATGGCGCCGATCTTCTCTCGGAGTTGTTGGTAGAGAAGGTTGAGTTGATCCGGCTTGTAATTCGCGATTCTGGGATCGATCCAGCCGACATAGTGGTCTTTCAGGTCGAATCCGAAGCTCTGGTGTTCAAGATTGCGCAGGCTGTTGCCGAGCAGGGCCGCCGCGCTGAGCAGGACCAGCGACATCGCCGCCTGCGCGATGACCAGAGCCCTCTGCGGCCAGCGAACGCGCGATCCCGTGGTGCCGCGTGCTCCACGCAAGGCCTCGACGGGTTCCGCATGCGAGGTCAACCACGCTGGTGCGACGCCGAACAGCACACCGGTCACCATGGAGAGCCCAAGCGTGAACAGCAGGATCGGCCACGAGGGCTCGCTCTCAATCGGCACATAGTTGGTGGCGCTGGCAATCTTGAAAGCCAGATACACCATCAGCTGCGTTCCGCCGTACGCAACAGCCACGCCCAACGCGCCACCAACCAGGCCCAGCGCCACGCTCTCCACAAGGGCGCCGCGGATGAGCCGCCGGCGCGAAGCGCCGAGTGCGATGCGCACCGATGTCTGGGGGCGATTTCTGAGTCCGCGCGCCAGCAGCAGGTTGGCGATGTTGGCGCAGGCCACCAGCAGAACGCACCCCGCCGCAGCGAGCAGAAGCTGCAGGCCTTTCTCGTACTCCTCCTTCATCCCAGCCACGCCCGCGCCGCCGGGGGTCAGGTACATCTTCTGCTGCTGCCAGATTTCCCTCTCCTGCGGTGTCATATCCGCGACATGGCTTGCCTGCCAGTCGTGGAGCTCCACGCGCAGGCGTGCCTCCAACTGCTTGGGGTCCGTTCCGGGTTTCACCCTTCCGATCAGGTCGAGCCAATTCCGGTCAGCCTCCTTCAGCTGGGACAGCGGTCCATGAAGCAGCGGTTCCGCGGTCACCGGAAGCCAGATGTCCGGCATGCCCCAACCCACGAGCTTGGCGCCATAAAATCCGGGCGTCGCCACGCCCACGATGGTGAATGGATGCCCGTTGATCTGGTAGGCCGCGCCGACAATCGACGGATCGCTTCCGTACTTGTCCTTCCAGACGCGGTAGCTCATGACGGCCACGGGCGGAGCGCCTTCCACATCGTCGGAGGGCTGAAACACTCGACCCATCCAGGCGCCGACGCCGAAGGTCCTGAAGAAATTCCCCGACACAAATTGACCATTGCGTGTGTCGGCCGGCTGCTGACTCCCGACGCGGCGCACGCCAAGGCCCTCGTTTCCGCCCTGCAGAGCCGCCAGATCCGCAAACTGCGGCGTGTTATCGCGGAAGTGCTTGTACAGGTCGTAGGAGAAGATCGAAAACTCCTCGTCCTGCGTGTAACCACCCCAGCCGCAGCAGTGAACCTTGTTTCCGATCCGCCACAGCTCGTCGGGTTTGGTCACGGGCAGCGACTTGAGCATGACCTGCTGCACGAGGGAGAAGATCGCCGTGGTGGCTCCGATGCCCAGAGCGAGCGTGAGAACGGCGGTTGCCGTGAATCCAGGTGAACGCCTCAGCTGCCGCAGAGCCTGCTTCAGATCGCCGATCATACTGCCCCCAAATGTCCGTGGAATCCGCATCTGATTCAATGCACGCGGGCAGCCAGGACGGTGGACGCAGAACGATCTGAAAATGAATGAATTAGAGACGCGCGGGACAAGGCGTCATTGTCCGCAATCGCGATCCTCTGTTCGGAAACGAACAAGCTCCCTCAGCGGCGGCGGAGTCCGATCCAGGCGGCAAGACACCCGGCGACCACTCCAGCAGCAAAGACGATGCCGACGGCCTCCAGCGGATTCTGGCGGACGGCCCTTTTGGCATCGTCCACCGTGTCCTCTGCGAACTCACGCCCCTGGCGCGCCGTGCGCAGGGCAGAACGCACGCCATCGTCGACGGCATCTCTCACGACAGACCGGATCTTCGACACTTCACGAAGGACATCTTCAACAGTTACCTGCTTTTCCAGGATTTCCATAGACGTTGATCTCTCCCAGACTTTGTTTGCGGGCCGATGCGCCGATCCCCGCTTCAGCTTTTTTGGCCTACCTGTTCTCAGATGTGATCCCATTGGAGGTTGTTGCTTGGCCTGGACGAGCGCGAGCCTCCTTCGGCTTCCGGAATCCTCGGCAAAGCCGGCCCGTTCAGCGACTTCTCAGTTCCAGAAGGACACGGTCACTCAGGAATCGCCGGGTTGAATCGGACTCTATGCGCGATCTTGGTCGCCATTGGGATGTGGTGCGTGCGTCACGGCGCTGGATCTTTCTCCCGGTTAGACTGTGCGCGAGAAGGAAGACGACCCGCAATGGAATCGACCGGCAAGCCGGACTCAGCCAGCAGCTACGAGCAGCAGCTCCGCGATGCGCGTTTTGCGATGCGGATCTCTCTGATTGTCGGGCTCCTGATGCTTGCCGGCAAGGTGAGCGCCTATCTCCTTACTGGTTCTTCCGCGATCTTCTCCGATGCGGCCGAGTCCGTCGTTCACGTGGTGGCCGTGGCCTTTGCGGTTTTCAGCCTGTGGCTCAGCACACGGCCGGCGGACCCGAAGTTCCACTACGGCTACGAGCGGATCACGTTCTTCTCCGCTGGATTCGAAGGGGCCATGATTGTTGTGGCCGCCGGAAGCATCCTGTACACCACAATTCAGAAGTGGAGACACGGGATCGTCCTCGAAGATCTGGGCAACGGCGTGATTCTGATTGTTGCAGCGGGCCTGCTGAACGCTGTTCTTGGCTGGTATCTGCTGCGGCTGGGCCGCCGCAATCACTCCCTGATCCTGGAGGCAGACGGAAGACACGTCCTGACCGACAGCTGGACGAGTTTCGGCGTCGTTGTGGGCATTGTGCTGGTGATGTTCACCGGGTGGAAGCCGCTCGACCCGCTGGTGGCCCTGGCGGTCGCGGCGAACATTCTCTGGTCGGGTGGCACGCTCGTTTGGCAGGCGGCTAAGGGCCTGATGGACTACTCGGATCCCTCGATCGGTCACCAGATCCGCGGCCGACTCGACCCCATCTGCGATGAGCTAGGACTGCAGTATCACGGGGTGCGCTTTCGGACGACTGGCTATCGCCTGATCATTGAAATTCATCTGCTGTTTCCGCAGACGATGGCATTGGGCGAGGCGCACCGCCTGGCAACGCTGGTTGAAGAACGCCTCACTCTGGATCTGGGCATGCCGTCGGAGGTGACGACGCACCTGGAGTCGCTGGAGGATCACTCCGAGGTGCACCACATGCAGCATTACACGGGGCGGCCCGACTAGGCCGAGCACGTCCGCGTGCGCACTGCGTTTCGAACTACTCTTCGCGGAGCGTGCGCATCGGGTCGGCAAGCGATGCGCGCCGTGCCGGCGCATAGGATGCAAGCAGCGCGGCCGTGAGTACCAGCAAAGCGACTCCGGCGAGAATCAGCGGGTCAGTTGCACTAACGCCATAAAGCAACGTCTGCACGACGCGTCCCAGGCTGAGGGCAAGCGCCAGTCCCAGGAGTGTGCCCGGAACGGCCAAGCGCGCGCATTGAGCGAAGACCATCTGCAGCAGGTCTCTGCGCTGCGCACCGAGAGCCACGCGCAGGCCGAACTCCTGCGACCGCTGGGCTACGGTGTAGGCGATCACGCCGTAGGTTCCGATGCCGGCGAGCAGGATAGCCAAACCTGCAAACAGACCCACGAGTGCGAACGTGAACCGAGGCGTGGAGAGAGAGGCATCGACGACCTGATTCATTAACTTCACGTCGGCGACCGCGAGTTCCGGATCGAGTCGATGCACGGCGTCGCGCAAGCCATCGGCAACCTCTCGTGGATCGGATTGGGTTCTGATGGCGATCGACATATCCGATTCGGAGACCTGGAACTCAGACCACCAGAAGGCAGGTTCGGCGCCCGTGCTGTTGGGCTGGTCTTTCACGTCGCCTACGACGCCCACAATGGTCATCCAGTCGGAATCTTTCTTCGGCGTGTCCTCGAAGCTGATGCGCTTGCCGATCACATCTTCGTGCGGCCAGTAGCGCTCGGCCATGGCGCGATTGACGATCAATACCTGGGGCACATCTTTTCGGTCGGCCTCGGTAAAGAACCGCCCTTCGAGCAGAGGGATTCCCATGGCGCTGAAGTAGCCGGGGGTTGCCATGTGATAGCGCGCGTGGAAATCCTGATGGGGTGCAGGCTTTTTGCCTTCGATGGTGAAGCCACCCGCGTTCTCGTCGTAGCCGGTCCAGGGCAGGTCACTGCCTGCTCCAGCACTTTGAACACCGGGCAGAGCGCTCAAGCTGCGCACGAGATCCTGGTAGAACCGGGCTGTCTGTTCGCCGGTCTTATAGCGCTGGTGAGGAAGCGAGAGGCTGGCGGTGAGGAGATGATCTTCGCGGAAACCAGAGTCGAGATGGACGAGGTTGAGAAACGTGCGCAACATCAGGCCGGCGCCCACGAGAAGGACGCACGCGAGGCTCACCTCGGAGATGACCAACGCGCTGCGCAGGCGGTTCTGGTGGCGGCTCGCGGTTGTGGTCCGTCCGCTTTGTTGCAGTCCCTGCTTAGGGTCGGTGTGCGATGCCTGCAGGGCGGGTGCGAGGCCGAAGAGAATGCCGGTAAGCACGCTGATCAGCAGCGTGAAGGCAAGTACCGGCCCGCTGACGTGAATATCCTGAGCACGAGGAAAGTCGGCGGGCAGCAATGCGACGAGGACGCGTACTCCCACGAATGCGAGTAAGAGACCAAGAGCCCCGCCTGCGAGCGAGGTTATAAGGCTTTCAGTGAGGAGCTGGCGCACGACGCGCAACCTGGGAGCTCCCATGGCGAGCCGCACGGCCATCTCGCGTTGGCGAGCAGAAGCGCGCGCCAGCAACAGGTTCGCTGTGTTGGCGCAGGCGATGAGCAGAACCATTCCAACCGCGCCCAGCAAGACGAGAAGCATGCGTCGGCTGGCGCCAACGACCTCGGAGTAGAGCGGGATGACGAGGACGGACCAGCCTGCGTCCCCATCGGGATGTTCGCGGCCGAGCTGAGACATGATGGCGTTCATCTCCGCACGTGCTTGATCGACGGCGACCCCGGGCCTGAGACGGCCGATGCCTTCAATGAAGTGCGAGCCGCGTTGATTCGAATTGCCAGCGAAGGAGAAGGGCCACCATACGTCGACGCTTTCTCCGTACGCCACCGCGTGGTAGTCGTTGCCGGGATGCTCGGTGCCCGCAGGCATCACACCGATGACGGTGAACGGCTGCATGTTGAGCGTGATCTTGCGCCCGATGACGTTGGGGTCGGCATTGAATTGTGTTCGCCATACGCGGTCGCTGAGAATCACCTGCAGGCCGTTGCCGGGAATCTCCGCCTTGAAGTCGAATTCGCGGCCGAGGTGAGGCTTGATCCCGAGCACGCGAAAGTAGCCGGAGGTGATGCCGAAGCCATTGAGCCGGATCGGCTCGCCACTGCCGGAGAGTTGCACATCGCCGCGCGTAAAGGCGGCGATGCTTTCGAAGGAGTGGTTGCGGGCCCGGAAATCGAGAAAGTCAAACGGGTTGAGAGGGAACTTGGGATAGTCGGCGCTGGAGAGGAAGATGCGCGCCAGACGCTCAGGCTCCGGATAGGGCAGGCGCTTGAGCAGAACGCCGTCTACCACGCTGAAGATGGCGCTATTGGCTCCGATACTGAGCGCCAGGGTCGCGATCATCACGAGCGCGAAGGTGCGATTGATCCAGAGCTGGCGCAGCGCGTAGCGGATGTCGTCGAGGGTCAGGTCAATGAATTGCGTGCCGCGCGCTCCGCGGCAATCCTCTTTCACTTGCTCATGTCCGCCAAAGACGAGCCGCGCACGGCGTTTGGCCTCCTCTTCGGTCATGCCCGTGCGCATATACTTCTCCACCTCGCGATCGAAGTGAAAGCGGATCTCCTCGTCGAGTTCTTCCTCGACAGCTTCGTGGCGAAACATCGCACGCAGACGATAACGCAGATCCTGCAGCATGGCGGTTTCAGGCTCCTTCCAGCACTTGCTGAACGGCCACAGTCAGCTTTCGCCAGGCCTTGGTTTCGTGCTCCAGTTGTCGTTTGCCGGTCGGCGTCAGCTCGTAGTACTTTGCGCGCCGGTTGTTGTCGGAGGTTCCCCACCTGGCCTTGATCCAGCCGCGGCGCTCGAGGCGATGAAGTGCGGGATAGAGGGAGCCCTGCTGGATGCTGAGCACTTCGCTGGACACCTGTTGCACCCGCTCGGAGATGGCCCATCCATGCTGGGCGCCCGGCAACAGGGTGCGCAGAATCAGCAGGTCCAGGGTCCCTTGAGGCAGTTCGATTCTCCCCGTCAAATCTCTCCCCTTTCACTTCGACACAAGAATAGAGGCGCATTTGTAGAAGTGCAAGGGGAGAGTGACCAACGGCGCTTTTGCCGGTTGGGAGGCCTTACAGGACGTGAATCCGTCGATTGGCTGCGGGCTTAAAGCCGGGGATGGCGCCGGACGATGTCCGGGCTTCGAGGAACTTTGCAAAGTCCTCGGCGTTCATCGGCTTTCCAAACAGATAGCCCTGCGCCTGATCGCAGGAGGTGCGGCGCAGAATCTCCACCGCATCTTCCGTTTCGACGCCTTCGGCGATGGTCTTGATCCCGAAGCTCTGACTCAGCTGGGTGATCGATCGGACGATGGATTCGTCGACCTTGCTATGACAAATGTTGCGGACGAAAGTCTGATCGATCTTCACCTTGTCGAATCGGAAGTCGCGCAAATAAGTAAAGGTGGAGTAGCCGGTGCCGAAATCGTCGAGGGCAACGCGTACGCCGAAGGCCTGAAGCATCGCAAGCGCAGAGGCAACATTGAGTTTGTCTTCGACCAGAACAGATTCAGTCAACTCCAGCTCGAGCATCGCCGGTTCAAGTCCAGCTTCAGCGATGGCTTCTGCCACGACGTCGGCCAGTGCGCCGCGTCGGAACTGCAGCGCAGAGAGGTTCACGGCGACGGGAATTCCGGAATGTTTCGAGCTTCGCCAGCATGCTGCCTGTCTGCATGCTTCACGAATGACCCAATTGCCAATCTCCACGATCAGGCCGCTGTCTTCGGCGACGGCGATGAACTTGCCTGGAGAGATAAGGCCCAGCTTGGGGTGGTTCCAGCGGATGAGTGCTTCAGCTCCAACGACCTCGCCAGTGTTCAGATCGATCTGCGGCTGATAGTGCAGAACGAACTCCCGGTCGTCGAGTCCTTTGCGAATGCCATTCAGAATCAGCAGGTACTCATGGGCATCGGATTCCATCGCCTTCGAATAGACCTGATGGGTATTGCGTCCGGACTTCTTGGCGCAGTACATGGCCAGATCGGCGCGCCTGTGCAGTTCATCGAATGTGGTTCCGTGGTCCGGGTAGACGGCGATCCCCATGGAGACGGAGACGGACAGCTCGAATCCATCGACCTGGAAGGGTTTAGCCGTTTGCTCGCGGATGCGCTCGGCAAAGCGTTCGACGGAATCCGAACCTTCGATCTGAGAGAGCACGATCAGGAACTCGTCTCCACCGAGGCGGCTGAGGGTGTCTCTCTCGCGGATACAGTTCTTCAGCCTTTCGACGAGCGCTTTCAGCAGGTTGTCGCCGGCGCGGTGTCCGAGGGAGTCGTTGACCCGCTTGAAGTGATCGACGTCAAGGAAGAGCAACGCTGCCTTGGTACGGGTCGCGTCGGCGTCCTGCATGGCCCGCTCCATGCTGCTTCTTCCGACCAGGCGATTGGGCAGCGCAGTAAGTGGGTCGTGGAATGCGAGGAAACGCGCATTCTCTTCGGCTTCGCGGCGAAGCGTGACGTCGTGTTGCAACCCGATCAGCTCCACGATCTGGCCTTCGGTGTCGCGCACCGGCGCAATCACCGCTTCCTCCCAATAGAGAGATCCGTCCTTGCGTACGTTATGAAAGACACCCGACCAGGAATTTCCTTTGAGCAGGCTTGCCCACATCGATTGATACTCTTCGGGGGTTGTATCGCCGCTTTTGAGAAGGCTCGGGTTCTTGCCGTGGACCTCTTCGGCCGTGTAGCCGGATTGCGCCGTGAATGCATGATTCACGTACTGAATCCGTCCTTGAATGTCGGTGATGATCACCGCGACCGGGCTTTGCTCGATCGCTGTCATCAGCCTGCTCAACTCCAGCTCCATCTGCTTGCGCCGCGTGACGTCGCGGCCAACGTGGAATGCACCGATCAGTTTTCCTTCGGCGGTGAACAGGGGAGCAAAGTGAGACTCAATGTAACGAAGTGTGTCGCCCACCGGGTAGGACCACTCTGAAGTGACGCGGTGGCCGTTGAGCGCCCGCTGCCATTCCATCGCCAGGCCATTGGGACCGTCTGTAATCTTGACGCCGATCTCTCTCCTGAGACCCAGGTCGTCGGTCATCTGCCGGTGCGCGCCGTTGATCAACGTGAGATTCATGTTCCGATCCACCGCGGCAACCATGTCGGATGATCCCTGAACAATTCCCTGAATCCACGAGTGCGATTCGGCAACCGCCGCGGAGAGCCGTTTGTTTTCGGCCTCCGACTCGATTCGATCGAGGCACGCCGAGATGTCGGTGGCCATCTCTGCGAGCAGATTGAACATCTCCGGCGTGAAGTATCCAGTCTCTCCAGCTTGCAGTGACAGCGTACCCAGGATTTCTCCCCGCAGGGACAGGGGAAAGGACGCCCAGGCTCGAATGCCATGTTGTTCAATCCGATCGAGCCACGGACCGGGATCAGTGGTTTGGTCCCTGCTGAGGTCATTCGATAGCACAGGCAGGCCGGTGGTGGCGGCACGGCCGGAGGGACCTTTGCTGTTGGGCGAGTCTTCTGCGATGGACACCTCGATCGAGTCGAGAAAGCCGATGGCATCGCCAGCGCTTGCTGTAGGCACGATCCTTTGGCTCTCACGGTCGATCAGGCCAATCCACGCTAATTTGAAGTGTCCATACTTGACGGCAATGTCGCACGTCGTCCGGAACAATGTCTCCCGATCGGTAGCGCTGATAATGCACCGGTTGGTATGGCTGAGTGCAGCATAGGCATCTTTCAGGTGAACGATCTGGTTCTCGGCAGCCTTTGTCTCCGAGACATCTCGAATCACTACCTGGACGAAGACATCTTCGTCGAGATTGATCCGCCGTGCACTGGTCTCAATCGGAAACGTCGAGCCATCGGCGCGGCGATGAACCGACTCCGCGCGAATCGATCCCTCTTCCATCAGGCGTTGCCATCGCAGAGGGAATTGCAGATCTTCCGCCATCAGAGCCGGCAGGGTCAGCTTCTTGAGCTCGTCCAGAGAGTAACCGTAGGCGTTCAAGGCCCGATCGTTCGCCTCCAGGATGTGTGCGCTGGTGTCGAGCAGGAAGACAATGTCGTTGGCCTGCATCCCCCAGTCCTGAAGCCGCTTGCGCAGGGCGTCGTATTGCGCTTCAGGCCCTCGCAAAGAGCGATCGGTGTAGCGATTGAACAAGAGAGTGGTGATGAGAAGCAGAACAAGACCCTCGCCAACGCTGAGGCTCAGGTCCCGGAAGGTTAGAACTTGAGGGAGATGCAGGATGAGATCGTAGAGGATGATGAAGAACACACCCAGGACCACGTAGAACCACGTGATGCGCCGCCTGGTGGTTCTGCGGAGGGCGCTTCCCTCCGGTGACTGACGAATGGCCAACTCTCACTCACTTCCTTCCATAAGCAGGAGGGCCCCACGCGGCAAATCATCAATGGTCAGCTTCCCTCGCTACTCGGTGGCTGAGGGCGACCGCGGATCGCACTGATAGCCGGCCCAGCGAGAGCGCGACTTCAGAGAGATAAGGCTATTTCGACCACTTCTCTTGAGGACTTTAGGAGTTTGTCGAGCCGGAAGTTTCTAAAGTAGGGTGCAGGTGTGATGTAGATCACGGCGTAAGGGGGATTGGGACGCGATTGCCCCTCCGTTGTCTTCGTTGGAGCTGGTGGCCCACTAACGCAGTTTGGCTTCCAGATCCGAAACGAACAGGAGCTGGGCGGAGGTATCGAGCTGGCGTGCCTGGGCGAGAGCCGTCTGCCATTCAGCGCGTGCTTCCTGGCTGCGGCCCACGCCGTTCAGCGCATCGCCCAGCGCCGCGTGTCCGATCAAGAGCGAGGGTTCCTCTGCGACCGCTTGCTGAGCGAGTGGTAACGCCGCGGCGGCATTGCCTTTCCACACGGCCTGGGTGGCGTTCTCCGCGCGAGCAAGAGCGGCCGCTCGATGCAGGTCGAAGCGGCCGTGGAAGACCATGACCTGGTGGTCGATGGTCTCGTCGGGTTTCACCTTTTGAAAATCGGCGTAAGGGTTGAAGACAGCGGAAGGCCATTCGCTGCCGGACATGTCGGCTGCACTCAGCAGCACGAAACCCTGCACGACCGGCGGGATGTTGTCTGCTTCGCCGAACCAGTAGGTGTCGAAGTTGGGCAGGTGATGACAGCGGATGCCGTAGGTCTCGGGCTGGATCTCGGGGAAGACGAAGTAGGCAAACCAGCAATCTTCGTTTGGGTGACGGTCCTGCCAGGCCTTGACCTGGAAGAGCTGCTGACCCCAGTCGGCGTTCGCGTCGCTGAGCAGATTGTGTACGTTGGCAGCGCCTCCCCATGCCTCGTTGGCGTAGGGCATGTAGTTCGGGAAGGCAGCCAGCGAAGAGAGAGCATGGGCCGCAAGGAGCACGGAGCAGACGACGAGCCAGCGGCGGCTGGATGCGGCGAGGGCCGCAGCTCCGGCGCCGGCAAATACAAAGAGATAAGCGTAGAAGGGCAGAAGGTGGCGCACTCCGATGTTCATGTTGGAGAGCACGGCGATGCAGAAGTAGAAGAGAGCGGGGATGAGGAGAAAGGCGAGTTCGCGTCCGCCTTTCAGCTTGCGCGTGGCCAGAGCGAAGAGTGCAACCAATGTGAGCGCGAGCAAGCCAAGCGTGGTCTTGATCGTAAAGACCGAGGGGAAGTACCACCAGACTCCGTGCGAGTAGTTTGTGCCGAAGATGAAAGTGGGATAGAAGGCAGCCATGCGGCCCACGTCGACGAGGCCGATGAGATACGACTCGGGGAGCAGATGCAGATGGCCGATGCCGTTGATGAGGCCGGCGATCTGCGGACCAAAGGGTTCGACATAGGCGGCGAGCGTGGTGCTCATCTTCAGGCCCGCCGGCCGGGCGGCATAGCGAAAGCCGTAGAAGCTCCACAGGACCAGCACGCCCAGCACAACCACGACGCAGAAGGCGCCGGTGAGGCGAAGCGCAGTCCGCAGGCGGGTTCTCTTTTCTGCTCTTCGGATCTCGCGGGCGATGAGGAGCAGCAGTATAGGCGCGAGCATGATGCCGGAATGCTTGGTAGCGAGGAGCAGGCCTGCAAACACTGCGGCGAGAACGAGGCGCGGCCACGAAGGCTGCTTCACATAGCGGTAGAAGTACCAGGTGCTGGCGAGAAAGAAGAGCGAGACCCCGATATCGGTTGTCACCAGCGCGGAATGAGCGAGAACGTTGGGATCGAGCGCCGCCAGGGCAAGAGCCGCAAGTCCAGCCCAGTCGCCGAAGAACTCGCGGGCGGAGAGAAAGACGATCAGCGAGAAGGCGAGGGCGAGCAAACCTGCTGCCAGACGCATTTGGAAGACGAGCTGATTGCGGTCACCGTCGTTGCGTGCGAGGAAGTCGCGGCCATCGAGGTAGGCCTCGAGTTTGAAGTCGCGGTCTTTGAGTTCGGGCACCCAGCGGCTGCGGCCGATGAGTGGCACAGCGGCCAGCAGTTTGACCAAAGGCGGATGCTCAGGATTCAGGCCGTAGTCACCGGTATGCCACATCATGTAGCCGGCAAACATGTGGTCCCCTTCATCGAAGGTGAGGGACTCGCGGTGGATGACGAGCACGGTCAAGAGTATCTGCAGGGCGATGAGGCCGACAACGGTTCCCCAAAGGGCTCGCGCGGAGAGTTTGGGCACGACTTTCCTCCGTTTCTCCAAGCAACAGGACATCTTACCGATCGGGGCCGATGGCCGGGGTGGGATCGTCGGGGCTGAGATGAAACCCGGCCTCGGAGAGTTTGGGGATTGCGTTCCAGGGTCTTTTCCCGGCCGATCAGGACCTTCCGGTTCGTCCGGCGAGGCTGGCCTTTTGTCCGGTCCTTCTGCCCTTCGTCGGAAAGGGCGCGCCTGCTTTCTCGGTCCCGCGTACCTTTCGGGGTGACAACGCACCTTGAAAGGGATCGGCTGCAATGAATGAATCACTCGTTCAAGTCGAAGAGGTCACCCGCAAGTTCCCGCTGGACCACAGTGAGGTGACGGCGCTGGACCACACCAGCCTCCGGGTCTCAGCCGGCGAGTTTCTGGCCATCGCCGGACCGAGCGGCAGCGGCAAATCCACGCTCCTCAATCTGATTGGCTGTATCGACAAGCCGAGCTCGGGGCGCATCCTGATCGGTGGTGTCGACACGTCGCAGCTGAGCGCGGCGGCGATGACCTCGCTGCGCCGGGAGAAGATCGGCTTCGTTTTTCAGACCTTCAACCTGATTCCGGTCTTTACCGCCGCCGAGAATGTCGAGTTTCCGCTGCTGGTGCAGGGACTAAGTGCGGCCGAGCGCCGGAGCCGTGTGCAGGAAGCGCTCGAGAGCGTCGGTCTCTCGGCACGTGCCCATCACCGGCCCGATCTTCTCTCGGGCGGCGAGCGCCAGCGGGTCGCGGTAGCTCGGGCGATTGTGGGCCGACCGGCTCTGGTGCTGGCTGATGAGCCGACTGCCAATCTCGACACGCGCAATGCAACGCAGCTGATCGATCTGATGCGCGATCTGAATGGCCGCCTCGGCCTCACGTTCCTCTTTTCCACCCACGACCAGCGCCTGCTGGAGCACACGCCGCGCATCGTCCGGTTGACCGA
>Ga0335069_10007406_pt1 | contig 15851 bp, 15 predicted proteins | sample Lox_Sample_11_FD_206714 | JGI IMG/M metagenome (GOLD analysis project Ga0335069, IMG submission 206714) | Soil microbial communities from Loxahatchee National Wildlife Refuge, Florida, United States - Lox_Sample_1.1 | ecosystem: Environmental > Terrestrial > Soil > Wetlands | place: USA... | reverse complement strand
GGAGTGCTTCCCGCCGACGGCGGCGAGCAGCTCGGCGAACGAGTCGGCGAACTTCTGCACGCCCTCGGCCTCGAGCGTCTCGGTGACGTCGTCGACGTCCACGCCGACGGCGGCCAGGTCCTCGAAGACGGCGCGGGCCTTCTTGATCCCCTTGGCCAGCGTGGGCTCGACCTCGCCGTGGTCCTGGAATGCCTCGATCGTCTCGGGCGGCATCGTGTTCACCGTGTCCGGGCCGATCAGGTCCTCGACGTACATCACGTCGCGGTAGGCGGGGTTCTTCGTGGAGGTCGAGGCCCAGAGACAGCGCTGCGGCCTGGCTCCCTTGCCGGCCAGGAACTCCCAGCGCGGGCCGGAGAAGGCGTCGAGGTAGTGCTGGTAGGCGAGCTTCGCGTTCGCGACGGCGAGCCTGCCGCGGAGCGCGAGCGCGGCCTTGGAGCCGATCTCCTCGAGCCGCCGGTCGGTCTCGGTGTCGACGCGCGAGACGAAGAAGCTCGCGACGGACGCGACCTGCTCGGGGTGCCCGCCCGCGGCGACGAGCCGCTCGAGCCCGCGCAGGTAGGCCTCGACGACCTCGGCATAGCGCTGGAGCGAGAAGATCAGCGTCACGTTGATGTTCTTGCCGGCCGCGACCATGTCCTCGATCGCGCCGAGCCCGGGCTTCGTGGCCGGGATCTTCACGTGCAGGTTCGGCCGGTCGATCCACGCGTGGAGCCGCTGCGCCTCGTCGTAGGTGCGGTCGCGGTCGTACGCCAGGGTCGGGTCGACCTCCCACGAGACGTAGCCGTCGACCCCGCCGGTCGCGTCGAACACCGGGCGCAGCAGGTCGCACGCCTCGGCCACGTCCCGGGCGGAGAGCTCGAGGAAGAGCTCCTTCGGGTCGTCGACCTTGCCCGCGAGTTCCTTGAGCTGCTCGTCGTAGGCGCCTCCCTGGCCGATCGCCTTCTGGAAGATCGTCGGGTTGGAGGTCACGCCGACGACGGCGTCGCTCTCCATCATCGCGGCGAGCCCGCCCGAGTGGAGCAGCTCGCGCGAGAGGTTGTCGATCCAGACGCTCTGTCCCTGCGCCGACAGTCGTTGCAGCCTGTTCATCGTCTTTCTCTTCTCCTTCTTCGTCACGCGACGCGCTCCAGGAGTGCGGCGGCCCGCGCGACGACGTCGTCGACGGTGAAACCGAGCTTCTCGTAGATGGTGCCCGCGGGCGCCGAGGCGCCAAACCTGTCGACGGCGACGCTGTCGCCCTCCGCCCCGACCCATCGCTCCCAGCCGAACGAGACGCCCGCCTCGACCGAGAGCCTGGCCTTCACGTCCGGCGGCAGCACCTCGTCGCGGTAGCCCTGCGGCTGGGCCTCGAAGAGCTCCCAGCACGGCATCGAGACGACGCGCACCGCGGTCCCGTTCCCGGCCGAGAGCTTTCGTCCGGCCTCGAGCGCGAGCGAGACCTCGGAGCCGGTCGCGATCAGGATCACATCCGGCGGGCCGCTCTCCCAGAGTGTGTAGGCGCCCTTCTCGAGCCCGGCGGCGGGCGCGACCTCGCTCCGGTCGAGCGTCGGCAGCTTCTGGCGCGAGAGCGCCAGCGCGACCGGGCCGCCCTCCCGCTCGATCGCGACCTTCCAGGCGACCGTCGTCTCGTTCGCGTCGCACGGGCGCACGACCCAGAGGTTCGGCATCGCGCGCAGCGACATCAGGTGCTCGACGGGCTGGTGCGTGGGCCCGTCCTCGCCGACGCCGATCGAGTCGTGCGTCCAGGCCCAGATCACCGGGTAGTGGCCGAGCGCGGACAGGCGCACGGCCGGCCGCATGTAGTCGGAGAAGACGAAGAAGGTGGCGCCGTACGGCTTGAGCATCCCGTCGTGGAGCGAGATCCCGTTCACGATCGAGCCCATCGCGTGCTCGCGGATCCCGAACGCGATGTTGCGGCCGGCGTGCGTCGCCGAGAAGAGGCCGCCGCCGACGAACTCCGTCTTGGTGGACTCCACGAGGTCGGCCGAACCGCCGATCATCGTCGGCGTGAAGGGCTTGAGCGCCTGCATCACCGACTTCCCGGCGTCGCGCGTGGCCACGTCCTCTCCGGCCGGGAACTCGGGCAGCGCCTCGATCCAGCCGTCCCGCGGGCGCCCGCTGTGCACCTGGTCCCAGTCGGCGCGGGCGTCGGGGAACGCGGCGCCCCATGCCTCCATCCGGAAGCCCCACTCGCCCTGGAGCGCGGCGCCGCGGTCGAGCTGGCTCATGTGCTGGTACACCTCCGAGGGCACGTCGAACCGCTTCTCGGGGTCGAGGCCCATCGCCACCTTCGCCGCGGCCACCTCGTCCGCGCCCAGCGGGGCGCCGTGCGCCTTCGCCGTGTCCATCGCGTGCGGCGCCGGATAGGCGATGTGGCTGCGGACGACGATCATCGACGGCCGCTCCGTCTCCGCCTTCGCCGCCTCGATCGCGGCGTCGAGCGCGGCGAGGTCGTTCGCGTCCGCGACGTGCTGCACGTGCCAGCCCTGCGCGGCGAGCCGGTCGCCCCGGTCCTCGGCGGTGAACGAGACCGACGTCGTCCCGTCGATCGTGATCCGGTTGTCGTCGTAGAAGTAGACCAGCTTCCCGAGCCCGTTCTGGCCGGCGATCGAGGCCGCCTCGTTCGAGACGCCCTCCATCATGTCGCCGTCCGAGCAGATCGCGTAGACGCGGTGGTCGACGACCGCGTGGTGCGGCCGGTTGTAGCGCTCCGCCAGAAACCGCTCGGCGAGCGCGAAGCCGACGCCGTTTGCGAAGCCCTGGCCGAGCGGGCCGGTGGTCGTCTCGATCCCCGGGGTGAGCCCGTGCTCGGGATGGCCGGGCGTGATCGAGCCCCACTGGCGGAAGCGCTCGAGCTGCTCCAGCGGCAGGTCGTAGCCGGTGAGGTGGAGCGCGGCGTACTGGAGGACGCAGGCGTGCCCTGCCGAGAGGACGAAGCGGTCGCGATCGGGCCAGTTGGGATCGGCGGGGTTGTGGCGCAGGTGCTTCGTGTAGATCAGGTAGGCGAGCGGCGCGAGCGCCATGGCGGTGCCCGGGTGGCCTGCGTTCGCCTGCTGCACCGCATCCATCGCGAGGGTGCGAATCGCGTCGATCGACTGCTGCGTGATATCGGGCTTTGGCATCCCCTAACGATATTCGCGCGCGACTACCCTGTGGGCGTGGCTCTCCTCATTGCAACAAGCCTCCGCAAGGAGTTCGGCGCCGACGTGCTCTTCGACAACGTCGCGCTCAAGGTCGAGCGGCGCGACCGCGTCGCCCTCTCCGGGCCGAACGGCGCCGGCAAGACGACGCTGCTCCGCGCGATCGCCGGCGAGACCGCGCTGCAGGGCGGCGAGATCGTGCTCGAGAAGGGTGCGCGGATCGCACTCCACGACCAGCGGCCGCCGCTCGACCGCGAGCTGACGCTGCGCGAGTACGTCCTCTCGGGCGCCGCCGACCTCGTCGCGCTCGAGGAGGAGCTGCGCCGCCTGGAGGCGGCGATGGCAGCGGGCGATCACGACGCCGCGATGCTCGGCCGCTATGCGGGTGTCCAGGCCCGCCTCGAGCACGCCGGCGGGTACGACTGGCGCGACCGGGCGGGCGCGGTCGTGCGCGGCCTCGGCTTCACGGACCCGGATCTCGACCGGCCGCTGCAGACGTTCTCCGGCGGCGAGCTGACGCGCGCCTCGCTAGCGCGCGCCCTCTCCGGCGACCCCGACCTCCTGCTGCTCGACGAGCCGACCAACCACCTCGACGTCGAGAGCCTCGAGTGGCTCGAGCGGGAGCTCGCCTCGCTCGACGCCGGCGTGATCCTCGTCGCGCACGACCGCTGGTTCCTCGAGTCCGTCACGAACGCGGTGCTCGAGCTCGACGGCCACCGCTCGATCTACTTCCCGGGGCCGTGGCACGCGTGGCGGCGCGAGAAGGCGGCGCGCGCGCTCGACGCGGCGAAGGCGGTCGACCGGTACGAGGCCGACATCGAGCGCCTCGACCGCTTCGTACAGCGCTTCCGCTACAAGAAGTCCAAGGCCAAGCAGGCCCAGGCGAAGCTGACCCAGATCGGCCGGCTCCAGAAGGGCCGCTCCGAGGCCGCCGCCGAGCTCGAGAAGCTGACCGCGAAGCGCCGCTCGCTCGGCTTCGAGTTCCTGAAGCCGCCCCGGAGCGGGCGCACCGTGGTCGAGGCGCGCGAGCTCGACCTCCAGGCCGGCGACAAGCCGCTGCTCCACGGCGTCTCGTTCGCGATCGAGCGCGGCGAGCACGTGGCGCTGATCGGCCCGAACGGCTCGGGCAAGACGACGCTGCTCGAGACGATCCTCGACCTCCGGCCTCCGAAGGCGGGCGCGGTGCGGCTCGGCCACGGCGTGATCCCGGCCTACTTCTCCCAGCACGAGGTCGAGCTCGACGAGCGCGGCAGCGTGCTCGAGTGCGCGCAGGGGGCGACCGGCCTCTCGCGGCCTCAGGCCCAGCAGCTGCTCGGCCGGTTCCTCTTCTCCGGCTGGGGCGAGCACGACAAGCCGGTCCGGCTGCTCTCGGGCGGCGAGCGGCGGCGGCTCGCACTCGCCCTCGTCGTTGCCTCGGGCGCCAACTTCCTCGTGCTCGACGAGCCGACGAACCACCTCGACCTGGAGAGCCGCGAGGCGCTCGAGGCGGCGCTCGAGGCCTTCCCGGGCACCGTGCTCCTCGTCTCCCACGACCGTGCGGTTCTCGACGCGGTCGCGCACCGCACGCTCGCGGTCGAGGACGGCTCGCTGCGCTCGACCGAGGGCGGCTGGGCCGACTACGTCGCGGGCCGCGAGGCCGCCTCCGCGCCGCCGCCTCCCGAGCCGAAGCCCCGGAAGGAGAAGCCGGCGCCCGTCACCAAGCCGCGCCCGAATCCGCTCGCCCGGATCGAGGCCGAGATCGCGACGCAGGAGGAGACGGTCGCCGAGCTCGAGCGGCGGCTCGCCGAGGACTGGGGCGACGTCGACACGCTCGCCGCCCACCGCCGTGCGCGCGACGAGCTCCAGGCTCTGCTCCAGCGCTGGGAAGAGCTGTTCGAGCGCTCGCAAGCGTGACCGAGGCGCTGGCGATCCTGGCCGCCGGCGCGACACTGGTCTGCCTCGGCGCCCTCGTCTACCTCCACACCCTCCCGACGGGCTACCGCCCGCTGACGGACGCCGTGAGCGACTACGGGGTCGGGCCGCACAGGGTCTGGTACCGCGTCCAGGCGAGCGCGCTCGGAATCGCCGGGATCCTGCTCGCGGGAGCGCTCTGGAGCGGTGTCGATCCGGTGCCCGTCAGGCCGATCGGACTCCTCTTCGTGTTCGGGCTCGCGCGGCTCGCGATCCCCTCCTACCCGACCGATCTCGACCGGACGAAGCCCACTCCGACCGGCCGGATCCACATCCGGCTCGCGGCGGTCGCGTTCGTCACGATCGCCTTCGCGGCGCCGACCCTCCACGGCGCCGTCAGGCACGACCCCTCGTGGGCGGGGGTCGTGCAGCTGCTCGGCTGGCTGGGCTGGGCCGTCGCGAGCACGGCCCTCGCCACCGGGATCGCCCTCCGCGTGCCCGCCCTCCAGCATCGCTTCGGCCTGATCGAGCGGCTGCTCTACGCGGCGATGATCGCCTGGTTCCTGGTCGTCTCGATCCATCTCGCCTAGCCGGCTAGGCCCAGAAGGCCTCGAACGCGGCCTGGTCGGTCGGCACGGCCCTCACCTCGACGAGCCGGCCGTCCTCGACGCGGCAGAGCAGGATCTGGTCGAGGTCGAGCGTACGGCCGTCCGGCCGCCGCCCCGTCGCCCGGTAGACGGCCACGGCGCGGTCGCCGCCGCCGAGCGCGTAGCGCAGCTCGCTGCGGTAGGTGCCTTCGGTGAAGCGCGAGGTCTGGCCGAGGAACCGCACCACCGGCCGCCGTCCGCGGTGCACGCCCGCCACGGGCATGTCGCCCGGCACGGTCCAGACGACGTCCTCGGCGAGCAGCTCCGCGACCACGGCCGCGTCGCGCTGCGAGAACGCGTCGAACAGCCGCCGCAGGAGCGCTTCGTTCGCGTGCATCAGCCCTCGTCGAAGGTCGCGAGCAGCGCCTCGGCGACGACCTTCAGGGGGCGCCCCGACACCTGGCTCGCCTTGCGAAGGCGCGCGAACGCATCCGCCTCGGTCAGCCCTTCCTTCGCCATCAGGATCCCCTTCGCCCGTTCGATCGCCTTGCGCGCCGCGAGCGCCTCGGAGAGCGACTCGGCCTCCTCGCGCACAGCCACGAGCTCCTCGTGCCGGGCGCGCGCGGTCGCGATCGCGGGGAGCAGGTCGCTCTCGCGGAACGGCTTCACGAGGTAGCCGAACACACCCGCCTCGACCGCGCGCGAGACGAGCTCTTGCTGGCCGTAGGCGGTCAGCATCACGATCGGGATCGGCCGCTCCTCGAGGATCGTCCGCGCCGCCTCGATCCCGTCGAGCCGGGGCATCTTCACGTCCATGATCGCGAGATCCGGGAGGGACGCGCGCGCGAGCGCGACCGCCTCCTCGCCGTCCTTGGCCTCGGCGCAGACGTCGAACCCGGCGCGCTCGAGCAGGTCCCGCAGGTCCAGGCGGATGATCGTCTCGTCCTCGGCGATCAGGATCCTCACGTCGGGAACACCACCTCGGCGCGCGTCCCGCCACCGCTCCGCAGTTCGAGCGTGCCGCCGAGCTCGTCACGGACGAGCGCCCGCACGATCGAGAGGCCGGTGCCCGCCGCGTCGCCCGCGATCCCCTCGCCGTCGTCGGCGATCGTGAGCAGCACGTCGCCGTTCCGGCGGGACAGCCCGACCGTAACCGTACTGCCGCCGTGCTCGAGCGCGTTCTGGAACAGCTCGCTGAAGACGAGCGCCACCGCGGTCGCCTGGTTCCCGGCGAGCTCGACGTGCTCGAGCTCGGCCTCGACGGTCTTGCCCGAGACGAGCCCCTGGACGAGCATCGCGCGCAGCCGGGCGAGCAGCTCGCCGAGGTCGACGTCGTCGTCGTGGCGCTCGGTCAGCACCTCGTGCACGGCGGCGATCGCGAGGATCCGGTTCACGGAGTCGTCGAGCGCCTTCTGGGCGTCGATCTCCCCGCCGGCCCGGGCCTGGAGGCGCAGCAGCGATGCGACCGTCTGAAGATTGTTCTTGACCCGGTGGTGGATCTCCTGGGCGAGCACGCCGCGCATCACCGCGCGCCCGTGCTCGAGCGCGACCGCCGCATGGTGGGCGATCGAGGAGAGCAGCGCCCGCTCCTCGTCGGTGAACGGCGTGTCCCGGTCGGCGACGAGCTCGCCGATCTGGCGCCGCTTCCAGCGCAGCGCGGTGCGCACCGCGTAGGCGCCCGCGCGCCCCTCGGGCCACGCGATGCTGCCGTCCTCGAGCACCAGCGCCGCTCCGGTCGCGCCGACCGCGTCCATGGTCGCCTTCACGATCGCCTCGATCGACTCCTCGAGGTAGAGCGACTCGGAGACGGCCTCGGAGATGCGGGCGAGCGCCTCGAGCTCGCCGACGCGGGCCTGCGCGTGCGCGTAGAGCTTCGCGTGCTCGATCGTCTGCGCGACCTGCGCCGCGATCGCCACGAGCAGCTCGATCTCGTCCTCGTCGAACACGCGCGGCTTCTGCGTGCGCACGTTGAGCGCGCCGGCGAGCCGCTCGCGGGCGAGGATCGGCACCGCGAGGATCGACTCGTACGCCGCCTCGGGCAGGTTCGGGAAGGCCTTGAAGCGCTGGTCGAGATGGGCCTCGGCCGGGATCATGATCGGCGCGCGCTCGAGCGCCGCCGAGCCGGTGATCCCCTCGCCGGGCCGCATCCGCGGGCGCCGTGTCATCTCCTCGACGCTCGTGCCGTGGGTCGCTCGCAGCACGAGCTCGTCCGCGCGCTCGTCGTAGAGGTAGACGAAGCAGGCATCCGCCTCCAGTGCCGCCGCCACTTTGCTCGCGACGAGGCCGAGCACCTCCTCGAGGTCGAGCGTCGAGTTGACCGCGGCGATCGTCTCGGTCAGCAGGCGTAGATGGCGTTCACGGGCGTCCACGATCAGCCGATTGTACGGGCGGAAGGGATCGGCCCCGGGGCGCCGAATCCTGTTCGGTTGCCGGTGGTGAAAGGGCGGTTAACAAACTCCTTACGCCCTGCGCGGGTTCTCTTCACAAGGCGTCGATAGCCTCGGTGACGTGAATGCCGTCGCTGTCGACCTGACTCGCACGACCGGCTTCCTCGTCGCCGATCGGCGCGGCAGGGTGATCGGCCGGGTCGAGTGCCCCATGTACGGCACCACCCCCGACGTTCCGGACGCACTGTCCGTGAAGGCCGGCCTGTTCAAGCGGCGCCGGCGGCTCGTCCCCGCGGACACGATCGACCAGATCGACGGCTCGAGCGGCGTGATCGGCCTCCGGGTCGAGCGCGAGTCCATCCGCCGCTTCCTCTAGCAGCCCCTTCCGAACCGACGCAAGGGCCGTCGGCTTCGGCATGCCCCTGAACGACCGCAGGCTCCCATCAGGAGCCCGCAGTCGGCCGTCAGTCGGGCCCCGCCCTCCGCAGTGGGCGGGGCCGCTCAGGAGAATATGACGTGCCGCTAGAGCGCTGACAAGTACCGGTCCATCTCCCACTGCGAGAGCTGCACGCGATACTCGTCCCACTCGCGGCGCTTGATCTCGACGTACCGCGGGAAGATGTGGTCGCCGAGCGCCTTCTTCATCAGCTCGGAGCCCGAGAGTGCGTCGACCGCCTCGCCGAGCGTCTGCGGCAGCGCCTCGATCCCGCGCTCCTTCCGCTCCTCGGCGGTGAGGTGGTAGAGGTTCTGGTCCATCGGAGCCTCGAGCTTGTACTTCTTCTCGATTCCCTCGAGCCCAGCGTGCAGGAGAGCGGCGAAGGTGAGGTACGGGTTGCAGGCCGGGTCCGGACAGCGAATCTCGGCACGGGTCGCCTGCTCGGAGCCGGGCTTGTAGAGCGGGATCCGGACGAGCGCCGAGCGGTTCCGCTGCGACCAGGCGACGTAGACCGGCGCCTCGTAGCCGGGCACGAGCCGCTTGTAGGAGTTGACCCACTGGGCGAAGATCGCCGCCATCTCGCTCGCGTGCTTGAGCAGCCCGGCGATGAATGCCTTCCCCACGGGCGACAGGTGGTGCGGGTCCTTCGCGTCGAAGAACTGGTTGCGGCCGTTCTTGAAGAGCGACATGTGGGTGTGCATGCCCGAGCCGTTCTCGCCGAACAGCGGCTTCGGCATGAAGGTCGCGTAGACGCCGGCCTTGGCGGCGACCTCCTTCACGATCAGCCGGTAGGTGATCGTGCGATCGGCCATCTCGAGCGCGGACGCGTAGCGCATGTCGATCTCGTGCTGGGACGGGCCCACCTCGTGGTGGTGGTACTCGATCGGGATCCCGACCGACTCGAGCGCGGCGATCGTGTCGTCGCGCAGTTGAGTCGCGGCGTCCTGCGCCGTCATCGCGAAGTAGCCGCCCTCGTCGAGCGTCTCGGTGCCCGTGTTGTCCTTGAAGAGGAAGTACTCGAGCTCGGGGCCGACGTTGAAGGTGTCGAAGCCGAGCTTCTGCATGCGGTCGAGCGCGCGCCGCAGCACGTAGCGCGGATCACCCTCGTAGGGCTCGCCGCTCGGGGTGACGACGTCGCAGATCATCCGGCCGACCTTGCGCTCGCCGGGGCTGCCCGGAATCACCTGGAAGGTCTTCGGGTCGGGGATCGCGACCATGTCCGACTCCTCGATCCGGTTGAAGCCGGTGATCGACGAGCCGTCGAAGCCCATCCCGTCGTTCAGCGCCTCCTCGATCTCGGCAGGCGTGATCGCGAAGCTCTTGAGGTGGCCCTCGAGGTCGGTGAACCAGAACAGGACGGACTCGATCTTCTCGTCCTTGATCCGCTTCAGCACCGCCCGCCGGTCGGCAAGGCTCGAGGTCGCGCGGTCCTTGCTCTTGACCGTTCTCGCCGCCGGAGCCTTGCGCGGTGTGGTTGCAGCCATGTTTTCCTCCCTGTAAACGAAAAAAGCCCCGAACGCGAAATCCGCGTCCGAGGCAACGTCGCCGTCAAGACGCGGCAGAGTCTACACCACCGGGCCCTTGACCGAGAGGGAAGCGAGCCGCTCGCGGTAGCCCAGCTTCAGGTTGAGGTTCCGCATCGCGTCGTTGCCCTCCTGCGTCCACGTGATCAGCCGCCTGTAGCCGTGCGCGGCGGCCCACCTGATCTGCTCGCGCTTGAGCGCCTCCGCGATTCCGCGGCGGCGGTGGCTGCGCAGGACGCCCGTCAGCTCGTGTTCGAGCGTGTCGGGAAGCGCTGCGAGCGGCAGCAGCGTCGCGTAGCCGACGACCCGGTCTCCCTCGAGCGCGACCACGAGGATCCGGCCCTCCATCTCGGCGAGCCAGCCTTCGTACGGCCGGGCCGCGATGTCGGCCCCGACGGCCAGGTCGGGGGTCGCATCGACCGCGACCGCGTAGACGCCCTCGAGGTGCTCGGGACGAAACTCGGCGACCACGATCCCCGGCGGGGGCTCGGGCGCAGGCTCCTCGCCGCCGAGGTCGCGGACCTGCTCGACGTCCTGCGAGAGCACGACGAAGCCGCGCCGCTCAACCCAGGCGAGCGACTCGGGGTCGTCGCCCTCCACGCGGCCGTAGAGCGCGCTCTTGCCGAGCTCCCGCGCCTCGTCCGAGCACGCAGCGAGGAGCGCCGAGCCGACGCCCCGCCGGCGCTCCCCGGGCAGTACCCGCACCATCGTGTACGCGCAGCCGACGACGCTCGACTCCTTCACGAGCCCGTATCCCGCCTCGCCGTGGATCAGCATGCGCGCGAGGGGATCCTCGCGCAGCTCCGCTGCGGTCACGGGCTGGCCCGGCTCCACCGTGCTCTTGATCCGGGCGCAGAGCTCGAAGTCGGCCTCGGTCTCCGCGCGCCGGATCACAGCAGCGGCCCCCGCAGCGTGATCGAGCCCGAGCGGACGCGGAAGCCGAGGCTCTCGTTCAGGGCGATCATCGCCTCGTTGGCGCCCTGCGTCCACGTCACGATCTCCAGGTAGCCCGCGGACGCGGCCCAGGCGAGCACGGCCCGCTTGAGCGCGGTCGCGATCCCCCGCCGCCGCCAGGGGCGCCTCACGGCGGTGAGGCCCTGCTCGACGACCTCCGGGGTCGGATCGCGCGGCACGAGGCCCGAGTAGCCGACGACCTCGCCGTCCACGAGCGCCGCGAACGAGCCCCCGGGGAGCCGCCCCTCCTCGGCGGCCCACTGCTCGAAGGGAGGCGGTGCGATCGGCTCCGGCAGGGCGAAGTCGCGGTAGGTCGCGACCGCGACCTCGTACGCGCGCTCGAGCAGCCCGGGGCGCGCCGCCACCGGGAGCAGCTCGACCCCCTCCGGGGGCCGCGGCGCAGCCTCCTCGCCGAGGGCCCGCACGAGCTCCACCTGGCGGTCGACCTCCCGGAAGCCGTGCCTGGCCGCGAACGCCAGCGCCGCTTCGTCGCCGGCCTCGGCGTGGGCGCTCAGCTCGCCGCGTCCGAGCTCGCGCGCGTGGGCCGACGCCGCTCGGAGCAGCTCGGTCCCGAGGCCGCGGCGGCGTGCCGCCGGCAGCACCCGCGGGCCGAAGAAGCAGCAGCCGTCGAAGCTCGACGGCGAGGCGATCGCACAGCCCGCGGGCACGCCGTCCAGCTCCGCGAGCAGCAGGAGGCGACCGGGCGTGTCATACAGCCGGAGCTCCGCGACGCTGAGCGGCTCGTTCGGCATCACGGCGCTCTTGATCGCCACCCAGGCCTCGAGCTCCGCGTCGGTCTGCGCGACCCGGATCATCCCGACCGCTTCAGCTTCCCGTGCTTCTTCGCGTACCGCTCGCCGCGGCGGAAGACGCCGAGGCCCAGCGGGATCGAGACGATCCCGATCAGGATCAGCGGCCAGATGTCGCCCCAGAGCGCCGGCACGTCGGCGCCCTGAAGGATCGCTGCCCTGATCCCGCGCAGCGCGTAGGTCGCCGGCGAGATCGTCGACAGCCATTGCATCCACTGCGGTAGCACGCTCGTCGGGTAGTAGACACCCGAGACCACGAGCAGCAGGCCCTGCGCGATGAAGCCGAGCTGGGAGCCCTTCTCGGGCGAGATCAGCGGCAGCACCGCGGTCATCATCCCGATCCCGATGAACGAAACCGATGCGATCGCGAGGATCAGCAGCGCCGAGGCGAAGTTCGCGTCCGGCATCGACAGGCTGAAGAACGTCGCGACGACGGCGAACAGCAGCGCCGCGCGCACGACGCCGTACGCAACCGCGAAGAGCCCCATCCCGATCAGGTGCACCGGGCGCGAGAGCGGGGCCATGAACGTGTACTCGATCGTCCCCTCCCAGCGCTCCCAGGCGACGGTCTCGGTGAGGATCTCGAAGATGATCCCGAGGTAGGCCCAGATCACGGCGCCGATCAGGAGCACCGTCGTGAACTCGTTCACGTTCACGCTGCCGCCCGCGGCCTCGACGCCGTCGGCGATGAAGACGATCGAGAGCGTGTTCGCGACGGTCCAGAGGAAGAACGCCAGCTCCCACCACGCGTAGCGCTTCACCAGGTACCAGTTGCGCTCGACGACGCCGCCGAGCCCGACCAGCTCGTGCCGGACGGACAGCCTCTCTGCCCCGATCATGCGAACACCTCCCTCTCCTCGTCGTCCTCGTGCTCGAACGAGCGCCCGGTCGCCGCGAAGAACGCGCCCTCCAGGGTGTCGGCGCCGAACCGCTCGAGCAGGTCGTCGACCGGCTCGAGGCAGAGCAGCTCACCGCGGTCGAGGATCCCGACCCGCTCCGCGAGCGCCTCCGCCTCGGCCAGGTCGTGCGTGCAGAGCAGGATCGTGGCGTCGTGCGCGGCGCGCACGTCACGGATGAAGTCCTGCACCTCGAGCTTCGAGCGCGGGTCGAGACCGGTCGTCGGCTCGTCGAGCAGGAGCAGCACCGGCGAGGTCAGGAGCGCACGAGCGAGCGCGACCTTCTGCTGCATCCCGCGCGACAGGTTCTCCATCGGCTCGCTCCGCCGCTCCGACGGGAAGCCGACGCGCTCCAGGATCTCGGGGATCCGGTCCCGCGTCTGCGACGGCGGCATCCCGTAGAACCGCGCCGCGTAGCCCAGGTTCTCGGCGGCCGACATCTTCTTGAAGAACGAGGCCTCGACCGAGACACGGTTGACGAGCCGGCGCACCGCGCGCTCTTCCGAGACGACGTCGTAGCCGAAGACGTGCGCCGAGCCGCCGTCGGGGAGGAGCAGCGTCGAGAGCACTCGGACGAGCGTCGACTTCCCGGAGCCGTTCTGGCCCAGCACCGCGACGCACTCGCCGCGCTCGATCGCGAGACTGACGTCTTCGATCGCCGCGACGCTGCGCCTGGGCGCGAACCGGCCCGCGCGCCGGTCACGGCGGAGGAACTCCTTGCGCAGATTGCGAACTTCGACGGCAAGCATGTGGGACGACTCCTTCGGGCAAGAACGGACACGGACAGGCAGCGCACCGGCCTGAAGCAGCGGTGCGCGCGGAGATCTGTGTCAGCCCACGTTCGACATGCTGCGGCGGAGAGTACTAGACGCGGAGCGCTTCCGCCAGGGAAATTCGGCCGAGCCAGAGCGCGCTCCCGAGCACGGCTCCCTCGCAGCCGAGCTCCCGCAGGCGACGGAGATCGTCGACACCGGAGATCCCGCCGGCCGCCAGCACCGGCAGGCTCGAGGCGGCGAGCACCTCCTCCAGCAGCGCGAGATCGGGCCCCTGGAGCGAGCCGTCGCGGCGCACGTTCGTGACGAGGAGGCGCGCGACTCCCGCCTCGGCGCAGCGGCGGACGAGCTCCGTGGGCGTGAGGGGCGTCGCGGCCGTCCAGCCCTCCAGTGCGACGCGGCCGTCGCGGACGTCGACGGCGACGACGAGGCCCTCGCCGAAGCGCGGCGCAGTCTCGCGGAGGAAGCCGGGGCCCGCCGCGGCGGTGCCGACGAGCACACGCGAGGCACCGGCGGCGAGCGCGGCCTCGATCGCGTCCGGTGTGCGATAGCCCCCGCCGACCTGCACCGGCACACCGCCCGCCGCCGCGACGACGCGCTCGAGCAGGCCGGGTGACGGGCTGCCCGAGAACGCGCCGTCGAGATCGACGAGATGGAGGAGCGGCGCCCCCTCGGCGGCGAAACGCCGTGCGGCCTCCACCGGGTCGCCTCCCTCGACGGTGACGCGCTCGCGCACGCCCTCGGAGAGCCGGACACAGCGCCCCTCGAGCACGTCGAGGGCGGGGGCGACGACAAAGCGGTTTGCGCTCCTCTGATCCATCATGGTAACATGGTAACACGGTGATACAGCATGGCTAACAAGAAGAGAACCACACCCACGGCGGAGCTGCCCTCACATGCGCGCGACGAGGTGCCCGCAACCCTCGGCAGCCTTGCCGACGCGATGCTCACCCTTCGCGACCGCGGGGAGCTGCTGCGCTTCCTCCGCGACCTCTGCACCGCGCCCGAGCTGGAGGCCCTCGCCCATCGGTGGGAGATTGCCAATCTGCTCGAGCAGGGCATGCCGTACCTCGAGATCGCGAGCCGCGTGGGCACCAGCACCACCACCGTCACGCGCGTCGCGCAGTGGCTGCGAAACGGCGCCGGCGGCTACCGGCTCGCCCTCGACCGCCTCGCCGAGAAGCGCTAGGAGCCCGCGATGACCGACTTCCCGCGCGCCGGCGAAAACGGTCGCCTCTCCCTCGCGGTGCCCTCGAAGGGCCGAATGGCCGCCCCCGCGCTCGAGCTGTGCGCCGCGGCCGGGCTCAGCTTCGAGGCCGGCGAGCGCTCGCTGCTGATCCCGTGCCGGAACGCGCCGGTCGACCTCCTGCTCGTGCGCGCGCACGACATCCCCGAGTACGTGCAGGACGGCGTCGTGCACGCGGGGATCACGGGCGCGAACCTGGTAGCCGAGGCGGAGTCCGACGTCGTGATGGTCTGCGAGCTCGGCTTCGCACGGTGCACGCTCGAGGCGGCGGTGCCGATGGACGCGCCGCAGCAGGAGCTGGCCGAGCTCTCCGGGCTCCGCGTCGCCACCGCCTACCCGCGCTCGACCCGCGCCGCCTTCTCCCGGCTCCGGATCGACGCGGAGCTCGTGACGGTCTCGGGCTCGGTCGAGGCCTCGCCGCGGCTCGGCCTCTCCGACGCGATCGTCGATCTCGTCTCGACCGGCTCGACGGCGACTGCGAACGGGCTGCGCCGGATCGGCAAGCTGCTCGACTCGCAGGCCGTGCTCATCGCCGGCAGCGCGGTGCTCCGCGGGAACGGAGCGCTGCTGGAACGGCTTCGGCTGATGCTCGAAGGCGTCGTCGCCGCCCGCCGGCGTCGCTACCTGATGATGAACGCGCCGGAGACGGCGCTCGAGACGATCCGCGGCGTCCTGCCGAGCATGGGCGCGCCCTCGGTGCTCCCGCTCGCCGAGCCCGGCCAGATCGCGATCCACGCCGCGGTCGACGTCGACGAGGTCTGGGACCTCCTACAGCCGCTCAAGGCGGCGGGCGCGACCTCGATCCTCGTGATCCCCGTCGAGCGCCTGATCCCGTGAGAGCCCGGGGCTACGACGACATCTGGCCGCAGGTGGCCGAGATCGTGGCGGACGTGCGCGCCCGCGGCGACGCCGCGCTGCTCGAGTGGACCGAACGGCTCGACGGCGTCCGCCTCGGCTCGCCGCGGGTCTCCGAGGCCGAGCTCGCCGCGGGCGAGCTCGATGCCGGGGCCCTCGACGCGCTGCTGCGGCTCGCGACGGCGGTCGAGCTCTTCCACGCGCCGCAGCGCCCGCCGGACGTTCGGGTCAGCCCGTACCCGGGCATCGAGACCGAGCGGCGGTTCGTCCCGCTCGATTCGGTCGGGATCTACGCGCCCGGCGGGCTCGCCGCGTACCCGTCCACGCTCGCGATGACCGTCGTGCCCGCCCACGT
>Ga0335069_10007405_pt1 | contig 15851 bp, 9 predicted proteins | sample Lox_Sample_11_FD_206714 | JGI IMG/M metagenome (GOLD analysis project Ga0335069, IMG submission 206714) | Soil microbial communities from Loxahatchee National Wildlife Refuge, Florida, United States - Lox_Sample_1.1 | ecosystem: Environmental > Terrestrial > Soil > Wetlands | place: USA: Florida... | reverse complement strand
CGACGGCGCGCGCGGTGCGGGTGGTGGCGCCCGGAGGCGTGGACCTCGCCGGAAGCTTCGACCTTGATGGCTACGCGGAGGTATTCCGCTCCGATGCGGCGATCGTAGACCACCGGGTGCTCGGATGGGGCTCGTCCACCGAGCCGCAGATGCTGTTTCGCGGCATGGCCGCGGCGCGGGAGGTCGGGGACCAGCTGATGTCTCGCCCGCAGGACGTGCTCGCGCTCACCCACGACGCCTTGCTCCTGCGGTGGCTGTCCTCGGGCGTGGGTCGCGAGAGCGGCGGCGCATTCGAGTGGGCGTTCCTGCGCCTCTTCATCTTCGATCCCGATGGCCGCGTCGCCCGCTACGAACTCTTCGATGCGGACTGCGAAGCCGAGGCGCTGGCGCGCTTCGACGAGATCGTCGGTCCTGGGCCCCTCTCTGCGGGCGCAGAGCTGAAGCCACTTATCCGCCGCCGCGGGCGCGCCAACGCGGCGACGCGCGGCATCGAACGGTTCCAATCGGTGATCGCAGCGCGGGACGGCGCCGCACTCGCGGAGGTGTTCGACGAGTCGCTCCACGTTTTACACCATCCGACGCGTGCGACGTACGGCAGCCGCGAGATGCTCACGCAGTGCCGATCGATGATGAAGGCCGATCGCCTGGACTTCCGCTCGGAGATCCTCGCATCGCTCGGCGACGCGCTGGCCCTCGCGCGACACTTCCTCTCGATCGAAGGATTGCGCGAGGCTCACCTGGCGGGGTTCGGACGCAGCGAGTTCCACGAGGTCGTACTGATCGAGGCCGACGATCGCGGACGGTGGGTTCATGTCGAGATTTTCGCCGCCGACCGCCTCAGCGCGGCCATCACGCGCCTCTACGAGCGCTACGCTGAGCTGTTGCCCGAGGGCACTGAGCGCGAACGCGCCGCGGAGACGGCGCGCTCGATCGCGGCGTGGAACGGGCCGATCGATCCGGAGCGGCTGGCGACCGCGATGGCTTCGTCGGTCGAGAACGCCGACCACCGGAGATTCGGCACCTGGAGCGCACGCGGGCCAGCGGATTACCTCAAACACTGGCGCTTGCAGGACGAGCTCGCCGCGGGCTGGGCGCTGCGCGACGATGCCGTCCTCGCCATCGAGCCCAATGCCTTCCTCGTTCGCCGCGCCTATTTCGGCACCGTGCGCTCCACCGGGGGTGCCTTCGAGAATCGGCTCCTCGCGCTGTTTGTTTTCGGCAGCGATGGTCTCACGACCAGAACGGAGATCTGGGAACCCGAGTGCGAAGCCGAGGCGCTGGCGCGCTTCGATGAGCTGACGGCAGACGCCCGTCATGCCGGCACTCTTCCAGCCGGGCTCCAGGAGGGGGGAACGGACTCCTGCCCGAAGATTGCGGGAACGACGGAACGGTCTCGACTCGTCAGCGGCCGCCGCGTGCGGCCGAACGCGGCGACCGCGTGGAGGGCCCGCTTCGACGCGGCTCTCGCCGCGCACGACTTCCAGGCGGTCGCGGCGGGGATTCACGAGGAGTTGCGGGAGATCGATCACCCGACGGGATCCGAGTACGGGAGGGACGCGGCCGTCGCTTCCCTCAAGCGCCTGTTCCGATCGCGCGCTCCGTACTACGAGGTCGAGCCGCTCGCGACGCTCGGCGAGCGCTTACTCCTGACCCGCCGCCGCACGGGCGCAAGCGGAGACACCCGAGGCCGCTACGACGTTGGCCCGTACGAGAACAAAGCGATCGAGGTCGCCGAGGTCGACGCGCACGGTGTCCTCTGCCGCCAGGAGATCTTCGCGGCCGATCGCCTCGGCGCCGCGCTCGTCCGCCTCTACGAGCGCTACGCCGAGCTGCTGCCCGAGGGCCCGGCGCGGAACCGCGCCGCCGCGGTGGCGCGCTCGGTCGCGGGGTGGAACGGACCGATTGGTCCCGATCGCTTGGCGACCACGGTGACACCATCCATGGAGTTGGTAGACCATCGGAACCTCGGCACCTGGAGCACACGAGGGGCCGCGGAGTTCCTCGACCACACCCGCTTGCAGACCGAGCTCGCCATAGGCTTCACGGGGCGCACCGACGGGGTACTCGCCCTCGCGCCTGATGCCCTCCTGGTTCGCTGCACCTATTTCGGCAGCGCTCGCGACAGCGGCGGGGCTTTCGAGAATGTGCTCCTCCAGCTGTTCGCTTTCGGAGCCGACGGTCTCATCGCGCGAGGCGAGCTTTGGGAACCCGACCTCGACGCCGAGGCACTGGCGCGCTTCGATGAGGTGAGCGGGCACGGCAGCGACTCTGTGGCCGACTGGTTCGAGAACGCCGCGGCGCGGTCAGATCGCGAGCTCTTCCGCTGCTTCAACGGGCGCGACTGGGAGGGGGTCCTCGCCTGCGTGGCGCCGGTGATGACGTTCGACGAACGCCGGCGCCTGGTGCGCAACACCTGCGCCCGCGACGTCTGGCTGGAGCAGTTCCGCTTCCTCTTCGACGTGCCCAACAGCCGCTTCATCTCACACCTGCGGGCGACGCGCGGCGAGCGGCTGGCGCTCAACTTCCACCGCTTCGAGGGCGAGGTCGCGGAGGGCGGCGGCCCGCTCGCAATGGAAGACCACCTGGCGCTGCACGAGGTCGACGGCGACGGGCGCATCGTCGGACTCGTGCTGTTCGACCTCGAAGACGAGGAAGCTGCCCACGCCGAGCTCGACGCACGCTTCGAGGCCGGCGAGGCGGCCGCGTACCCACGCTTGACCGGAGCGTTGGCGACGCATCGCCTCAGGCAGGCTCGCGACTGGCGAGCCTACGCTGCCAGGCTCGCTCCGGGCTTCGTCTATCGCGACCACCGACGCCTCGGCTGGGGCGACGCGGGGCACGACTCAGAGACGTTGTTCCGGATGGAGCAGTCGGCCTTCGATCTCTCGCCCGACGCCCGCTATCGCGCCGACCACATCCGTCTCTCCGCGCGCGGCATCTTGCGGCAGGTGACGCTGCTCGGCACGCGCGACGGAGGCGCGTTCGAGAACCCGTTTTTCGGCGTCGCGGAAGTGGACGAGCAAGGCAGGGTCGCGCGCAGGGACGCCTACGACATCGAGGACCGCGATGGCGCGCTGGCGCGCTTCGCCGAGCTGGCCGCCGACCCTCAACCGTTCATCCCGAGTAGCGGCCTGCCTGCACATTCACCGTCCCTCGATACGGCGCCGAAAGATGGCGCCTACTCGGGACGAACGGGCATGGTCCTGCGCTTCGACAGGGTTCAGGACAGGCGTATCGAGGGATTCGCCAACGCCGCCAGCGCGACGACTGATCCAGTGATCGCCTGCATGGTCGCTCACGATTGGCAGGCCTTCGAGCAGCTCTTCGCAGAGGACTTTCACTGCTCCGACCGCCGGCGCGTCGTGCAGCTCGAGCTCGACCGCGATCGATACGTGGCGTTCACCCGCGAGGTCGCGGATGGGCGCACGCTTCGCGGCGACTCTCAGATGCTAGCGACGCGCGGCCATCAACTAGCTCTCAACCGCTCCACCTTTGAGTTCACGGATACCGACCTCGGGCCCAGCGAGATCGCCTTTCTCATCCTGACACAGGTGGATGGTCGCGGCCGCATCGTTGCGTACGTGCGCTGGGACCTCGATGACCTCGACGCCGCCTACGCCGAACTCGACGCGCGCTGGGGAGCGGGCGAGGCAGCGGCGCACCCGCTCGCATCGAAGTGGCTCACCGACTATCTGCGCTTCTTCGCCGCTCGTGACTGGAACGCCATGGCCACTCTCTTGGCACCGGAACTGGTGGGGGAGAATCACCGCCTGGTCGGCTGGGGAACATTGCACGGCCCGGCGGCCGTGGTCTCGACCATGCAAGCGCAGATCGAGTTGGCGCCGGACACGCGGGAACGCGTGGATCACGTCCGCACCTGCGAACACGCGGTGCTGTTCGAGTACGCCTGGCGCGGCACGCGCGAGGGCGGTGCCTTCGAGAATCTGTGGATCGTGTTGGTCGAGCTCGATGTGGAAGGCCGCGCGCGACGTGCCGACGTGTGGGAGGCCGAGCATCTCGATCTGGCGCGGGCGCGCTTTGCAGAGGTCGAACTGGAGGGCGCCGTTTCATCGACGCCGAGAGAGATGGGGCGGTCCAAGGGCGGACGCGAGGAAGCGCGCCCCTCTAAAGCGTCGACATTCTCGAACCTGGCGGTGGCGTCCACGGAGCGCGCCTGGGCTGCGTTCGACGTGGTCGATCTCGCGGCCGCCACGGAGGCGCTCGCCACCGCGCGTGCGTTCCTTGCCCCGGACTTCGTGTGGGAGGATCGCCGGCCGATCGTCGGACTCTCCGGCGGTCTGGATCTGATGCTCGCCTCGGCACGCGAGCGCCTCGCTTCGGGCGCCCGTCACCAGCGCCGTGCGATCGTCGGCACCGCGGGCGACCGCGTCGCCGTCGGACGCATACTGTGGGCGGGCGGACCGCCGGATGGCCGCTTCGAGGTCGAGTTCCTCGCGGTGCACGAGGTGAACGAGGCCGGGCTCTGCACCGCGCAGATCTTCTTCGACCCCGACGACGAGCGCGCCGCGCAGCGCGAGGCGTGGACGCGCTGGGCGGCCATCGAACCCGTCGCGGCGCCGTGGGTCGAGCTCGTGAATAAGTTTACGGATGCATGGAACGGTCACGACCGAGCCAGGGTCCGCGCCCGCTTCGCCGACGACTTCGTCCTTGAGGATCATCGGCATACGGGACTCGGGCGCATCGAGGGCGCGGAAGCGTACGTCGACAGCATCGTCGTGCTCTGGGATCTCGCACCCGACCAGCGGCTCATGTTCGGCTGGTCGTGGCCCGTGGTCGAGCGCCACGGCATCGTGGTCACGATTCGGCGGCAAGGCCCGGTCCCCGACGGCGGCCCTTTCGAGACCGAGCATCTCGCGCTCGGCCTGGCCCGCAACGGCTGCTTCACCCGCCTGGAATTCTTCGAGATGGACGCACTCGACAGGGCGCTGGCGCGCTCCGAAGAGTTGCGCACTGAAGGGGCGCCGTGAGATGCCGTTCAACTCGCCCGACGGATCCAACCGAGCAGTGCGGCACGCATCGCCTGGTGCAGGTTGAGGTGCTTCGAACGAGCAGTTCGCTCCAGCTCCTTCCGGAGTACTTCGGGTAGCCGAACCAATCGAATCAGGGTCGTTCGATGCTTTTCCTTCCCCGGATGGCCGCGTCGCAGCAACACGGCGCCGTTCGCGAGCTGCGGCATTTCCCACAGAGAGAGCAGGGAAGGCCCCCTGGTTCGGCGGCATCAGCGAAGGCATTCCGCCTCATCGGTCCGGATCTAGTGAAGTCGACCGTACCGTCGAGGGGATCAGTCGTTCTCGTAGCGCGCTTTCTCATGTCTGGTGGCCTTTCGTGCGCTGATGATCCGGATGGCGTCCGGCGTCACCTCCGCATGCACGACGTAGAGCAGTCGTTGTTGACGCGAGTATCCGATCAGGATGAAACGGTCTTCATGCAGGCGGTCGGGATACTAGGCGCCCAGCTCATCATCGAAGGCAGTCGACGCTTCTTCGAACGATACCCGGTGCTTCTTGAGATTGGCCACTGCCCTTCGCGTGTTCCAGACGAAGCGCACGGGTCTTAATGTAAGACAATAGACTCTACCCTTTAAGTCGGCGATGGCCACGACCGGCGTGTTGCAGCGATGGATCGCGTCCCTGACTATCGCCGAGGGGGTGACGAGCATGCAGGCGGCAGTTGGGTCTCCACGGCCGTTCCGCTATACATCTCCCGCCGTGACCATCCAGACCACACGCGACGCCTCTCCTCGTACCTCGGCCATTCCGATCGCGCGCGAAGGCTATGGACTCATCGCCTTGGCGCTCGCGATTGCGTTGGGCCTGTGGTGGCTTGGCGGAACGATTGGCGGGCTGCTCGGCGCGCTGCTGTTGGGATTGGTGGTGAATTTCTTTCGCGATCCGGAGCGCCTCCCTCCGGCTGATGAGCGATTGATCGTGGCGCCGGCTGATGGGAAGGTGATCGTCGTCTCGCCGACGCACGAGGATCGGTTTCTCAAGGCCGACACCATCAAGATCAGCATCTTTATGTCGCCGCTCAATGTCCACGTGAACCGCAATCCGCTCAGCGGAACGGTGATCGGCACGCACTACAATCACGGCAAGTATCTTCGCGCCTTTGCCGAGAAGGCCTCGCTCGACAACGAACAGAACGCCATCGTGGTTGAAGACCCGCACGGGCGCCGGGTCTGCTTCGTGCAAATTGCGGGCTTTCTCGCGCGCCGGATTGTTTGCTATCTTCAACCCGGAATGAGCGTGCGACGCGGTGAGCGCTGCGGCATCATCAAGTTCGGATCGCGGTTGGACATCTACCTCCCGCCCGAGGTCGAAGTCCGGGTTCACGTGGGCGATCGAACGGCGGCGGGCGAAACGGTGATCGGCGCATGGCGGTGAAGGAACGCGTCCGGGTCATCCGGGGTGGGCGTGGTGTCCCGACCCCACTGCGCAAGGGCGTCTACATCCTGCCCAACTTGTTTACGACCGGCGGCCTGTTTGCCGGATTCTACTCGGTGATCGCCAGTCTGCACGGCGAGTTTCAGATCGCGGCGCTGTGCATTCTGTTAGCGCAGATCTTCGACATCCTCGACGGACGAGTTGCGCGCTTGACGCGTTCAACCAGCCGCTTCGGAATCGAGTACGACTCGCTGTCTGACTTGGTCGCGTTCGGTGTCGCTCCCGGGATCTTGGCCTACCGCTGGGCGCTCGAACCGTGGGAGTCGTGGGGATGGTTGGCCGCATCGTTGTACGTAACCTGCGGCGCGTTGCGGCTCGCTCGTTTCAACGTCCAGTACGACAACGTCGAGAAACGACATTTCATCGGTTTGCCGATTCCGGCGGCGGCCGACGTGGTCGCGTCGACTGTCCTGGTTTACTACAAGTTCGGCGGCACTGGCGCGACCCACAAGCATCTGCTCGTTCTGCTCGTCATCTATGCGCTTGCGGCATTGATGGTGAGCAACGTGAAGTATTTCAGCTTCAAGGAAGTGAACCTGCACCGGCGCCAACCGTTCTGGTTGCTGGTGGCGGGTATCTTCTTGCTCAAGCTGCTGATCGCGGAGCCGCAGCTCATGGTGTTCGCGGCGTCGACGCTGTTCGCGGCCGCGGGTCCGGCGCGCGCGGTGTTCGTGCGCGGAAAATGGTTGTTGCACGGACGCGGGCGGCGCCAACTCAAGGTCGTGGAGAATGCCGGCTTGACACCGCCGAGCGACTCCTCTACAGAAATAGCGAAATGAATTCGCCAATCGCTCACGACGTACTCGGTTCGTTGCTTCTAGGGCTGCTGCTGCGGCACCCGCCCGGTGCGTCTGGCGGAGCGTAGGCGACAACCTGCGACCCAAAGACGCCACGGGCGGGTGACCGTCCGTGGCGTTTCTGTTTCTGGAAGAAGGCCACGGGCGGCGCACCCCGTGGCCTTTCCTTTTGGTCGCCGAGCCGCACCGAGAATGGTGCGAGAAGGAGAGTGCGTCATGGAAGAGGCACACGCCGGCAGCTTGACACCGAGGTCGTTCGGGCGAGCGGTTCGGCTGCTGGGCATCGCGCGGACCGCAGCATTCAAGCGTTCGGAGATCAATGAAACGGCCATTTCGCCACCGGCCGATGCCGATGCTATAGGGAGTGCGCCATGGAACCAGCAGTAGTGCAGATTTTCGATACCACGCTCCGTGACGGCGAACAGTCGCCCGGAGCCACGATGAACGTCGAGGAGAAGGTCGTCATCGCCCGCCAGTTGGAGAAGCTCGGGGTCGATGTGATCGAAGCCGGGTTCGCAGTGTCGTCGCCGGGCGACTTTGATTCCGTTGCCCGGGTCGCGGAAGCGGTTGGCAAGCCGATCGTGCTCAGTCTCGCGCGCACCAAGGAAGCCGACATCCGCCAGGCGATCACGAGTGTGGAGAAGGCCAAGCGTCCCGGCATCCACATTTTCATCGCCACCTCCGATCTCCATCTCCAGCGCAAGTTGATGATGAGCCGACAGGAAGTCATCGATGCGGCATGCTGGGCGGTCGAGCTGGCGAAGAAGTCGGTCGACTACATCGAGTTCTCGGCCGAAGATGCGTCGCGGTCCGATCGCGACTACTTGATTCAGATCTTCGCCGAAGTGATTCGATGCGGCGCCGTGACCATCAACGTCCCGGACACGACCGGGTACGCGATTCCGGAAGAATTCGGTGCGTTGTTCAAGTACCTCATCGCCAATACGCCGGGCGGCGATCGCGTGCGCTGGAGTGCGCACTGCCACAACGACCTCGGGATGGCGGTCGCCAATTCCTTGGCCGCGGTGCGCAACGGCGCACGGCAGATCGAGTGCACCATCAACGGCATCGGCGAACGCGCGGGCAACACCTCGCTCGAGGAAGTGGTGATGGCGATCGCGACCCGCAAGGATTTCTTTCACAACGTGTGTACCAACATCGTCAGCGAGCAGATCTATCCAGCCAGCCGCTTGCTTTCGCAGGTCACCGGCCTCACCGTTCCCGCTAACAAGCCGATCGTCGGCGACAACGCGTTTGCCCATGAGGCGGGCATTCACCAGGACGGCGTGCTGAAAGACAAACAGACCTATGAGATCATGAAGCCGGAATCGGTCGGGCTGACCAGCAACAAGCTGGTACTCGGCAAGCACTCCGGGCGGCACGCATTCGCGGAACGGCTCAAACAACTCGGCGCCGAGCTGTACGACGTGGACATGAACAAGGCCTTCGATCGCTTCAAAGCGCTCGCCGACTTGAAGAAGAACGTCTACGACGACGATTTGATTGCGATCGTCACCGAAGAAACCGTTCGCGTGCCCGACCGATTCGAGTTGCTCGAACTCGATGTCAGCACGCGCAGCGGCGCGCTGCCGCACGCGCACGTGCGCTTGCGGGTCGACGGGCAGCAGCGTGAAGGCGAGGGCGACGGCGACGGGGTCGTCGACGCGTGCTACAAGGTGATCGCACAGATCACCGGGATCCATCCGGAACTCGACCGCTACGCGGTCAAGGCGATCACCGGCGGTACCGATGCCCTCGGCGAAGTGTCGTGTTTAGTCCATCTCGATGGGGTGAATGCGAGCGGGCAGGGCGCGCACAGCGACATCGTGCAGGCGAGCGCACTGGCCTATGTCAACGCCCTCAATAAGCTGGAATACCGTCGCCGGCACTATCAGCAGGTTCGAAGCGGTGGACCCTAGACGCCGCTCGCGACCAGTGTCGCTCTGGTCGGCGGCGGCCGATCGTGTCGTCCAGATCGGTTGAGGAGGAATTGTGGCGATCAAGGTCTGTGTATTGCCTGGTGACGGCATCGGCCCGGAAGTCACCAGGGAAGCCGTCGCGGTCTTGCTCGACTGCGCCGACCGGTTTGGATTTTCGGTGCAATGCGCCGACGCCGTGTTCGGCGGCTGCGCTATCGACGCGCATGGGACCGCACTGCCCGATGCGACTCGGCAACTGGCGGTATCCAGCGACGCCGTGTTGCTCGGCGCCGTCGGCGGACCGAAGTGGGACAATCCCAACGCGACCGTGCGGCCGGAGCAGGGACTGCTCGGCCTGCGCAAAGAACTCGGCGTGTTCGCGAATCTGCGTCCGGTGACAGTGTTTCCCGAACTGTTGGACGCCGCTCCGCTGAAGGCCGAGATTCTACGCGGCGTCGATCTGGTGATCGTGCGTGAATTGACCGGCGGTATCTACTTTGGAAAACCGAGTGAACGACGGCAGACCCCGAACGGGCGCGAAGCGGTCGACACCCTCATCTACACCGAAGGGGAAATCGCTCGCTTGATGCACCGCGCGTTCGCGCTCGCGCGCTCGCGACGCAAGAAGGTGACCTCAGTCGATAAGGCCAACGTGATGTCGTCGTCGCGACTGTGGCGCGAGGTCGCGCATGAAGTCGCCAAGGCGTATTCCGACGTGTCGTACGAAGACGTTTTGGTCGACGCGATGGCGATGCATCTGCTGCGCCGCCCGCGCGACTTCGACGTGATCGCAACCGAGAACCTGTTCGGCGACATCCTGACCGATGAAGCATCGATGTTGGCCGGATCCTTAGGGTTGCTGCCATCCGCCTCGCTCGGCGAGACACGCAACGCGTTTGGTCAACCGCGCGGATTGTACGAGCCGATTCACGGGAGTGCACCCGACATCGCGGGAGAGGGCAAGGCCAATCCGCTCGCGACGATTCTGTCGGTGGCGATGATGTTGCGGTACTCGCTGGCGCAGCCGAGTGCCGCCGGCGCGATCGAGTCGGCGGTGGCGGCGGTGCTGCGCGCCGGATATCGCACCCCGGACATTGCCGCGCCCGGTGGTCGCGCGGTGACGACGGGGGAAATGGCCGCGGCGGTTCGGGCGGAACTCACGCGCGGCGGATGATCGAAGCAACGGAGCCTGGCGAGTGACTGAACGCCGGTACACGGCGGCGATCGTAGGCGCAACCGGGTTGGTTGGGGCCGAGATCGTCAACGCGCTGCACGAGCGACAGTTCCCGCTTGCGGCACTCCAATGCTACGCCTCCGATCGCAGCGCGGGGGGCACCACCGGCGACCGCGCGGTCGAAGTCGAGCTACTTGATCGCGCCAACTTCGACGGGACGGACCTCGTATTTTTTGCCGCGACCGAACGCGTCGTTGCCGAATGGATCAGCCGGGCAACCAGCGCCGGCGCAACCGCGATCGACCTGAGTCAGCTCCATGCGGGCGACCCGGATGTTCCGCTGGTGATGCCTGCGGTGAACGCGGCGACATTGGCAGGCTACGCCGAACGAGGCATCGTTGCAGTTCCCAGTCCGATCGCACTGCAATTAGCCGGAGTGTTGGAATCGCTACGCGCGGCGGCTGGGCTCAAGCGCGTCGTGGTGTCCACGTATGAACCGGTCTCCGAAGCCGGGCGTGCCGGTGTCGAAGAACTGAGCCAGCAAGCGGTGGCGCTGCTGAGCGGCGGCGATGTCGAAGTCCAAACTTTCCCGCAGCGAATAGCCTTCAGCGTACTGCCGCAAGTCGGTGAATTTCTCGCCGGCGGCTACACCCGCGCCGAACAGCAACTCATCAATCAGACCCGCCGCGTGCTCAACGATCCGGATCTCGCGATCACCGCTACCTGTGTGCGAGTTCCGCTGTTCTACGGATCGAGTCAGTCGGTGAACGTGCAGACCGCGGAGCCGCTGAGCGCGGCCGATGCGCGGACCGTGCTCGGTCGGGCGCCGGGAATGTTGGTCGAGGACGACGTGAGCGCCGGGCTGTATCCGTCGCCGCTAACCGCGGTTGGCCGCGACGCGACCATCGTCGGGCGCATCCGCGACGACGAGTCTGCCGAGCACGCCATCAACCTGTGGCTCAGCGGCGACAATGTTCGATGCGCGGCGCTCACCGCGGTCGTCATCGCGGAGATGCTGATCCGCGACCATTTCTGACCACAGTCGACTCGAGCCCGCGCGACTCGGATGCACTGCAAGATCACACTGCAGTATGACGGGACCGAGTTTCTCGGCTGGCAGGTGCAACCGCAGGGCCCGACGATTCAAGGGGCGCTGGAAGACGCGCTCGCGAAGTTGTTCGGCGTACGGACGCGCGTCACCGCCGCCGGGCGAACCGACGCGGGAGTTCACGCGCTCGGCCAGGTGGCGTCGTTCCACTGTCCAAAGCTCATCGCTTTGGAGGATCTGCAGCGAGCCCTCAACGCGCTGACGCCCGCCGCGATCGCGGTGACGGAGGTTGCGGCGGTCGCCGACGATTTCGATCCCCGGCGACATGCGCGCCGTCGCACCTACTGTTACCGGTTGTGGCGGCCGCGCTGGCGCTCGCCGTTCTGGCATCGCTACGCGTGGCACGTGTGGGCACCCATCGATCTCGATCGCATGCAGACGGCTGCGGCGCTCCTGGTCGGGGAGCACGACTTCAGTTCGTTCCAGGCGGCCGACTGCGACGCGGTCAATCCGGTGCGGCGCGTCTTCCGCAGCGAGTTTGAAGCGTCGGCAGAGCAACTCGTGTATACGATCGAGGCGACCGCGTTTCTCCGTCACATGGTGCGCAACATCATCGGCACCCTCATCGAGGCCGGCACCGGCGAACGCTCAGTCGAGCAGGTTCGCGTGCTCTTGGCGCTGCGCGATCGGCGACATGCCGGCCCGACGGCTCCGGCGCACGGATTGTGTCTATTGCGGGTGGACTACGACTTCGGGCGCGAGGATTGACGAGGTCAGCGCGCTCGTCAGTCCTCGCGCATACTCACTCGCCGACGACGCGCAGTTCGACGCGGCGGTTTTGCGCGCGCCCCTCGTCGGTCTCGTTGCTCGCCACCGGCTTCGACTTGCCGAAGCCTTCGACGCTCATCCGCGAATCGCTGACGCCGTGACCGCCGAGGTACTCGCGCACCGCGTTGGCGCGACGCAGTGACAGCTTCTGGTTGTACTCGTCGCTCCCCATGCCGTCGGTGTGACCTTCGACAGCGATGTTGATGGTGCTCGCTTCCTTGAGGGTGCTGACCGCTTCATCGAGAACCGGGGCCGCGTCGCTGCGGATGTTCGACTTGTCGAAGTCGAAGTTGACCCCGCGCAGCACGATCTTCTTCTTCACCGGCGGGGCCGGTGCGGGCGCGGCCACCGGAGCTGGAGGCGGAGGCGGCGGCGCTGCCTGGGCCGTTGCAAAGGTCGGCAGCGAGAAGGTGTACGCGACGGCAGCGCCAACGCCCCAGTCGATCGCGCGGCCGGTGATCCCGGTCATGCCGGTCGGGCGGATTGTCAGATTGGGAGACAGGTTGAAGTCGATTCCGGGCATAGCAACGAGGTCGTGGTAGCGCTTAGCGTTCGCGTTGAACAGCCGGCCCGAGAGTTCGAAGTGGATGTTGTAGCTCGATGAGCCGCGAAAGTAGGTCTCGACGCTGTAGTTAAACACGTCGTCGACGTCGCCGGTATACATCTCGTAGCCGGCGTGTAGGCCCGCGCCGATCCGTCCATATTGATAGCGTGTCGACAGGAACGGGTTGACTCCCATCTCACCGGTACCGAAACCCTTGTGTTCGATGCCGGTCGGCAACGACAGCTCGACGCCCCCCGCTACCGAGCAGTGTTGCGCGACCGCGCGTTTGAACTTGCCGTAGAGTTGCACGTCGCCGACGTCGGTATCCGAGGTGGTTTTGGTGCCGCCGTTGGGGAGCTGGTACCGGGTGCTTTGAGTGAAGACCGGCACGTCCGCACCGACCTCGCCGGTGTTTCCGAGGCCGACGGCGCTGAGGAGATCGATGATGCCGCCCTCTTCCCTGGTGACGTTGCTGACCGGGAACCCGTTGAAGTTGAGCCGAGTGTTGTTGTCGTCCTCCATCGTCATGCCGCGGAGTTCGATCCGCGCTTGCCCAGCCCCGACCGTCGCCGCCTCGCGAGAGAAGTTGCGATAGACACGGTCGGCGTCGGTGACATTGCTCGACTCGTCCGCACGCGCAGCGCCGAGTTCCGCAGCCACCACGGCCATCACCAGGATCAATCCGCACGCTACACCCTTCATCGCCTCCTCCTTCGGGTGCCGGATTTCCAGCCCCGCCCAGTGCTGAAAGCCACAGAAAACCGGCGCGGATGCTATGCCGAGCGTCGCGAAAATGTCAAGGAAAAAACCCCACCTACGTCGACGCTGCGGGGCGCCGTCACTTTTGCGCTTCAGCCATGAGGCGGCGCGCGTAGCGCTCGGCTTCACGGCTCACGACTGCGCCGCCCAGCATGCGCGACAGCTCGACGATTCGTTCGGTTTCCGATAGCGGCTTGGCGCTGGTGACCGTTCGCCCCTTGGTCAGCCGCTTCTCGACCGAGAAGTGGTGATCGGCGTGAACCGCAATTTGCGGGAGGTGCGTGATGCACAAGATTTGGCGACCCTGAGCGAGGAGTTTCAAGCGGCGGCCAACGGCTTCCGCAACCGTACCGCCAATGCCGGCGTCGACTTCGTCGAAGATCAAGGTTCCGGCCTCGCCGGCCCCGGCGGTCAGTACCTTGAGCGCGAGCATGATGCGGGAGAGCTCGCCACCGGACGCGACCCGCGCGAGTGGCCGCACCTGTTCGCCCGGGTTGGCACTGAGTTGGAATTCGACGCGGTCGTAGCCGCGGTCGGTCAAGCGGTTCCGGTCGCGAACGAACGGGTCTTCCGCTGCCCAATCTCTCGCGCCGTCGTTGTCTTCGAATGGAACGACGAACTGCGCACCGGCCAACCCGAGGCGAGGGAGTTCGGCGCGAATTCGCTCCTCCAACTCGCGTGCGGCGCGACGCCGCGCGGCCGACAGCAGCTTCGCTTCCTTCCATGCGTGGTCGGCGGCCTCTGTCCTTGCTCGGTGAGCGCCCTCGACGTCGGTGCCAGCGCGTTCCAGTTGATCGAGATCGGCACGTTGGGTCGCTAGCTGGGCGGCCAGTTCGTCGCCGGAACAGCCGTACTTCCGGGCGAGGCGGCGCATGAGCGCCAGCCGCTCGTCGATCTCGGCGAGGCGCTCGGGGTCGGCGTGGACCCGATCGGCGTAGCGACGCAGTTGCCCGGCGGCTTCGTCGACATGCGTGCGCGCCGAATCAATCAACGCGGCGATGTCGCCAAGCTGAGGATCAACGCGCTCCAGGTCGCGCAGTTGCTGGTACACTCGACGCAACAGCGAGCTGACGGCGCCGTCGTCGGAATACAGTGCCGCTTCTCCGTCGTGGCAGGCACGCGCCAGTTGCTCGGCGTGCCGCAATACCTCGCGCTCCTGCGCGAGCCGGGTCTCTTCGCCGGTCTCAAATGCAGCGGCTTCGAGTTCGGCGATTTGGAAGCCAAGCAGCTCCGCCCGTTCGCGCGCGGCTTGTCCGCTGCGGCGCAATTCGAGCCAATGCTGGTGCCGTTCAGCGGCTTGCTGGAATGCCGTGCCAACACGCTCCCGCAGTGGCTGCAACCGACCGAAATCGTCGAGCAGATCGAGGTGGGTGTCGGGATGCAACAACAACGCGTGTTCGTGCTGGCCGTAGATGTGCAGCAACTGCATGCCGAGTTGACCCAACACCGCCACCGTCGCCGGACTCCCGTCGAGATGGACACGTCCCTTGCCGGTGCGGCTGATCGATCGCCGAATACTGATTTCATCCGTGTCGGCCAGCCCCATGGCAACTGCCGCGCGCCGCTCGCCTTCGCTCAGCTCGAAGACGGCCTCGATCGCGGCCTCGGCGGCGCCGGTGCGGATCAGATCGGCGGCGCCGCGCGTTCCGCACAACAGTCCGAGCGCCTGCATGATGATGCTCTTGCCCGCACCGGTCTCGCCCGTCAGCACATTGAGCCCACCCGCGAACTCCAAGGTGAGTTCGTCGATGATGGCAAAGTTGGTGATGCGGACGGAGTGCAGCATATGGCCTATCGCGTATCGCCGATTGCGTGACGCCGGTCAGTTGGTCCGACGATCGGCGATCGGCGATCGGCCATTCGCGTCCGCATCACCGTTCGCCCCAGCGGAGCTTTTGACGCAAGACATCGAAGTAACGTCGCGCCGGCGACTGAATCAGCGGGACGATGCTTGCGCCTTTTCGAATCTCGATCTCATCGTCGGGCAGTAGTTGAGAGTTATCCTGGCCGTCAATGGTCAGCACGACATCCTGCTGGCCGTGCGATCTGACGGTGACGCGCACCACCGAGGTCTCCGGCAGGACCATCGGACGGTTGGTCAGGGTGTGCGGACAGATCGGCGACAGCACCATGACGCCGAGCGACGGGTATACGATCGGCCCGCCTGCAGACATGGCGTATGCGGTCGATCCGGTCGGGGTCGACACGATCAGTCCATCCGCCTTGTAGGTCGCGACGTGATCGCCATCGACGCAGGTTTCCAAATCGATGATGCGGGCGAGTGCGCCTTTCGTGACGACCACGTCGTTGAGCGCTTG
>Ga0335069_10007404_pt1 | contig 15853 bp, 8 predicted proteins | sample Lox_Sample_11_FD_206714 | JGI IMG/M metagenome (GOLD analysis project Ga0335069, IMG submission 206714) | Soil microbial communities from Loxahatchee National Wildlife Refuge, Florida, United States - Lox_Sample_1.1 | ecosystem: Environmental > Terrestrial > Soil > Wetlands | place: USA: Florida... | reverse complement strand
GATCCGTCGTCAGCGAGGCAGGCGACATCTCATATTGCGACGCCGAGTCGCCCCTCGCCCGCGAAGCGGGAGAGGGGTGGGGGAGAGGGTGCCAGCACCCCACGATCGCCACCCGTCTCCGCGCCCACCCGCGGCGCTGCATCGCCGCATCCGCCCGCCGGTCCCGCAGGCATACTGCGCGACGCCGTCCCCGTGTTGCGGCAGCGTCCGGAGGAACCCCCATGAACTCTTTGACCGCGCACGCGGAGCGGATCGACGCGGTGCTCTCGATGATCGACGCGCGGGTCGGGCCCGCCGAGGCACCCCTGCTGCGCACCTTCGCGGGCGAGTTCTTCGCCGAGGTCGATCCGGAGTCGCTGGCCGGCCGTGCGGTCGACGACCTCTACGGCGCCGTGCTGTCGCTGTGGCAGCTGATGCGTCGGCGCGACGCGCGGACTCCGCGCGTGCGCGTGCTGTCGCCGACGGTCGCGGAGCACGGCTGGACGTCGCGCCACTCGATCGTCGAGATCGTCAACGACGACATGCCGTTCCTCGTCGATTCGGTGTCGATGGAGGTCAACCGCCAGGGGCAGGCGCTGCATCTCATCATCCACCCGGTGATCGCGGTCGAGCGCAACGCGGCCGGCGAGGTCGTCGCGGTGCGCCCGCGTTCCCAGGGGCACGGTGCCTCGCTCGAGTCGGTGATGCACCTGGAGGTCGACCGCGTCGTCGACGCGGCGGTGCGCTCGCAGCTCGCCGCCGGGGTCGAGCGGGTCCTCGGCGACGTGCGCGCCAGCGTCGAGGACTGGGCCCACATCGTCGAGCGCCTGCACGAGGCGATCGCGGAGCTGGAAGCCGCGCCGGGCTCGCTGCCGCAGGAGGAGGTCGAGGAGAGCCGCGAGTTCCTGCAGTGGCTCGCCGACGACCATATCGTGCTGCTCGGCTACCGACGCCACGATCTCGTGCAGGGCGATGCCGCGGTCGCGCAGCCGCGGATGGAGCTTCGGCTCGTGACCGGGTCCGGTCTCGGGATCCTTCGCGAGCACGGCGCCGAGCCGCCGTCCGGCTCGTTCGCCGCGCTGCCCGCCGCGGCGCAGGCGATGGCGCGCGCCACGACGCCGATCCTCGTCACGACGAAGGCGAGCACGCGGGCCACGGTGCATCGATCGGCGTACCTCGACTACGTGGGCGTCAAGCGCTTCGGTCCCGCCGGCGACGTGGTCGGCGAGCATCGTTTCCTCGGGCTCTACACCTCGTCGGCCTACAGCGCGCGCGTCTCCGAAGTCCCGCTGCTGCGCGGCAAGGTTGCCGCGGTGCTGGTGCGCGGCGGCTTCGCGCCCGACAGCCATCGTGGCAAGGCGCTGCACCACATCCTGGAGACGTTTCCGCGCGACGAGCTGCTGCAGATGGACGCCGACGAACTCTACGAGACGGCGCTCGGGATCCTGCAGCTCGGTGAACGCCGCACGTTCCGCCTCTTCGTGCGCCGCGACCGCTTCGATCGCTTCGTCTCCTGCCTCATCTACGTGCCGCGCGACAGCTATTCGACCGAGATGCGGCGCCGCTTCATCGAGATCCTCTCCGCGGCCTTCGCCGGGCAGGGCGCCGACTTCGACGTGCTGATGACGGATGCGATCCTGGCCCGGATCCACATCACGGTGCGCACGGTGCCGGGGCAGCTGCCGGCGTTCGATCGGCGCGAGCTGCAGGACCGGCTCGCGCAGGCCGCGCGCCGCTGGGACGACGACCTGCGCGAGGCGCTGATCGCCGAGGAGGGCGAGGCGCGCGGCAACGACCTGTTCCGGCGCTGGGCCGGCGCCTTTCCGGCCGCCTACCGCGAGCATGCCGGCGGCCGCGCGGCCGTCGTCGACCTGCGGCGGATCGACGCGTTGAGCGCCGAGCGGCCGCTCGCCTTGAGCCTCTACCGCCCGCTGGAAGGCGGCCGCGAGCGCTTCGGCTTCAAGCTCTTCCATCGCGGCAGCCCGGTCGTGCTTTCCGAGAGCCTGCCGATGCTGGAGAACATGGGCGTGCGCGTGCTCAGCGAGAACCCGCAGCGGATCACCCCGGCGGCGAGCGCCGCCGCGGCGGTCTGGATCCACGATTTCGAGCTGCAGGCGAGCGCCGCCGAGGACATCGATGCCGACACGGTCGCGGCGCTCTTCGAAGGCGCCTTCGCGCGGATCTTCGACGGTCGGGTCGAGAACGACGGTTTCAACCGCCTCGTGCTGCGGGCCGGGCTCGACGCCGATGACATCGTGATCGCGCGGGCCTACGCGAAATTCCTGCGCCAGATCGGCTTCGGGCTGAGCCAGTCCTTCGTCGAGGCGACGCTCGCGGCGCATCCGCGAATCACGCGGATGTGGATCAACCTGTTCAAGCTGCGGCTCGATCCTTCGCAACCCGGGGGCGAGGCGCAGCGCGCCGACGCCGAGAAGCGGCAGGTCGAGGCGATCGAGGAGGCGCTGGAGAAGGTCGCGAGCCTCAACGAGGATCGCGTGCTGCGGCAATTGCTGGCGCTGGTGCAGGCGACGCTGCGGACGAACTTCTGGCGCACCGATGCCGCCGGCGCGCGCCGCCCGTTCGTCTCCTTCAAGCTCGATCCGTCGCGCGTGCCCGGGATGCCGCAGCCGCGCCCGATGTTCGAGATCTTCGTGTACTCGCCGCGCTTCGAAGGCGTCCACCTGCGCGGCGGTCGCGTCGCGCGCGGCGGCCTGCGCTGGTCCGACCGGCCGGAGGATTTCCGCACCGAGATCCTCGGGCTCGTGAAGGCGCAGATCGTCAAGAACGCCGTCATCGTCCCGACGGGCTCGAAGGGCGGCTTCGTGCTGAAGCGCGTGGGCGCGTCGGCCGATCGCGAGACGCTCAATCGGGAGGGGGTCGCCTGCTACCAGGACTACCTGCGCGGGCTGCTCGACATCACCGACAACCTCGTCGGCGGCGCCGTCGTGCCGCCGCCGCAGGTCGTCCGGCACGATCCCGACGACCCGTACCTCGTCGTCGCGGCCGACAAGGGCACCGCGACGTTTTCCGACTACGCGAACGGGATCAGCCGCGAGTACGGCTTCTGGCTCGGCGACGCGTTCGCCTCCGGCGGTTCCGCGGGCTACGACCACAAGCGGATGGGAATCACCGCGCGCGGGGCGTGGGAGAGCACGAAGAGCCATTTCCGCGAGATGGGCGTCGACACGCAGTCGACGCCGTTCACGGTCGTCGGGGTGGGGGACATGTCCGGCGATGTCTTCGGCAACGGGATGCTGCTGTCACCGTGCATCCGCCTTGTCGCCGCCTTCGATCACCGGCATGTCTTCATCGACCCGGATCCGGACATCGCGCGCTCGGCCGCCGAACGCCAGCGCCTGTTTGCGCTCGCGCGCTCGTCGTGGGCCGACTACGACGAATCCTGCCTGTCGGCCGGCGGCGGCGTCTGGCCGCGCTCGGCGAAGTCGATCCCGGTGTCGCCCCAGGCCGCGGCGGTGCTGGGCATCGAGGCGCAGCGGCTCGCGCCGAACGAATTGATCAGCGCCATCCTGAAGGCGCCGGTCGACCTGCTCTACAACGGCGGCATCGGCACCTACGTGAAGTCGTCGCGCGAGAGCCACGCCGACGTGGGCGACCGTGCCAACGACGTGCTGCGCGTCGACGGTCGCGACCTGAGGTGCCGCGCCGTCGTCGAAGGCGGCAACCTCGGCGTCACGCAGCTCGGCCGCATCGAGTATGCGCGATCCGGCTGCGGCGGCGCGGGCGGCCGGATCAACACCGACGCGATCGACAACTCGGCCGGTGTCGATACGTCGGACCACGAGGTCAACATCAAGATCCTCCTCGGCCTCGCGGTGGCCGACGGCGAACTGACGGAAAAGCAGCGCAACCAGCTGCTGGTGGAGATGACGAGCGACGTCGCGGCGCTCGTGCTGCGCGACAACCGCTTCCAGAACCAGGTGCTGTCGGTGACGCGCCGCCGCGGACCGCAGTCGCTGCAGGAGCAGGCGCGCTTCCTGCGCTTCCTGGAGCGCGGCGGCCGGATCGATCGCGGGCTGGAGTTCCTTCCGGGCGAGGACGAACTGGCCGAGCGCGCGGAGCGCGGCGAGGGACTGACGAGCCCGGAGCTCTCGGTGCTGCTCGCCTACGCGAAGATCTGGCTCTTCGACCAGCTGATCGAGACGGCGTTGCCCGACGATCCGTGGATCGCGACGGCGCTGCTGCGCTATTTCCCGCCGCTGCTGCGCGAGCGCTTCGGCGCGCTGATGCAGCGCCACCCGCTGCGGCGCGAGATCATCGTGACGCACGTCGTCAACAGCATGGTGAACCGCGTCGGGATCACCTTCGTCCACCGCGTCGGCGAGCTGTCGGGCGCCGCGCCGCTGCAGGTCGTTCGCGCCTACCTGCTGGCGCGCGAGGTCTTCGGCCTCGCCTCGACATGGGCCGCGATCGAGGCGCTCGACGATCGGCTCATCGATGCGACGCAGGCCGAGATGCTGGTCCAGCTCGGCGCGTTGACGCGGCGCGCGACGACCTGGTTCCTTCACTGGCGGCGGCTCCCGGAGCCGATGGCCGAGACGATTGCGCGGTTCACGCCGGTCGTCGCGGCGCTCGCTTCGACCCTGGCCGACGGCGCCGGGCATGACCCGGCCGGCGCGGCGTCCGCGCAGCTTCACCGGTGGATCGATGCGGGCGTGCCGCGCGACCTGGCGGCGCGTGTCGCCGCGTCCGAGGCGCTCTATTTCGCGCTCGACGTCGGCGACGTCGCGGAATCCAGCGGTCGACCCGTCGCCGATGTGGCGGCGGTGCATCTGGATGTCGGCCGTCGTCTCGGGCTCGCGCGCGCGACCGAGCGGATCGCCGCGCTGTCGTCGTCCGATTTCTGGCAGGAGCGGGCGCGCACCGCGTTGGGGGACGACGTCGCGGAACTGCAGCGCGAGGTGACGCTGCAGGTATTCCAGCGCCAGGGCGGCGCGAGCGGCACGTCCGACGCCGCGGCGCTGCTCGCCGCTTGGGAGGCGCGATCCGGCGATGCGCTGGCGCGGGCCGACCGGCTGATCGCGGAATTGTCGGAGTCGCGCCAGGCGGACCTGGCGCAGCTGTCGGTGCTCGTGCGCGAGTTGCGGCGGCTCGCCTGACGCCGGCCCCCTACAGCGCCCCGACGAAATCCCGCTTCCCGAGCTCGATCCCGTTGTGCCGCAGGATCGCGTACGCGGTCGTCGCGTGGAAGAAGAAGTTCGGCAGCACCATGTTCGTCAGGTAAGGCAGCCCGGCGATGCGCAGGGTTTCGCCGCGCATCGGGAGCTCGACGACGCGGTCCTCGGAGCCATCGATCTGCGCCGCGGCGAACGTGCCGATGTATTGCCGCGTGCGCGCGATCCGCGCCTTCAGGTCGGTGAACGACGCCTCGTTGTCCTCGTACGCGGGCGGCTGCTGCCCGGCCAGCCGCGCCGAGCAGCCCTTCGCGAAGTCGCAGGCGATCTGCACCTGCCGCGTCAGCGCGAACATGTCCGGATACAGCCGCGAGCCGAGCAGCACGGCCGGGTCGATCTTGCGCGCTTCCGCATGGGCGGCCGCCTTGTCGAGGATGCCGGCGAGGTTGCCGAGGATGCGGTCGAAGACCGGAATCGAGAGCGTGTACATCGAGGCCTGGGCCATGCGGGTCTCCTTCGGGGGTGTCGTGGTTCGCTTCAGGCCGCGCTGCGCGACGATGCGTCGCGACGCTTGCCCGGGTTCTTTTCCTGGCTGCCTTTCGCGTCCTTGCTTCGCTTCTTGTCCTTTTCCTTTCCGTCCTTGCGCTTCTTGCCGTCGGCCACGCGCTTCGCCGCCTCGACCTGCTTCGCCTCGGCGCGCTTCGCCTTCGATTTCTTCTTTTCCTTCTTCTTGACGGCGAGCATCGTGCCGCGGCAGTTCGCCGCCCCGCACAGGCAGCGGAAGTCCTTCTTGAGCTTCTTCGTCAGCGGCTCGTCGATGATCAGGCCGTAGTCGTAGAACAGCTCCTCGCCGCGCCGGATGTCGCGCAGCGCCTGGATGTAGACGCGGCCGTCGTCGGTCTCCTCGGTCTCGCAGTTCGGGTCGCACGAGTGGTTGATCCAGCGTGCCGAGTTGCCGCCCTGCGCCGCGTCGATCACGGACTTGCCGTCACCGAGCGCGAACAGGAACGTGTGGTTCGGGTCGTCCGGGTCGGCCGACGGCACCTTGTCGGCCTCCGCCCACGTGATGCGGCGCCCGCGGTATTCGATGACGCGTTCGCCTGCTGCGAGTTTTCGCGCCGCGTAGACGCCGCGTCCGTGGATCCCTGATGTCCTGACGATGATCTTGGCGCTGCGCTTCGTGGCGGTGGAGGGGGTTGCCATCTTGCCTTCGGGGTCCGGTTCGAGGCGCGCCGCCGGTGCGCGCGCGCGTCCATGGAATTTTCGCCGCGCAGTATCCCAGATTCCGCGCCGCGCTACTTCCTGCGCAGGCGTTCGCGCGCCTCGGCGGCGAGGGCGGCGAGCTCGATGCCCGGGTGCGCCTTGAGCACGCCGAGGAGGTTGTTGAACTGGTCGGTCCAGAGCACGCGTCGATCGTCCGGGGCCAGCACTTCCGCGCGTCCGGCGAGGCGCGGCGCATCGAGCGCGGCGGCCTGCTTCGCGATCAGCACCCAGCTCGTCGTCGAGGCCTTGGACCGGTCTTCCGGCCGATCATCGACGATCCGCGCCGGCAGGCGCAGATCCTGCGCGATGTTGGCGAGCACCGGCTTCAGGTCGAGGAAGCGGTTCGAGATATGCACCGCGATGATGCCGTCATCGGCGATCGTCTGCGCGTAGAGCTGGATCGCCTCGCGCGTCAGCAGGTGCACCGGGATCGAGTCGCCGGAGAAGGCGTCGATCGCCAGCACGTCGAAGCGCCCCGGGCCGTCCTTCGCGAGCTCTCGCGCCAGCGACAGGCGCGCATCCCCGAGCGTCACGGTCACCGGCGCGCGCGCGTGGCGAAGGTAGTCGAAGTAGCGGCGCGCGATCGACACGACGTCGGGATCGATCTCGTAGAAATGCACGCTGTCGCCGCGGCGCCCGTAGGCGCTCAGCGTGCCGACGCCGAGGCCGACGACGCCGAGCCGCATCGCGACGCCGGGCCGGTCCTGGACCGAAGCGATCGCGAGCCCGACGCCGGAACTCGGCGCGTAATAGGTGCCGGGCCGCAGCCGATCGGTGCCGGCGAGCGGTTCCTCGCCGTGAAGGATCACGCCGTGGAGCAGGCGCCGGATCCGCTCGTCGCCCGTGCCCTGTTCGCGGACCCGCAGCGTGCCGTAGAAGTTGCGGCGCGCCGCGATGAGGTCGTGCCGTATGAACCCGCGATACGCGAGCCCGTAGTAGGCGCTGAGGATCGTCCCGCCGATCGCCGACAGCAGCAGCGTGGCACGCCAGCCGGCTCGCAGCGACGGGCCGCTCGAGACCGTCAGGATCGCGATCGCGCAGAGCGAGAACAGCGTCAGCGGAAGCTCCGCGTTGAAGCTCAGAAGGCGCGGCGCGGCGAGCCCGGTCAGGATCCCGCCGATCGCGCCGCCGAGCGCGATCATCAGGTAGTAGAGCGTCAGGTGGCCCGGCTCGGGCCGACGCAGCGCCAGTTCGCCGTGGCAGAAGAGGCAGCCGAAGAAGATGCCGGCGCAGTACAGCGGCACCGCGATTCCGACGTCGAGCACGCCGCTGTCGGCGCTGAGGCCGGCGGCCATCAGGACCGCGAGCACCATCGCGACGAGCGTCGCCGAGCGGCGCGGGTACAGCGTCGAGCGCGGTGGGCTGGCGGCCGCGTCGCGCGCGGCGCCGCCGGCGAAACGGCCGCGCGCCTCGAACGCGACGATGAAGCTCAGCAGGTAGAGGGCGAGCGGCACGACCCAGAAGAACGGGACCGCGGCGACGTTCTGCGTGATGTGGCTCGTGCCGGCGAGCAGCACCGCCGAGCCCAGCGCGGCGAGTGCGACCCAGAGCGCGATGTCGAGCCAGGCTGGCGGCCGGGGCGGCGCGCCTTTCGCGGCCGCGGGCCCGGCGCCTGCCGCAGCCGTCGCCGGCGCCCGCGGCGTGTCGGGCTCCGCCGGCGTCGCCGCCGCACCCGTCGCGGCCTGCCACGCCTCGTAGGCGCACAGCGCGGCAAAGGCGACGTATCCGGCGCTCCACAGCATCGACTGCAGCGTCGTGCCCGTCGTCGGCTCGATCGCGAAGGGATACGCGAGCAGGCCGACGAGCGAACCGAGGTTCGACAGCGCGAAGAGCCGGTAGACGCTGTGCTGCGCGAAACGCGGCGCGATCCACTTCTGCAGCAGGGGCCCGGTGCTCGAGAGCAGGAAATACGGCAGCCCGATCGTCGCCGCGAGCAGCACCAGGATCCGCGCCGCGGCGTCGGTGTCGCCGCTGGGCGCCAGGCTCGCATGCGGGATGATCGGCAGCCATGCGAGGCTGATGGCGAGCAGTGCGGCGTGCAGCAGCGCCTGGCGGCGCGGAGGCAGCCAGCGCGTGATCGCGTCCGCATAGGCATAGCCCGCCAGCAGCACGACCTGGAAGAACGCCAGGCAGACGGTCCAGACGGCCGAGCCGCCGCCGAACCAGGGCAGGATCTCCTTCGCGATGATCGGCTGGACCAGGAACAGCAGGAAGGCCGAAAGCAGGATCGTGGTGGCGAATAGCGGCATGTCGTCGGCGCTCGTCGCGATCCGGCGGCGGGGCCGGCGGGGCGGTGGCCGTGGATTTTCGCATGGGGAAATGCCCGCTCGCGCCCGTTCCGCCGCGGCATCGACGGCATGTCACGCCCGGGCGTGCGGAAGCCCGGCTTATTTCAGGATTCGTAACCCCCCCTTTTTGCGCGATCATCCGTTCCGGGGCGCTGCAATATCGGCGATGAGAGGCCGCCGCACTGGGCGCAACACGGCCTCGGTTGCTGGAGCCTGTCGCGTGTTCGAATTTCCTCCGCGCCCTAAGCGGGAACCGGATCCGGAGCCGATATCGCTCGGCGCCGTGGTTCCGAGCTGGAGCGTGCTCGTGTCGCGCGATCGCCTGCGTCCGATCGGCGTCCGGCTGGTCGTTCGCCCGGCTGCGCGCGCGTTGGCGGCGCCGCTCGCCGGGGTGCTCGATGCGGTGCTCGCGGGATTCGTGGCCGAGGGGGCGACCGCGTTTCCGCACGGTCTCGTCGTCGTCGCGCCGGTCGACTTCGGGCTCGATGCGTCGCTCGCCGGCTGGACGGCACCGCGCAATGTCCTGCTCGAGGTCGCCCCATCGGCCCTGGAGGACGACGACCAGCTGCGGCTCCTGTTCGATGTCCAGCGGCAGGGCGTGCGCCTCGTCCTGCGGCTGGATCGCGGCCCGGTGCCGTCCGCGGAGCGGTTGAAGCTCTTCCAGTACGTGCTGGCCGCGGACGCCGGCTTTGACACGTCGGTGGCGCCGTGGATCGCGCTCGCCCCGCCGGATGCGGCGGCGGCCGCGGCGGCGTTCGAACGGGGCGCCCAGGCCGTCGCCGGCTGGCCGCTGCCCGTCGTGGCGGACTCCGGCGGCGGCGCGCTGCAGCCGATGCAGCGCGCGGTCCTGGAGCTGATCCGCCTCGTCCAGGCCGACGCCGACATCGTCGACGTCGAGCGCACGCTGAAGACCGAGCCGGTCCTCGCCTACATGCTGCTCACGCTCGCCAACAGCGCGGCGTTCATGCCGGGGCGCGCGATCTCGTCGCTGCACCAGGCCATCGTGATGCTCGGCTATGCGCGCCTCGTGAAGTGGCTCGTGCTGCTGCTCGTCATCGCGAGCAAGGGGTCGTCGAACGCGCCGCTCGTCTACGGCGCCGTCGCGCGCGGCTTTGCGCTGGAGTACCTGGCCGCCGCGGCGTCGGCGCCGCGGCTGCAGCAGGACGAGGCGTTCATCGTCGGCGCGTTTTCGCTGCTCGACGCCATCACCGGCCAGCCCTTGGCGCAACTGGTCTCCGACGTCGTCCTGCCGACGTCGATCTGCGATGCGCTGCTGCACGGCCGTGGTCCGCACGCGCCGAACCTCGCCCGCGCGATGGCCTTCGAGCGCGATGGCGAGTGGTCTCCGAACGCGCCGGACGCGGCGACCTCCGGGCCCGGCGCGGACGCGACGAACGCATCGCTGCTGCAGGCCCTCGCCGCCACGGACGCCCTGCTCGCGCTGGTCTAGGCGGCGCCCGTTTCAGGCCGCCACCCTCTCCCCCCGCTCTCCCGCTCGCGCGGGAGAGGGGAGTCCCGTCGTTGGCCGAGGTGACGTCGCCTCCATGGGCGACGACGTGACTCCCCTCGCCCGCGCGAGCGGGAGAGGGGTGGGGGAGAGGGTGTCAGCAGAAAGCGCGGCAAGAATCAGCGCGACCAACCACTCGCCGGTCTCCGCCGATCAGGTCCCGCTGTAGGGCACCTTGCGCGGCGGCATCGTCTCCGGCCCGGTGGGCTCGTCGCCGCCTTCGTAGCTGGGCGCGCCGACGCGCGAACGCGTCGGCCGCCGCAGCGGATACTGTGCCGGCGCCGTCAGGTAGGCGTCGGCGCGCGCCGCCCACAGCTCCTGGACGCTGCGGTACTGCGGCGGCAGCGCCACGTACAGCTGCAGGCCCAGCTCGCTGCAGACCCGGGCGACGTTGCGCACGAGCCCGCGGCCCCGCTCGATGGACAGCAGCGTGTCGATCGAAACCCCGACGCGGCTTGCCATCGCGGACGTGCCGACACCCAGCGTCCGCCGCCGCTCCGACAGCGAGCCGATGCGACTCGCGGCGACGAAGCCGGGCGGCTTCGCGCCGATCACGATGCGCGTCGTCTCCGCCCCGCTGGCGCCGACGTCCTCGGCGTTTTCGGCAGCGACGAGCACGACGCCGAGGCTGTGCAGCAGCCGGAGCAACGTGTCCAGTCGCACCGCGAGCGGCTTGTCGAACGCGTTCTTGACGTTGTTGAACTCGACGCCGCTGTCGAGGCTGAGCCGATACGCGAACGGCGGCTGCACGACAGTGACGTGCTGCGCGAATTCGCCCAGCGGCAACACCACGGGCAAGAGGCGAGGCGCGTTGCCGTGTTCGATCCGGCCTTCAGCGCCAGTCATGGTTGTATTCAATCTGGAATACCGGGGTGAGATTGCGCGGGATCTTGGACTCTGAGTTGTCGCGATGTCGACTGCACGCCTTCGACGGCACGCCTGTTGCTCGCTCTGCCGGGCGCCTGGACCAGCCCCGGAACCTCGACGTCATCGCCGGCACCGAGCGCCGAGCGTCAATCCAACGCCGAAGTTAGTGTCTCGTGCGCGATAGCGTCAATCACGGAATCTTACGAGGGGTATCGTCGAATCAAGTCGAATCACAGAGGCAATCGCGATGCATTGAGTTCGCGCATACCGCCTATCTGGTGTGGCGTGATGCCGGCGATCACGCGTGCCCGCGGGAATACCCGCGGTACGCACGGTCGGGATCACCGGGTATCGCCGGCCCCGAGCGAATCGATTTTCATCTCGGCGCTAGGCGCGCCGGGCCGCCTTTTTCGTGACACCGGTCGCCGCGCTGGTCTTCGCGCGCGCGCTGCTGCCGGCGCCGCGTGCCGCCGACGCGGCCTTCGTGGCGCCGCCGCTCGTCGCCTTGCGCGCCGTGGATGTCGTCGTCGCGTCAGCGCCGGCCGCTTTCGCGGCCTGGTTCGCGGTCGCCTTCTTCGCGGTCGCCTTCTTCGCGACCGTCTTCTTCGGGACCGATGCCGGCTCGACGATCGCGCTCTTCACGGCGGCCTTCGTCGCTTTCGCGGCGCGCTTCGGCGCGGCGTCGCCGGAGGCCGGCGCCGGCTTCGGCTCCGCGGTGCCCGCCGCGTCGGAACCGGCCGACTTGCGGCTGGGGCCGCGCGGCTCGAACTCGAAGCCGATGCTGCCGTCGGGCTTCTTCACGAGGAACGCGCTGAACTTGCGCCGCGTCCGGTTCGAGACGAAGCCGCGCAGCACGTCGGTGCGGCCGTCGGCCAGCAGCTTGCGCATCTGCTCGACCTCGATCGGCTGCTGCAGGATCACCTTGCCGGACCGGAAGTCGCAGCTTCGCGCGGCGCCGACCGACTTCTCGCAGATGTACGACATCGGCTGCTCGTAGACGTTCGAGCCGCACTTCGGGCAGTGGCCGAGAGGCGTGAGGCCGCTGAAGTCGACTTCCTCGGCCGCGCCGCCCTCGCCGGGCGCCGCATTGCCGAAGTCGAATTCCAGCTTGTGTTCCGGCGAGAGCTTGAGCACGGCGGCGAACGGGCGCCCCATCTTGCTGCGGAACCCCGTCAGCGGTCCGATCTGCCCCTCCGACATCAGTTGCTCGACCTCGGCAGTCTCGAACGTCCGGCTTGCCGGATGCTTCGGCAGCGAGAAGTCGCAGTTCCCGCAGGCGAAGCGGCGGTAGTTCTCCTGCACGACGCCGCCGCACTTCGGACAGGGCGTCCTGAGCGTCGCGTAGTCGCCGGGCACCGTGTCGGACTCGTAGCTCTTCGCGCGCTCGACGATCTTGCTCGTCATCTGCGCGATCTCGCGCATGAACGCGGCGCGCTTGAGCTTGCCGCGCTCGATCAGCGCGAGCTTGTGCTCCCATTCGCCGGTGAGTTCGGCTGCCGTGAGTTCCTCGACGCCGAGGCCGCGCAGCAGCGTCAGGAGCTGGAACGCCTTGGCGGTCGGATGAAGGTCCTTGCCGTCGCGCACGAGGTAGCGCTCGGTGATCAGGCCTTCGATGATCGCCGCGCGCGTGGCCGGCGTCCCGAGCCCCTTGCCCTCCATGGCGGCGCGCAGGTCCTCGTCGTCGACGAGCTTGCCGGCGCCTTCCATCGCCGACAGCAGCGTCGCCTCGGTGTAGCGCGGCGGCGGTCGCGTCTGCAGCGCCTGCGCCTCGGCCTCGGCGCACGCGACGGTCTCGCCCGGCTCGACCGCGACGAGAATCTTGTCGCCGGCGGCGCGCTCGCCGGTCGCCGGGGCCGCCTCGCGCCCGTAGATCGCGAGCCAGCCGGGCTCGACGAGCACGCGGCCCTCGGTCTTGAAGCGGTGAGTCTCGACCGTCGTGATGCGCGTCGTCACGAGGTACTCGGCGGCCGGGAAGAAGACCGCCAGGAACCGGCGCACGACGAGGTCGTAGATCTTCTGCTCCGCCTCCGAGAGGTTCTTCGGTGTCTCCAGCGTCGGGATGATCGCGAAGTGGTCGGAGACCTTCGTGTTGTCGAAGACGCGCTTGTTCGGCTTGACCCAGCCGTTCTTGCGGATCTGGCGCGCGAACGGCGCGTAGGCCGCCTGCTCGCCGATGGCCTCGATCGTCTTGCCGACGACGCCGACGTAGTCCTCCGGCAGCGCGCGCGAGTCGGTCCGCGGGTAGGTCAGCGCCTTGTGCTTCTCGTAGAGCGCCTGCGCGAGCGAGAGCGTCGTCTTCGCGGAGAAGCCGAACCGGGAGTTGCCCTCCCGCTGCAGCGAGGTCAGGTCGAACAGCAGCGGCGAGATCTGCGTCGACGGCTTCGATTCCTCCGCGACCGTCCCGGCCGCGCCGCGGCACGCGGCGGCGATGGCCGCGGCGCGTTCGGCATCCCACAGCCGCTCGGCGCGCGCGTCCGGATCGTCCTCGCGCTTGCGGAATTCCGGGTCGAACCAGCGGCCCTCGTAGCTGCCCGCCTTGCAGTCGAACGTCGCGCGCACTTCCCAGTAGTCGCGGGCGACGAACTTCCGGATCTTGTCCTCGCGCTCGACGACGATCGCCAGCGTCGGCGTCTGCACGCGCCCGACCGTCGTGAGGAAGAAGCCGCCGTCCTTGCTGTTGAACGCGGTCATCGCCCGCGTTCCGTTGATCCCGACGAGCCAGTCCGCTTCCGAGCGCGAGCGCGCCGCGTCCGCCAGCGGCTGCATGGCCTCGTCGTCGCGCAGCGCATGGAACGCCTCGCGGATCGCCGTCGGCGTCATCGACTGCAGCCACAGGCGCTGCACCGGCTGCTTCGCGTTCGCATGCTGCACGATGTAGCGGAAGATCAGCTCGCCCTCGCGCCCCGCGTCGCAGGCGTTGATCAGTCGCCCGACGTCCTTGCGCTTGATGAGCTTCTGCAGCAGTTTCAGCCGGGCCTCCGAGCGTTCGATCGGCCGCAGCGCGAATTCCGGCGGGATCACCGGCAGGTGGCCGAACGTCCACTTGCCCCGCTTGACCTCGTAGGCCTCCGGTTCGTGCAGTTCCAGCAGGTGGCCGACGGCCGACGACAGCACGTACTGGTCGCTCTCGAAGAAATCCTGCTGCTTCGTGAAGCCGCCCAGCGCACGGGCGATATCCGATGCGACCGACGGCTTTTCGGCGATGATGAGTGCCTTGCTCATGACGATCCCGATCCGGTTGCGAGGCCCGCGCGCCGGCCGCTGCGGCGTGGACGCGGAGTGCACGGACGTCGTTCCACCGGGTCGCAGGCGGCCGGGCAGGCCGGTGCCGGCGATCCGAGGGCATTCGGGCCGGGTCTTGCCCGGCCAACGCGGCGCAACACTACACGATCACGAGGCGGTTTGTCGCCGGAAGTTCCCCGCCCGACCGGCGGGAATCCCGCGCCTTGCCGACGGGCCGGCGGCCCGTCGGCGTGGCCGCCGCCGCTCAGTGCAGCAGCCGCTCGGTCCCGTCGTCGAGGAGTTCTTCCAGCAGCAGCACGTCGACGTCGGCCTGCTGGCTCCACAGCACCATCAGCACGATCACCTTGAGCGCGTCGAGCGCCAGCGGCGAGTCGTCGACGGCCATCGCGCGCTCGATCACGATCTCGCGCTGCGCCGGCGTCAGCTGGCCGGCGCCGTCGAGGAACGCGATGAACCCGGCCGCTTCGGTGCCCAGGTGCGCGAGTTCGTGGGTCGAGAAGACCCGAACTGCGCCCGGTGTCGGCGCCGGCTGGCCGTGCGCGGCACGCGCCGTCGAGATCAGGTCGCGCAGCCAGCCGATCGCCGCCGAGATTTCATGGGCCGGGAACCCGGCGTCCGAGAGCTGCCGCGAAAGGGATGCCTCGTCGCCGCAGGCGTCCAGCACGCCGCAGTTTTCGTACAGGAAGACGAGAACGTCGAACATCGGCCGCCACTTTAACCCGCCGGCGCGGCCCGGCGCAACTGCCGTTCGCCGCCCTAACGCAACCTCTGGTAGACGTTCCCCGGCAGGCGCTCAACATGTTGTGCCATCTCCAGCTCCAGCAGGTCGGCCGCGACGGCCGCAGCGTCGCCGCCGGAGCGTTCGCACAGGACGTCCATGCTCGCCGGATCGTGCCCGAGCGCGTCGAGCAGCGCGCGCTGGCGCGCGGTCGGCGCCGCGCGCCGGTCGCGCTCGGCGCGCTCGCCCGACGCCGGCGGCGGCCTCGATGCCGCCGCCGGCGCGAGCTCCGAAAGGACGTCGTGGCCCGTCTCGACGAGCTTCGCGCCGTCCTTGATCAGCCGGTGGCAGCCGCGCGCGAGCGGCGCGTGGATCGAACCCGGGATCGCGAACACGTCGCGGCCGGCCGCGGCGGCCAGTCGCGCGGTGATCAGCGACCCGGACCGCAACGCGGCCTCGACGACGAGCACGCCGCGCGAAAGGCCCGCGATCAGCCGGTTGCGACGCGGGAATTGCCCCGGGCGCGGCGGCGAACGCAGCGGCAGCTCCGAGACCAGCAGCCCGGCGTCGCGCACCTGTCGCGCCAGCGCGCGGTTGGCCGCCGGATAGACGATGTCGACCCCGGTGCCCAGGACCGCGATCGTCGAGGCCGCATCCGGGCCGGCAGCGAGCGCGCCGCGGTGCGCGGCGGCGTCGATGCCGAGCGCAAGCCCGCTCACGACGACGTAGCCGGCGCCGGCGAAGAACTGCGCGAAACGCGCCGCGTTCTCTTCGCCCTGGCGCGTCGCATTGCGGCTGCCGACGACGGCGATCGCGGGCCGGCGCAACAGGTCGCGGCGCCCGCTGCAGTAGATCA
>Ga0335069_10007403_pt1 | contig 15856 bp, 22 predicted proteins | sample Lox_Sample_11_FD_206714 | JGI IMG/M metagenome (GOLD analysis project Ga0335069, IMG submission 206714) | Soil microbial communities from Loxahatchee National Wildlife Refuge, Florida, United States - Lox_Sample_1.1 | ecosystem: Environmental > Terrestrial > Soil > Wetlands | place: USA... | reverse complement strand
ATGCCATCCTTTCCGCCCCCCGGGGAGTCCGGGCCAGGATCTGCGACCGCCTCGCAATCCGGGTACCGGATGTAGTACCGGGGCAGGGCGATGTCATTGTCTCTGCGGTCCGGGAGCACTTCCTGCGCCGGGCCGGCGAGAAGAACGATGCCACCAAGGTCACGGTCCGGGTGGGCCTCCGGGAATGCTGGCTCACCGCCGCGGTCTGTATTCCGGCCTTTATCGGCATCGGGATCTGCTCGCAGTTCAAGGGCAACCCGTTTGCCGAGATCCTGGAGAACGTGCTCATCATCTTCAGCTGGGTCGTGATCTGGCAACCGTTCCAGTCGCTCGTCTTCGACCGCTGGACCCTCAAAGAGACGGCCGCGGTCTACCGCAAGATTGCCCGGATGCCCATCAGCATCGTCGCCACAGAGTGAGCGTGCGGCCCTGTTCACCCCGGGGCCCCCATTCAGTGTTGCTATTTTTATAAACTGACCCTGTATTTATAACACTCAAAGAAAACCTCCTTTTATCAAGGATGTGAACACGGCGTGGCGGCAACCTTAACCCTTCTTTACGTTGACGATGACCCCGGCCTGCTGGATATCGGCAGGATCTTTCTCGAACGCAGCGGACAGTTTACGGTGGAAACCGTCACTTCAGCTACGGAGGCGCTGGAGCTTCTCAAAACCCGGGACTTCGATGCGATCATTTCGGATTACATGATGCCGGAGATGGACGGCATCGAGTTCTTAAAAAAAGTCCGGGGTGCAGGAGACACCATCCCGTTCATCATCCTGACCGGGCGGGGTTGCGAAGAAGTGGTCATCCAGGCACTCAACGAAGGGGCCACCTATTACCTCCAGAAAGGCGGGAAACTGGTGCCCCAGTTCACCGAGCTCTCCCACCAGATCCGGCACGCGGTCCAGCAGCACCGGTCGGAGGCGGATATCCGGGACCTCAAACGCCGGGAGCGCGCCATCCTCGACTTCCTGCAGGATCCCACGTTTGTCACCGACAGCACCGGCCATGTCACGCTCTGGAACCGGGCCATGGAAGGGCTGACGGGCATTCCCTCTGCAGAGATGATCGGGAAGGGCAATTTCGAGTACGCGATCCCGTTCTACGGGAAACGCCAGCCGCTCCTGCTCGACCTGCTCGCCGAACCCGAGAAGGCCCTTGCAAAAAAGTATGCCGGCATCAGCCGCGAGGGAGAGATCCTGGTTGCAACGACCTCAAAAGCCCGGCTGAACGGAAAACCGGTAACGCTCCTCGCCAGGGCCGGCCCGCTCTGCAACCAGCGGGGCGAGCCCTGGGGCGCCATCGAATCGGTCCGGGTAATCCCGGAAAACAAGGGAGATGTCTGAAAGGAGCAGCCCGGTGCCTCTTATGCGTCCTTTGTGCCTTTTCCTTTCTGCATCGAACGGTACATTTTGACCACGATCGAGACCAGCGCTAAGAGCGAGACAGCAATAATCGCGTACGTTATGAGCGCAAAGTTCGCCTTGACAATCGGGAGGTTGCCCACGAAATAGCCGGTAAGCAGAAACAGGGTTGCCCAGAGTACGCCGCCAAGCACATTGTACCCGATAAACCACGTGTATCGCATCTTTCCGACGCCGGCGAGGAACGGGGCAAAGGTCCGGATAACGGGCATAAACCGCGCGATCACGATGGTAAACCCACCGTATTTTTCAAAATACTGGTGGGTCTCGTCGAGGTGCTCCTTTTTTACGAACGAATATTTCCATTCGAGTACCTTCATCTCGAACGTGTACCCGATCCAGTAGTTGAGTGTGTCACCGACCACGCATGCAATGATCAGGGTAGCAAGCAGGATACGGATATCCAGCATGCCGGCGCCTGCGAGCGTTCCCGCCACAAAGAGCATGGAATCGCCCGGCAGGAACGCGGCGAATACGATACCGCATTCGCAGAAGAGGATCAAAAAAAGGATCACGTATGTCCAGAGCCCGTACTGCTGGAGGATCACCGGGAGGTACTGGTCAAAATGGAGTACCATATCGAGAAGATTGAACGGGAGGAGCATGATACCGGATCAGTTGCACCGGCTCCGATAAATGGGTTGGGGCAGCCCGGTGTATCGGCCGAAAAGAGGGTGGCCTTCAGTCCCCTTTGAGCTGGTGGATCTTGATGAGCCCGGCGCAGGAGCGGCAGGTATAGTACTCGTCCTTCCAGCACGCATCGCAGGCCCAGCGCCCGCAGAGCACGCACTGGCGGAGCTCGGAAACGGGGTGGGAGGTATTGCAGAGATCGCAGGTGAACTGCGCAAAGCTGTGGGGGTCTTTTGCCGGCGGCTCGCCCTGCCGGCGCATCACCGTCACCTCTTTTCTGATCTCACGGAGGCGCTCTGCCCCTCCCTTACTTTTTTGCGTTTCCTTTGCCGGCCAGTTCTTTTTCCAGAGCGTCAAGGCGCGCCTCCAGGGAGGTAAGTGTTGTCTGCATCCCGGTCTCGTAGTTCTTCAGCTCGGCAACCCGGGCCTCGTTCTGGGCGATCTCCGGCAGGTGCCGGTCCTGGAACTGCGCAAGGCGCGAACGGGTCACGAGCTGCCATTCCTCCACCATGCTCTGGAACCGGCGGTCGAGATACTCGTCCACCCGGCTCTCCACCGGGCGGGAGAGCGCGATCTCACCTTTTGCGCCACGGAAGTAGTAATACACCAGGAAAAGGATGGCGCAGAGGACGAGGACAAGGAGGATAAATGTGAAGAGATCCATCTTACGTCCTCCCTTTCAGTTTTGCCGCCCGGTTTTCGAGTTCGGCAAGCTTGTCCGAGGCGGACTTCTCCGATGCCCTGAGCCGGGGGATCTCCTGCTCCAGTGCCGCAAGCCGGGTGGAGAAGGTCCCGAGATCCGATCGGGTCGAGAGGTCCCACTCCTCGACAATGTATTTCATCCTGCGGTCCACGTAGGCATCGAGGTACGAGTCCATGCCGATCATAGTGACCCCTCCAGGGATGAGATGATCGCGTCCAGCCGTTGTACCCGGGCCTCGAGGGCCGCCCTTCCCGCGTACAGGCTGCTGATCTCGTCAGTAACGCGGGAGAGCCGGGATTCCAGCGCCTGGAGATCGCCCTCGGTTACGAGATCCCATTCCTCGATGATGGCCGCAAAGCGCTGGTCGAAATAGACATCAAGTGACTTGTCGAACGTCGGTACGTGCGATTCAATGGTTGCGGGGAGCTCCGCAAACCGGTCCCAGAACGATTCGTCAGTCGCGTTCCTCTCCGGGTTCTGGCTGATTGCCGGGTACATCGCTTATTTCACCTTCTTCTCCTGTTCAGTCACGTTGGTGAGGAGGACATCGAGTTTCTTTCCTTTCACGATGCTCTCCAGCCGGGTCAGCCGCTTTTCGAGGAGGTTCTCCTTGGCTACGTTGTCGGTCGAAAGGGCCGTGTTCTCGTCCTCGACCTGTTTTATCGCAGCGGTCTGCTCGGGCGAGAACCGGGTGAACGGGAGCAGTTTTTCCGCTTCGTGCTGCTGGAGGAGCTTGAGCTTTTCCCGCTCGAGATCCAGTTCCACGGTGCGGTTGGTGGTCTTCATAAGCCGGATCTCGCGGATGATGAGGTAGAGCACGAAGAGGCCCAGGATGATGAAGATGCCGATGTAGACCATGTCGGGGATCCCGGTTACAGGGACCGTGGTCGTTGCATCTGCCATTGTCTCAGATCCCCCCGGAAGAGCTGCAGGAACCAGGGTGGGGCAACGCAGGGATCATGTCAGAGATCATCCCCTTTCCCCGTGGCCTTCTTCACCGCTTTTTTGACGTCTTTTGCGGTCTTCCCGGCGGTTTTGCCGATGCTTTTTGTGGCCTTGTCAGTCTCTTTTTTGAGGGTCTTTACCGCGGAGGCGGCGCCGGCTGAGACCTCACCGGCGGTCTTCTTTGCGGCCGCATCGATCTTTTTTGTGCCCGTGGCAAGCGAGGCCTGCGCATCTCCGGCGGCCTTTGCGATCTGTTCTTTTATCGGGGGCGTTTTCCGGACAAGGACCTCGCTTCCCTCGGCAAGACCGATCGCCTTTAAGTCCTCTTCACTGACACGGATCTGCCCGACCGGCACCATGGTATCGGCAATGACGGAGACACTGGCCGATTTTTTTCCAGCCTCGTTGATCAGATCTACATGCTCCCCTTCCGCAACGCCAAGGTCGGGAAGGAGCGCGGCGTTGAGGCGCACCCGGCCATGGCTCGGGAATGCACGCTTCTTTATCGTTAACCGCACGTCCTGCATAGACAAAAGACCACTGTCTTTGGGTAAATATCTTCCCAAAAACCCCCTGCCACACAGTGTTATGAGCCGGCAGCGCCAATACCAGTGCAGCATTTCAAGGCAGGGACATACAGTCATGAAACACCAGTGCCATGAACCGGTCTCCCAGATGCACATCACCCCGTCCATGACGGTCGGGGAGCTCGTAGCAGCCATGGGAAAGGCCGGGGCCTATAACGGCGGCTCGCTCTACCATGCGGCAACTATCTACGAGAAGATGCTCAGGGACAAGGAGACCACCAAATTCTTCGGGCTCGCCGGCGCCATGGTGCCGGCCGGCATGGGAGGGATCGTTGCTGATCTCATCAAAGACGGCCATATCGATATCCTCGTCTCGACCGGTGCAAACCTCACCCATGATATCATCGAGGCGATCGGCTGCCATCACTACCACGGTACGGCGTTCTGCAGCGATGTCGAGCTCCGGCACGATGAGATCAACCGGATCTACGATGTCTACCTCCCCAACGAGGCCTTCGAGCACTTCGAGGAATTCATGCAGGGCGTGTTCGGCGAACTCGAACCCAAAAGCACCATCTCCATCTCCGGCCTGCTGCGCCATATCGGCTCGCACTTAAAGACCGGCATCCTTGCCACGGCCGCAAAGAAGGGGATCCCGGTGTACTGCCCTGCCGTGCAGGACTCGATGGTCGGCCTCCAGTACTGGCTTTTTTCGCAGACCAACAAGGTGACCGTCGACGCGTTTGCCGACATGCCGGCGCTCCTTGACACCTGCTTTACCGCAAAGAAGGCCGGGGCGCTTCTCGTGGGCGGCGGCGTACCCAAGAACTTCATCCTCCAGAGCATGCTCATGACGCCCAACGGGTTTAGTTACGCAGTCCAGCTGACCGGTGACCGCCCGGACCTCGGCGGCCTCTCGGGCGCAACCCTCGACGAGGCCAAGTCCTGGGGCAAGATCACCGAGGAAGCGCAGGCAGTCACCGTGTACGGCGATGCCACGATCACCCTGCCGGTCCTTGTGGCGGCAGTCATGGAGCGGATGTCCCATGCCTGACCTCATCCTTGCACTTGACGTGACCGACCGGGAAAAGGCCATCGCGGTCGCCCGCGCCTGTGCCCCGCACATCGACGCGATCAAGATCGGTTACCCGCTCGCCCTCGCGGCCGGCCTCGGGATCGCCGGGGAACTCAAAGCCACCGGCCTGCCGCTCATCGCCGACTTCAAGGTCGCAGATATCCCCAACACGAACCAGCTCATCTGCGACCAGGTCTTTACTGCCGGGTTCTCCGCGGTGATCTGCCACGGGTTCTGCGGCATGGACTCGGTAAAGGCCTGCGTTGCCTCCGCCCGGGCGCACCACGGCGAATGCTACGTGGTGGCCGAGATGAGCCACCCCGGGGGAAAGGAGTTCTTTAGTAACGGTACCCCGGAACAGATCGCGGCAAACGCCGTGATCGCAGGCGCAGACGGGATCATTGCGCCGGCCACCCGCCCGGACCGGGTGGCGGTCCTCCGGGGCTTTGTGGGCGACAAGAAGATCCTCTCTCCGGGAGTCGGGACCCAGGGCGGAGACGTGGATGCCATCGCCGAACTGGTGGACGGCATCATCGTGGGCCGGTCCATTTACGAGGCACGGGACCCGGCCGCGGCCGCACAGGCCTATGGCCCGGCCCGCAGGCGGCAGAAACGGTAAACAACTCTTATTTTACGACCCGATCTCTTCCTGCGCGTCAGCCTGCTATTTAAATGCAATATTACGTTCAGTGCACGGCCTGAAAGTTTATTAAGCCCTTCTGCAATGTAGTAGTATGGATTGGAGCACAGAGCAGCGGAAAATTCCAGAAAAATACCCAAAACTCGAAGATATCCCGGAATCAGAGCGGAAATACAAGTGCCATACCTGCCATCTCATCGTGGACGAAAACCCCTGCCCGAACTGCGGGGACACCAAGCTCGAGATCATGTGCCCGCTCGACAACTGTCACTGCGCCCACGAGATGACCTCAGGTGTCGAGTACTGCCCTCTCTGCGGCAAACCGGTCTGCCCCGAATGCGGCTCCCACGATGTGGTCCAGATCAGCCGGGTGACCGGCTACCTGCAGGACGTCTCCGGCTGGAACGCCGGAAAACAGCAGGAACTCAAGGACCGGATGCGCTATTCGGTCGCCTGATCCGGTCCCGGTCCTTTTTTCATTCGCTTACCGCGCAAACCCGCAAACGGAACTGTACTGTGCCCGGCCCTGTGATCGCGGGGGGAGCGGTTAACAACCGCGGAACACCGAAGAAACCGTCTGGAACGCGGGAATCCTGCCGTCATACTGCATCTTTTTCTGGAGTAATTCCCGCTTGAACCGCGCTTCCGCATGGCCCGGGTCAAGTTCCAGGACTTTCTCGTATTTCTTCATCGCTTCTTCATACCGGCCCATCTCATCGAGGCAGTTCCCCATCACGTTGTAGGCCTTGTAGAACCGGGGGTCCACCACAATAGCCATCTTCAGGTACCCCAGGGCGTCCTCTTTTCTCCCGTTATTTTTCAGGTCCAGTGCACACCGGTAGAGGTATTGCGCCTCGAGCGCAATACCCCCGTTCCTTAACCGTGGTATCATAACCCATCTCTCCTCCCTCACACCTGTCCCGTTTCCCGAAGGATGTTTCCCCCGGGCTATTGTCCCCTCATTCGTATGCGACATTAAGCATTTGCACGCCGGTAGCGCCATGCAGAACTGCATGCAGACCTGCACTGCAGGAAAAAAGTCACATGGAGTGTGCTCTGTCACACTACCGGAAATAGATCATTTGTGAGACGATATATTTTGCCGATAAATAATTTAATACCCATCTTGTGTCCAACTAACGATAATGGCAGTGATCGATCAGGAGAGGGCGCAGCGGATCCGGCAGGCCCTGAAATGGAGCCCGCGTGGGATGACCATCTCGGATCTCACAAAAAAACTCCAGATGAACCGGAATCTCGTGGCAAAGACCCTTGACATGCTGATCATCGCCGGGCAGGTCGAGATGCAGCCGGTCGGTGCAGCGAAAGTCTATTTCCTTGCCCAGAGGGTGCCGGTCTCCTCCATGCTCGAGTTCTCCTCTGACCTTGTGATCATGGTCGACCGCGACCGGAAGATCCTCTCGGTGAATGAACGCGTACCGCTCCTCTTGGAACTGCCGCGGGAAGCGCTGGACGGAAAACGGATCGATGAGATCGATCACCATTTTTTCCGGGACCTCAGGCTCGGCATGCCGGACCCCACCCCGGCAGACGGGGTGATCCGCGAGCAGGTTGCCGAGAGGAGCAGCCGGTTCGGGAATATGGACCGGTATTTCCGCATCAAGAAAATACCCACCGCGTTCGAAGACGGGAGCCAGGGATTTACGTTCATCATCGAGGATATCACACCCCAGAAGACCTACCAGCAGATGCTGGAGGCAAGCGAGGCCCGGTACCGGGGCCTGGTCATGTCATCGGGAGAGGCCATCATCGGCAGTGCCCCTGACGGGGCGATCACAAGCTGGAACCCTGCTGCGGAACGGCTGTTCGGGTACACCGAAAAGGAGATCCTCCGCCAGCCGTTTGGAAAGCTTGCCACCCGAGGGAGTTCCCGGGGCCTTGAGCAACTCCTTGCTGATATCCGGAACGGGGACTGCATCCAGGGACATGAACTGCAGATGGTCTCCCGGGCAGGTGCCGTCATCGACGCGCTGATCACGATCTGCCCGGTGCGGGACGGGATCGGGGCCATCAGTGGCGCATCCTCTATCATCCGCGACATTACCTATGAGAAACTCGACGAGCACACCCGGCGGTACGAAGACCAGTACCGCACGCTCGTGGACGACGTGAACGTGGGCGTGTACCGGAGTACCGGGGACCCACGGGGGCGGTTTGTCTGGGGAAATACCGCCCTCATCAGGATCCTGGGATTTGACACCCTGGAGGACCTCAAGGGGATCAAGGTGACCGACATTTTTTCCCAGCCCGATGGCAGGATTCAGCTGCTCGATGCCCTGCGGCAACAGGGGTTTGTCAAAAACCGTGTCCTTTCCCTGAAACGGGGCGACGGCACCCCGCTCACGGTCAACGTAACGGCACTGGCGGAGTTTGATGCCAACAATAACCTGGTCTTCATCAACGGGATCGTCCAGGACATCTCCGGTGCCGAAATCCCCGCGGAAGGTATCGAGGGACGGGCAGAAGAACCGCGGTAGCGACCGGGAGGTACCCCTGCACCCGAATCACAATCTTACTATCGGATGCAGGCAAACACGATAACCAGGAGGACAGGACGCAGGCATGCGCTATTTCACCAGTGGCGGGACAGTTTTCATCAGGGGCGCGTTCCGTGCCGCAAGCACCGGGATCTCCGGGGGAATTAGGGACGTCACCACCCTGTTCAACCATACCGTCGTACCCGGCTGGGACCATGCGCATCCGGAAAAGGAGATCGAACTGGTCGCGGCCGCAGCCGGTGCCGGTCCGGCCGTGTTCGGGCTCCTGACCGCCGTGCCCATCCGCCATCTCTGCGTGCTCCAGTACGATGCTATCACCGTTTTTGTAACGGCCGGTATCCGGCAGGAGCAGGACGCACCGGGGGCCGGGACCATCAACATCATCGCGTACAGCAGCGAAGGGATGGAGGACGCGGCACTCCTCGAAACGATCCTGGTGGCCACCGAGGCAAAGGCCCAGGCCCTGCTCGCCGCCGGCGCAGGTTCCGGCACCTCCACCGATGCCGTGATCGCTGCGTGCGAAGGGGAGGTACGGCACCGGTACGCGGGGCGGATCACAGAGCCCGGCCGGCGGGTTCGGGAGGCGGTTCTCAAAGGCGTGCCCGAGGCGCTGCGCCGGTATACACGCGGGGCGGCAACAGAGGAGCCGGCCTTTTTCATCTACAGCCGGTTGGAGGGCGGGCACTGGGTGGAGTGGTCGCCGGTGAACTGCCCCTATTACCCCTGCCACTTTGCCGGGCAGGCCTGTGACTTCTGCTACTGTCCGTTTTACCCGTGCAAAGACGAGACGCTGGGCGAATGGTCAACCGGCTCGAACGGAGGGAAGGTCTGGAACTGTTCGCGCTGTACCCTGCTCCACGAACCTGCGGTCGCGGCTTACCTGAAACGTTACCCGGATGCTCCGCGGGAAGAACTGGTGCGGTACCGCACCCAGCAGAAAAAAAAGATTACTCCTTGATCCCGAGCGCCTTGAGGAGCTCCGGGAGGGGGATGCCGTGGGCCTCGGCAGCCTCGCGGATGGTCTCGCCGCGGGCGATTGCACAGCCTACGCAGCCCATGCCGAACTTGAAGAGGGCCTCGGTCGCTTCGGGTTTTGCCTGGAGAAGATCGTAGATCGTAGAGTCTGCGGTAATTTCAGCCATAGTATACTAAAGTCCCCGTACCGGCTCATAAATCTCACCATCGCGCACGTTTCATTTCGGTAAGCATCTTTACTTTCACAGCGCATGCTACCTGCTATATACCAGATATCAAATCCGATCTACCCTTGGAGATGTAAGAGATGGATTATTCCGAAGCTACCGAGAGAATCTCCCGAAAGTATGCAAAGGCCGGCCACGAGATCGACCGGCAGAAGGTCGAAGGCAAGCTGCGCCGGCTGGTCGAGGAATTCGGCGTGCAACCGACCGAGGCGGAGCGCAGCGTAACAAATGAACTGAACAAGGAGTTCAACATCGCTCCCGCGGGGCCGCAGGGGATGCCCGGCCCGGGGAGCGGTGCGACCGGCGAGAAGAAGATAGCCGAGGCGCGGCCCGGGGACTGGGTGACCATTGAAGGCAAAGTAGTCTCCCTCGCCGCGCCCGCATCGCCGGCGATCGCCCAGAGCGGGATAGTGGCCGACGAGTCAGGCGCCATCCGGTTCGTGGTCTGGGTAAAGTCCAATGCGCCGAAGATGGAGGAGGGCGCATGGTACCGGATCGAATCGGCCGTGGTGGACGAGTACAAGAATATCCCCAACCTTAAGGTGCACTCGGGGACCACGATCGCGGCGATCGACCGGACCGACCCGCTCATCCCCGCACCGTGCCCGATAAAGGACCTCCGGCCCGGGATCGGGAGCGTCCGTGCAAAGGTGATCCAGGAGTGGGACGTCACCCACGACCGGATGCTCCAGTCCGGCCTTCTGGGCGACGAAACCGGCACGGTGAAATTCATCATCTGGAAGGAGCAGGGAAAGGAGAAGCTCGTCCCGGGTGCGGTCTACTCGATCTTCTATGCGCAGGTGGACGAGTTCAACGAACGGCTCTCGCTCAACATCACCGGCGCCACGATCATGCAGGAGGACGGGGATATCGCCACCTCCGGTGGCGGGGACACGGAGATCCGCGGGGCACTGGTCCACATCGCCCCCGGTTCGGGGATCATCAAGCGCTGCCCGGTGCCGGGCTGCAACCGGGCCCTCTCCCGGCAGAACTACTGCCCCATCCACGAGATCCAGCCGAAATTCGAGTACGACCTCCGGATCAAGGGGTGGCTGGACGACGGCGAGAAGACCCACAACCTGCTGCTGAAGCGCGACGTGGTGGAGGCCCTGACCGGCATGACCCTCGAGCAGGCAAAGGAGATCGCGGAGAATAACCCGCTCGGGATGGACGAGGTCTTTTTGCAGATGCGGGAGCGGGTGCTGGGGCATTACGTGATGTGCAAAGGCCGCGAGTTCGATAACCGGCTGCTCGTGAACTCCTGCGAGAAGATGCACTTCGAGAGCGGGGAGCATGCAAAGCTCCTGAACCGGGCCGGGGGTGCATCATGAGTTCCGCAGCGCCGGAAATGGGCGGGCGGCGCGAGGGCGGGTTCGAGCGCGAACCGGCCCGCCGGGTCTTTGCAAGCGAGCTGCGCGAGTGCCGGTACCAGTTCAAGGACGGCGAGGACGAAAAAAGCCCCACCTTCGTGCTCCTGCCCACGGGCGAACGCTCCAACCGGATCTTCCTTGCCGGCACGCTGACCGAGAAGAGCCGGCAGGGCGAGCAGAACGTCTTTTACCGCGGCCGGGTGATCGACCCGACCGGCACGTTCTTTGTGATGGCGGGGAGCTACCAGCCCGAGGCCATGCAGCAGCTGGCAAAGATCGAGACGCCTGCCTTTGTTGCGGTCACGGGAAAGCCCAACTTATACCAGAAACCGGACGGCTCATTCCTCGTCTCGGTGCGGGTCGAATCGATCACGGTGGTGGACAAGGAGACCCGTGACCTCTGGGTGCTGGACACCGCGGCCCGGACACTTGACCGGCTCGATGCCCTGAAGAACGGCACCAGCCCGGATATCATCAAGGCAAAGGAGCAGTATCCCACGCTCGACCCGGTACTGTACCGGAAGATCGTGTACGATGCACTGGCACAGATCAAGATGTAATTATTGTTAATTTTTTTACTATTTTTTTACGAAGACCTTTGAGAGAAGCTGCAGGCCCCCTTTGCGCAATCTCTCCCTCCTTGGGGACGGGAGCGCTTGCGATGCTTCTGAATTACCTGTTCACAACGGTCACTGTAGCGTACACCACATCATCGTATGGGGGAGCTGCCCGACGGCCCGAACCCGCAAGCTCAGTACACCTCCTCGCCCAGAGAGGCCCCGACGAGGCGGCCGAGCGACCTCCGCAGGGGGTGGGAATACTCGCAAGTCCTCTTCCTCCCGGTAGTACACTTTTGGATCGCATGACCCCCTGCATCCCCATCCCGCATCACGGCTCTGTCAATCCACTCACATTTTCTTCGAAGAATAGATCCATTATCCTGCCAGAATCCATGCAACAATGCAGGACCCCTGTTGGGGGTCACACGATCCATTTTTGTAAAACGAACCGTGTAACTCTTCATGATATCGGCAATTTTCTGACGATAATTTCCCGGATTCGCTCAAATTCCGGAAAACAGTTTTGGTATGCGCGACCCCCTTACATGTTTTCGAGCGCCCGCAGGCTTGCAACTGCCCCGTCGAACTGCTTAACCTCTACCACCGCGGTCGCGTGCTCCCGGCGCATCGCGGCCATCACCGCGGGAAAATCGATCGTCCCTGCTCCAATGGGGCCGTGGGTGTCCCGGCGCCCGTCATTGTCATGGAGGTGCAGGTGACAAAAGCGCGTTTCCAGAAAGGCTGGCAGGCAGCCGTTCAGGTTCGCGTGCCCGACATCGAGAGTGAAAGAACAACCGTCAATGAGCGCAAGGTCCGCCGGCGTCCGCAGGTTGAAGAAGTTCATGCCCCCCATGTTCTCGAAGGAGAACGAGACGGAGTACTCGCGTGCGGCCGCTTCCAGCTCGGCAAGAGATGTGGCAAACTGCCTGTTGGCCTGCTCCCGCTCCTGCTCCCAGGCAAAATAGCCGGGATGGAGGACGACCGAAGCACCGATCTCCGCGGCCCGTGCAAAACAATCGGTCATCACCTCCACGCTCGCCCGGCGCACCGCCTCGAAGAGGCAGGCGATGTTCATCCCGTGGTACGGGGCATGGAGGACAAAAGCAGCGGTATGGCTCTCGAAGGGCTCAGCGCTCTCCACAAAGTGCGGGCCCTCGTCCATCACCTCGACAAGGCCGACGAGGGCAGCCAGCCGGTCCAGTGCCACCGGGAGGGGCTGGTCCAGGAGGCAGTAGGTCGAGATGCCGATCATGCAGAGCGGTTGGCGCACGGACGGATAAATAGGTGCGGATGATTGCCGGGCGGCAGGAAATCTAAAACCCGACTGGCATCAGCCCGCGGTGGGTACCCGTCAGGGAACAGCCGCCCTGCGGTGTTACGACAAAGGTGTTCTCGATCCCCACGAGGCCCACACCCGGGATCCCTTTCTTAGGCTCGACCGCGAAGACCATACCCTCCTCCAGCGGCTCGTCAAAGCCTTGTGCGATGACCGGGCTCTCATCGATCTGGAGGCCAATCCCATGGCCGAGGAATTTTACGGTGTTCTCTTTAAAGCCCATAAAGTTCTCACGGAACGCCGGTTCAAGCCCGCTCATGACCGTGGTGTAGATCTCCGACGGGACTGCGCCGGGCTTCAAGAGTGAGGCGATCTCGTCCTGGATGGCAACGCACCGCTCATGGGCCCGGATCGCCTCATCGGGGATATGCTTCCCGAACATATACGACAGCGTCTTATCCGTGTAGTACCCCTCGACCCCGCAGCCGATATCGATCACGACCAGATCGCCGCGGTGGAGCTTTCTCTCCCGGCTTCCGGACATGGGCAGCGACGGGTGCAGGCCCGCAATCCCACCGGGGGTATCAACGCATATGGGCGAGATCGAACTGGTCCCAAAACCGATCTGGCCAAGGAGCATCTCGTTGAACATCCCGAAACGCATGTGCCCCTGGTGGCCTTCCCGCACCATCACCGAATAGAGATCGGCCGTGAGCGTCACTTCGTCTATCCCTTCCCGGAGGAGATCCGGTACGCAGTCCTCCAGGACATGCCGGTGAATTTTTCCTGCCCGCTCCATGCGGGAAAGTTCGTACGGGCTTTTTTTCGCCCGGACGGCAAGGACCTGCGCATCGAGGGACTGCACGCCGGAAAAAGCGAAATGCTTCTGCATCCGCCCGTACTGGGCAAGCGAGACCTCGTCCAGCTCGAGGTACATCCCTTTGGGAACTTTCCCGGTGACAACCGCTGCGTCCCGGTAACTGGACATCTTCCTGAGATCCGGAAATTCCGATTCCGCGGTCGCCCGTTCAAAACTTCGCCGGACCCAGAAGACCGCGTCCCCGTTCCTTGGTATGAAGAGCAGGCCATCCTGGATGGTGCCGGTGAAATAGTAGAGGTTGATCTTGCCGGTGACACCGGCCGATTCCCAGTCCGGGTGATCGCGGTCCATCCGTTCCCGGAACCGTGTCATCCGTACCTGAAGTTCGCGTGAGGGAACCTTCATGGTTAACCGGATCTATTGGCCGGGACGCTATTTAGGGCTGCGCAAAAAGGGAACCGGTTCGAAAAAGAGAGATGACGAGAGAATAAGGAGATTATTTCTGGTTCTTTTGGGCTTCCCAGCGCTCCAGTACCTCGTTTCCTTCGATAAAGACGAGGTTGTGACGTTTTGCGTACTTCTTTGCGTCAGCCTTGGAGAGGGCGTAGCCGCTCTCGTCGTCCAGCATCTCGCAGATCGTGACCGAGGGGGTGATGCCCGCCATCTCGGCCATGGCGATCGAGAGCTCGGTCTGGCCCTGCCGGACGTCCAGGAGGCCGTCAGCCGCCCGCAGGAGGGCCATGTGGCCCGGCGTCCTGAAGATCTCGTGGAAGTTCTCGCCGCCGCCATTGAGGGCTCTTTTCACCTGTTCCGCGATCGCGTTTACCGTGAGCGTGCGGTCGCGGTCGGTGATGCCGGTGAAGGTGTTGCGGTGGTTCACCCAGAGCGAGAAGGAGGAGTGGTTCTTGCGGTCGTACGGGATGTCACCTTCGCGCTCGGCCACCGCGGTTGCCCGCAGGGCGTCACTCGCAAAGGGCAGGCCGAGGCGCTGCGCTGCAACGGGGTGCACCGCGGTGCAGATCAGGCCGCCGCCGTCCTTGCGCATGCGCACGATGTCTTTGGGGGTCACGGCGTCGGAGCGGATCGCAAAATCGGTCTCACCCTCGCGGTCGTCGAAATCGTAGAGCAGGATGAACTTCCCGTCGCGGAGTGCGGCAAGGGCCTCGTCGATCACGGCCCCACCTCAACGTTGATGCTGTCGTTGTCCTCGACCCCAAGCTTGCGCCGGAGGGCGACAGGCGCGATCACTTCGATCAGGTCCTCGGGGTAATGCGTGCGCCCGGGCACCACGATGCCGCATTTGATCGTCCCGATCCGGCAGGGGATGCAGCGGGCATCACCAAAGGTCCGGCCGTCCGTGGAAAAACCCTTGATCCGCGTCCAGTCCAGCGCATCGATCTTCTTTCGTATCGGAAGGCTCGAGGGGACGAGCCGGATGTTGAGCGTGCCGGGGTAGGGCTCAAAGCCGAGGGCCGCGGTGAACTGCTCCTTGTACGGACCGAGGCTCATGTAGTATTTGCCCTCGCCGATGCCGCTGACCACGGCACCGCTGATGAGGTACTGGTTCTTGCCGCCTTCAGAAAAGATCCGGCAGTATTCCTGATGTTCCCTGACCAGCACCTCTTCGCCGGCCTTTGTCACGGTCACGTGCTGGCCATCGGCCGCGAGGTTGCGGGTGATGAGCCCGGCGCTCTCGAGACTTTTGAGCCGGCGCGACGCGGTCTGCTGGCTGATGCCCAGCATCTCACCGATGCTCTGGGTGGAGACAAAAATGGGGCCACGGCACCCGCCCCGCAGTGCAATGCCTTTGAGACACTGGAGATCTTCAGCGGGAATCATAGTTACCAAATTTGAGTTGCTTGCTATTTATGAGTTGCTTTATGACAGGGGACGCGCTCGATTCGTTCCTTGTCGAAACCGCGTTCGTTAATTATTTAACAGGCCGGGTCGACTTAGGTGAGCATGAAATCCGGTCTGCGCAACCAGCTTGCCGAGAAGATGGCAGGCGAAATTACGCTGTCGGACTCACCGGGGCTTGCGCTGAAAAAATGGCGCCAGAACTTCGAAATCCCGCCGGGTGTCCTCTCGGACCGCCTGGGGGTTTCCCCGTCCGTGATCAGTGACTATGAGAGCGGACGGCGGAAGAGTCCCGGAACCGCCGT
>Ga0335069_10007402_pt1 | contig 15860 bp, 9 predicted proteins | sample Lox_Sample_11_FD_206714 | JGI IMG/M metagenome (GOLD analysis project Ga0335069, IMG submission 206714) | Soil microbial communities from Loxahatchee National Wildlife Refuge, Florida, United States - Lox_Sample_1.1 | ecosystem: Environmental > Terrestrial > Soil > Wetlands | place: USA: Florida... | reverse complement strand
CGATAACACGCTTCAAGTAAGCGACACGCAGATCCTGAGCGCGAAGACAATCAACGAGACGCGCTTCCAGTACATCCGCGACCGCAACAACCAGACAGCGCTTAACACCGATCCCACCATCACCGTGCAGGGCGCCTTTACGGGCGGTGGCAACAACCAGGGAACCGTCCGTGACAACCAGGACCGGTTCGAGCTTGAGAACTACACCACGAGCGCGCAGGGCGCGCACTCCATCAAATTCGGCGGCCGGCTGCGGTTCACACGCGACGCCAACTACTCGAACTCGGGATTCAACGGCAATTACATCTATAGCTCGTTGACTGCTCCTACCAACTCGTCCTCGCCGGATCATTCGTATGAATCGCTGAAGCCGGCAGAGTACGACGTCACCGCAGGCAATCCCAACTCGAAGGTAAATGTCTTCGACGCCGGGCTGTTTTTCCAGGATGACTACAAGGTGAGCCCGAAATTCACCCTGAGCTATGGCCTGCGCTACGAAGCGCAGAACTGGATCGGCAATCACAATGACTGGGCGCCCCGCGTGTCGCTCGCGTGGGCCCCCGGCAGGGGAAATGGTCCTTCGAAGACTGTGATCCGCGCGGGATACGGATGGTTCTTCGATCGCTTCAACTCCAATTACATTCTCGAAGCAATCCAGAGAAACGGCATCAACCAGCAACAATACGTGGTAAAGAATCCCGGCTTCTATGAGAACGCTCCGCCTCCAAGCACCCTGGCGGAAATCAGCACCGTGGCCCCCACCATCTACAGCATCTCGCCAAACCTGCACGCTTCTGTCAATATGCAGGCTGCAGTCGGGGTAGAGCATTCGTTTGGAAAGATCGCGACCACGTCGGTGACTTACATCAACTCGCGCGGAGTTCACCAATACCTCAGTCGCAACATCAACGCGTATCTTCCCGGCACATACGACCCGGTGACCGGGTCAGGCACGCGTCCCAACGGTATCAACGAGAACCTCTACCAGTTCCAGTCAGGCGGTGTGTACAACCAGAACCAGATCGTAGTGAATTACTCGGTGCGGGCGAAACGCGCCTCGCTGTTCGGCTTCTACATGGTGAACTTCGCCAAGGCCGACACTTCCGGCGCCACGTACTTCCCTTCCAACCAATTCAACCCAGGGGCTGATTACGGCCGGTCAAATTTCGATGTACGCAACCGGTTCCTGATGGGCGGCAATATCCAGGCGCCGTATGGTGTTTCGCTTAGCCCGATGATGGTGGTCGAATCAGGACAGCCGTTCAATATCGTGATCGGGCAGGATCTGAACGGCGACAACCAGTTCAATGATCGGCCCGCGTTCGCCAATGCCGGCAGCACGAACGTGATGCAAACGCCCTATGGCACGTTCGATCTCAGCCCAGCCGCGGACGCCGCGCGCATTCCTTACAACTACGGCAACGGACCCTCGCAGTTCAGCATGAATATGCGCATGAGCAAGACGTTCGGCATTGGCCCGCGCGTGGAAGGCGGCGCGACGGCAAGCCCGTTCGGTGGTCCGGGAGGCGGACCGCCGCCGGGAGGCGGACCTGGCGGCGGCGGACCTCCGGGAGGCGGTCTCGGCCCCGGCGGGCTGAGCAGCCGAAATAACGGACCGCCGCGCTTCGATCAGGCAGTGCCTCGCCGCTATTCACTGACCTTCGCGGCCATGGCTCGGAACGTATTCAACACCGTGAACCTGGCCCAACCGGTGGGCGTACTCGAATCGCCGATGTTTGGAAAATCCAATGCGCTCGCGGGAGGATTCTTCTCTTCTCAGTCAGCCAATCGAAGCATCGACCTTCAATTGATGTTCAACTTCTGATCGAGGGCTCCGTACAGACGAAGGCCCCGTGCTCGGCGCGGGGCCTTTTGCGTTGCGCGACACCTTATAAATCGGAGGTGGTGAACAAGGGTTGCCAGCCTGGCAACCCCAACCTCTATAAACTAGCCAGCAGCATTCACTTTCAACGAAGCTGTCGGGTTGACACCCAACCCCGACCCAACTGCCGGAGCGGATCGATTACTTCTTTTGCAAGCACAAGGAATGCGATCACATTCTCGAATACGATTTACAATACCTCTCCCATCGCCACGCTCACTCGTCCTGAGTCGCAAAGCCCCCATTCTTGAGAATGCAATGCGCAAGCACGTCACATCTGCCCGGTTTGCTTGACAGGCTGGCTGCCGCATACGAGAATACGGCCAATTGGCGAGGAGATTTTTAATGTTGTCCGGAATCGGGCAACGACCCCCTGATAAACAACGATCCGCGGAGATGGAGGGTAAAGCAGGTTGATTCTTCAGTGGGGGGTGCAGGGTGCGTCCATCGAATAGGCAGGCTTCGAATCTCGGCCCCGCGCGCGAAATACGATCCAATGCAGTGCTCGGGTTTTGGCCGATTGTCCTCACGGGCATGCTGGTCCTGCTTTCCGCGGTGGCCGTTCTTCAGTATCGGTGGACCAATGAGGCCAGCAGCGCCGATGAGATGCGCATCGGCGCCGAACTCGAGTCCCTGATGATGAAGTGGCACAACGATCTCTATGGCGAGTTCTCGGCCATATGCAACGCCATCCAGGTCGGGCCGGACTCCGGAGCGCGCGATACATGGGAGGATTACTTAGCTCGTTACGTAGAGTGGAACTATGCCCTTCCTCACGAATCGCTGCCTTATATCTACAGAAATCCCGACCTCGTGGGCGAAGTCTACATCTGGGAGACCAATCAGCAGGCCAGGCCGCGCTTGTTCTGGCTCAATCTGGAAAGCAGGAGAATCGAGCCGATCGCCCCTCCCACGGAATTCTCGACGCTTCTCGAGCGACTGCGGGTGAACTCCGCAAGCCTCTCCATCGCTCTGCGCACGTGGACACTGCCGGGACAGTCGAAAGACGGGCGGATTGCCACCGATTCTTCGTCGGCCCCAGTTGCCTCGGGAAGCCACATCATCCCAGGGTGGCAGTTCGATGAGAACGTCCCTGCCATCGTACACCCCATTTTTCATCGTGGAGCCGAGAAGTCCCTCAGCAGCGCCAGCCCTGTCGACTGGATCATCGTCACCCTGGACATGAATGTTCTCCGCAAGCGGGTGCTTCCCGAATTGTCTGCGCGCTATTTCGGCGGACTAGCCGGGTTGGAGTACAAAGTGGCGCTGGTGCGGACAGGTTTGCATCCTGAAACGATCTATTCTTCCGACGCTGATTTTGGATTGGAACAATCCCGCAGCGCGGATTCAATCATGAATCTCTTCGGCATTGCGCCACAGGCGGCTGGCAGTTCGCAATTGCCGAAGCATAACGGTCTTTCTCTCCGAAGCGCGGAATGGCACAGCCTGACCGCTCCATACTGGTTCCCCGTCATCCAATATGGCGCCAAGCCGAACTCCTGGCTGCTGCAATTGCAACACCGCGCCGGTCCGCTGCAACTGGCCCTTGCCCGGATCAGGCGGAATAATCTTGCCCTCAGCTTCGTCATCCTTCTGCTGCTTGCGCTCAGCTTCGCAGTTCTCACCATCGCGGGCTATCGCGCCCAGCGCTTCGCGAAATTGCAGATGGACTTTGTCGCCTCGGTTTCCCATGAGTTGCGGACACCCTTGACCGCAATCTTCTCGGCGGGCGAGAACATCAAGGACGGCGTGATTAGGAGCGAGACGGACCTTGCCGAATATGGGTCGATTGTTACGAGTCAAAGCCGGCAACTCATGAATCATGTAGACCGCATCCTGATGTTCGCGTCTATTCGCAGCGGTAGAGACCGCTATTCGCTGTGCCCGCTCGAGGTCGGCGACATCTTCGATACAGTTCGCCGCAATCTCTCGGCCCTGCTTGCCGAAGAAAAGTGCGCGCTTGAAGAGACGATCGAGCCGGGCCTGCCCCGCGTCATGGGCGACATGTTCGCCGCCTGCGGGTGCATGGAGAATCTGATCACCAATGCAATCAAGTATGGCGGGGCCGACCGCCGCATCCACGTTTCCGCTGCCCTACAGAAGCTAACCGGCGGCAAACAGGAAGTAGCCATCTCCGTCGAGGACCATGGCATCGGAATACCCGGCTCCGAATTGAAGCATATCTTCCAGCCGTTCTATCGTACTCCGGAGGCGGCAGCCGCGCAGATCCACGGCACTGGATTGGGACTCTCTTTGGCCAGGCATCTTGCCGAGGCCATGGGAGGACGGCTCACCGTCGCCAGCCAGCTCGGGTCAGGAAGCACTTTTACCATGCATCTCCAGCTTGCGCCAGACCAGAACCAGCAAGTCTCAACCGAAAGTACAGAGGCGTTAACCAGGTGAATGAAATGAACGAGAGCATCCTCATCGTGGAAGATGAAAAGGCGTTGCGCGCGACCCTCGGCGATCGCCTGCGCACAGAGGGATACGTGGTAGAGACGGCGGCTGATGGTATCGAGGCCGTGGAAAAAGCCACCAACCAGCCGTTCGATCTAATCATCCTAGATCTGATGCTTCCCCGCCGCGGTGGTCTCGATGTATGCCGCGATATCCGCGGAGCCGGCATGGCGACGCCGATTCTCATCCTCACCGTTCGCAATGATACCGTCGACAAAGTCGTCGGACTCAAACTGGGAGCGGACGACTATGTGACCAAACCCTTCGAAGCCGCGGAACTCCTCGCGCGCATCGAGGTGCTGCTGCGCCGCGTTCCCATCCATTCCGGTCACGGCACGTTCAATATCGGCGCCATTCGTGTTGATGTCCGCCAGGCGGAAGTCACGCGCGACGGCAAGCCGGTGTATCTCACCGCGCGCGAGTTTCAACTCCTGCGCTACCTGATCGAGCGCGCCGGCAAAACCGTTCCCCGCAACGAACTCCTGCGCTCGGTCTGGGGATACGACAGCGACACATTGACCCGCACGGTGGATACGCACGTTGCCAGCCTTCGTCAGAAGCTGGAGAAAAACCCGAAACAGCCGGAGTTCATCTTCACCGTGTCCGGCGTGGGCTATAAGTTCATCGGCCAGGACATCAAATAGAGGTTTCGTGTCCAGTTCTGCACCAGCACACGACGCGTCGTATTCAAAGAAATCCCCGGAAGAGCCGAGGCAAGCGCCTCGCCGGGTATTGGGGACAACGGGCAGGCCGGGATTCTCTATTTTCCTTCGATGATGACCGCATGCCGCTTCGACTTGCGATAAACGTTTGCGACAGCCAGGGTCCATAGAGGCACGAGGTCTACACCGGGAACGAGTTTGCCGAGAAAAGACGGCAGAAACTCCCAATGCCAGCCCAGAAGATAGCTGAATAGTCCCGCCAATCCGAGATCGAGCAAGTCATCGGCTGGAGATGCCGCGCCCTCGATGAACAATGGGAACACAATCATTTGGACGAGATCCGCGACAATCGCCAAGAGGAGCGCGCCCCGCAGGCGCGGGCCAGGCGTGATACTTCCGACGTCCTCGTTCGCACGGTTCGACTGGTCCATGTTTGTATCTCCGGCTGCGTCTTTTCCCTGGCCGGCTGCTCACGCGGAGCGTTGCTTTCCGTCATTCTGCCAATGCCTTCATCGTAGCAATTTGCCCTGAAAGACTGAACATTGGAAATGCACGGCATTTTCCGGTGCAACAATGATTGGCAGAATGAACCGGCTTTCCGCCCTCGATCACTCAGCCTCCTTGCAGGCGCGATCCGTCGGCGCCTCCCTGGCACTCATGATCATCACCATCGCGGCAGGCCTCGCGATCCGATTCGCACATCTGGGACTGCCTGCCTCGGTGGTGAAATATGGCGGCTCGGCCCTCTGGGCGGTGATGATCTACTGGGTGTGTTCCGCCGCTTTCCCACCTTGGCGCCCCCTCTGGAGCGCACTTCTTTCAGGAGTCCTTGGAACCTCGGTGGAGTATTTGAAACTCTATAATCCGCCCTGGTTGGACGCCTTTCGCCGCACGTTAGCCGGTATCATCCTTCTCGGCCGAATGTTCAACTGGCGGGATGTTGTCGTTTACTGGATTGCAATTTCCCTGGCGGCCGGCCTCGATGTTGCATTGCGCCGCTCCGGTCCAGCGCCGCGATAATCCTACTTGGCCCGTCTGTGACAAGCGGAATCGGGTAGGGTAGTTGTCTAATCACACTGCACCGCGCCAAAGGTTTACTGAATGGGGGTCGCGCACGGATCTGCGCAAGGAGAGGAGTTCGAAAGACTTCGATGTCTTGCCCGGTGGCGCGCCACTCTACTCTGCACTGGTGAATCGCCACGATTCTGTCAACTAAGCCCTCGATGGCTGGCACGTGACGGGCCACGATCACGACAGTTTTGCCTTCGAGAAGGGGCCAGGCGTTGCAGAAAATGCAAGCCTCGGTTTCCGCACCTCAGTTGCCTCGGAAACTATGCCGCCGACCGCCGCGGGAAGAGGTTCCGTGAACACACCGGAGCTCGCCCTGCTTTTTTGAGAACTCTTCAGCGAAGAACACCCGATACTATAGCTCGGTCCCGCAGGGATCTATCTTCATCAACCAGTTGGGCGCCGTGATCTTGGCCTCGATTCCGCATTGCAATGACGGCAACATGATCGACATGAGCATGTGCGTTGATTCGGGCATCAGCGACCGCCGACCTTCTCCCGGTACTCCACCACACCAATCTTGTACGGACCTACCCGGCACATCGAGGGAGGCGCGCTTTCATAAGTTATTGATTCTATGGTGCCCGGAGGGGGACTTGAACCCCCACAACCCTCTCGGGTCCGCGGATTTTAAGTCCGCTGCGTCTGCCGATTTCGCCATCCGGGCGGAATGCTTTGCCTATTCATTCCATGGTACTCGCTGCCGCAGACGAACGGCCCCGGATGTTCGGCTTGAGTGCGGTCAAGCATCGGTCCGCGGCACCGCGAGACGCCGTTGCGCGCGGGCCGAGGTGCTCTATTGCGGCCTGCGGAAGCGGATGTTCTCGCCCTCGAGGAGGTACTCGGCGGAGCACTCTTCTCCGCCGCAAATCATGGTCTCGCCGGCGCACAATTGACGACGCGTGATCAGGCCGATGGTTCCGCAGCGCGGGCACGACATCACCGCAACGTACGGATTCTGCGCGTGTCCCAGCTTGGCCTGGTTTTGGAGGAGAAATACCGTTCCGGGGTCCATGCGTTCGGGAATCCATTCTTCCAGGAACTGCAAGTCGGCTGACATCCTGCCCTCCGAGAGTTGAGATACAGAGCATGGCCACGTTTGGCTGGCCCGACTCTGACTTCAAGCAACAGCAGGCTGCGAATGGCGCCCCCGATATCCGCCTCAGGGTTGAAACTAGTCTTCCCGGCTTTCCGTCTTCCCGTCAACCAAGAATTGTCAACGGGGAGTATCCACCGGGATTCGCTCATCCGCAATTCACGTCTCCTTAACGTGAAGCACCAATTCCCGTCTTACTTTGTGTTGCCGCCGCCGCATCGATAGCGCGATAAATGTCCTCGTTGCGCAGAATACCCTGGACGTAGTCGCGCGTCTGCGTAAAGGGAATCGACTCCACGAACTCGTCGATGCCGTGATATGGCCCAGCGGCCTGCCAGTCCGTCACGCGCTCTTCGCCGGCGTTGTAAGCCGCCAGCGCATATTCCTGCACCCCGCCGAACCGGTCGATCAGGTGACGCAGGTTGCGCGTGCCCAGCCTGATATTCGTCTCCGGGTCGAGCAGCTGGTACGTCTCGAAGTGGCTGATTCCCTCTTCGCGTGCCAGCGACTTGCCCACCGAGGGCAGCAGTTGCATCAGCCCGTATGCATTGGCATACGAGATTGCCCCGGGATTGAACTCTGACTCCTGGCGAATCAGCGAGGCCACCAAATAAGGATCAAGCCCGTTTTTCGCCGATTCGGTCTTGATCGTGTCCCACCACGCCTGCGGGAACAGAATGCGCCAGTAGGCCAGCGGAATCGAGCTGATGGGCGCCGACGTTGCGTATGGCAGTGCGCGCTTCAATGCCCTCATGGCGCGATAGCTCTCGCCGAACGACGCATAGAGTTGGGCCTCGGCCAGCGCGCTCCAGCTATCGGAATCAGGATCCGCGGCAATCTCCTGCGCGATGTAGTCATTCAGTCCCGCGTTGGCCACCAGGCGCGCCTTGGCGATGTGCGGACTATCAGCTGGAAACGTGTCCGCGAGGTGCGGAATCGGCGTCGCCTTGATGGTCTCGGCCTGGGTGTCGGACACGAGTAGAGGTTCACCCAGAGCCTGCAGCCGTTGGCGCGCCATCTGCGCATAAAAGAAGTGCTGGTACACGCGCGAAACATTGCGATAGTTTTGCGCGGCCTGCGAGCGGTTGTTGTCCTGCTCGTAAAGGCGCCCGCGCCAATAGAGTGCGGCCGCGGTTTCGGTCGCGTTGGGAAAGAGCTTGATCTGCTCGTCGAACATGCGCGCGGCGTCGTTATAGAGGCCCTGGCGATAGTTCAGCCATCCGGCGCGCCAGTGGGCCGCGGCCGCGTTCTTGTGCGCCGGGAAGTGGACCGCAAGATAGCCGTAGGAGTTTGCCGCGTTGGCGTAGTCCTTCCGCAGCAGGTACATGTTGCCGGTGGAAAAGAGCGCCTCGGCGAGCCACGGGCTCTGCGGGAACTCGGTCTTCAACCGGTCGACTATCCGCAGCAGGTCCGATTCGTCATTGCGATTGCGCGCCAGTTCCGTCAGCAGGTAGAGCCGCCGCGCGCCGTTCTCGTCATGAGTATCGGCCAGGGCCGTCGCTTGCCCTTCGGTCAGCCGCTTCAGTTTCAGATCGCATGCCGCCGCGGCAACGTCAAACCCATTGCGCTCATTGGCAGGCAGAGTCGCGTTGCGCGCCAAAGCGTGGTACTGCTCGCCCGCTTCGGCGTAGCGGCCGCCGTTGTAATAAGCGTCGCCCAGGCTGCGCAGCTCGGCGGCACTCAAATTGCTCTCCCCGCCCAGGGCCGTCAACTTCGCGCGGGCCACACCGGCCTCGGGGGTCAATGGGTGCGACAGCAGCAGGTGCTTGAACTCCTCAATTGCCTCCTGTTGACGTCCAAGGGCGAACAGGACCTTGGCGTTGACCAGTTCGTAATTGGGTAGATCGTTGGCTTCATCAGCAATGCTGGCCAGCACGTTCTGCGCGCCGCTCACATTGCCTTCAGCAAGCAGCACGTTGGCTTCGAGTTCCGGTGCCTCTATATCGAAGATGCTGTCCGGGTGACGGTCATTGAATCCGTGCAGCAGGGCTTCGGCTGCAGCTTCGTTCCCCTGGTCATGCTCTGCTGACGCGGCAAGGAAATCCGCGTAGTCCGACAGCACCTCGCTGTTCTGCTTCACCAGGCGCAAATTTGCGATGGCATCAGAATAGCGCTTGTCCACCAGGTAGGCGTGCCCGAGCGCGAGGTAAGCCGCGGCGGCCGCATCGCCCGTCTGTCGATGGGCCCAGGCCGTAACACCGGCATAGGCGGCCGGGGTACGCATCGTGGTCAACTGCTGCGCCATGGGCCGTAATTCGGTCGACGCGACAAACGCCTTCTTGATTCGCGCTGTCCTGGCCATGCGCTGCGCCCTGGTTCCACGACGGTGGCGCGCTCTCCGGCGCGCAGCGGCGCTGGAGGCCGGCTTTTTCTTGCCCGCGGACCGGGTTGAAACTGTCTTCTTTGAATGGGTTTCGGAGGATTTGGCCGAAGCAGCCGCCGGGTCGCCCGTCCCCTGTCCACAAGCAGGACTGAGCAAAATTACCACCGCCAAAAGACCAGCCGCCCCCCGCGCAAGCAGCCTGGCGGGCCTCGTTGGCGTCTTTGAAACCGTCATGGTTCCAATGTAAGCGGAATTTTGACTTGCGGGCAGTGACGTACCTCTCTTGTTATTGATGCACTCTGCCACTTCTGTGGCATAGACTCCTTGGCCCGGCGCAATGGGAGCAGGGCCGTTTTAGGACATGCGCCCGTTTGGTATACCGCCGGGCCGTCCGGTACACTTGAATTTTGAGTCCGTTGTCCAAATCCGTCCCCGATCCCCAGGGAAATTCGAATCCAACGCCAATGGCGACCATCCAATCGATTGCGGGAGAAAACGAGCAACACCCCGACGTGGCCCTGGTAGAACGGGTCCGTGCCGGCGACGTTTCGGCGTTCGACGAGCTCGTCCGCAAGTATGAGCGGCAGATTTTCCGGATTGCGCAGCACATCACGCAGAACCGGGAAGATGCCGAAGACGTGATGCAGGATGCGTTCCTGAAGGCGTACGAAAAGCTCGATCAATTTCAGGGGAATTCGAAGTTTTACACATGGCTGGTCCGGATCGCAGTGAACGAGAGCCTGATGCGCCTGAGACGGCGGCGCACCGGCAGGATGGTCTCTATCGACGAGGACGTGGAGACCGACGAGGGCAGCGTGCCCCGCGACCTTGCCGACTGGGCTCCCGATCCGGAGCAGAACTATACCCAGTCGGAACTGGCCGAGATTCTGCGCAAGACCATCCAGGGATTGCCTCCGGGGTTCCGCGTGGTCTTTGCCCTGCGCGACGTGGAAGGTCTTTCCACGGAGGAAACGGCGGAGACGCTGGGCTTGAGCATTCCGGCCGTCAAATCGCGGCTGCTGCGCGCCCGGCTGCAATTGCGCGAGCGGCTGAGTCGCTACTTCAAACGGAAAACCGGGCCTGCAGCGGTGGGAGTTGAGAAATGACCTGCAGTGAATTTCTCGCCATGCTCGACGACATGATCGACAATGAAGTCAGCGCTAATATGCGCGCCGACCTCGAAGAGCACCTGCGCTGCTGCGAACACTGCGAAGTCACGCTCAACACCACCCGCAAAACCATCCAGATCTACCGCTCGCACGAGATCTACGAGATGCCGGCGAGCCTGCGCGAACGGCTGCACAAGGCCATCATGGCGAAGTGCAAAAAGGGCTGCTGAGCCGTTCCCTTCAACTGTTTATCATCCTGATCGAATGTCGGCGCGTACCGCCGGGGGCAAAGCTCACGCCGGCGCGTATTTGCCGATCGCGTAAATCGGAAAAACAACCGCAGTCTGGCATGGAACTCCGTTCCACCCGAAAACATGAAAATGCAACAGCAGGTCCTTCGCTGCGCTCAGGATGACAACCTTCGGGCGTGCGGCAAGGGCAATATTCACGGCAGATCCTTCGGCTGCGTCTGGCAGGCGAGGCACGCCAGACTTCGCTCAGGATGACAGTCCTTAGGTGCTATCCCCTTATTTGTATTCCTGCTCCGCTTACTCCGCGCGCAGCGCATCGCACGGATTTACAGAAGCCGCACGCCTCGCCGGGAGAAAGCTCGCCAGCAGCGAGGCCACTCCAAGAACGCCGGCGACCGCCGCCAGCGTCTGGGCGTCCCACGCCGCCACGCCGAAGAGCACATTGCGCATCAGCCTGCATGCGCCGATGGCGCACGCCAGGCCCACCCCCACGCCGATCAGGGTCAGCCATCCCGCCTGCCGCATCACCATCTGGTAGACCGTGGCGCGCTGCGCGCCCAGCGCCATGCGCACGCCGATCTCGCGCGTTCTCTGGCTCACGGAATACGCGATCACACCATAGAGCCCAACGACGCTTAGCACCAGCGCCATCGCCGCGAAGCCGCCAACCAGCCACGTCGAGAAGCTATGGATCAGCGCGGTCTGCGTGGAATCCATCTGCTGCTGCATGGTCGCCTCGCCGTAGACGCCAAGGTTGGGATCGACCTTGTGCAGCATATCCACCAGAACCGGTAGCGTCGATTTCTCGTCCTGCGCCGTGCGGACAGCTACGGCGATGTACGGGGTGGGATCCTGGTGAATGGCCTCGTATTCCGCGGGCCATATCTCCTTGTCCAGCGCACCCTCGCGGACGTCGGCCAGGATGCCGACGATTTCGCGGATCGATTTCGGGTCGAGCGCGTCATCGCCGATTTTTTGCCCGATCGGATCCTCGCCCGGATAGTACTTGCGCGCCATAGCCTCATTGATCACGATGACGCGGGGCTTCGATGCGTCCTCGTCCTCTCTCATCAGGCGCCCGCGCACAAGGCGAGCCTTCAGCATGGGGAGATAGCCCGAGGTGTTGTAGCGCTGGAGCACCTCGTTGTGCTCGCCGTGAAAAGGCTTGCCCACGAAGCGGATCCAGTCGGTGTCGCAGTTGCATTGCAGCGGCAGATCCGATGTGATGCCCACGCCCTGCACTCCCGGCAGGGCCCACGCGCGCCGTTCGATTTCCCGATAGAGAGCAACCAGTTGCTCCGGCTTGGTGTAGGTTTTGTCCGGCGCGATCACCTGCACTGTGGCGAGATGAGAGACATCGAATCCGGTTTCCACATGAAGCAGGCGATAGAGGCTCTTGCCCAGCAGTCCCGCGCCCACCAGGAGCACCACGGCGATCACCAGTTCCACGACGACAAAGTTTGCGCCTATTCGGTGCCAGAATCGGCCCGCAGCGGTGCGTCCACCCTCGCTCAAGCCATCACGCAGCTTCTGGAAGGAAAGGCGCAGGGTAGGCGTAGCTCCCATCAGGAGTGTTGCGCCCAGGGCAATGATGGCGGCGGCCACCCATGTGTGCGGGTTCAGGCGAACGTCATCAATGAATGGAAGATGGACGACGACGCTCTTCGGAACGAGTTCCTTAAGCAGGTGCATGAACCAGGAGGCGGCAAGCAGTCCGCCGATAGAGGCCATGGCCGCCAGCGCCATTCCCTCGGTGACGAACTGCCGCATCATGCGCGCGGGAGTTGCGCCGAGGGTTCCGCGCACGGCCATCTCGCGGCGGCGCGATTCGGAGCGCACCAGCATGAGACTGGCGACATTGACGCACGCGATGAGCAGCAACAAGCCGGCCCCGGCAAGCAGCGTCAGCAGAACGGGACGCACGTAGCCAACGATGAGTTCCGCGAGCGGAATCACACTGGCGCCCTGGCCCTTGTTCGAATCCGGGTACTGGCGTTCGAGCTGGGCGGCAATGCCGGAAAGATCCGCCAGGGCCTGCTGCATGGTCACGCCGTCACGCAGGCGGCCCAGGCCGTCGAGGTTGTGGCAACTGCGGCGCTTCTCGCAGCCGGTCTTGTCGAGCAAAGGGACGTAGAACTCCGAGTCCCGGCCCGGCGCGAAGGCGAAATCACGCGGAAGCACGCCGACGATGGTGTAGTCCTCGCTACTCAGGTTCACGGACTGACCCACCACGTCGCGGCGCGCGCCGAAGCGCTTGAGCCACGTACCGTAAGTGAGAACGACGATCTTCGCTCCTCCCGGCCGGTCTTCGCCGGGCAGGAAGCCGCGGCCCAGCATCATGCGGATGCCGAGCATATCGAAGAAGCCGGCGCTCACGCGGCGTCCGGGGACGGGCTCGGTTCCGGAAGGCGCATGCAGCAGGAAACCCGTGCCGTTGTAGACCTCGAGTGAAGAAAACGTCCGGTTCATGCGTTTCCAGTCGTCGTAGTCGTCCCGCGAGAGGTTCGAGCGATCCCAGTTCGTGCTTTTCTCATCCACCGCCATCAGGCGATCCGGAGCAGCGTACGGCAGAGGCTGCAGCAGCGCCGCATCCACAAATCCGAAGATGGCCACGCTCACGCCCATGCCCAGCGCAAGGATCAGAACGGCCGTGATCGCAAATCCCGGATTATTGCGCAACTGGCGCACAGCAAAGCGCAGATCCTGAAACACGGTTTCCACGCGAAATCCGACGACCTCGTGGCTCCGCTCGCGCACGCGGACGGCATTGCCGAACTGCACGGCAGCGCCGCGGTGCGCGGCCTCCGGGGTCATCCCCCTGGCAACAAGGTCGCGTTCCGCCTGCGCGCGATGGAAGGCCATCTCTTCGTCGAGGTCGCTTCGGAAGCGATTGCGGGTGAACAGGCAAGCGAGTTTGTTCATGAAGAAACGATTCATCTTTGGATCCGTCCGATAAACAGGTCATCCGTCAGGGCTGAAGCCCACAAGCATTTTTTGCGTTCGCGGCACCACTACAGTTGTGCCCTGTTACAAAACACGTCGTGCTCAGAGTCTTCCTCGATTCGCTGGTCACTCAGAGCGCAGCGCATTCACCGGGTCGGTGGCCGTGGCGCGCAGCGCCGGAATGTACCCGGCGAGCAATGCCACCACGATCACCATGGCCGCGACGGACACAAACGTTACGGGATCAGCCGTGCTGACTTCGAAGATGAGAGTCTTAAGCAGACGCGCAAGAACGAAAGCCGCAAGCACACCGATCGCCGTTCCCATTGCTGCCAGTTTCGCAGCGTGCGAAAGAACCAGCCCCATCACGTCGCTGCGCACCGCGCCGAGCGCCATTCGTATGCCGAGTTCCGGCGTGCGCTGGCTGACGGAATACGAGATGACGCCGTACGTTCCAATGCCGGCCAGCACGATAGCAAGGCCAGCGAACAAGCCCACCAGCGCGAAAGCAAAGCGCGGAGTTGATACCGCCGAATCCACGATCTGATCCATCAGTTGCACATCGGCGACGGCAAGCGCGGGGTCAAGGCGATGTACTTCGTTGCGCAGCGCATCGGCCAGCAGGCGCGGATCGGAACGGGCACGGATCACGACGGACATGTCCGAGGTCCAGGTCTGTTGACTCACTGGAAACCAGAACGCCGTCTTCGCCTCGGGACTATTTGGCTGGTCTTTCACGTCCCCCACCACGCCGACAATGGTGATCCAGTCCTTGTCGCTCTTCGGCTCGTCGGCAAAGGACATGCGTTTGCCGATCACGTTTTCCCCGGGCCAGTATTTTTCCGCCATGATGCGATTGATAATGATGACCTCGGGCGCCTCCGGACTGTCTGCCGGGGTGAAAAACCGGCCCGCCACCAACGGGATTCCGAGCGCGCTGAAGTAGCCCGGGGTGGCCATGTGGTAGCGCGCGTGGAAGTCCTCGCCGGCGGGAGGTTTCTTGCCCTCGATGATGAACCCGCCGGCATTTTCGTCGTACCCGGTCCACGGCAGATCGCTGCCCACTCCCGCGCTTTCCACGCCCGGCAGCTCATTAAGATTTGCGCCGAGTTGATCGTAAAATCTCCCGATCTGTCTGTCTTTCGAGTAGACGGCGCGAGGCAAAGACAGGCTCGCCGTGAGCACATGCACCCGCTGAAACCCGGGATCGAGGCGCAACTGGTTCAGCAGGCTGCGCAGCATGAGCCCGGCGGCAATGAGCAGTACGCAGGCCAGGCTCACCTCGGCAACCACGAGAGAATCGCGCAGGCGGCTCTGGCGCCCGCTGCCGATGGTGGTGCGGCCGCCCTTCTGCAGGCCTTCCCTGGGGTCGGCGCTCGCTGCCTGGAACGCCGGGGCCAGTCCGAAAAGAAGTCCTGTAGCAACGGTGACGAGCAGCGTGAAGACCAGCACCGGAGCGCTGACGTGAATGTCCTGGGCACGCGGGAAGTCCGAAGGCAGCAGCGCCACCAGAGCCTTGACCCCGCTGAATGCTGTCGCCAGTCCGAGGCCGCCGCCGAGGAAGGAGATGAGCAGGCTCTCAGTCATCAGTTGCCGCACAACGCGCGCGCGCGGGGCCCCCATTGCGAGACGCACGGCAATCTCGCGCTGCCGCGAGGACGCCCGGGCCAGCAGCAGATTAGAGGCATTGGCGCAGGCGATGAGGAGAACGATCATCACCGCGCCCAGCAGCACAAGAAGCATACGGCGGCTCTGGCCAACCACCTCGTTGTAGAGCGGAATGACGAGCACGTTCCAGCCCTTGTCATTATTGGGATGTTCGTTGCCCAGCTGGGTCATGATCCCGTTCATGTCGCTCTTTGCCTGCGAGACGCTGACACCGTTTTTCAGCCGCGCGATGCCCTCGATGAAATGCGAACCGCGGTGGTTGGGATCGCCCGCGAACGAGAACGGCCACCAGATGTCCACATCTTCGCCGTAGGGAAGCGAGTGGTACACGTTTCCCGGATGCACGGTGCCCGCAGGCATGACCCCAACGACTGTGAAGGGCTGCATATTGAGCGTGATCT
>Ga0335069_10007400_pt1 | contig 15862 bp, 14 predicted proteins | sample Lox_Sample_11_FD_206714 | JGI IMG/M metagenome (GOLD analysis project Ga0335069, IMG submission 206714) | Soil microbial communities from Loxahatchee National Wildlife Refuge, Florida, United States - Lox_Sample_1.1 | ecosystem: Environmental > Terrestrial > Soil > Wetlands | place: USA... | reverse complement strand
CGCCTTGCCGATACCGACCAGGAAGTCCGAGAGGTAGAGAGCATGCTGGAGACGGTCCGCGAACTCCGGGAATCCGACGCCGAGCTCGGTGCGCGCCATCACCATGCCGCCTGCGACACCGAGGGCGTCCGCATAGACCGTCAGGAGGGGGAGCGCAATCGCGAGCGCCGCGAGCTTCGGGAGTACGAGCTGATCGAGCGGCGGGATGCCGACTGTGCGCAGCGCGTCGATCTCCTCCGTGACCTTCATCGTGCCGATCTGCGCGGCGTAAGCGGAGCCCGAGCGTCCGGCAACGATGATCGCCGTGAGGAGCGGAGAGAGCTCGCGCAGCATCGAGAGCCCGACGAGGTCGGCGACAAAGATGTTCGCTCCGTAACGCTTCAGCTGCGTGGCGCCCTGATAGGCGATCACGATGCCCATGAGGAAGACGAGCAGGCCCGCGATCGGTAGCGCGTCGAACCCGGCGGTGCGGATGTTGTAGAGGATCGGGCGCCAGCGGATGCGCGCCGGCCGCACGGCGGAGCGGGCGGCCGCGATCCCGACCTCGCCGATGAACTCCAGGAGCTCGGAACCTCGACCGATGCGGGTCCATGCGAGACGGCCGACACGCGCCAGCAGTCCAGGCGCCGACGCGGGCGCGGGAAACGCCGCCCGCATGGCGGGCTCGCCGACCATCTGCAGCAACGCCGTGTGCTCCGGGCGGAATCCCGTGAGCACGGGCCTTCGACCCGCATTCGCGAGCGTCCCGACCATCCGCTGTAGCAGCCACGCGCCGGCCGTGTCGAGAGCAACCAGCTCCGAGCCGTCGATCGAGATCCCGGCACGGCCCGCCGTGCGCTCCTTCCCATCCGGCTCGCCGATCGCGCGTTCCAGGCGCGTGCGAGGCCGGCCCGCGAGCCAGTGCTCCAACCCGGCCGCGGCGTCGACGGTCCAGGCGCCGACGCAGCGCATCGCGTCGCCCTCGATCTCGAGCGTCGCCTCCGGCGCGGCGAGCTGCGAAACGCGACGATCAGCGTCCACGGCGGCAGCCTAGCAATGTCACGGCATCAGTCCGCGGACACGGCTCCGTGCGAAGGACGCGCAGCGCGCGGCGCATCGGATGGAAGGGACGGCCTGGACTCGCTCTTGCCACCGACCGGCGTCGGGCAGCGAAGATCGGCGCGCGAACAGGACCGGAATCCCGGCCGGCCTGCTCGATCCCGCTCGGTGGTAGACCAGAATCGGGGTGCCGGGCGAGCATCCGCTCGTAGCTGCTCACTCGAGCGATTTCCGGAAGCGCAGAGCGCTCACGACGAGCAGCAGGAGCGCGATCGCCGCCATGCCTGCCATCTGGGGCCAGAGCACGGCGAAGCCCACGCCCTTCAGGAACGTGCCGCGCAGCACGACGAGGAAGTAGCGAAGGGGATTCACGTAGGTCAGCCACTGCAACGCCGTCGGCATGCTCGAGATGGGGAAGCTGAAGCCCGAGAGCAGGAGCGCCGGGCTCAGGAAGAAGAAGTTCGAGGCGAATGCCTGCTGCTGCGTGGTACAGAGCGTGGAGATCAGCAGGCCGACGCCGAGCATGCTCAGCAGGAAGAGCGATGCGCCCGCCAGCAGCACCAACGGATCGCCGCGGAACGGCACCTGGAACCAGAGCGTTCCGACCAGCGAGATCACCAGCACCTCGGCGAGGCCGACGAGGAAGAAGGGAATGGTCTTGCCGAGGATGAACTCGGCGCGGTGGATCGGCGTGACGATCACCTGCTCGAGCGTGCCCATCTCGCGCTCTCGCACCACGGCGAAGGCCGTCAGGTTGGCGATGATCACGAGCGCGAGGCTCCCGACCACCCCGGGTACGAAGAACCAGCGGCTGTTGAAGTCGGGGTTGTACCAGGGGCGTTGTTCCATGCGCACCTCCGGCAGGACCTGGATCAGGTCGGGTCGCAGGCGACGCAGGCGATCGATCACATAGTCGTCGGCGAATCGGGACACGATCTGGTTGACGTAGCCGAGGGCGATCAGCGCGGTGTTGGAGTTCGTGCCGTCCAGGATCACCTGGAGCGACGCCGTCTCGCCCTTTCGCAGCAGCTCCGCGAAGCCGGGAAGGATCTGCAGCACCAGCGTCGCCTGCTCGCGATCGATCACGCGGGCGATCTCGTCGCGGTCTTCCAGCACCGCACGCACCTCGAATCGGCCGCTCGACGTGAAGCGCGCCAGCAGCTCGCGACTCTCCTGGCTGTGGTCGAGATCGAGCACCGCCGTCGGCACGCGGTGGACCTCGAAGGTCGCGGCGTAGCCATAGACGAGCATCTGCACGATCGGAGGAACCAGCAGGCGGAAGCGCGCCGCCCTGTCGCGCCGGAGCTGGAGGAATTCCTTCACGATCAGGCGGTAGATGCGGGCGAACACCGCGCTACACCAGCCGCTTGCGGAAGGCGCGCGCGGCGAGCGCACCGATCGCGACGGCGTATACGACGAGCGCGAGGATCGGCGCGAGCAGGTCCTGCGGGCCCGCCCCCTTGAGAAAGATCGCCTTCAGGATGGTGACGTAGTAGCGACCGTAGACGAGATAGGTGAGGACGCGGATCGGCGCGGGCATCTGGTCGATCGGAAACGCGAAGCCGCTCAGCAGCGTCGTGGGCAGTAGCGTCACCAGGAGCGCGATCTGGCTCGCCCCGAGCTGGTTGCGCGTCAGGACGGAGATGATGTAGCCGACGCCGAGCACGACGATCAGGAACAGCGCCGCGGTCCCGAGCAGCATCACGAGGCTGCCCCGGAAGGGCACCTGGAACCATCCGACGGCGATCGTCGCGCACAGCGCGGCGTCGAGGAGCCCGATTCCGAAGTAGGGGACGAGCTTCCCGAGCATGATCTCCATGGGGCGCACGGGCGTGGAGATGAGCAGCTCCATCGTGCCGCGTTCCCACTCCCGCGCGATCGTGAGCGAGGAGAGCAGCGCGCCGATCAGCGCCATCACCATCGCCACCACGCCGGGAATGATGAACGCCCGGCTCTGCAGGTCCTCGTTGAACCAGACTCGCGGCTCGACGGCGAGCGGCGCGGCGGCCTGCGCGCCGAGGCCGCGCTGGCGCATGAAGTCGAGGCGCAGATCGGCCGAGTATCCGGAGATCACCGCCTGGGCGTAGGCGATCGCCACGTTCGCGCTGTTGTCGTCGGTTCCGTCCACCACCGCCTGGACCGAGCTGCCTCCGGCGTCGCGGAGCGTCCGCGAGAAGTCCGGCGGCACGACGAGCGCGATCCGGCAGCGGCCGGAGTCGATGGCGGCCGTGAGCGCTCGGTCGTCGGCCACGCTGCCGACCAGGTCGAAGTACACGGACGCCTGGAAGCGCTTGAGCAGGTCCTGACTTTCCTGACTGCCTTCGCGGTCGGAGACGCAGACGGGCACGTGCTTGATGTCGAGGCTCGCGCCGTATCCGATCAGGCCCATCTGCATGATCGGCATGAAGAGCGCGATCCACAGGCTGCGGCGGTCGCGCCAGATCTGGATCAGCTCCTTGCGAGCGATGGCGGTGAGCCTCTGGATGCTCACGGCGCGCCTCGCGACTGCCGCGCGGCCGCTCCGAGCTGCTGCACGAAGACGTCCTCGAGCGAGGGCTCGATCGCGCGGATGCGTGTACAGCGGACACCGCGAGCGCCGAGATACGCCGGAAGTTCGGCGCTCGCGGCGTCTGCCGATGCGACGACCACGTGGAGGCGGCTTCCGAACACGGCGGCGTCGAAGACACCCGGCGCGGCCTGCAGCGCCTCGAGCGCCGCGCCCACGGGCTCGCAGTCCATTTCGAGCAGCGCCCCGCGCAGCGCGTGATGCCGCAGCTCCTCGGGCGCGCCGAGACCGACGAGACGCCCGCGATCCATCAGCGCGAGGCGGTGGCAGTACTCCGCCTCGTCCATGTAGTGCGTCGAGACGAACACGGTCACTCCCGTCGCCGCCATCTGTTGGATCAGCTCCCAGAACGCGCGGCGTGCGATCGGATCGACACCGGAGGTGGGCTCGTCGAGAAAGAGGATCGGCGGCCGATGGAGCACGGCGCAGCCGAGCGCGAGGCGCTGCTTCCAGCCGCTGGCGAGCTCCGACGTCAGCGCCGATTTCCGGTCGAGCAGCCCGGCCATCTCGAGCGCCCAGGCGCTGCGCGCTTCGAACTCGCGACCTTCCACCCCGTAGAGACCGCCGAAGAAGCGCAAGTTCTCGAGCACGGTGAGGTCGGCGTAGAGCGAGAAGCGCTGCGACATGTATCCGATGTGCTGGCGGACGGCCTCGGGATCTCGCGCGACGTCGAGTCCCGCGATCAGCGCGCGGCCGGAGCTCGGGCGCAGCAGCCCGCAGAGCATGCGGATCAGCGTCGACTTGCCGGCGCCGTTGGGGCCGAGAAAGCCCATGATCTCGCCGGGGTCGACGCCGAAGCTGACGTCGTCCACCGCGGTGAAGGCGCCGAAGCGCTTCACCAGGCGCTCGACGACGACCGACGCGCCGACGCTCGATGACGCAATCACGCGTCGGTCCTCTCCGCTTCGCGGACCGCCGACACGAAGAGGTCCTCCATCGTGGGGTCGACTCGCTGCAGGGACTCGCAGGGCACGCCGGCCGCCACGAGCGCGCGCAGGAGCTCCGGGATGCGGGCGGCATCGTCGACGTTGACGTGGACGGCGACACCGACGAGCAGCGAGCCGAGTACGCCGGGCGCACCCGCCAGGGCGTCCCGCACCTCCCGCGGCCGCGGCGAAATCGCCACCACCACCTCGCCGCGCATGCGACGCTTGAGATTCGCGGGCGTGTCGCAGAGCAGGAGACGCCCGCTCCGCAGGAGCGCCAGCCGATGGCAGCGCTCGGCCTCGTCGAGATAGGACGTCGAGATCACCACGGTCACGCCTTCGTCGACGAGCGAGTAGAGGATGCGCCAGAAGTCGCGCCTCGAGACCGGGTCGACGCCGGTGGTGGGCTCGTCGAGCAGCAGCACGCGCGGGGTGTGGATCAGGGCGCAGGTGAGGCCGAGCTTCTGCTTCATACCCCCCGAGAGTTGTCCCGCGAGACGCCGCCGGAACTCGCTCATCCCGGACGCCGCCAGCAGGCGGCCCGCGCGCTCTTCGCGCGCGTTGCGCTCCGTCTCGAACAGGTCCGCGTAGAAGCGGATGTTCTCCTCGACGGTGAGGTCCTCGTACAGGCCGAAGTGCTGCGGCATGTAGCTGATGCGCGTCTTCAGCCGCTCGGCCTCGCGCACGACGTCGCAGCCGGCCACCGACGCCGATCCGGCATCGGGCGGCAGCACCCCGGCCAGCATGCGGAGCGTGGTGGACTTGCCCGCGCCGTCGGGGCCCACCAGCCCGAAGATCTCGGCTGGCCCGACGCGGAAGCGGAGGCCATCGACCGCGGTGACCCCGGCAAATCGCTTGGTGAGCGCCTCCACCCGGACCGCGTCGCCGACCTCAGCGGGCGGCATCGGGGGCACGGAGATCGATGAGGGCATCCACGGGCATGCCGGGCTTCAGCTCGTGACCCGGATTTTCGACGTCGATCTTGATGCGGTAGACGAGCGTCACGCGCTCGGCGTGGGTCTCGACACTCTTGGGCGTGAACTCGGCCTTCGAGGAGATGAACGAGATGCGCCCGGAGAAGCGCTTGCCCGGCAGGCCGTCGGCGCGCAGCGTCGCGGCCTGACCGAAGTGGACCTTCGGAAGGTCGGGCTCGTTGACGTAGCTTCGCAGCCAGACGTGGTCGAGGTCGGCCAGCGTCAGCACGGGTGTGCCGGGCAGCATCACCTCCCCGAGCTCGGCCTGACGCACCAGGATGACGCCCGAGAACGGGGCGTGCAGAACCGTGTAGCCAAGTGTGATGCGCGCGAGCTCGACGCGCTGACGCGCGCTCTCCAGGCTCGCGCGCGCGACGGCGAGGTTCTTCTCGGCGACGCGCGCCAGGGCCCGATCGCGCTCGAGCGCCGCGCGCGACTGCTTCAGGACGGTCTCCGCGAGGTCGCGCGTCTGGGTCGATGCGACGCCGCCCCGAAGGAGGTCGCTAGCGCGCTCGGCGTCGAGGGTCTTCTGCGCGAGATCCGCCTCGTCGCTCGCGACCGTCTTGCCGGCTGCTTCGAGGCTCTGCTCTGCGGCCGCGAGCTGGCGCTCCTGCACCTCGACCGCCGACTCGCCGACCTCGACATCCTGGCGGTAGCTGGAGTCGTCCACGCGGGCGAGCACGGTCCCGCCCTCCACCCACTGTCCTTCGTCGAAGGGCAGCTCGACGATCCGGGCCTGCACCATCTGGAAGGCGAGGACGCTCTCGTGAGCCTCGATGTTCCCCGAGACGATCAGCGTGTCCTGCGGCAAGCGCGCGCCGAAAAGGTCGACCCACGCGAGCGCGAGCACGGCGGCGCCGCCCGCAACGACGGCGACCGACAGCGCGATCCCTCTCCGTGTCAATCGGCGGACCTCGCGCGATCACCGTGCCCGATGGTCCACACGATCTCGCGTCCCTCGGCCATGCCCTGGTCCTCCGCGAGGCTCCCAACAGAGCGCCTCGTCGGCGCTCAGAATGCGGCTGGTGAATCAGCATCGCGACGGGCCTGGGGAATCTGCGGCTCCCGACCGCCGCAGCAGGCCGCACGAGTCGAGAACATTCCCTGTATTTTCGCGTTCTTGTTCGGTTCGGGTTCCACTCTCTCTTTCACGAGTGAAGTCGCAAGCAAGTCGTATGTCGTCGTAGGGGCAGTCCCCGAACCCTGCCGCGAATGCAGCGAATCTCGGATCACGGCTACAGCGGCTCCGTCGGCGGCAGCGGCGTCGTTCGCGGCATCGAGCTCGCGGCGCCGCACTCGCGGTCCGGCGACTCGCGGGGCCAGAGGTGCACGCGGACCTTGTCGGGCCGCAAGGTGTAGGCCGCGCCGCTGTGCGTGTCGATCCAGAGCCCCACGCCGAAGCCGAAGGGAAGCGGCATGTCGCGCTCGATGCTGGTGACGCGGTCGAGGTACACCGTCTCGCGGCAGTAGCCCGCGAGCTCGATCCGGAGCGTGCGCGCCTCGCGCCGCGTGAGGAGCATCTGCACGGGCGTCGTGAAGCGCGTCGCGTCCGGGAGCACCGTCACGAGCGCGCCCGGCGGATCGCTCTCGATCCGGATCTTCTGCAGCCCGCCGCCGGCCGCGACCGTCGCGCAGCCCGCCTCCGCCAACGCGAGCGCGGCGAGCACGCCGAGGCCCGCGGCGCGCGCGCTCACGATCGGGCCTCGGGATCCGGGTTGCAGCGCAGCAGACGCGCGCGCGCCTCGTAGCAGGAGGTGCCGAAGTCCTTGATGCGCCGAACCAGCGCGGTGTCGGCGCCGAGGCGGCACGCCTGGGTGCGGATCTCGCCGAGGACGCGCTCCTTCCCGCAGCCGGAGAAGATCGCGAGGCCCCGGTCGCCGACGTAGACGTCGCCGACCTCGCGGCACTCACCCTCGGGCCCGCGGTGCCACTCGAGCACCCGCACCGTGCAGTCGTCGGGGAGCGGGTCGATCTCCGCGGATTCCGGGTAGCGGATCGGCTGCACGTCGAGCGCGCAGCCGGCGGCCAGCGCGAGCAGGGGGACCCACCGAAGTTTCATCTCCGAGGGCTCGCCTAGCCTCCGAGCTGCTGCAGCGCCAAGCGCAGCGGCGCGTTCGAGATCCGGAGCAGACCCGTGAAGGGCGTCTGCATCTCGAGGATCAGGAACACGCTTGCGGAGACGGAGAGCGCGGAGAGCAGCATCACCGCCGCCACGGTCGCGTTGCGCGGCGCGAACAGGCCGAAGCTCCAGAAGATCGTGGTGAGCCAGAAGACGATCACGATCAGGAAGGGCGTCGAGACGGAGTTGTTCTCGCCGAGGGCGGAGAGCCAGCGCGTCTTCAGCACCTCGCTGCCGATGGAGAGCGCCTGCGACTGCTCCCAGCGCTGCGCGTCGTCCTTCGGCGTCAGCGCGAGGATCCCCTGCAGGAGCCGCTCGCCCGGCCGCGGCGCGCCAGGCTCGCTTCCCACGTCCACCGGCGAGTCAGCCCTTTCGGTGGCCTCGAACCGCGCGCGCATCGTCTCGCGCAGCGCATCGCGCAGCGGGGCCGTCTCGGGTCCGTAGGCCGCGAGCGTGCGGTCGAGCACCAGGATGTCGGCGGTCGCGGAGTGGACCGCCGCGTCCTGGGCGTCGAAGGAAGCCTTGGCGGACGCCGTCACGAGGCCGAGGATCAGCGCCGTCATGGTCGCGATCAGGCTCATGCAAACGCGCACGACGTCCTTGGATTCGCCGCTCAGGTGTTGCTCGGGCAGGGACTCGTGCGTGCGGATGCCGAGCCGGCCCCCCACGAAGGTGCAGAGGAAGACGACCGCCGCGATCGCGAACGAGCTCACAGGGCCTCCCAGCCAGGGCGCGCCGAGGTCAGCACGCGAGCACCGTGCGGATGCCCTTGCTGGCGCGCAGGTCGTCGAGCGCCGCGTTGATCTCCGCGAGCGGTCGCCGCGCGGTGATCAGCGCCTCGAGATCGAGGCGGCCGGACTGCCAGAGCGAGACGAGGCGCGGGATCTCGCGCAGCGAGTTGGCGCCGCCGAGGATCGTCCCCATCAGCTTCTTGCCCGACACCGTGAAGAGGGCGGCGGGCGCCAAGGTGATCGACTCGCCGATCGGCGGCGCGCCGACGCAGACCGTGGTGCCGCCGTTGCGCGTCGCGGCGAGCCCGGCCTCGACCAGGCTCGCGCGGCCCGCGCACTCGAAGGCGTAGTCGACGCCGATGCCGGACGTGATCTCGCGCACGCGCGCCGCGACGTCGTCGCTGCCGGGGTCGAGCGTGTCCGTCGCGCCCATCGCCTTGGCGGCGTGGCGGCGCGCCGCGACCGGGTCGACGCCCATGATGCGCGCGGCCCCCGCGATGCGCGCGCCCTGCACGACCGAGAGCCCGATGCCGCCGAGCCCGAGCACGAGCACCGTGGATCCCTCCTCGACCTTCGCGGTGTTGAGCACGGCGCCGACTCCCGTCTGCACCGCGCAGCCGATCACGCACACGACGTCGAGCGGCACATCCTTCGGCACGCGCACCGCGCCGGTCTCGGAGAGCAGCGCGTACTCCGCGAAGCCGCCGATGTTGAGGCCGCGCAGCACCGTCTGGCCGCCGCGCGAGAGTCCCGTGCTGCCGTCGGGAAAGGCGTGGGTCAAGAGGCCGAGCCCGAGCTCGCAGTGGGACGCCTCGCCGCGCACGCACCAGTAGCAGCGGCCGCAGGGCGGACACGGCGTCAGCACGACGGAGTCTCCGGGTGCGACGCTGCGCACGCCGGCGCCGATCGAATCCACCACGCCGGCGGCTTCGTGGCCGAGCACGATCGGCGTCGGAGACGGGAACGCGCCGTCGATCACGGAGAGATCGGAGTGGCAGATCCCGCAGTGCGTGACGCGCACGCGCACCTGACCCGGTCCCGGGTCGCGGATCTCCACGTCGTTTCGAAGGGCGAGGGGTTCGTTCTGCTTCTCGAGGATCGCAGCTCGCATCGGCGGTCTCCTGGCTGGGGGCCGCATGGTACGCGCGCGCACGTGCCCGTGGCGAGACCCACCGCTACGCTGCGCGACCTGGAGATCGCCATGAGCGCCGCCGCGAGCCTGGCTCCGCCGCTTCCCCTCGTCGGCCACGTGCGCGACGACGAGCTGCCGTGGGTCTTCGTCGGCGAGGGCATCGAGCTGAAGGTGCTGCGCGTCGTGCGCGACACGGGCGTCTGGGTCGTGCGCAACCGCTTCGCGCCGGGCGTTGCGATCCCGACCCATCGCCACACGGGCGACGTGCACGGCTTCACGCTCTCGGGCTGCTGGCACTACGCGGAGTACGGGATCCGCTATCGCGCCGGCACCTACATCTACGAGCCGGCGGGCTCCGTCCACACCTTGACCGTCGATGCCGACAACACGGAGCCGACCGACGTGCTCTTCGTGATGCGCGGCTCGAACCTGAATCTCGCGCCCGACGGCTCGATCTGGCGCGTGGACGACGGCCCGACGACGCTCGCCTTCTACTACGCAATCTGCGAGGCGCAGAAGCTGCCGCGCCCGAAGGTGCTGGAGGCCTGACCTCCTTCCTGCTGAAGCTGCTCCTCGTGCCCGCGCTGATCGGCGCGGTGACGGTGATCGGGCAGCGCACGGGGCCTCGCGTCGCGGGCGTGCTGACGGCGCTGCCGGTCGTCGCGGGCCCGATCGCGCTCTTCGTCGCGATCGAGCAGGGGGCCGCGTTCGAGGCGCGCTCGGCCGTCGCGACCCTCGCGGCGCTCCTCGCCGTCGCCGCCTTCTGCATCCTCTACGCGCGAACGTGTCTCCGCCGCGGCTGGCCCGTGAGCCTGCTGGCGGGGCTCTTTGGCTTCGCGCTCACGACGCTCGCGCTGAAGCGACTCGATCCGAGCCTGGCGGGCGCCGGCGCGCTCGCGCTCGCGTCGCCGCTCTGCGTCCAGGTGCTGACGCCGCGTCCGCCGCCGCCGCCGCGCGTCCGGCCCGTCTCGCGCGCGGGCCTCTTCGGGCGGATGGGCGCCGGCGCCGCGCTGATGATCGGCGTGACCGCGCTCGCCGACGCGCTGGGACCCACCTGGAGCGGCCTGCTGACCGTCTTCCCCGTCGCGACCACCGTGCTGACGGTCTCGTGGCACCGCACGCAGGGGCCCGAGTTCGCCGTCTATCTGCTGCGCGGCCTCGGCAACGGCCTCTACGGGCTCGCGGTCTTCTTCGCCGTGCTCGGCCTCGGCCTCGAGCGCCTCGGCATCGCGACGGCCTTCGCGCTCGCGCTCGCGGGTCTCGCGTCGATCCAGCTCGCGCTGCTCTCGCTCGCTACTCGGGCGGCGCTTCGTCCAGCCAGCCCTCCTCGCTGAGGAATCCCACGAGGCGCGGGTCGTCCTGCGAGAGCGGCGGCAGCCAGGGGCCGAGCGCCTCGCGCGTCCAGATGACGCCGTCCGCGTTGCCGGGCGGCGCGAAGGCGTAGCGGTAGAGCGTCGCACGCACGAAGCGCGGCGGATGGTCCGGGAAGGGGTCGTCACCGAAGAGCGACAGCATCCCCGGATCGCCGTGCAGGAGCTTCCACACGACGTGGAGCGTCCACGGGTACTGCGAGGGCGATCCCATCGCGGCGAACCACATCGCCCAGTCGAGACGCGGCTGGTAGGGCGCGATCTGTCTCGGCCGCCGCGCGACGTCGACGGGCTGCGCGACGTAGAGGTAGGGCTCCCACACGGCCGTGTCGTCTGCGGTCTCCGCGTCGGTGCCCTCGAAGACCACGGTCAGGCGCTCGCGGCCGACCGTGCCGAAGGCGCCGTAGGTATTGACGATCGCGAGCGGATCGAAGGACGTGTTCATGATCTGTCGCGACGACGCCATGTTCAGCACGGGGCCGATGCTGAGGAGCGCGACCAGCGCGGCGAGCGCCCACGAGAGGCGCGTCATCGCGACGCTCGGCACGGCGCTCGCGCCCGCGCGCTCCGCGCGCGCGACCAGTGCGCGCGGCAGGATGCGCGACCAGACGGCGTCGTCGAAGCAGGCGAGCGCTGGCACGATCGTCAGCCAGTTGAGGAACGAGAGATTGCCGGAGAGGATCAGGACGCTCTGGAATGCGACGATCAGCGCGCCGCCGACGCGGCGGAAGACGCGCGGTCCGAGCGCGAGCCACGGCGCGACCAGCTCGGCCACGTGGTTGAAGGCGACGCCGGTCCGCAGGATCGCCTTCGGCAGGAAGTGGAAGCCGCGCGAGAGCGGATTCGGCAGCGGTTGCGTCTCGAAGTGGTAGAAGAGCGCGGTCAGGTCGCGCCACGCCGGATCGCCGCGCAGCTTGATCAGCCCGGCGCCTAGCATGATGCGAAAGATGAGCCAACGGAAGAGGAATAGAACGACGACGGGCGGCGGACGGCGCGGGAACGGGCGCGCGTCGAGCAGCGGGCACAGGAAGATCGCGAGGAAGCCGGTCTCGAGGAGCTGGATCTCCCAGCCGTAGCCGTACCACTCCTGTCCCGCGTGGACGATCGAGGAGTAGAGCAGCCAGAGGAGCGCCATCGAGAGCGCGTTGGCGAAGCCCGCGGCGGTGACGCAGGCCAGGGTGAAGCCCGTCCAGGCGACCGCGCGCAGCGCGAGATCCGAGTGCCAGAGCCAGAAGAGGCTCGGCACCGCCGCGAACGCCGACGCGGGTGAGCCGGTGTGCTCGCGCACGCGCGCGAGGAAGGTCCCGAGCGGCAGCAGTCCGTGCTCGCCGATCAGCGGGACGAGCTGGAGCGCGGCTGCCAGGAAGGCGACTGCGTAGACGGCGCCGAGCAGGCGCAGGATCGCGAAGCGCGTGAGCCACCAGCTCGGGGCGGCTCGGGGCGCTTCGAACTTGGGGGCGAGGCAGATGACCCCCTGCGGCGGCATGTTCCTCCTCGGGGGCCACTGCCTCGCCCCCGCTCGCTCACGCCAGCGACGGCGCGGCGGACTGCGCGTGCGAGCTCGCGGCCGGATCGCGGCCCGAGAGCGCGACGCGCCGCACGCGCGCCGCGTCGACCACGCGCTCCGGTCCGCCATCGCGCGGCCACACGCGCACGCGCTCCGGGCCGGGGTCGGCGACGTAGCCCTCGAGCGCGCTGCCGTCGTCGAGCGTGAGCGTCACGTCGCCACGGTAGGCGAACGCGCTGCGGAGCGCCGCGGGCGAGGCCTCGAGCTCGAGGCCTCGCTGCGGCAGCTCCTCGGCCGCGGAGGAAGCGGGAGCCGGCGCGAGCGGCTCGGCCGAAGGTCGGGGCGCTCGCGGGCCGAAGAGCAGCGCGCGCACCATCGCGAGCATGCCGCGCGGCGACGAGAAGGCGTCGATCACGGCGCTCGCCTCGAAGCCGCTGTGGACCATGCAGTCCCGGCACTTCGGGTTGCCGCTCTGCGGTCCGTAGTCGTCCCATCGCGTCGACCCGATCAGCTCGCGGAAGCTCGCCGCATAGCCTTCTTGCAGCAGGTAGCAGGGCCGCTGCCAGCCGAAGATCGAGTAGGTCGGGATGCCCCAGGGCGTGCAGTCGTAGTCGCGCGCGCCGGTGAGGAACTCGAGGAAGAGCGGCGACTGGTTGAAGCGCCAGCGTCGCGTGCCGGGCCGCGCGAACACTCGCCGGAAGAACTCGCGCGTGCGCGCCTTCGCGAGGAAGTGCTCCTGATCGGGCGCGGCGGCGTAGGAGTAGCCGGGCGACACCATCATGCCCTCGACGCCGAGCGCCATCGCCGTATCGAAGAAGCGCGCGGTGCGATCGGGGTCGGCGCCCTCGAAGAGCGTCGTGTTGGTGGTCACGCGGAAGCCGCGGTCGAGCGCCGCGCGGATCGCCGCGACCGCCCGGTCGTACACGCCGTCGCGACACACGGCGTGGTCGTGCATCTCGCGGTCGCCGTCGAGGTGCACGCTGAACGAGAGATACCGGCTCGGCCTGAAGAGGTCGAGCTTTGGCTCGAGCAGCAGCGCGTTGGTGCAGAGGTAGAGGTACTTCCGTTTCGCGACGATGCCCGCGGCGATCCGGTCGATCTGCGGGTGGAGCAGCGGCTCGCCGCCCGGCAGCACGACGACCGGCGCGGGGCACTCGTCGACCGCGCGCAGGCACTCCTCGACCGAGAGCTGCCGCTTCAGGATGGGCGCCGGGTACTGGATCTTTCCGCAGCCCGCGCAGGCGAGGTTGCAGCGGTAGAGCGGCTCGATCATCAGCACGAAGGGGAAGCGCCGCTCGCCGCGGAGCTTCTGCTTGGCGAGATAGGTCGCGACGGTCCACATCTGCGAGATCGGGACGCCCATGCGTCAGCTCCTCGGGGCCGGCTCGGGAGCGCGCACGAAGCGGCCGAGCGCCATCAACGGGAAGGAGAGCCGGTAGAGGTGGTACCGGATGTAGAAGTCGCCCGGGAAGCCGGTTCCTGTGAAGTGCGGCTCGTCCCAGTCGCCGTCGGCGCGCTGTGCGCGGCAGAGCCACGCGACCGCTCTCTGTGTCGGATCGCCGCGCTCGCCGGCGGCGAGCAGGGCGAGCAGCGCCCATGCGGTCTGCGAGGGCGTCGGGGCGCCGAGGCCGGGCTCGCCGCCCGCGTCGTAGGAGCGGAGATCCTCGCCGAAGCCGCCGTCCTCGTTCTGGACCGACGCGAGCCAGCGGACGGCGTGCCGGATCGCCGGGTGCTCCGCCGGCAGGCCCGCCGCGACGAGCGCGGGCACGGCCGCGCCGGTCCCGTAGAGATGGTTCGCGCCCCAGCGGCCGAACCACGAGCCGCGCGGATCCTGCGCCTGCAGCAGCCAGCGGAGCGCGCGCCGAGCCGCGGGCGTGTCGGCGCGTCCCTCGAGCGCGAGCGTCTCGAGCACGTGGGCCGTGACGTCGGCCGAGGGCGGGTCGATCACCTCGCCGAAGTCGCAGAAGGGGAGCTCGCGGCAGAGCGCCCGCGTATTGTCGGCGTCGAACGCGGCGAAGCCGCCGTCGCGACACTGCATGCCCTCGGTCCAGCGCGTCGCGCGCGCGATCGCGGCGGCCTGCGCCTCGGGATCCTCGGCGCGTGCGGCGCGCAGCGCGAGGATCACCTCCGCGGTGTCGTCGATGTCGGGGTAGTGGTCGTTGTCGAATTCGAAAGCCCAGCCCGACGGCTCGAGGCGAGGGCGCCGCACGGCCCAGTCTCCCGGCACGCGGATCTCCTCGCGCAGCAGCCACTGTGCCCCGCGCGCCATCGCCGTGTGCTCCGGCGCGAGGCCCGCGTCGCGCAGCGCGATCATCGCGAGCGCCGTGTCCCACACCGGCGATTGACAGGCCTCGAGCCGGCGGAAATCGCCCTCGACGATCAGGAAGCGCTCGAGACCCGCCAGCCCGCGCGCCATGACGGGGTGATCCATCGGATAGCCGGAAAGGTGGAGCGCGAGCATCGAGTACACCCACGGCGGCTGGATTCCGCCCCACGAGCCGTCGGACTCCTGGCGGCGCACGATCCACTCGAGCGCCGTCGAGATCGCGAGGCGGCGAAGCGGTGCGAGCGGCCGACGCTCGTAGGTGTGGAGTGCGCGGTCGAGCTGCTGGAAGCGCCGGCCCCAGGGCGAGAGCGCGCGCGGCGCGGGCGGGAGACCCGTGCGGAGCTCCGAGAGCGAGAAGGGCAGCGGTCGCGCGGGCCGGTGCGACGCCACCACCGTCAGCGGCACGATCGTCTGCCGCGCCCAGCAGGCGAAGTCGTATACGTTGAGTGGGAACCACGCCGGCAGCAGGATCACCTCCGGCGGTAGCGCGGGGAGATCCTTCCAGCGGTGCTCGCCGAAGAGCGCGAGCCAGATGCGCGTGAAGACGCGCGAGCTCTCGATGCCGCCGAGCCCCAGCACGAGCTCGCGCGCGCGCTTCATGGGCTCGGCCTCGGGCGGGTCGCCGGCCAGACGCAAGGCTGCGTAGGCCTCGATCGTGGTCGAGAGGTTCGAGGGCCCGCCGTGGTAGTTCGCGAAGCCGCCGTCCGGCTGCTGCTGCTGCCGGATCCAGTTCGCGGCGAGGGCGGTCTCCTCCTCGCCGCGGATGCCGAGGAACTCGCGCATCAGCAGATCCTCGGCGTCCATCGTGACGTTGGTCTCGAGTTCGGCCTTCCAGTAGCCGCGCGGGTGCTGGCGCGAGAGGAGCTGCTCGCAGCCGCGCTCGAGCGCGGCGCGCGCAGTGGCTTCGAGATCGCGGCCCGGCATCACGCGGCCTCGCGGGCCCGCGAGACGCGCAGGTCCGCGAGCGCTGCTTCGGCCGCGGCGCGACCGCTGCGGACGGCGCCTTCCATCGTCGCGGGCCAGCCTGTGGCGGTCCACGCGCCGGCGAGGAAGAGACCCGGCGCGGACGTGCGCGACGGCGGACGCAGCGCGCGCGTGCCGGGCGCCTGGCGGAAGGTGGCCGCGGGCTCGCGCGTGGTGAAGAAGTCGAGGACGCGCGCCTCGCGCGCCGCA